>Ga0315277_10000186_pt1 | contig 105742 bp, 61 predicted proteins | sample YL17G05_15_MG_FD_203695 | JGI IMG/M metagenome (GOLD analysis project Ga0315277, IMG submission 203695) | Sediment microbial communities from Yellowstone Lake, YNP, Wyoming, USA - YL17G05_15 | ecosystem: Environmental > Aquatic > Freshwater > Lake > Sediment | place: USA: Wyoming | collected...
CGATTGTGTTAGTTTCCACCTTGCCTTGGCCATAGAAAAAACTCCTTTCATTGGCCAAGTTTACGTAAGTCCTTTGCTGGCGCAAGTTTAAAATCTACAAATACTTAGGTTATGAAATGGCTTGTAACCAATCGCCAGGCAAATGTTCTGCCACAATCGCAAAATAGATAAGTCGATGTTGCGATTGGTTCCATTAAATGCGTATGATTAATTTCCCGTAACTTGCTCAAACCATTCCCGAACTGTTAGAATCTCTTTCTGTGCAGGATGGGCATTTGCAGTTATTTTTACGCTTATTATATCTAGCATGCTCTTCTCAAAGCTATCGTAGTCAATAGAAGCCAGTGGTTCGTCCCCTAAATTTACGAACTCTACCCTGATATTCGCTATTTCTTCCGTTATTGGTTCCCCAGAAAGGCATTTGAACTCACCGCTTTTGCCAGGAGGTATCCATTCAAATACACTCACGCCGTCGCCTCTAAAAATGGTGGTGCGTGGAAATGGAACAATTCCCTTGACTCTCTGGGAAACCCTTCCGCTTTTATCTACAATCTCTGCTATAACAAATCCTCGGATGGGTTCAGGATCATCATTCCAAATTTTTCCGCTCAGACACCATGCACCTTCTCGTGCCTCCCCCGAAGGATCGTGGACGGCGCTTAATTTTATTGAATCAATATGGTGCTTACATTTATATTCGTAACCGGCTTTTACTTGACTTGTAAAATTTATTAACTCACCTTCAATTTTCGCTGTCACAAATAATTCCCGACCATCAGCAAGTCTTGCCTCTCCTGCAAAATCGTTTTCGGCACGTTTCCCTAAATCTAATGATACACACTCATTGCCATATTCTTCTTCTAAATGTGATTTTGTTACAAGCTTAACATCTTCTACTGGATTCTTTACATGGGCATTATCGACGCCGAAAAAGCCCCCGACTTGGCGACCGATAAATTTAGGAATTATAATATTGGGTAATACAAGAAACAGTCCTACAACCAAAATAATAATACAAACTAACCCCCATGAAGACTTTTTAACTCTTGCTCCACAATGAGGGCAGGTCTTTGCTTGGTTGCTAACCGTGTTACCGCATTCTTTGCATTGTTTAAGTGCCATCTCTGTGTCTCCTAAATTAGAAAGAAAATAAATTTACTCTCATATTCTGCCTTTCGTCGAAGTGGTGCGTGTCGGGTGCTGGTGGGCTTATCTCGCCAATAAAAATATGGACTTTACACAATGTTTATATCGGCTGGAAACGATGGGCGATTAAACAGAAAAGGCCGATCCTCCGTTTGGAAATTCAAGGAAGCTTACCTCGAGGACAGGTAAATCGGGAAACCATTTTTATAAGAATTCCTTATTCCATCTTATGTGGATTTTGTGCATTTCTGCGGCGAACAGTATTTTTGATACTACAAAAGCCCTTTTTGCGGCCTATTATCCCATAAGTCGAATATGAAACATCGCATTTCAAGCTTGATATGTCACGGAGTAAGCCCACAGGATGGCTTATCGAATACCTTGTCTGAATCCTCCAATACGGCAGATGAAGCGTGCAACGTCCCGTTTCGAGTTTCAAATCCCTCCGCTCCTTCGGTGGGCGGGATTCAAACCGCACATTTTCTTGTTTGACAGCGGGAGAGATTTGCTGTAGTTTACTCCGCCAAAACTTGTTTGTGTTATAAAAACTTTGCTTGAACATAAAGGAGAGCAACCCAATGCCCAGACGCTCCGATGTCAAGAAGGTGATGATTATCGGTTCAGGCCCAATCATCATAGGACAGGCCTGCGAGTTCGACTATTCAGGGACGCAGGCGTGCAAGGCGCTTCGCAAACTCGGCTACAAAATTGTGTTAGTCAATTCAAATCCTGCAACGATTATGACCGACCCCGGTATGGCTGATGTAACTTACATCGAGCCGCTCAACACGGAGACGTTAGCGAAAATTATTGAGGCGGAACGGCCCGACGCCCTGCTGCCGAACTTAGGCGGACAAACCGGTCTGAATCTTTCCTCGTCCCTTGCGAAAGAGGGAGTGCTGGATAAGTTCGGCGTCAAGGTAATCGGGGTCAACATTGACGCAATCAAGAGAGGCGAAGACCGCGGCGTGTTCAAGGAGACAATGAACAAACTTGGCATTGATATGCCAAAGAGCGAACTGGCCTACAGCGTCGAAGAGGCGGAGAAAATCGCCGAAAAACTCGGTTACCCCATTATTATTCGCCCGGCCTATACATTGGGCGGCACGGGCGGCGGAGCGGTGTTCAACGTCGAGGAGCTGCGGACGATTGCAGCGAGGGGACTGTCGGCCAGTTTGGTACACCAGATACTTGTGGAGGAAGCGGTGCTTGGCTGGGAAGAGCTTGAGCTGGAGGTCGTCAGGGACTCAAAAGGACAAAAAATCACCGTCTGCTTCATCGAAAACGTTGACCCGATGGGCATCCACACCGGCGACTCATACTGCACGGCGCCGATGCTGACAATCGACCCGAAACTGCAGGAAAAACTTCAGAAATACTCTTATGACATAGTCGATGCAATCGAGGTCATCGGCGGGACAAACATTCAGTTTGCGCACAATCCCGACACAGGCAGAGTCGTTGTAATCGAAATCAATCCGCGAACAAGCCGTTCGTCCGCCCTTGCCTCGAAGGCGACCGGTTTTCCCATTGCTCTTGTCTCATCGATGCTCGCTGCGGGCATTACGCTTGACGAAATACCCTATTGGCGCAAAGGCACGCTGGAGAAATATACGCCGTCCGGCGATTACGTTGTCGTAAAATTCGCCCGCTGGGCCTTTGAGAAGTTCAAAGGCATCGAGGACAAATTAGGCACGCAAATGCGGGCGGTCGGCGAGGTGATGAGCATCGGCAAAAACTACAAAGAGGCATTCCAGAAATCCATCCGCTCGCTGGAGATTGGCAGACACGGCCTGGGCTTTGCAAAGAACTTCAATAAGCTGTCGCTCGATGAACTATTAAAAATGCTCAACACAACCACGAGCGAACGACAGTTTGTTATGTATGAAGCCCTGCGAAAAGGCGCAAAGGTCGATACCCTCTACGAAAAAACCAAAATAAAACACTGGTTCATCGAACAAATGAAGGAGCTGGTCGAGCTTGAGGAGGAAATCCTCAAGTACAAAGGAAAACAGGTCCCCGATAAACTGCTGATAAAGGCCAAGAAGGACGGATTCGCAGACCGCTATCTCGCTATGCTGCTCGGCACAACCGAAGACAAAATTCGCAAACAGCGAACGGGACTCGGCGTTGTTGAGGCGTGGGATGCCGTGCCGGTCAGCGGCGTGGAAAATGCCGCTTATTACTACTCGACCTACAATGCACCCGATAAGGTCGGCGTAAGCAAAAAGCGCAAGATTATGGTCCTCGGCGGAGGGCCAAATCGCATAGGCCAGGGAATCGAGTTCGACTATTGCTGTGTCCACGCCGCCTTTACACTGCGGGACGAAGGTTACGAATCAATTATGGTCAACTGCAATCCGGAAACCGTCTCGACCGATTATGATACCTCCGACAAACTTTATTTTGAGCCGCTCACAGTCGAGGACGTGCTAAGCATTTATAATAAAGAAAAGCCGGACGGTGTGATTGTTCAGTTCGGCGGGCAAACCCCGCTAAACATCGCAGGCCAGCTCGCCAAGGCCGGCGTCAAGATAATCGGGACAACGCCTGATGCAATCGACCTTGCCGAAGACCGCGACCTGTTCCGCAATATGATGAAGAAACTGGATATACCTATGCCCGAGGCCGGTATGGCAAGCAATCTTGATGAGGCCCTCGTGCTGGCAAAAAAAATCGGCTATCCGCTTATCGTTCGGCCGTCATACGTACTCGGCGGACGCGGTATGGAGGTCGTCCACGATGAGGAGATGCTGCGACATTACGTCGCCGCCGCCGTCGATGTGACTCCTGAAAGACCGATTCTCATCGACAAGTTCCTCGAAAATGCCATCGAGACAGAGGCGGACGCAATCTCCGACGGCACCGATGCGTTCATCCCGGCGATAATGGAACATATTGAGCTTGCGGGCATTCACTCTGGCGACTCGGCCTGCGTCATCCCGCCCGTGACCATACCCAAAAAGCACCTTGAGACCATAGCAGAGTACACAAAGAAAATTGCCATTAAGCTCAACGTCGTCGGTCTGATGAATATCCAGTATGCGATATGCAACGACAAGGTCTATGTCCTTGAGGCAAATCCTCGCGCATCGCGGACCGTCCCCATCGTTTCAAAGGTCTGCGGCCTTTCGATGGCACGAGCAGCTACGCAGGTTATGTTAGGCAAGAAACTGGCAGACCTGAAACTCACTCACAAAGAGATTCCGCACTTCGGAGTCAAAGAATCGGTCTTTCCGTTCAATATGTTCCCCGAAGTTGACCCGATTCTCGGGCCTGAGATGCGCTCGACCGGCGAGGTGCTTGGCCTGGCGGATTCGTTCGGCCTGGCATACTACAAGGCACAGGAGGCCACTCAAATGCGGCTGCCGTCAAAAGGCACCGTCCTTATAACCTTAGCAAACCAGGACAAACCTGACATTCTAAGAGCGGCAAAGGACTTCAACAAAATGCAATTCAAAATTCTATCAACGGAGGGCACGCATCAGTTCCTCGAAGAGCACGGCATTAAGAGCGAGCTTGTGCTGAAGATGCACGAGGGAAGGCCGAACATTCTGGACGCCATCAAAAACGGCGAGGTTCAATTGATTGTCAATACCCCCGCGGGCAAGTTGAGCAAGTACGATGATTCCTTCATCCGCAAGTCGGCGATAAAGTACAAGATACCTTATGTTACCACTACCGCCGCCGCCGCCGCCGCTGCAAAGGGCATCGCCGCATATCTTGCCAGCCCAGGCAAAGTCAGGTCTCTGCAGAGCTACCACGCCGGCATAAAGTAAAAGGCCTGGTATAAGACAACATTGCGACAACGACAAACGGGGCTTTTTCCAGAGCCCTGTCGGGCGACAATTCTTACCACGGCGTCCGAAAATAATGACGAATCGCAAAAGAAAACCTGACAGCTTTTCGGGATTTTTGCTAAATTATAACTTTTCACCGACCGAAACGTATATATATGGGATTGAATAGCGGCAGGACAATAAGCGGCCGCACTTTACTGTGAACGGATGCAGACCGGAAATGGGACATTATCTTGAAAATTTTTTGTTTCCCGACGACAACTGGCTGGTTGAAATGGCGTCGCAGACGCCGCGGGATTCCACACGAAGCCCGCACAAAGAAAGCAGCGGCAAAGGCCTGAACAATCAGCAGTCCAAGCTCCCTGACGTAATCGGCATCATGCCGATTCGAAACGCCGTCGTTTATCCGGGCACCGTCGCACCTCTGGCGGTCGGCAGAGAAAAAAGCAAGGCGCTGCTGGCGGATACCGTCAACAACGAAACCGTCATCGGCCTGTTGACACAGCACAATCCCGATAATGACAAGCCCGGCTTCGACGACCTCTATTCGGTCGGGAGCGTTGCAAGCGTCCTTAAGACCATCAAGATGCCGCAGGGTTCAATGCACATCGTCGTCCACGGTATCGCGCGATTCAGGATTGTCGAGCGGCTCGCCACCGAACCCTATCTCAAGGCCAAGATAGAAGTCCTCGAATCCGAGGCCGTGATGACCAAGACACTTCAGGCCCTTATGGTCAATGTCCGCCGGACCGCCAACCGCGTTATCGAGCTTAGCCCCAACGTCCCCGATGAGGCATCCGTCCTGCTTGAAAACATAGAGAACCCATCGGCGCTTGCTGACTTTCTCGCGGCAAACCTTAGTTTGAAAACTGAAGAAAAACAGAAGCTCCTCGAAGAGCTTAATCCCACAATCCGGCTGGAAAAAATCGCCCTCGCTCTCGAAAACCAGCTCGAAGTACTCGAGCTTAGCCACAAAATACAGGGCCGGGTACGAGAATCGGTTGAGAAAGGCCAGCGCGAATACTTCCTGCAGGAACAGCTCAAGGCCATCCAGACCGAACTCGGCAAAGACGACGCTCGAAGCGAGGAGATAAACCAGCTTAAGGAAAATATCAAAAAGGCAAAACTGCCGGAAAAGGTCGATCAGGAGGCAAACCGTGAACTTGACCGGCTGAGCAAAATGCTCTCTGCATCGCCTGAATACAGCGTTATTCGCACTTATCTCGACTTCGTCTGTGAGCTGCCCTGGTCGGTCGGCACCAAAGACCGGCTCGACATAAACCAGGCGCAGCGAATTCTCAACCGCGACCATTACGACCTGACCAAGGTCAAGAAACGCATCCTCGAATTTCTCGCCGTGCGAAAACTGAACCCGGCCGGCAAAAGCCCGATTCTGTGCTTCATCGGCCCGCCGGGCGTAGGTAAAACATCTCTTGGCAAATCCATCGCTGGCGCACTCGGCAGAAAATTCATCCGCATATCTCTCGGCGGTATCCGAGACGAAGCCGATATACGCGGACATCGAAGAACCTACATCGGGGCGCTGCCCGGCAGAATCCTCCAGGAGCTGCGAAAAACCGCCAGCAAAAATCCGGTCTTTATGCTTGATGAGCTTGACAAAATCGGCGCCGACTTTCGAGGCGACCCCGCAAGCGCACTGCTTGAGGTTCTCGACCCGGAACAGAACAACAGTTTCACAGACCACTACCTCGACCAGCCGTTCGACCTGTCGAGCGTGATGTTCATCGGCACGGCTAACTACGCAGAACCCATCCCCCCTGCCCTTCACGACAGAATGGAAATCATCGAGCTGCCCGGCTACACCGAGACAGAGAAACTCAATATCGCCAAAAAATACCTTGTCCCCCGTCAGCTCACTGAGCACGGCCTGACAAAAAACCGGCTCAAAATAAAAGACGATGCGATACTTGCAATAATCCGAAGTTATACCCGCGAGGCGGGCGTGCGAAACCTCGAAAGACACATCGCAGCCGTCTGCCGAGCCGTCGCAACCGATATCGCAAAAAACAAAAAGAAAAAGGCAACCATCGACAGAACTAATCTCGCCAAAATCCTTGGGGCCACCCAATTCGAATCCGAACTTGCGATGCGAACAGGAATCCCCGGTGTTGCCACTGCACTTGCCTTTACGCCCGTTGGCGGTGAGCTGCTCTTTATCGAGTCCGCCTCGATGCCTGGCAAAGGCAACCTGCAACTGACGGGCCAAATCGGCGATGTGATGAAGGAAAGTGCACAGGCCGCCTTTTCAATCGTCAAATCAAACGCCAACAAACTCGGCCTCGAACCGGCCAAATTCACCAAATCCGATTACCACATCCACGTCCCCGCGGGCGCAATACCCAAAGACGGCCCAAGCGCGGGCGTCGCTATGTTCACCTCGCTTGTCTCGCTTCTCCTGCAAAAACCCGTCAGGCCCGATGTCGCTATGACAGGCGAAATAACGCTTCGCGGACTGGTCCTGCCCATAGGCGGACTAAAGGAGAAAATCCTAGCCGCCAAACAGGCCGGCATCAAAATCGTGATTCTGCCCGCCCGAAACAAAAAGGATTTGCCCGAAGTCCCCAAAGAAGCAAAAAAAGGCCTCAAATTTAGATTCGTGAAAAACACAGACGAAGTGCTAAACACTGCTCTGGGCAGTCAATAGCATCCACGTTATTGCGAGCCGCCAGTTATACAAACCTTCACCCGACATTCTTTATTGCACTTGCCACTCTGATTACTTCTACCATTTCTTCGACGTCGTGAACGCGGAGGATAGACGCTCCCGCAGCGGCACACAGGGCGACAGTGGCAGCGGTGCCGAATATACGCTCAGATTGGTCTTCCCTGCCGGTAATCTTGCCGATAAAGCTTTTTCTGCTCGTCCCCACACATACCCGATAGCCGCTCCTCACAAACCGGTCGATGTTTTTCAAGAGCGTCAAGTTGTGTTCGAGTGTCTTGCCGAAGCCGATACCGGGGTCGATGAAAATTTTCTCCTTTGATATGCCAAACTCTTTTGCCCTTTTCGCCCTGTCAACCAGAAACGCCAGAACATCGGCAACCACATCTTTATACTTCGGCTCAATCTGCATTGTTTGCGGCGTACCCTGTATGTGCATCAAAACAACCGGCACCTTTTTTTCAGCAGCTAACCTGGCCATCCGTTCATCCGCAAGCGCAGTAATATCATTTATCATAGCCGCACCTGCATCGAGCGCCGCCCTGGCGACCTTATAATCTCGTGTATCAATACTGATGGGAACAGGTGTTTTTTTCGCAAGCGCCTCAATCACAGGCACCGCACGTCTTATCTGTTCTTCAGCCGAGACCGGCTGCGCCCCGGGCCGAGTCGATTCAGGCCCGACGTCTATTATCGCTGCGCCGCCGGCGGCCATTTTGAGTCCGTGTTCGATGGCCTTGTCGGGGTCAAGGAATTTGCCGCCGTCGCTGAATGAGTCCGGCGTGACATTAAGCACACCCATCACTACACATCCCCCCGAAAAATCCAGCCGACCTCCAGGCCATTCGAGAACATTGGGCAACTTACTCTGCACTTCAAGTTTTTCCTTTTTACTTTTCACTTTTTATCCGCCTCCGGCGGATTTACTTTAAATCCGATTCCTTTTATAGCATCTGCCAAAGCGGGACGGGATTGCTTTAGTATTATGATTGTATTCTGAAACTCTCTGCGAACCGGGTAATTCTTCCGCAAATCATCGAAAAATTTCCCTCGTTTCCCCGGCTCAACCATCGCAATTTCGCGGGTATTGAAGTCGTCGCGATTGATACAATACACCTGCTGAACCGTTTCGTGCAGAATTTGCTGCTCATCGCCGGCGACATTGCTGATTCTGATTTCAGCCACCGCTGGTTTCGGCAGAAAGTCCTTCACCTCGTATTTTGGCTTAATACCGAAATGTTCGCAGGCGGCGTTGTAAATCATAATCATTCCAGCGATTTTGCCGTCTAATGAGTATCCCGCAATATGCGGCGTCGATATATCAACCATTCGCAACAAGTCACAGTCAATATTCGGCTCGCTTTCCCAGACGTCAAGAATCACGGCGGAGAGTTTTTTGTTGTTTATAGCGGCCTTTAGAGCGGCCGTATTGTGAACGGCTCCTCGGCAGGTATTTATAAAAACACATCCTGGTTTCAAAGATGCGAAAAATTTTTCATCCGCCAAATGGTATGTTTTATCCTGCCCTTCATAAGTCAACGGCGTATGCAGCGTAATAAAATCACAACCCATCAACTCACCAATCGGCGCGAATTCCACCCCACCCAGGTACTCCTCTATCCGCGCCAGCGCATTATCCAATTCTCTGTGTCCTCTGTGTTCTCTGTGGCTTATGTACCTTTCCAGCGGCGGGTCATTAAGTTTGACCTTCATACCGAGGGCGGCACATTTTTTTGCGACTTTGCTGCCGACATTGCCGACGCCGACAACGCCGATGGATTTGCTCTCAAGGGTTATTTTATGTTTTTGAGCGGCAGAGAGCAGCGCCGCGACAATATAATCGGCGACGGAGTTGGCATTTGAGCCGGGCGCAGAGGCGAAGCCGATGCCTCGATTTTTCAGGTAATCGACATCGACGTGCTCAAAGCCGATTGTGGCTGTGGCGACGAATTTGACTTTGCTCTTGGCAAGCAGCTTTTCATTAACAGGCGTTATACTGCGAACGAGCAGAATATCCGCGTCAGCTACGGCACCGGGAGTTATCTGTCTGCCGGAAAGTGTCTGCACATCGCCTATTGATGCGAAACAATCCTTAACAAACGGTATATTCTCATCCGCAATTATTTTCATCGTGCGCTAATCCCATCGCCCGGCGATTTTTGTGCCGCAGTCGGGACAGCAGGAATTTTTTATGCGATTTGCGGAGACGTGATAGCCGACACGCTCAATCAGTACCTTGCCGCATTTGCAGCAGAACGTATTCTCCTGTTTTGAGCCGGGTACGTTGCCGAGATAAACGTAGTGCAGCCCCGCCTGCCTGCCTATTTCGTACGCCGCCTCAAGCGTCTCTAATGGGGTCGGATACGAATCTGCAAACTTATACTGCGGGTGAAACCTGCTGATGTGCCAGGGGAAATCGGGTCCCGCCTTTGTGACAAGAAATTCCGCTAACCGTTTCAACTCATCTTGTGAATCGTTCTCGCCGGGCACAATCAGCGTCGTTGTCTCTATCCAGATATTCGTTTCCTTTGCGATGTAACTTATCGTATCGAGCACCGGCTGCAACCTTGCCTTGCACAATCGCTTGTAGTAATCCTCGCTGAACGCCTTCAAATCGACGTTTATGCCGTCAAGCCAGTCCTTTGCAAAATCAATCGCTTCTTTGGTCTGATATCCATTGCTGACAAAAACGTTGGCGAGTCCCTTTTGTTTGGCGAGTTTACCCGTATCTTCGCACAGCTCCATAAACACGGTCGGCTCGGTATATGTATATGCAATGCTCTTACAGCCGCTGCGCACCGCTGCGTTGACTATCTGCTCGGGGCTAATCGCCTCGCCGTCAATCTTCCCGTCCTCGATTGCCGCCTGGCTTATCTGCCAGTTCTGGCAGAAGTCACACTGGAAATTACAGCCCATCGTCGCAATCGAAAAGCTCCTGCTTCCCGGCTGAAAATGAAACAACGGCTTTTTCTCTATCGGGTCGGGATTTGCAGAGCACACCTTATTGTAATTCAGCGAATATAATATCCCCCCGATATTCTTGCGCACACCACACCTGCCTCTTTTCCCGTCTGCTATGAGGCACCTGTGCGCGCAGAGTTTGCACTTCACCTTCCCCCCTTCCGCCTTATCCCACAAAACCGCTTCCTTCGGAATATCGGCATCCTTTTTCATTTGTCGCCACCTATATCTGCTACACGCTATAGCATTCCGCTAACAGCTTAATCGGATGTCGCACAATCTTGTTGCTGATGTGCTCAATTTGCATACCGCAGGCGGCGCATTCGGTAAGGATGTATGGCATTGGTGATTTATCAAGAGCGTCTTTCAGTGATTTTGCGATTTGTTCTGACAACTCATAGTTTTTCTTTTGCATACCGAATGTCCCAGCCAGGCCGCAGCAGCCCGCCTTCAAATCGACAACCTTTATCCCGCACAACTTATCAAGCAGTTCGATAGTTGCCCCGTATGCCCCGATTGCAAACAAATGACAAGGCGTATGATAAGCATAATTGCCCGTGATTTTGCCCGTGCATTTTTTCAATTTTCCCTGCTTATCCAGCAAGAGTAAATACTCCATCAACTCGTATGTATTCTCCGAGACAACCCTTGCATTTTCGCCGACGACATAATGCCGCAACTCTTGTTTCAGGCATAGTGCGGCGCTCGGCTCTGAGCAGATAATCTTGTACCCATCCCGCACCGCCTTGGCCAAAAACTTTACGCTGTAAGACAAATCCCGCCTGGCGGTCTTGACGTCACCATAAACAATCGCAGGAAGCGGTGCAGGTCTTTGCTTAGGCAGAATTACCTCGATATCGTTTGCCGTAAGAACATCCAGGACCGCGTATCCCAATTCGTGGTCGTTAAAATTCGCGTAAGTATCGACAAAATACGCGACCTTGTCTATCGGCCTTGCAACCGGCTCCAACACCTGCAAATATTTTCGCCCCGCGGCCAAGAATGAGCCAAAGGCAAACCTCGGCATACGCCGGCGCCGGTCAAGCCCGGCAGATTGTTCCACAAACCATTTTGTAAGCGCAAGACCCGTTACAAAATTGGCAATCGGGGCAAAGATACTTCCCAGACGGCTCAGATACCGATTTCGTCCCAGTACCCACTCCGCACGGCGCAATCCTCTGCGCCTGACGTATTCCGCCCTGGCGGCAGCAATTACTTTTGAGATATCCACGCCCGAAGGACACTCAATCGCGCAGGCCTTGCAGTTTACGCACAAATCGAGAAACTTTCTAAACTGCGGCGACTCGAAATCATCATCTTCCATTTGGCCGGTCGCCCAGAAACGCAGGATTGCCGCCTTTGCGCGCGAGCTTTGCAGCTCTTCGCCCGCCGCCCTAAACACAGGGCACATTCGTAAATCGCTTTCCCTTCCGCGACAGACGCCGCAGCCGTTGCACTGCTCCAATTCAAGAGCAATCTCATCGCCCGCAAAGACAAGCCCCGTCTTGTCGAAATTTCTGCCGGGCAGCATCCGGCTGGCGGCCTTTAGATTCGTAATCATCACGTCGGGATTATCATTTATGATTTTTCCCGGATTAAGCGTACCTTTAGGGTCGAATATGTTCTTTATCCTGCACAGCAAATTGTAAAACTCATCGCCGTATTGCCGTCTGATGAACGCCGCCCGCACCAAGCCGTCGGCGTGTTCGCCGCTTATTGAACCGCCTAACGACCAGACAAGAGTAAAAACATCGTTGGCAATCTTCTGCATTTTTTCGACGTCGTCCGGCTCACCCAAATCAAGATAAGGCCTGACGTGCAGCTCGCCGTCGCCGGCGTGACCATAAAAGCTCATCGCGATATCGTATCGCCCGGCGATTTCCTTCAGGCCCGCGATGTACCGGTCGAGCTTGTCATTTTCAACCGAGGCATCCTCAATAAACGGAATTGGTCGCTTTCTTCCCTTCTTCCTGTCCAACAGGGGCACCGCATCCTTGCGCATCTTCCACAATCGCTTCTGCGCCTCCGGGTCAGACACAAACATTCGGCCTTTTGCGATGTCCCCAACCACCGATGTCGTCGCATCAATTTTCCTCTTTACCTCCTGTGTGCTGTCGCCGATGTGCTCAACAAGCAGAACCGCAACGGCGTCGGCAGGCAGGATGTCCCTGTATTTTGGCAGGTGCTCAATCGCCATATCCATCAAGCCCCTGTCCATCAGCTCGACCGCCGATGCGCCAGTCCCCACGATAATCGGCACCGCCTTGGCCATTTTTTCCAGGCCGTCAAACTCAAGCTGCACCAGTCCTTTTACTTTCGGCAGCGTCACTGTTCGCAGCGTAATTTTGGTAAATATCGCAAGGGTTCCCTCTGAGCCGCCCATTAAGCGTGCTAAATCCACTTTGCCGTCGTGGCAAACGCCTGCAATCATATAGCCGCTTCGATTACGCTTCGTCTTCGGAAGCGACCTGTTTATGACGTCCTGCCTGCCGGAAAGCAGATTCATACATTGCTTTGCAATCGCCGCAACCTTCTGGTTTTTTGTCGCAGCAGGGTCAACACGGTTTTTCAATTCAACTATTGAGCCATCCGCCAGGACCGCTTCAATGCTCTCCACCCAGTCGCCCATATAGCCGTATTGAAGGGAATGTGCGCCGGTCGCGTTATTGGCGACACAGCCGCCGATTACTGCACGATTTCCCGTCGATGGGTCGGGGCCGATTTTTCTGCCGTATGCCGCAAGACGATTGTTCAGCTCATCCAGCACCACTCCCGGCTCGCAGATAACGGAACCGGCGTCATTGCTGATGCTGATAATCCTGTTCATATAGCGGGTCATATCGAGAACGATTCCGCTGCAAAGCGATTCGCCCGCAACGCCGCTGCCCGCGCCGCGAGCAGCGACCGCCAAATTCTTCTCATCAGCGTACCTGACGACAAAAGCAACATCGCCCGCGTCTCGCGGCGCAACGACACATGCAGGCACTATCCTGTATATGCTCGCATCGCTGCTGTACGCCGCGCGATGCAGTATGTCGGCAAAGACATCTCCTTTTACTTCGCGGGCCAAATCGGCCGCGATTCGCTCCGGATTTCTATCAGTCACCTCTGTCATTCCTCAAACGCAGACGACAGGTTCGAATTGGAAGCACTGGCGGCCCTGATTGCCTCCAGGTCCTTCTTGCTGACCTCCCCCTTTATGAACTGCTGAACAACGGGGTCTGAGTGATTGTGAATATGGTCGGCGTCGCCGTCGGCGATTATCTTGCCGTGATGCAGCATCACAATCCTGTCCGCCACCTTATATGCGCTTTTCATATCGTGAGTGACAACAACGCCGGTGATGCCAAGCTCTTCTTCCAATTTCAAAATAAGCTCATTTATCGTATCAGCCCGAATCGGGTCAAGACCCGTTGTCGGCTCATCGTATAAAATAACCTCCGGGTCCAGCGCAATAGCCCGTGCAAGGGCGACACGCTTGCGCTGCCCGCCCGACAAGCTCGCCGGATAAAAATCCTGAAATCCGTTTAAGCCCACCATCATCAGCTTGTTCTTCACAAGCTCGTCAACACCGCTCCACTTTGTTATATCGCAGTGCTGCCTGACCGGGAACATTATATTCTCGGCCACACTCAAGCTGTCGAACAGCGCCCCTGCCTGAAACAGATACCCGAAATGAGCGCGTATTTTATTAAGCTTATCCCCGTCAAGATTGTCAATTCGCTGTCCATTGAAGTAAACTTCGCCCGAGTTCGGTCGCTGCAGGACTATCATATGCTTTATCAAGACGGTTTTACCGCAGCCGCTCGGCCCTATCACAACGGTGGTCTTGCTTTTCTCTATCGCAAAAGAAATATTATCCAGAACAACGTTTTTGCCGAACTTTTTTGTGAGATTCTTGAGAACAATCAGGCCGTCTTTTTCACCGACGGCGTTCTCCTTTCCCGCCTCGACCCCAACATTCTCTTTATCGCTGCCTTCCACTATAGCTTCTTCCTTTTTGATTTTTTACTTCTGCCTTTTGATTTGTCATCCCACCAAGCTTCGCAAAGGCCAGAACGTACTGTAAAGCGCCTTAAATATCACAACAAGGGCAAAATCTATCATTAGTATCGAAATAAAGCTGGCAACAAATGCCTCGGTGCACGCCTGGCCGACGCCTTGCGCACCTTCCTTGCAGTGAAAACCCTTATAGCAACTGATGACTGCAATAGCCGCACCAAAGAAAAAACCTTTAACCACACCGCACGCCACATCCCAAAGCTCTACGCCGTATGAGCTGAAGCTCCAGTATGCCCTGGCGTTTATACCCAACTGAATCACGCTGACGAAATATCCGCCCAGTATTCCCAGCAGGTCCGCGTAGATAATCAAGGCAGGCGTCAGAAGCAGGCACGCCAAAACACGCGGCGAAACCAGATACCGCACGGGGTCTGTCCCCATACTCTTTATCGCATCTATCTGCTCGGTTACATTCATTGTGCCAAGCTCAGCAGTAAGAGCGCCGCCTATTCGCCCCGCCAGCATCACCGCAGCAAGCACAGGCCCCAATTCCTTGACGACCGATATGTTTATCAATACGCCGAGATGCTCTTCCAGCCCCATACCCGCCAACTGGTCATACGCCTGTATCGCAAGCGTCATCCCTACAAACGCGCCGGTTATCATAATCACCGGCACGCTTCGTACGCCGATAATCAGCATCTGCGCCCATATCAGCGGATACGTCTGGCTCATCCCGATACTGCGCGACGAGACCACAGCCGAGCGCCATACAAATCGCCCGAACCGCCCGATGTCGCTTATCCCGTCCGTCGCTCTAATTGCCAATGCACCTACCATAATCTGACTCTAACCTCATTTCTCACTGACAACCGCCATCATTCTTAGTGAAATAAAAACTTTCACCGCCAACCCTCCACAATTTCCTCTCGCTTTGCTCGAACGCTGCTTCGGACTGTCCTATACGCCATACATCACCTATTGTCAATACCTGTACACAGTGCCAAATCCTGCACGTCTCATTTATCTATATCGGCAGTTGGTTTACATTCGCCGCCAAATTCATCACATGCTCATACTCATCATTCCTGCCCGCCCGATGTCAGGAAACACCCGATGTAAGCTATGCACATAAGCTAAATAAATTTGCCTATACTGTGTAAATTCTCTATTTTAACTAAAGATTTTTTCGCATCCCCTCCGATAGACATATTACCCAATTTAACACAAATTGCCGTTATAGGACGTTGTAATGTAAGGATAGGTAAACTGTATGGAATCGAAAAGTTATGGGAGACCGAAATTATGGTTAGAGATGACATTCTCGAACGGTATTTGGACTCACTACTAAAGGGAGACAGAAAGAACTCGCGTGCGGTTGTTGAGGAGACGCTTCAGACGGGCGCACCGACAAATATGGTTTATACGGACTTAATCTGGCCGATTATGGTCGAAATCGACCAATTGCGTCGCCAGGAGCGCATTTCACCTGCACAGGAGCACCTGGCAACGCGAATTAACCGTACAATCGTTGACCAGCTTCAGAACAAGCTGCCGCGAAGACCTGCCAAGAACAAACGAATCATTGTCTGCTGTGCACCCGATGAGTTGCAGGAGTTGGGCGGGCAGATTACGGCAGACCTGTTTGAGAGCGACGGCTGGGAGGTCAAATTCCTCGGCGGCGGACTTACCAACGATGATACCCTCGCCTTTACCCACGAATACGCCCCGGATATCCTGCTGATTTACGGTACACACCCAAGACAAGCCCCGGCGGTACGCCAGTTAATCGACCGCATCAAGGAGGTAAATGCCTATCCAAATATGCAGATAATGGTTTCCGGCGGCCTGTTTAACCGAGCAGAGGGCCTCTGGCAGGAAATCGGAGCCGACCTGTTCGCAGCAACAGCCGAGCAGGCGCTGCAGGTTGCTTCAGGCCAGGTGCCTGTCGAACCCGTCTCACGAACCATCAACCGCCGTAAAAAACGCCGCCAGCCCGACGAGCAGGAAATCTCCGCGCAAGTGACCTGACGCAACAACCGGCCGCATCGGTTTTCATCAAACAACGACTTGCCGACAGAACTATTTGTAAAGGTTTTGCATCGCTCTTTCCTGCGAAGCAAACCGATTATATTTTCCGTTCGGGAGGACAAGTGCACAGTACATTTTTTATAGGACGTTGTATGTTTGTCCCCACAACGCACAACCGTACCGCAAAACCGGCCTCAAAGAACACCGTAGGAAAACTCAATCCGCAGGTCAGTCAACAAACCGGACCGTGCGTAACGCCGCATACCCAAATTTCGTATAGTTGCACGCGCAAATCGCCGAAGTAGATATTAAGTACAGTAATGGGGGTTTATAATAGGCAGGACAGCAAATGCGAAAACCGTGGTCTAAAGGTGAAATTGGTCTTTTGCGAAAGTTGTACCCTACCACAAAAAAGCAGGAAATGGCGAAACGGCTTGACCGACCGGCACATGCGATAACATATATGGCCGGAAAGCTGGGCCTGAAAAAGGCAGAGGGCTCTTTCTACTGGACCGACAAGGAAATCAAGCTGCTCAGGGAGCTGTTTCCTCAGTACCGCGTCTGCATCGAAGAGATAGCCGAGAAATTAGAACGCGGTATCAAAGCGGTCCGCACAAAAGCAAACCAGATGGGATTAAAGAGGCCCAAACGCCCGAAATAGCAGGCACAAAGTCGTCTCGGCCCGCAACAGGTACAATCGCAAAAGACATCCTGCTATAAAACGGCAGGCCAATCGCGTGCCGCCGTACTCATCGCCCGCAACAACAAATACAAATTTTCACTGTGACCTTTCTTTCTGCAGCTTGTATTCAACCGAGTCAACCAGCGCCTGCCAGGATGCCTCGATAATGTTCTCAGAAACGCCTACGGTTCCCCAGATTGCATGCTTGTCGCGCGACCCGATTACAACACGGACACGTGCGGCGGTGCCGGCCCTGGCGTTCACGACTCGCACCTTATAATCTATCAAATGAATATCTTTAATCGCAGGATAGAAATGCTGGAGAGCTTTTCTCAAAGCAGCATCGAGAGCATTGACGGGACCATCGCCCTCGGCCACCACAAGCTCCGTTCTGTCATCGACTTTGAGCTTAACGGTGGCTTCGGTGACGACTTCGCCGCTCCTGCGTTTTTCGACGGTGGTATTGTATTTGACAAGCTCGAAAGAGGGCTTATAAGTCCCCATAATTTTCCTGACCAGCAGGTCAAAGCTGGCGTCCGCCGCCTCGAATTGATACCCCTGGTCTTCGAGGTCCTGTACGGATTTGAGGATTTTCTGGGCGAGTTCTGTGTCTTCGCCGATTTTGGCTTTTTCCAGCCGGGCAAGCACGTTTGATTTGCCGCTTAACTCGGAGATGAGAAATCGCCTTTCGTTGCCCACAGCAGCCGGGTCAATATGCTCATAGCTGCCCTTGCTTTTTCGCAGGGCATTGACGTGCAGTCCCGCCTTGTGTGCAAACGCGCTTTCCCCGACATACGGCATATTCATTACCGGCGCTAGATTCCCAATCTCAAAGACAAAACGCGACACTTCGGTTAAGGTCTTGATTTTTTCCGACTTGAGGGCTTCGAATCCCATTTTAAAAACAAGATTAGGAACAACAACGCAGAGATTTGCGTTGCCGCATCGCTCGCCCAGCCCGTTGATAGTGCCCTGAACGTGCCTTGCGCCTGCGCGAACGGCGGCAATGCAGTTTGCGGTCGCACAGTCCGTATCGTTGTGTGTGTGAATGCCAATCATCAGAGAGCCGAACCGTTCACAGACAAGTTTTGTGACCTCGTAAACCTGGTCAGGCAGAGACCCGCCGTTGGTATCGCATAGCACCAGAGCATCCGCCCCGGCCTCGGCGGCGGCGATGAGAACCTTCATTGCGTACTCGGGATTTTCTCTGTAGCCGTCATAGAAATGTTCGGCGTCAAAAATTGTCTCAAGTCCGTGCTTTTTCAGAAATTGAACCGATTGCGAACAAATCGCAAGATTCTCATCGAGAGAACAACCCAGCACATCAGTAACGTGGAGGTCCCAGCTTTTTCCGACGATTGTCGCCGCAGGCGCCTTGCAGGCCAAAATCGCATTGAGCGACGCATCGTCTGTTACCTTTGCATCGGCCCTTCGGGTGCTGCCAAATGCCGCAATGCGTGAGTTTGAAAGGCCGAGCTTTCTTACCTCTTCAAAGAACCGCATCTCTTTCGGATTGGACGCGGCATATCCGCCTTCGATATAATCAACGCCAAGCATATCCAGCCGGGCCGCGATTGACAGTTTATCTTCCAGAGAAAAACTGACTCCCTCGGTCTGCATACCGTCGCGTAGAGTCGTGTCGTAAATCTTTATCTTTTCCATAGATAGTACCGTACGTTACAGCCGTCAAATGGATGCGCCCTCAAACAAGGACACTATTCTTATCCGGCATCCGGGCCATTTCTGGTTGCCGATTTTAGCCCACCAAAATCCTGATGTAAAGAGCGAAATACTGCCCGGCATTGAAACTATGGGCTTTTAGAAATACAGAGCCGCTCAGGCAAAAAATCGGTCCGCCAAGTCCTGACTCCAAAAATCTTAATCATTTATTGCAAAAAATAAGGTAATTTGGTATTATTCAACTTTTGTTTAATCTTTTCAAAATGCAGTATATTTTTCGGTGAGTTAAATGATTTTGACGCAGATTTTGCAGCCGAGCTGTATAAAGGTTCCGCTGGAAAGCAAGGACAAGCAGTCGGCTATAGTCGAGCTGGTGGATTTATTAGACAGCAGAGGATTGCTGCTGGACAAACAGGTTGCATTGAACGCGGTTTTGACCCGTGAACAAACGCGCAGCACGGGCATCGGCTCAGGTATAGCAATACCGCACGGCAAATGTCCGGCGGTGGAGGAGCTGGTGATGGCTGTTGGAATCGCCGGCGAGCCGATTGACTTTGACAGCATTGACCACAATCCCGTAAAGGTCATCATTATGCTCGTTTCGCCCGCCGACCAGACAGGTCCTCACATCCAGGCACTGGCAAAAATAAGCCGACTGATGCTCGATGAGCAATTCCGAACCAAGCTCCAGCAGGCAAAAAGCCCAGATGAGGCCTTTGAGCTGCTGAGCAATAAAGAGAATGAGTAAATCGCTTGGCCGCTGCAGTCCGACGGTTTATCTGCCGCAGATGAAACAATAGCAAGCTGGTCAGCCATTCTGGCTTTCGCCTTGTGATTCCCAGAGAATCAGACCCAGCTCATAGGGATTGACCAGGTCTGGATGCCTTGGGACAACGCGGACAGCAACTCCTCTGCGGCCTGACGCCTGGCAGGGCGTAAGACCTGAAAACCAGTGCTCCCCGTCCAGCGCGGTCGTCTTCTTGTGTTCCATCTTAACGACTGAGCCGTTGTTGATATTCCCGCGAGCATCAAGCGGGCCGTGATAAAGCTCCACGGATACATCATCGAGATTTATCCGGCCGAGTTTGACCAGTGCGCTGACCTTTAGTTTCGAGCCGACCCTCAGTTGTGGATTATTGGCATCCAATTCAGCCTGTTCGCCGTTGCCAAGCTCAACCTGCACATCCTTGATAGCCAGGTCCGACCAGGCAATTTGCAAATTCGCCTTCCAGCCGGCAAGCGCCTTTGCCTTTGCCATATTGTTCGCCGTCAGATACGCCAGCCGGGCCTGAGCAGGCATATAAACCTCCCTTGCGTATTCCGCCACCATTCTGCGGGTGTTGAATCGCGGCGCTATCCACTTGACCGACTTTCGTATTCTGTGTATCCAGGCGCGCGGCAGGTTGTCGGATGAACGAGTGTAGTACAGGGGGACGACTTCGTTTTCGAGCATATTGTAGATTGCCTGCGACTCGACCATATCCTGATAGCCGGGGTCGTCGTAGATTTCTCCTGCGCCCACCGCCCAGCCGCCCTCCGGCTGGTATCCCTCGCACCACCACCCGTCCAGCGTGCTCATATTCAGCACACCGTTCATTGCCGCCTTCATCCCGCTTGTGCCGCTTGCCTCCCACGGCCTGCGAGGATTGTTAAGCCACATGTCAACACCCTGCACAAGCATCTTGGCGACATTAATGTCGTAATCCTCAAGGAAGACCACTCGCCGGCCCAGGTTGTACTGCGAGATAAAGTGGATGACCTCGCGTATAATGTCTTTTCCTTCGTTGTCCCGTGGATGCGCTTTTCCTGCAAAGAGAATCTGCACGGGCCGGTCGTTGTTGCTCAGAATCTTTGCCAGCCGCTCCGGGTCTTTGAAAAGCAGTTGAGCCCTCTTATAACTGGCAAACCGCCTTGCAAATCCAATTGTCAGCGCCTCGGGGTCAAGCACCTCTTCGGCGCGATTCAGCTCGCTGTGGTACGTCCCTCTCCTCTGCATCTGGGCCTTGAGCCGGTTGCGGGCAAAGGTAATCAGCCGCTCCTTACACCTCTGGTGGGAACGCCACAGCTCCTCATCAGGAACCTGGTCCATATTCTCCCAAATGTCGGTATCAGCCGATTCCTCAGTCCAGTTAGGCCCAAGGTACCTGCCATAAAGAGACATCATCTCTTCGGCAAGCCAGCTTTCCATATGCACTCCGTTCGTGATGGATGATATCGGCACTTCCCCGACGGGAACGCGTCTCCACAAGCTCGCCCACAGCTCGCGCGAGACCTTGCCGTGCAGCTCGCTCACACCGTTTATGTACGCACTCATTCGAATCGCGAGAATCGGCATCTTGAACGATTCACCCTCATCTTCCGGAAGAATCCGTCCAAGACCCAGAAATCGCTTTCTGTCTATGCCCACGGCCTGAATATAGTCGGTGAAGTATTTATCCATAAGCTCGGCTGGAAACTCATCTATCCCAGCCCGTACCGGAGTATGCAGCGTAAAGACGTTTCCCACCCGCGTGGCCTCAAGCGCCTGGTCAAAGGTCATATCGGTGACGCTGCGCAACTGTCGGATTCGCTCAAGCGTTAAAAAGGCGGTATGGCCCTCGTTCATATGGCAAATGGTCGGACTTATGCCGAGCGCGCCAAGCGCTCGAAAACCACCTATGCCCAGCATAAGCTCCTGGCGAATCCTCATCTCGCTGTCGCCGCCGTAAACGGTCGTGGTAATCATTCGGTCGGTCGGATCATTCGCAAGCAGGTTCGTATCGAGAAAATAAAGCGATACCCTGCCGATTGCAGCACGCCATATCTGCGCCAGCACCGCTCTTCCCGGAAAGTCAACGCTGATGGTCAGCGGCTCGCCTGCCTCATTGCGGATAAGCTCAAGGGGCATATTGTAGAAATCGTTCTCGACATACACCTCCTGCTGCCAGCCGTCCACATTCAAATACTGCCTGAAGTATCCTTTCTGATATAACAGGCCGATTCCCACGATGGGGACACCCAAATCCGATGCGCTCTTGAGATGGTCGCCGGCCAGGATTCCCAGACCGCCCGCATAAATCGGCAAACTCTCGTGAAGACCGAACTCCGCGCTGAAATATGCAATAGTCGGTTTTGAAATTTTTGAAGACACTTTGTCGAACCAGGTGGACGCGTCAAGATATGACTTGAGCTTGTCGGCAGCCCTTTTAACCTCGAAGATGAATCCCTGATTTTCAGCCAGCACATCGAGACGGTCCTGTGAGACGCTGCCTAAAAGTTTCACCGGATTGTGGCCGCAGCTCGTCCACAATGTGCTGTCTATCCGCTTGAACAGCTCCACAAGTTCGGGGTTCCAGGACCAGAACATATTCCTGGCAATGAAATCAAGGTCTTTAAGCGACTCCGGCAGGGCCGGCAGAACCGTGTAATTGCGAATCTTCAACATTTTTCCCTATCCCACCACTTAAACCCTTTGCCAACAAACATTAACAATAGGCGCAAAGGCAGTCCACACCTGTACTGCCACCCTAATTTAATCGTCAAACCGGCATTTCGGCTTAACCCCGAAAATCCCGTGAAACAGCCCCTTTAGGGACGCTCCCCGCCATTAACTTGTACGCCCAACTGTGGATGCAGTGCGCAATAAAAAAAGGCCCCTAAATATGGGCCTTTTCATCAACTGCAAGGCCGTCCTCCGCACGTGCGGTAAGAAGGCAAATTGAAGAAAACCCCAAATTTCAAGTGGGCAATCGTTGCTTGTGTCCGAAAGTCCTATCGAGTAGGCATTCTCGGCCCATCAAGGCCTGATTTCCCTTCAATTGGTTTTATCGGTTTTTTCAAATATAGCTTTCTATACCTACACCGCAGGGGTTGGCCTGCATTATCTTTATACCAAATCCAGGAACATAAATCAAGCAAAATCCAGCAACAAAGCCGCTTTTATTCGGACGTTGATTCGCACTCATTTCACATCCTCATCTTCGGCCATCTCCACAACTTTCCTGAAGTTGATTTCATCCATATAAAATTGCTCTTCTGACTGCTTGCTGCACCAAAAAATATTTGAAACAATCATCCGGTAAATATACTGTAATGAATGTGACCGGCGCGCAGACAACACAAACGGTAAATGGTCGGGAAAGGACAACTATGTGCATCCATAAGTTTATATTATCGGCTGCCATCTTTGTGTCTGTTCAGGCACAGGCCGCTACATTTAACATCAGGGACTACGGTGCAAAAGCGGACAAGAAAACCAATGACGCATCGGCGATTCAAAGGACAATCGACAAATGCAGCGAAACCGGCGGAGGCATCGTATATTGCCCGAGCGGAGATTATCTTAGCGGCGTCATACAACTCAAGAGCAATGTCACGCTTTATCTCGAACAAGGCGCGACAATCTGGCAAAGCCCTGAACCGAACGACTTTATCGAGGTCAAGACCGACGGCGCTTTGGAGGGCGATTTCAACGCACAGTTGATAATAGCGCACAACCAGGAGAACATATCCATCCTGGGCCAGGGGACAATTCGCGGGCAAGGCGAGGCGGACCTGGACAGACGTGCCGGCTCAAGTGCCCGCGACGTACCAAAATTCCGAATCGGCATCCTGCTCTTCGAGGAATGCAACAACGTAGCGATTCGAGATATCAAAATCCTTTACAGTGATACCTGGACGGTTCATCTCAAACGCTGCAAAAGGGTCTTCATAGACGGCGTGACGATTCTGAATAACTTCTACCGCACAAACGCCGACGGCATTGACGTGCACTCCTGCCGGGACGTTCATATATCAAACTGCAACATCACGGCGGGCGACGACTGCATCTGCCTCAAGACCACAAAGGGAAATCCCTGCGAGAATATCGTCGTCACCAACTGCACGCTTGAAACAGTCGCAACCGCAATTAAGTTCGGGACCGCTTCGCAGGGTGATTTTAGAGACATCCGCATTTCCAACTGTACAATCCGCAATTCGACTGTAGGCATCGGCATCTTTGTCAAAGACGGCGGCACGGTCGAGCGAGTCGCCTTTGAGAACATCTCAATAGAAACGCTCAAAGAACCGACCCTCGTCCACGACTGGCTGCGAAATATGATATACCCGGTGTTTGTGGATATCGAGAAGCGTGAGGATGGTTCGCCCGCCGGGGCCGTGCGGGACATAACATTCAGAGATATTGACATCTACAGCGACAACGGAATCCTCATACAGGGTATGCCGGAAAGCGAGATTGAGAACGCGACCTTCGAGAACATAACCATACGCGTTGACAAATCCTTTGATTATTCGCAGCGGACAAAACACACGGGCGGCAAATCCAATCCTAAGGATGCCAGGCGGACAATCTACGCCAGAAAGCCCTCTTACTTCACGCTGGCTCACATAAAGGGACTGGCGCTCGATAACATCCGTGTCTTTGTAAAAGACGATGTCATCGCTAAATACCCGCGCAGCGCTCTATCGCTGAATGAATGCGCAAGCGGCATAATCCGCAGTGTCTTTCGCACGGCAGATGCCGGCGAGAAAGCTGAGCCGGTCGTAACAATGCACAATTGCCGTGATATGCTTTTAACCAATAACCTGGCGCCCCTCGGCACCAGGGTATTTTTGGGCCTTACCGGCAATAAGACCGCTCACATATCGCTTGCTGCAAACGACCTCACCAACGCCGAAAATAAGTTGACACAATCAAAGGACGTACCAAAGGCCGCACTAAAAAAATAGAATCACTTCCACACCGCTAAACAATCGGGTCATTTGCCTCTCTTGCGACCGCCTCTTTCCCTGCCTGCCTCTCTGGCCTCGCCCTTGTGCTCATCGGCCGGTTGAGACGGCGGGCCTTTACTAAAAATGGGCAGCCCGCCTTTCCTGCCAACGACAGGCGGAGTCGGAATATTCACCTTCTCCGGCTGGTTAAGTTTGACCTCACGCGGAGGAACAAAAGTGGGCTTGCGATCGCTCTGCGCTGCCGGCGGCTCTTTGCGCTCCGTCGGCGGCTGGGCTATCTTCGGACCTGCCGTCTTAGATTCCCAGCGGTTCCGCTCCTCGCCGAAATTGCGAACGTCAGTCGCTTTCCTGGAGAATTTTTGTTGTGCGTCGGTTTTGACTTTCTCGAACTTCATAGGCGCTGCCTTACCGGCGACTACCTTAGCCAGCGGCTGGGCCATCTGAATGTCTCTTCTCTTCGCTTCGGGCAACCTGGCCTGCCGGGTCTCCATCTCGTGATACGTCCTCGGCGGACGAAGGTCCTTGTCGGCTCGGCGGATATCATAATCATGACGAACCCGTGCCTCCCAGCGAGGTTCAGTCCTGCGGTAGTGCCAGCGGTGATGCTCATAAATAGGGTCGTACCAGGTATGAATCCGCGCGCATTCAAACCACGGGAATATCCCGATACGAATGTAGGCGTCATCGTAGTAATCTCCGAAGTAGTAGTGGCAGTAACGCGGATATGCGAATAAGCTCACCTCTAACATTCCGATGTCAATGACGATGCTCGGTGAGAAAAAGAATCCCACTCGCACAAAGTCCGGCCGCGAAAAATAAACCGGCGCAAACAACACTCCGCGACGCTCCAGCGAGTAATCCCAGTGCCCCTCGACAAATATATAGCCACGCGGAGTCCAGGTGTAGTAAGACGGCACCCAAATCCAGCCCGGGGAAGCCGACAGCCAGTAACCCGGTCGGCGAATATACTGGCCATGATACCAGTACCAGCAGGAAGGCACCCAAATTTTGTCCGCAGACGAGGGATTTTCCGGCGGCTGAACATCCTCATACGCCGGTGGGGCCGGCAGATACTCGATTTGCTGAGCGTCGGATGGCGCCCAGAAGCCGGGCACCCACTCCCAACCACCCGCCACCTGGGACCAATAGCCGGGCACCCATGACATCTTAGGAGGTGCGGCTCGCCAGCACCCGCTGACCCAGATGTAGTTGTTCCGTTCCCCATCCCAGGCCCAGTAGCCGGGCGCCCAGAAGAATTGCTCGCCAGCCGGCCTTTCTGTCGGCGGGGTTTCCTCTATGCTGGGCGGCGGCTGCTTCGGAGCCACCACACCACCCTGAACCTGCAAGTTGACCGGCTCGGCAAAGGCCTCATGAACCGGTCCGCGGGTCAAAACCTCCGGCTGCTCCTCAGACGGTGTCGGCGGGGGCTGTTCAGATACCTGGCCATAAAGTGGGCCGGCTGTCAGAGCCATTGTTATCAGAATCATAATTGAAGTTTTCATATTTTTTTCCCTTTCTTAAAAATCCGGTATTACAATTCTACTAAAAAACTTGCTGCCCAGTTCACAGGATTACGTATATTAAACGCCTGCCTGCTCAACTAATCTACCTATTTTTTTATTTCAATACCAAAATTTTCTCTGCACGGCAATGGTCATAATCCACTTATACATCGGCCTCAAATCCTGCGTTTTTTCAATAAAAACAGACATCGGCATTGCTTTATTACCATTACCATACCCAGGCCCAGAAGCAATTTTCCCCTTGCATCGAAATGGGAAACCGCTAAAATTGCAGTTAATACACGATACAAGCCGCGCAACGCGGCTGAATTTGGTGCGGGTCGGTTAGGGTGTGGCCACCCGCACCGTTTATTTTGAGGCATACAAGGAACGGCCATTAAGGCTCAGATGCTTTCAATTTCTCACTCTCAATATCACCGCACCGAGGCCGAGCAGCATAATCCTCGAGCATTCTACCGTAGCGGCCAGTCGTAGGGGCACAGGCACAGCCAGTCATAAACGAACATATTCAGGTCACTAAGGTCAACATCATTATCCCCGTCCAAGTCGGCCGGCAAATCGGCGCCGCTTTCAAGCCAATAATCGGCGAACAAACTGAACTGTTCAAAATCAACGATGCACAAAGGTCCGCCCGGCCAGAAGCCGCCAAGCAATTCATAGTTCCCGCCGCTTGAGTATTCAGCATCCGGCTGGCCTATCGTTCCCGTCAGGACATACTGCCCGCCGGCACTTTGCCCGCCGCCACCGTCTATCGTGCTCCAGACAATCTGGTAATCCGCTCTTGAACCTGTTGCTATCACTAATATCGCGACAATCGCTAAAAGCAAAATAGTCACTCTTGCGATAGATAAATTAAATTTACGTTTCATATCAATTCTCCTTTATCATATTTCTGTCATCGGAGTTCAATTAACCGCTCGTATAAACTACCGCGATAAGATACACCTTGTATGTCCGGCCACCAAACTCGACGGTTTCTGTTACTGAATCCCAATCGACGCTTTCTGTAGCTTTGCCGAGGGTGCAGGAACGAAGAAGGTCATCGCTCTGTTTCTGGCCATAGCCGGGTACAGCCGATGTTGTGATGTAATCACCGACCTCTATTTCGTCATTTATGTTACAGACCCAAGCCCTGCCTTCGCCCAAGGCATTAACCGTTGCAAAGTGTTCACTTTCCTTCGCCTTGTACCAGTGGTCTTCGGGTAAAGGACATTCAGCAACAAAAACCCCGAATACCGCCTTATCATTTGACACATTACAGAGTTTGACGGTTGGCAGCGTAGAAGAGATGGAAATCTTGCCAGCATCATCTCGCCTGACCTCGGTCTTGCCTGTAACCGAAACAATCATTCCCACTTTTGTATCCGCAGGGAAATCATCAGAGAGTTTCACCTCATGACCTCCAGTAAATGGACCATAATCTGTCCCCGGTCCAGCCGCATAAAAATCATAGCTTGCGCCGTAGCCATAGACGCCAATGCCGTTAGTGCTGTAGCCATACACGCCGTTGCTGCTAGTGCTGTTGCCATACACGCCGTAGCTGCTGCTGCTGTAGCCATAGACGCCGTAATTGCTGCCGCCAATGTAGCCGTAGTTGCCGCTGCTGTTGTTTTTGCCATACACACCAATGTTGCTGCTGCTGTAGCCATAGACGCCGTAGTTGCTGGTGCCGAGAGAGCCGGAGTTGCCGCTGCTGCTGTTGTAGCCAAAGACGCCGTAGCCGCTGCTGCCGAGAAGGCCGTAGTTGCCGCTGCTGTCGATGCCTTGGACGCCGAAGTTGCCGCCGCCGAGAGAGCCGGAGTTGCCGCTGCTGCTGGAGCCATAGACGCCGTAGCCGCTGCTGCTGGAGCCAAAGACGCCGTTGCCATCGGTGCTTTGGCCATAGACGCCGTTGCTGCTGGTGCCGAGGTAGCCGTAGTTGCCGCTGCTATTGTGTCTGCCATATACACCTTTGCCGCTGCTGCCAAAGCTTAGGCCATAGACGCCGTTGCTGCTGCTGCCGCTGCTGGTGCCATAAACGCCGATGGCGTTGCTGTGGCCATAGACGCCGTTGCCGCTGCTGCTGGAGCCATCCACGCCTGCACCGCCGTTGGTGCTGGAACCACTCACGCCGTAGTTGTTGGAACTGTAGCCATAGACGCCTAAGCCGTTGGTGCTGGCACCAATCACGCCTGTGTTGTCGGTGCTGAAACCACTCACGCCGTAGCTGGGGCCGCCGAGATAGCCGATGTTGCCGCTCCAATGTAAGCCATACACAGCGATGCCGCCGGCGGTGGTGGCATCGACATTTAGTTTTGCGGTAAGGCCGCTTGTCACTCCGATTCCGACTGCACCGGATACGCCGGAATACATATTGTTCCCTGTTATAATCCAGTCAGAATCTGGGCCTCCACCCCCTGTAGGGTTCTGCCAGGATGCAAGACCACTTGCATCAGATGTAAGGACCTTGTTTGCTGCCGGCGAGCCGCCGGTTATCTTGACCACACCTGCAACCTCTAATTTGGCGGCAGGGCTTGTCGTGCCGATGCCGACATTGCCGGCGCTGAAGTCGCCATAAATCAGGACATTTGCATCAACACTTGAATTGGCGATATACAGCTTGTTTGAACCGGTTTCATTATAACCGGCCATGTACCCCAGGAAGACGTTATCACTGCCTGTGGTGTTGGAGTAGCCCGCTTGGTTTCCTGAGAATGTGTTGTAATTGCCTGTGGTGTTGGAGTAGCCTGCCCGGAATCCTGAGAATGTGTTGTAATTGCCTGTGTTGTTGTCATATCCTGCTCGGGTTCCTGAGAATGTGTTTTCATAACCTGTCGTGTTGGAACGGCCAGCCCAACCTCCTGAGAATGTGTTTTCATAACCTGTGGTATTGTAGTAGCCCGCCCCATTTCCTGAGAATGTGTTATCACTGCCTGTGGTGTTGTAGTAGCCCGCATTCATTCCTGAGAATGTGTTGTAATTGCCTGTGGTGTTGTAGTAGCCTGCCCCGCCTCCTGAGAATGTGTTCCAAATGCCCGTGGTGTTGGAGTATCCTGCTCCACTTCCCGAAAATGTGTTGAAACGGCCTGTGGTGTTGCGGTAGCCTGCCTCGCTTCCTGAGAATGTATTGTCATGGCCTGTGATGTTGGAGTGGCCCGCTTGGTTTCCTGAGAATGTGTTGTAATAGCCTGTGTTGTTGTCATATCCTGCTCCACTTCCCGAGAATGTGTTGCCATAGCCCTCGGTGTTGAAGTAGCCTGCCTGATATCCTGAGAATGTGTTGGAACTGCCTGTATTGTTTGCCCCAGCACCCCTGCCTATGAGCGTATTGGCTGTTCCGGGAACCGACAGGACCGTATTGCCGCCTATCTTATAAACAGAAATGGTGTTGATGTCGCCGCTGACATCGAGTTTGTATGCGGGACTTATCGTGCCGACACCGACGTTTGTGCCGTTATCGTACATTGTGCCATCTACCAGTGTGCTGCCGTTCCACTTTGGCACACGGTTGGCTGTGGCGGATGAAACCTGCGGGTCGGTTTCTGTAAAAGTGGTCAAATATCCCGCCAGCGCGTGATTGCCCCAGCCGTAGGCCGTATTCCAGTTGGCGGAATTATCGGTAACAGCAGAATATGTTCCCACGCCGTTGGATTTAATCAGGCCATTTATCGCATCTTCGGTCGTCTTATGAGTATATGCCGTATTCCAGTTGGTTGAGTTGCCTCCGGTGGCCGTAACGACACCTGAAACGTGAAGTTTTGTCGAAGGGTTTGACGTTCCGATGCCGACATTGCCGGATACGCCGGAGTACATATTGTTTCCTGAGATAATCCAGTCGGAATCTGCGCCGCCACCTCCACCACTGCCCGCTGTTTTGGCATAAAGCGCATAAGGCGTTGGCGCTATCAGTTGACGGGGACTCAGCGACGTATATAAATTTGGGTCCCCAAGCTCGCCCGGCCGAACACCGATATCAAGCCACACCGCATTTGAATCGAACACGCTGCCGAAATCCAGTTCAGCAGTGAAATAGCCGTCAATCACATCGACTTCCGGCGTGTTTACATCCCCCCACAACTGATTGCCGTCGGATGAGGCATCGAAGAGCTTGAACTGCAGGTCATAAAGCCCATCAGCCGGCTGATTGTTGTCGATTAGCCGGCCCTGATAGGTAAATGCCGTTCCCAATGGTTCCGCCAGGCCAACGGGGCCAAAGCAGAGGACTACTGCAAAGAGCGCTAACAGGATTTTGAAGATTTTTGTTTGATTCATTTTTCACCCTCTCAAAAAGGTTTTAGTTTAACCGGCGCGTAATGCGCGCACCGGCTTCATCCAGGTAATAAAAGACGACTTAAGAGTTGGCTGCTTGCATTATCACTCCTCCTCTCGATGCCATTAAAGCGGCGAAAGGTTATATGATATTTTAGCTTGTTTATTGGAAATGTCAACGAAAATCGCGGCAATTCTTGGGATGGGAAACGAATCCCAACAAGTCGGGGTATCCCCCTGGCGACGACTCGTCGGGGCGGAGCACCCCGCCGTATCCCGATAAGATGTATTATGAATAGATGCTAAAAGAAGCGGCGAGGCCGAAAAAGAGCTACCCATTACTGTACGGGGCACAAATCTATTGTCGGCTTCTGGTTGCAGGATTATACTTTCGCTCGATGCTGAACAAGATTCTATCCTTTTACACAAAATATTTTGCCGTATGGGTCATTCTGTTCGCAGCAGCGGCATACTTCCGGCCTGGGCCTTTTAAGGCGATGCAGAACTACAACAAATGGTTCTTCGCCGTGACAATGTTCGGAATCGGGGCGGTGCTCTCGATTGACGATTTCAGGCACATCCTGAAAAATCCAGTCCTCATTCTCATCGGCACTTGTGCACAGTTCACAATTATGCCGTTCGGCGCCTATGTGTTTGCAAGAATTTTCGACCTGCCTGCCGAGGCCGCAGCAGGCCTGATTCTTGCCGGCGCCGCACCCGATGCTATGGCGGGCAACGTAATGGTCTATCTCGCCAGGGCCGACACCGCCTACGCCGTCTCGCTCACTACCGTCTCAACACTAATATGTCCCGTGGTGACGCCGGGACTGATGTTGCTCCTGGCCAAATCCCGCCTGCCAATCAACTTTTGGGCCATGCTTCTCGACCTGATGCTTATGGTGATAATCCCCCTGCTTGTCGGCTTCGCGGTTCGCCACTACTGCAAAAAGCAGGTTGAAAAAATCCTGCCCGTATTCCCCGCCTTATCGGTGACATTCATAATCTTTATTTGCGCCCTTGTGGTTGCCCTGAATCGCCAGTTCCTGCTCCAGGCCACCGGGCCTATCCTTGCAGCGGTAATTACCCTTAACGTCGTCGGTATGGTCGGCGGCTACGGCGTAGGCGCCCTGTTCAGGATGGACTACAGGCGAAAGCGCACGCTCGCCATTCAGGTCGGCATGCAAAACGCCGCACTTGGTACTGCCCTGGCTTTGGAGCACCTCGGCACAAAAGCCGCCATTCCCTCCGCCTTTTTCATCTTTATCTGCATCATAACCGCCGCCCTCGCCGCCGCTTTCTGGCAAAGAACCTCAACCGATACATCGGTGACGTAAACCGCAGTCCCAATTTCTTACTTGAGTTTGTGGGCAATCTTGGCAATTATACCACAGGTATCATTTTTTCACCTTCGACACGATTGTGCCATTAGCAATGTTTTGGATGTTGTACATGCGGAACAAGGCAACCATTGTTCTATAATATGAGAGGACATTGATATGGCGACCGTATTCACAATCGACGGTCCACGGGAAGTACCTTTGTACCAAGGCAGGTCGTACTATAACAGATGACAACGTGCGGGAGCTCTGGCGGACCAATCACAGCATTGCCGCCCATCGTGGCTGTTATGTCTTTGGGGTCAGAGCCGGGAAAGGTTCTACGCCCGCGTATGTCGGCAGAGCTACAAGGTCCTTCAAGCAAGAAGTATTTGCCCCGCACAAATTGACCCGCTATCAACAGCTTCTTGCCGATTATCAAAAGGGTACCCCTGTTCTCTTTTTTATGGTTGCACCAAGCAGGAAAGGTGCACCCAACACCGGTCATATTAAAGAACTTGAAGATTTCTTGTTTCAAATCGGACTGGCGGCGAACCACGACCTTCTCAATATTAAGGGTACGAAGACCGAAGAATGGGGGTATCGCTGGTATCATTCGGGGAGGAAAAGGTAAGCCTTCCGCCGGTGCTCAACACTTTCGTAAGTTGATGGAGCTTGATAAATAGAGTTGCAAGACACAAGGAATATTATTGTTCACCGAGGGCCTCGATATCCGCGATGTCTTTTTTCCTGCCGAGGGCCTTTTTGTTGGCGATAAGGTCTTTCCTGCTTATGAAGCAAACAGGCGTGTCGCCGAACCTGCCTCGCACCCTGTTAGCCACGGCCTTTTCCCAGGATACACCGGTAAGAGAAGTCATAATATCAACACGTACCGGCGGCACTCCAAGCTGCACAACATTTTCCGGCGACGTGAAGTCCGACTCCGACAGATTCAGTGAGCCGAAACCGAACTCGGCCAGCACTGCAAGAATGCGCTTCGCATTCGCAGAGTCCGGTTTGACGAGCAAGTCAATATCACCGGTGAAGCGGGGGGCGCCGTGAAACGCCAATGCGTAACCGCCCACGACAAGATACTCAACTCTGTGAGAGTTTAACAACCCTAACAACTCTTTGAAGTCCTGGTATATCTCCATATAACTGCCGTCTCAACAAATCGACAGCGGCAAGGCGTTCTTCAGGCGTCCTGCTCAGCCAGTATTGCAGGTTTTGCCTGATTTCAAGGCCCTTGTCTAAACGATGCTTCTGTACCACTTTCCGAATCACGAGGTCTATTATAACCCCAAGCCAGCCACAGAAAATAAAAAAAGTAGGACATCGGCAGGCAAACTAAGGGGGTAATCCATAATCTGCCACGCTTGACTTTCGGCGTAATCGCGGATACCCTTGCTGACCGCTGCTTTGTGATTCAAAGGCGTGGTTTGTGAGGTCTCGTTGAATGATTTTGATGTGCCAGTAATCGAAAGGACTAATCTATGGAAAACAATGCAAACAAAGAAAAAACGCAGGTTTCGCGCAGGGGCTTTCTGAAGTCCTCTGCTGCGGCAGGCGTAGCGGCGGTATTGGCGGGTTCGCCCCGCATTTATGCAGCCGGCTCGGATACAATCAAGGTTGGCCTGATTGGCTGCGGCAGTCGCGGCACAGGGGCAGCCAGCAACTGCCTGCTATCCTCCGAGAACGTCGAGCTTGTCGCTATGGGCGATATGTTCGCGGACCACATAGAGAAAGCATTGACCAATCTGCGTGACGGGGCACAGAACATCGACAAGGTGCCGCAGGAGAAAATCAAGATTACGCCCGAAACGAAGTTTACCGGCTTTGACGCTTACAAAAAGGTCATTGCCAGTGACGCGAACCTGGTTATTCTTACAACCCCGCCGCACTTTCGGCCTATGCAACTGTCGGCGGCAATCGAGGCGGGCAAAAACGTTTTTATGGAAAAACCAGTCGGCGTTGACCCGGTCGGCATCCGCTCGGTGATTGCATCATCGCAGTTAGCCGACCAGAAAAAACTTGCAATCGTCGCCGGCACCCAGCGCCGTCACCAGGCCCACTACCTCGAATTTATGAAGCGAATCCACGCAGGGGACATCGGCGATATCACCGCCGCCCAGTGTTACTGGATGCAGGGATGCGTCCGCAGGTGGGGCTTCTTCAATCCGAGACAATCCAACTGGTCCGATATGGAATGGCAGCTGCGAAACTGGTACTTCTTCGCCTGGCTCTCAGGCGACCACCTTGTCGAGCAGCACGTCCACAACATAGACGTTATCAACTGGGCCATCGGCGGCCATCCCGTTAAATGTATTGGCCTGGGCGGCAGACAGGTACGCGTCCAACCCGAGTTCGGCAATATCTACGACCACTTCGCCGTCGAATACGAATATGCAAACGGCGCACGACTGCTCAGTATGGCCCGCCAAATCGACGGCTGCGCCGAAAGGGTCTCCGAAAACGTCGTCGGCACAAAAGGCGTCGCCTTTATGCACGGCTCGGGCGGCAGGATAACCGGCTCCTCGCCCTGGAAGCCCACCGAGGAAAGTCCAAATCCGTACGTTGTCGAGCACGCCGACCTTATTAAGAGTATCCGCGAGGGTAAACCCCTCAACGAGGGCAAACAGGTCGCCGAAAGCACCCTTACTGCGATTATGGGCCGAATGAGCGCATATACGGGCAGAGAAATTTCCTGGGACTGGGTGATGAACTCATCGAAGCTCGACCTGACACCCCCCAGGTATGAGCTTAGCGATATGCCCGTTGAACCGCCCGCTATGCCCGGCATTACGAAGCTTGTATAATGCCGGACGCGATTGTCCTGTGATGACATCCGTGCCGTCTGCGCCGAGCAAACCGGGTCTGCGTTGACCCTGCCGGCCTTGCGTACTTTTGAGTGATATGGCGATACAGTTTAGCGAAATATCCGATGTGCTTGAAGAGCTTCGCCGCGGCAAAATGATTGTCCTTGTGGATGATGAAGACCGCGAAAACGAAGGCGACTTGCTCTGCGCAGGCGAGATGGTAACGCCGGAGGTCATCAACTTTATGGCCAAGTTCGGCCGAGGCCTTATCTGCCTGCCGTTGCCGGCGGAAAAATGCGACGCCCTCGCCCTGCACCACCAGGCGGTCGATAACACCGCTCGCTTTCACACCGCTTTTACCGTCAGTATCGACGCCACGGAAGGAATCGCCACCGGAATAAGCGCAGCCGACAGGGCACATACGATTCAGGTCGCAATCGCAGATAACGCCAAGCCCTCGCACCTTGCCCGTCCAGGCCACGTGTTTCCGCTTCGTGCCCGCGACGGCGGCGTCCTTGTTCGCGCAGGACAAACCGAAGGCGCAATCGACCTTATGCGGCTGGCGGGACTCAAACCCGCGGGCGTCATTTGCGAGGTGATGAACGAAGATGGTACTATGGCCAGGGTCCCGCAACTGCTCCAGTTCTGCGAAAAGCATAATCTTAAAATCACCTCGATTGCAAAACTCATCGAACACCGTCTGCAGCGCGAAAGCCAGGTAAAGCGCGTCGAATCGGTCAATTTGCCCACCGACTACGGCGAGTTCAAACTGATTGGCTACGAAAGCATCACTACGGATGAGCCGCACCTGGCGCTTTGCAAAGGCAGCATAGGCGACCTCGACAAAAATGGAAAACCCATCGAGCACCCTGAACCGGTCCTCGTGCGGGTCCATTCAGAATGTATGACGGGCGATTTGTTCCATTCGCAAAGATGCGAGTGCGGTTATCAGCTGATTACCGCCCTGCAAATGATTGAAAAGGCGGGCAAAGGCGCCCTTGTGTATCTTCGCCAGGAAGGACGGGGCATCGGCCTGAAAAACAAGCTCCGCGCATACAAGCTTCAGGAACAGGGTCTCGACACCGTCGATGCCAACATCAAGCTGGGTTTCCGAGCCGACAGACGCGATTACGGCATCGGCGCTCAAATCCTCCGCGACCTGGGACTGCGACAGATAAAAATACTTACCAACAATCCGAAGAAAATAAGCCGGCTCGAAGTTTACGGCATTAAAGTTGTCGAGCAGATACCAATTCAGGCCAAGCCAACCAGCCACAACGTCGATTATCTGCGAACGAAAAAACACCGCCTCGGCCATTTGCTCGACAACGACCTGTAGTATCGCATAATCTTCTCGGGCAAACAATGGAGACAAAAGCAATGAAACAGTTATTGTTTATCGCCTTACTTTCGCTGAATTTTGTCGCAATGGCGGGCGACGTGAACAACAACGCCTCGCCCCAGCCGACTATCGACGAAAAAGTCGAGAAATTGCTCAGGCAAATGACGCTGGAAGAAAAGGTCGGCCAGCTTAATCAGTACGACTGGAATGCGGTAAGGTCAAAAACAAGAGATGCTTTGCTGCAGCGTGAAATCAAAGAAGGAAAGGTCGGTTCATTTTTGAATATCGATGGCGCGAAAGCAATAAAAGACCTGCAGAAAATCGCCGTCGAACAGTCACGTCTTGGCATCCCGATTATCTTCGGCCTTGACGTCATCCACGGCTACAAGACCGTTTTTCCCGTCCCGCTTGCCGAGGCCGCAAGCTGGGACATTGAGGCGATTGAAAAATCGGCAAGAATAGCCGCCATCGAGGCCTCAGCCGCAGGAATCAACTGGACATTTGCTCCTATGGTCGATATTGCCCGCGACCCGCGATGGGGACGCATTATGGAAGGCGCCGGCGAAGACCCCTATCTCGGTTCGCTGATTGCCGCCGCTCGCGTCCGCGGCTTTCAGGGCGCTAACCTCGCCCAGCCAGATACCATTCTCGCCTGCGCCAAGCACTATGCCGCCTACGGCGCCGCCGAGGCAGGCCGGGAATACAACACCGCAGATATGTCGCTTATACGGCTCTGGGAAGTTTACCTGCCGCCATTCAAGGCCGCCGTCGACGCCGGCGTCGGCTCCGTTATGCTCGGCTTCAATGAGCTGAACGGCATCCCCACCAGCGCCAACAAGTACCTTGTCACAGACGTCCTCAAAAACAAATGGCGATTCCCTGGCTTTACCGTCTCCGACTACGGCTCATTTTCAGAGCTTATCAACCACGGCTACGCCGCCGACAGGGCCGGTGCCGCCGAATTATCCATCAACGCAGGCGGCGATATGGATATGCAGTCGAGAATTTATATTGAATACCTGCCCGGCCTCGTCAGGAACGGCAGGGTAAAAGAAGACCAAATCAACGACTCGGTCCGCAGAATCCTCACGATGAAATTCAAACTCGGCCTTTTCGACGACCCTTACCGATATTGCAGCGAACAGCGGGAAAAAGAATTACTGCTTGCCCCTGACCACATCAAGGCCGCTCGCGAAATAGCCCGAAAGTGCATCGTCCTTTTGAAAAACGACGGTCGGCTGCTTCCCCTTAAAAAAGACATCAAAACCATCGCCGTCATCGGTTCCCTTGCCGACAGTAAGGTCGATATACTCGGCGGCTGGGCTGCCCAGGGCGACCGCGAAGCGCCCGTTTCACTTTTGCAGGCGCTCAAAGAACGCCTCGGCGACAATACCGCCATCCTATATGAGCCCGGCTACAAACAATATGGCTACACCACTGATGAGATGATTGACCTGGCCGTTCACGCCGCAAAACAAGCCGATTTGACTATTCTCGCTATCGGCGAAAACGGCAATATGAGCGGCGAATGTGCGTCGCGCGCCGACATCGGCCTGCCGCACGACCAGCCAAAACTCGCCGACGCAATCGCCAAGCTAAACAAACCCACCGTCGTCGTCCTTATGAACGGCAGACCCTTGACCATCAAGGCCGTCCACGACGGCTTCCCCGCAATCCTTGAAACCTGGTTCCTCGGTACTCAGGCAGGCCCCGCCGTTACCGATGTCCTTTTTGGCGACTATAATCCCTCCGGCAAACTGCCCGTCACCTTCCCTCTCGTGCTCGGCCAGGTCCCCATCTACTACGCCCAAAAGAACACCGGTCGCCCCGCGCCTCCCGTCAATCCGCCCTGGGGCACATCCAAATACTCCGATGTCCCAAACGACCCCCTTTACCCATTCGGCTTTGGCCTGTCCTATACAACGTTTGAGTATTCCGACGTCAACCTCAGCGCCGACAAAATTAAAATGGGCCAATCCCTTCAGGTAAGCACCACCGTCAAGAACGCCGGCAGTGTCGCGGGCGAAGAGGTCGTTCAGTTGTACATAAGAGACCTTGTCGCCTCCGTCACAAAACCCGTGAAAGAGCTGCGAGGTTTTCAGAAAATCAGCTTAAAGCCGGGCGAAGCCAAAAACGTCACATTTACCCTCACAACTGCCGACCTTGCCTTCTATGACAATGATATGAATTTCAAAGCTGAGCCGGGCAAATTCAAGGTCTTTGTAGGCGCCGATTCAAAAGCTGTCAAAGAAGCGTCATTCTATCTGGAATAAAGTTGTATTAGCCGGTTCGCGCTTCGGATTTTCACTGAACTAAAACCCAAAGTTGCGCCGAAATATCGGATATGAAAACAATTGTTTTACCGATTGGTTTTCTGGCTTGTCTGCTTGCGGTCATCGCCGGCTGCGATACGCCCCTGCCTGCTGCGGGAAAAGCCCCTGTCGAGGGCAACCACGCTGTGATTTCTGCCGGCTACGACCCCGCAAAAATCGACATTTCCCCTCTGACCGAATTGGCGCCCGCAGACAGCAGTGACCAGGACTGGACGATAAATGTTTATCTTGGCTTGCTCGATTCGTTCGGCTCACAGATAAAATCGCCCGGAGTATTCCGTTTTGAATTGTATGAATACGTTCAACGCTCCGGCGAACCCAAAGGCAGGCGAATCGCCGTCTGGCCCGATATCGACTTGACAGACGCCGCCTTAAACAACAACTATTGGCGCGATTTCCTGCGGGCTTACCAGTTTGCCCTGCCGGTCGAGCCGCCCGCCGTCGATAGTTATATATTACAGGTAACCTTCCTGTCGCCTCCCGGCAAACGGCTCACAGACGAATTCAACCTCAAACGCACAAAGTAATGTGTCCAATAGCGAACGAATTTTCTGTAAAAATACGCTTTTTGCGGCGAGCGCAACGTTTTGTGCTACAAGAGGTTAGGGTAAGAGAAGAAAAATTTTGTGAAAATCTCGCAAATTGCCTCTTGACATACAGGTGAGTAGGAGACATATACTAATTTAACGATATATAGTATCTTGTATTGAAAAGGTAATATATGACCGCACCAAATACCCATAAGTCCGGTTTATTCCTGGCGGCAGGGGCGCATTATGCACGTAAGGGAGGACAAAGCAATGATTAAGCAAAATTATGTAGTGACATTATTGGTTGCAGCGGTGATTTTGCAGGGTGCAGGGCGTAGTTATTCCGCCGAGCCGACTACGCTTGAGCAGGCAAAAGTGAATATCCAGTCGCAGATTAAGGCGGGAAGTTACGACCAGGCACAGGCAGCAATCGAGAAATTGAAGGCCGATTTCGCTGCGGACAACAACCTGCCAGATGCCCTCTGCTGGCTCGCAGAGGAATATCGATGGGTGGGTAAATACGAAACGGCAAAGAGTATGTATCAGCAGATAATGCAGCAATATCCCGCCGGTTCGGCTGGCAATAAGGCGAGATTGGGGGTTTCAAAGATAGATGTCTTATCTCTCATCAAGGCCGGCAAAACGAAAGAGGCCCTGGATGCCACTGATAAACTGGTTGCGGATTTTGCAGGGCATCCGGATCTGCCGGAAACGCTTTACTGGACCGCTAAACAATTTGAATGGGCGACCGCCGAACAATCTGAATGGACATCGTTTGATTACGATGAGGCAAAGAGAGTTTACCAGCAATTGATACAAAATTGTCCCCGCAGTGAGTTTGCCGACAAGGCACAGGTTGATTTTAAGCGAATATCTCACAGAACGAAAATCTTCTCACTTATGAATAAAGGGGGGGATAACGCGGCCATTCAGGCAGCTATAGCGGAATTAAAGGATGATGTTGCGGTGCGTCCAGAATTACCATCGGAGCTTTACTGGATTGCAAAGGGGTACGAGCAGTATCTTACAGATTACGCTCATGCCAAAGCTATCTATGAGCAGATATTGCAGCAGTATCCTTACAGTGAGCAGGCTGGCAATGCAAAATTGGATGTTTTGAGGACGGAAGTTTTGCTGCTGGTGGAATCAGGGGACGATAAGGGTGCCCAGGCGGTGATTGATAACCTGCTGAGTAATTTCAAGGATAACCCGTATTTGCCAGAGGTGGTTCAAAATATAGGACATTCATATTACACAAAAGCTCGCCTGACGAATCTTGAAGGTGATATTGAAGGAGGAAAAGTATTTTACAGAAAAGCCGTAGAAATCTGGGAACGTTTAGTTAGTGCATTTCCGGATTCGGAAGTTGCCCCGAGTGCCTGCTATTCTTTAGCGGTTTGTTATGCCCAGGAATTGGAAGAGTATCAGAAAGGGATAGATTACTTCCAAAAGGTTGTTAATGACTGGCCTAATTACGAATATGTCCAGCAAGCCAAGTTGCTTATTGGGGAATATTACAAGAAAATTGAAAATAATAAAAATGAGAAATAATTGTTAACTTAACGATGTTAAAGGAAGAATAAAATGAAAAGAATTCCTATTATTCTAATCTCTTTCTCGCTTTTGATGTTCGCTTCACTCGATATGCAGCCGTATCTAACGTCTGAATTGAAAGCAGACGAGGGCACGATTTCCATTTCGCAGTGCGGATGTAAACTCAAGGAAGAATTGAAAAAAGGCGACTGGGAGAAAGCAAAGGGATTCGCCGAAGATATTATATCAAGGGATCCAAAATCATCTGAAGCGCAAGACGCCTATCTGTGGCTGGGATTATATCACAAATCCAAATATGATTTCGAAAAATCCAGTCAATTTTATATAAAAGCAGAGGAACTATTTCCCGGAACCTGGGCTTCAGCGGAGGCGTCCGCCCGGATAGGGTGCAATTATTACAAAATGAATAATTACAGCAAATCCTTGGAATATTTCCGTAAGGCCGGATCGGAAGCGCAGGACTGGCAGCAGAAAAAATATGCCTCTGCCTGGGCCAAGTGGGTCCATTTTGCTTTAGCAGGAGGAGAGAAGCAACTTGTTTCCAACTGTGCTACAAAATCTATTAATTACTATTTGAACTCAAAAGGGATAAAATTAAACAGGGAGAAGCTTGCTTCGTCTTTAACTTTAAAAGACGGTCTTGTTCCTCTTTCTAATATCCTGAAAATCCTTAAAAAAGAGAATATAAAACTTAAAGCGGTAAAATGTCCGCTTGATAGAATAAAAGACCTTCAGTTGCCGTTTGTGGCGGTGGTAAAACCTTCCCATCTGATAGTTATAAAAGATATTGATAATAAAATAACAGTTTATGACCCGGTATTGGGTGAGATTTCCTATTATAAAAAAGAATTAGCTGATATATGGGCGGAGAAGGTTTTGACAATCTCCACTCCTTCCGGCTGGAAATTTGCTTCGCTTAACAAAAAGGAGCTGGATAAGATTTTCCTTGGAAGCTGCTATTGCTGTCCACAAGACATAATATCCGATTGTGATGGGGATTCGGATAGATGTTGCACCGGCGGCGGTGGCGGCGGCGGTGGCGGCGGCGATGGCGGATGTGGTTTTGGTAGATGTTATGTTGCTGGTCCGGGTTTCCCGCGGATTACTGTCGATACCTCTTCTTTGGCTCTTATAGTAAGAGACACTCCTATTGGATATACCACTGCGGTGGGAGAAGACGTGAAAGTGTCCCTCACTTTCAATTCCGACCTCTCATCTTCCGGAGTTTTTGGGAATGGCTGGCATTCCAACCTGGAGACCAAAATAAAAGAAAATGAGAACTATTCCGTAACGGTTACGAGAAGCGGGGGACACGATGATACCTTTACTTATTCAGGCGGACAGTATAACCCGCCCGTCGGGGTGAGCGATAAATTAGTCAAAAATCCGGATGGAACGTTCACATTGGAATTTACAAAGAGCCACAGAAAATATCATTATAATACATATTCAAACGGAGGAAAACTTCTTGCCATTGAAGACCGCAACGGAAATACCATAAGTTTCCAATACGACGTAAACAATAACCTAACTTCCATAACCGACGCAGCAGGCAGAGTTACTGATATTACAACTGACGGTGCAGTAAGAATCACTTCGGTAACCGACCCATTAGCAAGAGAGGCGACTTTTGCCTACGATGCCACTGGTAATCTTACACAAGTTGTGGATATGGCGGGAAATATATTTACCTACGCTTATGACGGTTACAACAATATTACTTCTTTAACCGAGCCGATGGGTGTTTACACGATTCAATATGATGGACAATGGTGTAACGAAATCTCGGTGTCAAGTATAACTGATCCTAAAGGTAACTTATATCAATATGGCGGAGAAGGGCCTACCTATGTGATAGACCCAAGAGGAAACAATACTTATTACTATGCAGATTGGCTTTACTCCTGGCCCTATTATGGAGATACCGTATGGATAAATGATGCTCTAGGAAATTATGTTGAATATACTTACGATCCCGTTACACATAATCGTGACAAAATAGCAATAAGGGACAAGAGGGGAAATATAACCCACTACAGTTATGACACAAACCATAATCTTACCTCCAAAACCGACCCTTTAGGAAATAGCTGGTCTTACACTTATGATACTGGAAATAATCTGATTTCAACCACTGACCCGAGAGGTAAAATCACAATCTCTGCGTACGACGGTCATAATAATCTTCTCTCCGTTACAGAGAAAGCCCCTGATCAAACAGTCCTTTCCACTATTTCTTACACTTATTATGCAACGGGATTGATGCATACGATGACCGTGAATGGAAAGACCACTACTAATACTTATAATACCAACGGCGATCTCATTCAAACCGTTGACCCCGAAAATAATACAACTGCTTTTGGTTACGATGCCATCGGCAGAAAAATATCAATGACCAATGCAAATGGGACTGTCTTTTATGAATATGACGGTTTAAACCGCATAACAAAAATGACCCATCCCGATTCGACCTATATTCAATACACTTACAACTGCTGTAACCTAAGTCAACAAAGAGATGAGAACGGAAAAACAACTAATTATGAATATGACTCATTAGGAAGAATCACTAAGGTAACAGATGCACAAGGAAATCAAACTACCTACACTTATGACGGAGCAGGTAATCTCGTGTCTTTAAAAGATGCAAAAGGAAATATCACTACCCATACTTATGATGCCTTAAATCGGCTCACTTCAATAACCTATCCTCTTGGCGACAGAGTATTCTACACCTATGATGAAGAAGGGAATATGCAGACAAAAACAGATGGCAAATCGCGATCTACTTCTTACACCTATGACAACAATAATCGCTTAATTCAGATAAATTATTAAAAATTGTGGGAGTTGTTTATGAAAAACAATCTTAAACTACTAAGCAGTTTCATTATTTTATCTACACTTATGGTTTTATTCGCATTTTCTGTGCCTGCCTGGGGTTGCGGCAGCGGATGTAGAGGTTGCTACCCGTCGTGTGGACCCTGTCAGGCCTGTGAATGTAGCGTATGCGTGAATACTTGCCTCTCCAGCCAATGTAAAACCTGTGTAAATGGCCAGTGTCAGTCAACGTGCAACAGCTCTCTCTGCCAGATTTGTGTAAACGGCCAGTGTCAGTCAGCGTGCAACAGCTCTCTCTGCCAGATTTGTGTAAACGGCGTGTGCCAATCGAGCTGTGACCCTATTAGTGAAACATGTGAAAATGGTCAGTGCGTTCCTCAGCTGCCTCGTATTATCTACACTTACGACCAAGTAGGTAACAGAATCTCAATGACCGACCCTGCCGGAACTACCTCTTATACCTATGATTATCTTCATAGATTAATCTCTGTTACCAATCCGGACAATAAAACAATAAGCTATCAGTATGATGCCAGTGGAAATAGAACTCAATTAACCGACCCCGCCAGTAATATCACTGCCTACACATACGACGGAGACAATCGGCTTGTAACAGTGGTACAGGGAACAGCATCAACAACTTACCAGTATGATTCCCTTGGGAAAGTGAAGCGGGCGGACTTGCCCAACGGAACATATACGCAATATACTTATAATTCACAACGGAATTGGCTTGTCTCATTAGTGAACAAAAATTCCTCAGGCACGGTACTATCATCTTATAGTTATACTTATGACAATGTTGGCAACAGATTAACGGTAACGGAGCAGGATGGCTCGGTTGTTACATACGGTTATGACAATATCTATCAGCTAACCAGTGAAACACGGACCGGCACAAATGCCTATAACATCACGTACCAGTATGACAGTGCAGGTAATAGAACCCAGATGGTAAAGAACGGAGCTACAACAAGCTATACCTACAACAGTAACAACCAGCTATTGACAGAAACAAGCGGAGGCACAACTGTTACTTATGCTTATGACCTCAACGGTAATCTCCTGTCAAAGACCGCCAGCGGTAATACTACAAGCTATACGTGGGATTGGAACAATCATCTTTTGTCTGTAACTGAGCCGGCAGGCACAACCGTTTATGAATATGATGGTGATGGGACCAGAATAATCAAGACGCAGGCCGCAGTTATGACAAAATACATCAATGATGTAGCTCTTGGGCTTGTTCAGGTGTTGATGGAAACGGATAACACCGGTGTAGTTCAAGCCATTTATAATTATGGCAATGACCTGATCTCAATGAATAGAGCAGGCACAAATTCTTATTATAACTACGATGGCCTGGGTTCAACAAGGCAATTAACAAACTCTTCAGGTGTAGTTACAAAGTCCTACACCTACGATTCCTGGGGCAATTTAATCGCTTCTTCCGGCTCTGTTGTCAACACATACGGCTTCACAGGAGAACAGCAGTTTGGCGAAGCGGACAATCTGGTGTTTTTAAGAGCGAGGTATTACGATCCAAGAGTAGGAAGGTTTATTTCAAGGGATCCGTTGCTATCAATAGAATATTATGCTCGCAGAGGAATGGATTTACGGAAATTAAAGGCATGGTCTACAGTAAAACCAAGGTGGTTGAATCCTTACATTTACTGTCTTAACAACCCGGTTAATTTAATTGACCCTACAGGAGGATGTTCTAAAACGCCAGATATTCCACCCGGACTTATTGGAGAAATTCCTGCCTGGATAATAGAGGCGGGAATTATTAAGACTATTGCCGATGCATTAGGTGCTGCTTGTGCTGGACAAGAATGTAAGAAGGGAAATGACCTTTTCAAGGATCCTTCCTATTATTGGGGTGTATGTATTAGTATTGCTGATAAAGTAGGATTACCCCCAGGAACAATAGGTGATACAGGAGCTTTGGTGGATGCATGTGCTGATTCATGCATGAATATTATAAAATCGGATGATTATAAATGCAACTGTCTGTAATCGATAGCATGAGAATATTATTGAAGCCGTATCCGTAAGTTAAAAAGAAGGATTGAACACGAAAAATACTAATAACATTTTATTTATTATCGGGATATCTCTTTTTATCACAGGATGCCCTTTTAAGTCCGGGGTTGAGAGAAAAGCATGGTTTCGATATGCATCAGAATATGATCAGGCTAGGAGTAAAACATTAGCAAATGCTGCTGCTGATAAAAAGGATGCTGTGCAAGATCTTACCAAGATGAGCAAATTAGAGCAGAAATTTATCCAAGCAAAACAACCGATGGAAGCTGAGATAATATCCGTTCTCAAATCGTCAAACAGAAGACTTCAAAGAGTTGGTTTGGCCGCTATGTCTTTAAAGCCAATAGAAACAGACCAGCTAATAGATATTTTATTCGAATTTTTACAAAACCAGAACCCGGAATTTAGATGGTATGCCGCTCACTCTCTTGATAAATTTAAAATATTTCCGGAATCCAATAAACCCAGATTAGAGAGGCAATTATTAGAAATAATTAAAAACGAAAAAGACCAAACTATATTGTATATTGAAATTTCCTTATTAGTGAAATTTCCAACTCAAGAAACATTTCTAATTCTAACTGAACTAATGATGAAAGAAGATAAGGAAAATAATATGCGTATACTTAAATTTGCCGCCTTTAAGACTTTGAAAGAAATGGGGGATTCTTATTATGACGAGGCCGCTGAATATATAAATACCCATGGCAGCCTCGAGATAAAGAAGGAATTCGTGGAATTAGAAAAAGCATGGGTAGGTTATAAAGGCACAAAAGAATAATACTAATTAATTGTATCAATGATACGAGGCGACTTATCCGAGAGAATACAGATTGTATAAAGAGATAAATGAAATCATCAGAATTCATAAGCATGGGCACAAAAAATATAAACACATTCTAACTATATTTGGAATTTTCTTTTTCTGCGTGTTTTTCACTGCCCTTCTCATAATTACTATCAAAGGAGCTTTAATTCAGGCCGTCATCTTGGTTCTTGTTTTTTGGTTCTGGCGCCGTATTTATATCCCATTCTTGATTCCCAAGTTTGAAAGTGATGCTGACATTTATGCTGCCAAGGTCTTCAATAATCCAAAACTTTATAAAGAGAAATTAAGGCAATTTATGAATTTGCAGGAGACAATCCCCTGGAGATACAGATATTGTCTAAAAGACCATATCAATGAAAGATGTGCATTATTAAAAGAGGCTTTTAAAGATAAAACAGCTTCGGATAATCCAAGAAAATATGTCAGGAGATTGACCATAGGAACATGGTTAGGGAGTTTGATTTTATTATCTATAATTCTAATTATGAAATCTGATTATATGAAATCCATAGGCGCTTCAAGGTATGATGAGTTATCAGTAAAATATTACATGGAGGGCGATTTTGATAAAGCAGTGGCGTACGGCAAGAGAGCAGTTGAAAAATCTCCTGATAATTTTAACTATCTCTATAATTTAGCAATTGCTTATATAAACAAGGGGGAAAAAGAAAAAGCAATTGACTTGCTTAAAAGAGTCATTGAAATTAATCCGTTTTTCCCAGAAGGTCATTATAATTTGGGAATACTCTATGGAGATAAAGGTTTAGTGGATAAAGAGATAGAAGAGTATATTAAAGTAATTTCAATAGACCTTGATCTCCCAGATGCGCATTATCACCTTGGTTTGGCTTATCTTAAAAAAGGACTTAATGATAAAGCTGTGGCCTCTTTGAAGAAGTGCATCCCTCTTTACCCGACAGAAGACCCTTTGAGAATAAAAGCAATAGAAATAATCAATGAGCTTAATAAACAAGCAACATCTTCAATCACTCCGTTAGTAAATGAGGGAAGTAAATAATGTGCCCTATTATCTTTAAAATAGGGCCAATTCTCATCTATTCCTATGGTTTTATGATAGGCATAGGCGTAATAATAGCTATGTGGTTAAGCGAAAGAAGTGCCAAAAAGGAAGGATTAAATCATCTTAAGATTCTCGATGTGGTATTAATCGCCTTTCTATTTTCTATTGTTGGCGGAAGATTTTTAAGGGTATCTCTTGAATGGGGCAATTATGCTTCAGATCTACTGAAAATCTTCAAGATATGGGAAGGAGGGTTTGACTTCTATGGCGGATTAATTCTCGCAATACCTGTTGGTATCCTGTATTTACAGAAGAATAGATTGCCTGTATTAAAGACTGTTGATTTAGTGATGACTTATGTACCTCTTGCACATGCTTTTGGCAGGATTGGTTGTTTTTTAGAAGGATGTTGCCATGGGACAATAACTTCAGTACCATGGGCTGTCAGTTTTCCTAAATGGTATTCTGCCAAAGATGGCATAATTGGAACACCTGCTTTCATCCAGCATATGAATATGCATCTTATTGAATCTTCTGATGCGTTTTCCCTTCCGGTTCATCCCACACAACTTTATTCTTCTTTATACTTGTTTGTCCTTTTTTTCATTTTGGTAATGCTTAGAAAATATAAACATTTTAACGGGGAAATTCTGTCGGCTTATTTAATTTTCTTTTCATTTGCCAGATTCTTTATGGAATTTTTACGAGGGGATGCTCAGGCAGTATTCTTTGGCATAAGTCTATACCAGTTGTTTAGTGTCGCCTTTTTTGTAAGTGGTATAATACTAATGATTGTATTTAGTCAGAGAAAACAATATGAAAGAGGATAAAGGAATTAAATGAAGATAGCTACCGCTTTTAATAACGAAGGCAACAGATTAACGGTAACGGAGCAGGATTGCTCGGTTGTTACATACGGTTATGACAATATCTATCAGCTAACCAGTGAAACACGGACCGGCACAAATGCCTATAACATCACGTACCAGTATGACAGTGCAGGTAATAGAACCCAAATGATTAAGAATGGAACTACAACAAGCTATACCTACAACAATAACAATCAGCTATTGACGGAGACAACCGGCGGCGTAACTGTTACTTATGCTTATGACCTCAACGGCAATCTCCTGTCGAAAGTTTCCGGCGGCAATACTACAAGCTATACCTGGGATTGGAATAACCATCTCTTGGATGTATCTGAGCCGGGCGGCAATACCCTTTATGAATATGATGGGGATGGAACCAGGATAAGCAAGACACAAAGCGGAGTAAAAACGAAATACATAAATGATGTAGCTTTAATGCTTGTTCAAGTGTTAATGGAGACGGATAATACGGGCGTAGTCCAGGCCATTTATACTTATGGGAATGGTTTAATCAGTATGAATAGAGCGGGAGTGAATTCTTATTATAATTACGACGGCTTGGGTTCAGCAAGACAATTAACGAACTCTTCAGGCGCTGTTACGGATTCTTACACTTACGATTCATTCGGCAATTTGATCGCTTCCTCAGGCACAACCGCGAACAGTTATGGGTTCACAGGAGAACAGCAATTTGGGGAGGCAGACAATTTAGTATTTTTAAGAGCAAGATATTATGATTCAAGAGTTGGCAGATTTATGCAGAGGGACCCGATTGGGTACTCTGCCGGATTGAATTTGTACACCTATTGTGGGAGTAATCCCGTAAACTGGGTTGATCCACTCGGCCTCAGGCCACCAGGGTTCGAAGATTGTTGGACTGATTGCATGAATACAATGCTTTTGGGTTTGCCTGGAATACCGGGCGCAATTTGTGGAGGAGCTTTAGGTACTGCTTCTAAGATTGCCGCTGCCGCTAAGGCACCCAACCTTGCCGCTATGCTTGCTATACTTCCTGCCTGGATGGGAGGTGCAGCCTTAGGTTGTGGAATTGGTTGCGGGTTATTTGGACCTGGGACGCCAGATTTTCCGCCAGACCCATGGTATCCATATCCGCCGCCATGGGTCTGGCCATAATGGGAATTACAATATGCATAATCGAAATTCCCAAGTTGATAAAAAAAAGTTATTCCTTGGAATTGTAGGTTTACTTGGCGGTATTATTTGTATTCTTGTCCCGTCTTCAACATTGCAAGACCGTTCTCTTATTTCTTATGTTTTACTTGGAATATCATTGGTCATTTTTGGTTCTATCGATATTTGGGAAGCAATTGAAGGCCTTAGGAAAAGACGAAAGGAGAAGTATAAGGCCAAAGATACAAAAGGACAAGATATTTTTAATTAATTTATTTTTGCTCTTTGAAAAATTCTATATAAAAGATTTTTAAAACTGTAAACTCTGCTTACTGATTCTCCCAACACCTATGGCTTCACAGGAGAACAGCAGTTTGGTGAGGCGGATAATCTGGTATATTTGAGAGCAAGATATTACAAACCAAGCATCGGCAGGTTTATGTCAAGAGACCCATTGGGGGCTAAAGGAGGGTTGAATATTTATGCTTATTGTTACAATGATCCAGTAAATATGATTGATCCAATGGGGTTATTCAAGCTAAAACCACCGAGAAGTTTAGTGTGTGTAGCATGTATGGCTGCTGTTGCGGCTGCTTGTGGAGCTCTTTGTAGTGATGGTACTGGCTGGGACTCACCGTGTGATACATGGCGTGATTGTGTAAGTAAGTGTATGTCTTTCGTCTTTGACCCACGCAAAAGCTTCGGGCCTGACAGTAATATAGTAATCGGAGGAGTTGTAATAACATGTGCAGCAGCTTGTATAATCGGGATTTAGGTCTAACGTTTCTATGAGCGATAATACATTGAGTACAATCCGGCAGGTAGCCGTGGCGGTTAAATTTTTCGGATTTGGGATAATCGGCGGTTTGTATATGTCAGATTCACAGTTTCGTTATCCTTATTTATTAGTTTTCATATTGATATTCGCTGGTGAATGTACAAGAGTGTGGGCAAAACGTCGGATAATTCAGAAAAATAACTCTCCTGAATGATATAGTGAACGAGGTGCAGTACTAAAAAACCACCTCAAGACAGTGAGTTTTTAACGACAACGGCGGGTTGCCCCATTTGCGCATACTGGGACAAGGATGCGCTGGCCTGCCTTGACGAGTTACCTTCCACACAGATACCTCGCTGAACTGCTTTTCCGATGAGAGTGCCGCTTTATCCTGTGAAAACCCGAAATTTTTGCTTGCTTTGGGGGCTGGGAGAGGTATAATACCTTTTAGGTCATCTCTGATGCGTGGCAAAAGTGTGCCGACACGCCCTGTGGCATTCTCAATCGTGTTGTAATCAGGTTTAAATGGTTTTGGCATTTGCTGTAAAGGAGGAGTGTCAGACACGCCAATTAGGGCGTTTTTTTAAACAGGCAGGGAAAATCCAATGAAGCGTTTAAGCAAAATTCTGGTGATTGGGCTGTTCCTTATTCAGGGCATATCCGCCTGGGCGGCAACAGGGTGGGTCGAGGATTTCAACGACAATAACCTTATGTACTGGACACAAACGCCTTACTACCATTTGACCGAGGCGAACCAGGAGCTGCAAATCGTCGCTGACAAGCAAAACGGGTCGTGGAACTCTTTCTGGTACGACATCTATCCTGCCCTAATCGACCTTTCCGCCAACCCCCGTGTAACGGTCAAAGTCAAGGCCGACACCGACCTGAACCTTAATTTCTCGCTGTGGGATACTTCCAACAATTACAAGTATCCTGTCAACCTTGAGACGGGCGGCATTGAAGTCACCGCTTCGGACGATTACCAGACCTATTGCCTGAATTTTTCGGGCGTCTCGGGTATCGACCTTACCAGGATATACAAGCTCAACTTTGTGTTTAATCCGGGGACGCCCAGGTATCGCGGCACCGTCTATTTTGACGACCTTCGCATCGGCAGCGACGCATCGCTTACGCCAAACATTACGAATGTCCCCACGCAGCAGCATATTATCAACGCAGGCCAGCAGTGGATACCGTTGCGAGGTGTCTCCGCCAACGGCGGCGGCACGCCCATAACCATTACAGCCATCAGCTCTAATCCATCGCTTATACCCGACCCCTGCGTGATTTACACCTCGCCCGCCGGCGCCGGATTTCTCCGCTATACTCCGCAGGCCGACCAGTGGGGAACCGCTACAATCACAGTCACTGTCTCTGCGCCCGGCACACAGCCCGCCACAATGAGCTTTGACGTGGTCGTGGAGAAAAATATGGCACCGAAGATAGACGCTGTTGATGACCAGGATGCCAAGGCGGGCATCCAGCATACGATTGGACTGACAGGCATCGATGACGGCAATCCCAACGCCAGACAGGCGATTACCGTCACGGCCCAAAGCTCCAATCCCTCGCTTATTCCCGACCCGATTGTCAATTACACTTCGGACGATTTTGCAGGCACTTTAAGATTCACCCCCACGCTCGGCCAGACAGGCACCACAACCATTACCGTAACTGTTCAGGATAACGGCGGCACTATCGCAGGCGGAGAAGATACCAACCAGATTACCTTTGACGTGTCGGTCTATGAGCTCATTAACCAGCCGCCTGCTGTGGATGTCATCGCAGACATTTCCATCCTCCAAAATGACGTCGAACAAGTTATTGCGCTTACCGGCATTGACGACGGCGACCCCGATGCAAACCAGACCCTCACCGTTGTCGCCGCCAGTTCCGATACCAATATCATTCCGACACCTACAGTCGTTTATACCTCGCCCGCATCCACAGGCCAGTTGCGATTTACCCCCTGCCCGAATCAGATTGGGACTTCTACGATTTCTGTTACGGTTATCGACAACGGGGGGCTGCCCAACAACAATGGCAACCAGGCCACACAAATCTCCTTCGACGTCCAGGTCCGCGTCCGGCCCATCATCGGCTTTGAAGACACATTTGACGACGGCATTTTAGACCCCTGCTGGAACGCAAACATCGAAGGCGCTCACACCGTGACCGAGGAAGGCGGCGCTCTTAAAATCGTCGTCGATAAAGTCCCCTCAGGCAATATATGGGCAGGTCTGTGGTATCCCATACCCACTGAACTCGATATTTCAGAGCATCCGTACATAAGCATTCGAATGAGGACGACCAATCCAAACGATATGCTCATCTTTCTGTGGGATTATCAGGACCATTACAACACCGCAGGAACGGTTACGCAGAACGTGACGAGCAGTTACGTCGAATATTTCTTCGACTTCACCGGCAAGACGACTCAGGGAGACGGTCAGCCGGTCGATATATCACGTCTCAAGGCCCTGCTGTTTAACTTCGACCCGGGCGGAACGCCGCTCTATCAGGGGACATTCTATTTCGATGACCTCCGCGTGGGCGATAAAGCGCATCGTCCGCCGGTTACGCCGGTTGTTACGATTAACTCTGTCCCCGACTTTGCGATTGCAAAAAATTCACCGCAACAGGTCATCAATCTTACCGGCATAAGCGACGGCAACAACAACGCCCACACCGTGACTCTGGCTGTGCAGAGCAGCAATACAGGCCTGATACCGACTCCTGTCGCAAGCGCCGTCATTGACGGCAACGCAACCCTCACATATACACCGGTCGCAGGCGCGACTGGAACCTCAACCATCACCGTTACCGCCTCCGCCTCCGGCTCGACCAGCAAACAGGTCGTCTTCAAAATTGATGTCGTCACCGTTGACCTCCCGTCCGCCGTCGATGTCAATATCAACCTGGCAACCCGCTATCAGGAAATCGACGGCTTCGGCGCGTTTCTGGGCGGCGGCGTTGACGTGCTCATACCTTATGTCAAGGACATCGGTATGACAATGGCGCGATTCGGCGTAATCGACATCGAGTTTGAGCCGCACAACGATAACAGCGACCCGAACATTATGTACCTCGACGCCTTTAACACCAATGCCCTGCCGATGGAGTTTATCACCCATCTCAAAGAGCAGACCGAAATCGACAAATACATCGTAACAATGTGGAGCCCGCCTGCGTGGATGAAAAAGAACAAATGTCTCTCCGCAGAATCGTGGGCTACGGACAATATCCTCCAGCAGGACTACTACAACGAGTATGGCGAGTCAATGGTCGCCCTGGTCAAGGCGGTAAAAAAAGAAACCGGCATCGACTTGTACGCCGTGTCCCTGCAAAATGAGCCACAGTTCAACGAACCATACGCATCCTGCGTTATCAACTGGGAGCCGTACCGAGACCTGCTCAAGGTCGCAGGCCCGCGTTTCGACGCCGACAGCAACGCAACAAAGATTTTCTTCCCCGAAGCCCTCCACGCACAGGGCTCAATCGATGACTACATCCACACCGTCAACGCCGACCCACTCGCTCGCAACCACGCGGATATCGTTGCCGTACACAACTACGACACTGACGGCATCAACGTGGGCGGCCCGGGCGCTCAGGGCTGGATGGATATTTACTCCTGGGCTCAGGAACCTCCCGCCAAAAAAACCTGGATGACCGAAACCTCAGGCCATCCCGATACCTGGGACGGCGCAATGACCCTCGCAGCAAATATCTATCAGGCGCTATATTACGGCAAGGCCAGCGCCTGGGTATTCTGGTCGTTCAACGTCAGCACAGGCGCCGAACAGTACGGCCTGATGGTGAACACCATCCCGACCTCGCGCTATTATGTCTCAAAGCAATATTACAAATGGATTAAACCCGGCGCTTATCGCGTCGCGGCCACAAGCGAAAATTCGGATATCCTGGCACTGGCATTCCATCACCAGGTTGACAACACCGTAACAGTCGTTCTGATTAACAAAGGAACCGTACCTCGCGTTATTTTTATCGCCGGCTCCGGCCTGCCTTCAATGTACGCATCTTACACAACCAGTACATACAGAAACTGCGTCCAGGGCCTTTACGTCACCGACGGCCTGTTCCTGATGCCGGCAAGCAGCGTCGCCACGTTATATGGCACGATTGCTCCACCAAGCCCGCCTGCTCCTGCCGGCACGCCCAGTCCCACTAATGGCGCAACAGGCGTTAGCATCAACTCGGATATTTCGTGGACCGCCGGCTCGGGTGCAACATCACACGATGTTTATCTTGGCACCGACGCCAATGCCGTCGAAGCAGCCGACCATAGCGATCCGGAATTCAAGGCCAATACCGGCTCCGTTACTTATGACCCCGGACTGCTGACGGCAGGCATCACATATTATTGGCGCATCGACGAAATCAATCCCTACGGCACGACGTTCGGCAGCGTCTGGTCGTTCACTACCCAGCCGCCCATACCGCCCGGACAACCCTCCAATCCATCCCCCGCCGACGATGCAACAGGAGTCGCGTGGAACGCTGACCTTTCCTGGACCGCCGGCGCCAATACCGACTCCCACGATGTCTATTTCGGCACCGATGCCAACGCCATCGCTGCCGCCGACCACAACGCTCCTGAATTCAAAGGCAACCGTGTATCCACATCATACGACCCGGGTGTGCTCGCTGCATCTGTCGCCTATTATTGGCGAATTGACGAAAAGAATATCTTCGGTACGACAGCCGGTCCTGTCTGGAGCTTTACAACGTTGCCGCCCACGCTGCCGGGCCAGACCACAAATCCAGGCCCGGCCAACGGCGGAACCGGTGTCAGCACTTCCGCGGACCTCTCGTGGACTACAGGCGCACTTGCCGATTCACACGATGTTTATTTCAGCACAACCAATCCGCCCGCCTTTATCGGAAATCAAACCGCAACATCATACGACCCCGGCACCCTCGCTTACAGCGCCACATATTATTGGCGGATTGACGAGAAGAATACATACGGGACAACCGACGGCAATGTCTGGAGCTTCACCGCACAGGATACGCCTCCTCCTCCGCCCGGCCAGTTGCTCGTCTGGGATTTTGTCGGCGCAGGCGGACTGGCATCCTCTCCCGCCGACCTGTTCGACCCGCACATCTCGAACATCCCGTCCAGCGGCGTCGCTGCAATCGGCCCAGGCCTTGACACATTGAGCAATCCTTACTTTGCCAACGGACTTACTGCACAAGCCCTCAACGCCAATTCCTTAGCTGAGGCAATCACCAACAACGAGTACTTTACCTGGACCATAACGCCCGCATCCGGTTACCAGATGTCACTGACCAGCGTCGATATTCGCCCAATGAGCCAGAACAACACGAGAACATTCGTACTTATGTCGAGTGTTAATGGCTTTGACGAGGGCGCAGCGCTGGGCAGCTTCACGTATAATGGAACCGACAGCCACACCTTGCAGACGATTAACCTCACCGGACATAACAACCTCACAAGCCCGGTTGAGTTCCGCCTCTATATCTATCCGAGCATCAGTGTCTATGAATGCATCGGCATCGGAAACTACGATGGCAATGACCTGATTATCAACGGCAGCACCTCGACGACTTCACCAACACCGCCAGGCCAGGCGTCCAACCCCTCACCCGCAAACGGCGCAACGAGTGTTGACCGCCTTTCAGACCTGTCCTGGACTGCCGGTTATGCGGCTGCCAGCCACGATGTCTATATCGGTTTTGACCCCTGTGAGGTCGCAGCAGCCGACGTTAACTCCCCCCTGTTCAAAAGCAACCAGTCCGGCGCTACATACGACCCGGGCACTCTCGCCGCCGGCATAACCTATTACTGGAGAATAGACGAGAAGAACGCTTATGGCACAACCAAAGGTCCGGTGTGGTCGTTCACGACTGTTGCGACTATGCCCATCATTCTCGATGCCGTCAGTACCGGCAAAGACGCTGACGCCGGCGGCACAACACTGACCTTCTCTCACACCATCGGCGCCGGAGATGACCGGGCCCTCATCGTGGGTATTGGCGCTGAAGATACCAGTCAGACCGAAATCGCTATTACCAGCGTTAGTTTCAACGGTGTAGCGATGACCGCTGTGCCGGGCGGGGTGGTCAGCACCGGCACAAGCTTCGTCATCAAGAGCGCCCTGTACTATATGTTAGACAGCCAGTTGCCCGCGCCTGGCACATACACCGTCAGCATAACCTTTGCAGGCCTCGTTGATGACAGAAGCGCGGCGGCTATGTCGCTATTCAACGTTGAGCAAGGCCCGCCCGAGGCGGTCGCAACCAACGTCGCCGCAGACCCCGGCTCAACCACCATCTCCACGAACATCACCACGCTCACCGACGGCGCCTGGGTGGTCGATGTCGTCGCCAGCGGGGATGCGGGTTCATTCACTACAAGCTCGACCGGTATGGTGGAACGTTACGATATATCGGCGGATAGTTCCAACGTTGCAGGCAGCACAAAACCGGTCGCAACCGTCGGTCTTACCACTATGAGCTGGGTGCACAGCACTGAAAAGCGAATGGCTCATTCGCTTGCTGCTTTCGCCCCTGTTTCTGCTGAGTTACTCCTGGGCGACCTTGACCTTGACGGCGACGTTGACCTTGATGACGTTGACATTTTCTGTCTCCAGTGGCTCGATACAGGCGGCTGCTCAAATCCCGATTGCGCAGACCTCGACGACAGCGGCAGTATTGATTTCTTTGACTTCGCCCTTATGGGCCAGAACTGGGGAATGTAACCGATTTTGAAAATCAATTGGAAAGGACTGACTTTATGAATACCAGAAGATTGGCAATCGTACTCGGAGCTGTCTGTGCTCTTGCCGCCGCCTCGCACGCCGCGACCGGCTGGGTCGAGGATTTCAACGACGGCGTCCTCACCGGCTGGGGGGCCACAAATAATTACGACCTCACCGAAGCCGGCGGCATTCTCACCATCGACGCCACCAAGAATGCCTCGTGGAACTCATTTACTTACAATATCTCGCCCAACGACGTCAATCTCCTCGCTCATCGGTATTTCACCATTAAGGTCAAGGCGGACACCGAACTCAACTTGAATATCTCTCTCTGGGATACCAATAGCCCAACAAACAACTACGCCTACCCAGCTCTTCTTGAAACGTCCGGCTATGAAATCACCGCATCAGACGACTTTGAAACCTACTGTTTCAACTTCGCGAACGTTACCAACATTGATTTTTCCCATATACATCTGCTCAACTTCGTCTTCAACCCCGGCTCGCCGGCTTACAATGGCAGGGTCTATTTCGACGACCTCCGCATCGGCAGCGAGACCCAGCCCACGCCCGGCATCACGAATGTCCCGACACAGCAACACGTAATTAACGCACCGCTGCAGCGAATACCTTTCAGGGGTGTTTTGGCCAACGGCGGCGGCACGCCCATCGCAATTACGGCCGTAAGCTCCAATACCGGACTTATCCCCAACCCGACCGTTTATTATACTTCGCCAAACGCCGAGGGATATATCAGTTACACTCCCGTCGCCAACCAGTGGGGCACAGCTACAGTAACCCTCACCGTTTCAGCGCCCGCGACAAGCCCGCAAACGACGGCCTTTGACGTTGTGGTAGAGAGGAATATGGCCCCGCATACCGAGACGATAGCCGACCAGGATGCCAAAGCAGGCACAATGAGTACCATCGCTCTGACGGATATTGATGACGGCAACCCGAACGCCAGGCAAGCAATTGCCATTACGGCAGAAAGTTCCAATCCTTCGCTTATACCTGACCCGACGGTCGTTTATACTTCGGATGGTTTCGAAGGGCAGCTTCAGTTGACACCGACACTCGGCCAGACGGGCACAGCGACAATCACAGTGACCCTCCAGGATGACGGCGGAACGGTTGCCGGCGGCTCAGACACCAGTCAGATTGACTTTGATGTCACTGTTTATGAGCAGCTTAACCTGCCCCCTACGATTGATGACCTCGTTGATATTTCCGTCCTCGAAAACAGCGGCGAGCACTCAATCACACTGACGGGCATCAGCGACGGCGACACCGGCGTTGAGCAGAACCTGACCATCGTCGTTACAAGCTCGGACACTAATATCATCCCGACCCCCATAGTTGATTATACGCTGGGTGATTCGACCGGCACTCTGCGATTTACGCCCGCAACGAATAAAATAGGCAACTCGACAATTACCATCACAGTTTCTGATGATGGAGGCCTGCCTAATAACAATGGAGATGAAAGCACGCAGTTCTCCTTCAATGTGACGGTTCGCGTGCCGCCCGTTTACGGCTTTGAGGATGATTTTAACGACGGCATCTTCGACACCAACTGGCTGTACAGGACGGAGAACGCTCACTGGCCGTCGGAGGCAAACGGGACATTGATTATAGACGTCAATAAAATCCCATCGGGCAATATATGGGCGGGCCTGTGGTTTCCCTTCCCCACCGAGCTCGATATCAACTCGCATCCCTACATCAGTATTCGAATGAAGACCACTCGCCCGAACGATATGCTGATTTTCCTCTGGGACTATCAAAACCACTACAATACGGGCGGTACGGTCTCGAAGGTTGTCACCAGCACTTACGTGGAGTATTTCTTCGACTTTACAGGCAAGAACAAGCAGGGCGACGGCCAGGAAGTGAACTTCTCACGCCTGACATACCTGCTTTTCAACTTCGACCCGGGTGGTACGCCGCTGTATTGGGGGACATTCTATTTTGACGACTTGAGAGTCGGCGACAAGGCGCACCTGCCCGCCACCACGCCCGCTGTAACGATAGACGCCGTTCCGGATTACGCGGTTGCGAAGAGCTCGCCGCAGCAGGTGATAAACCTCACCGGCATAAGCGACGGCAACAACAATGCTCATACCGTGACTCTGGCTGTCCAGAGCAGCAACACCGCTGTCATCCCCACCCCTGTTGCAAGCGCCGTGGTTGACGGCAACGCGACGCTCACTTATACGCCCACAGCAGGCGCCACGGGGACATCCGTAATTACCGTGACCGGGTCGTGCCCCGGCTCAACCAACAAACAGGTCGCCTTTGACATCTCGGCTGTCGCCACCGACACCGGGGTGGTCGCCGTGAACGTCAACCTGGCAACCCATTACCAGGAAATAGACGGTTTCGGCGCAACTTTCAGCTTGAGCGAATCCGACGTGGTGCTGCCGTACGTTAAGGATATAGGAATGTCAATGGCTCGCATAGGCATCATCGACCGCGAGTTTGAGGCGAACAACGAAAACAGCGACGGCAACATATTAGACCTCGGCGCATACAATCCGAACGCGATGCCGATGAAGTTTATGAAACATATGAAGGAAAGGACAGATGTTAACAAGTTCATCGTTACGGCGTGGAGTCCCCCGGCGTGGATGAAAAAGAACAAGTGCTGGCCGGCAGAGAGCTGGGCGACGGACAATATCCTCCAGCCGCGTTTCTATAATGAGTACGGCGAGATGTGGGTGGCATTGATAAAGCAGGTCAAAAAAGAAACCGGCATCGACGTGTACGCCGTCTCGCTCCAGAATGAGCCGCAGTTCAACGAGCCATACACGTCCTGCGTCGTAAGCTGGGAGCCGTACCGGGACCTTGTCAGGATTGCAGGCCCGCATATCAAGGCCGAATGTCCCAATGTCAAGCTCTTCTGGCCCGAAGCGCTCATGGCTCAAAATGCAATCGACGATTACATTCACACGCTTAATGCCGACCCCATTGCGCGAAACTATATGGACATTGTGGCGACCCACGGCTCGTTCGGCGCAACGGCCTGGCAGAACATCTACACCTGGTCACAGGAAGCGCCCGCCAAGAAAAACTGGATGACCGAGACGTCGGGGCACCCGGACACATGGAACGGGGCTATGACGCTGGCCCAGGAAATCTACGATTCACTTTACTACGGCAACATCAGCGCATGGACATTCTGGACCTTTAACGTCGGCTCAGGCGGCGAATCCTACGGCCTCATAGTCAACGCCAAACCGACCTCGCGCTACTATACGTCAAAGCAGTACTACAAGTGGATTCGGCCAGGCGCATATCGCGTGGCTGCAACAAGCGGCAGCTCCGACATACTCACTGTCGCGTTTGAACACCAGGACAATAACACTGTGACGGTTGTGCTCATCAACAAAGGCACCGTGGCAAGGGCTGTTAATGTCACCGGCGCAGGGCTGCCGTCAATATTTGAGTCGCACATGACAAGCGAGTTCCGTAACTGCATACAGGGTCAGATTGTCACCAATGGTATTCTCCTGATGCCTCCAAGCAGCGTCGCCACACTCTACGGAGGAACGCTGCACAATAACTTTTACGACTTCGCCGACTTTGCCGAACAGTGGCAGCATGATGACTGCGACGCCGGCAACAACTGGTGCGATGGCGCCGACGGCAACCAGGATGAAAGCGTATTGCTTGACGATTTGGCCGGCTTTGCCGCCGAGTGGCTGGAGCACGTTTGATGCTGCCCACGGCCGATAGAGGCGGTACAGTTTGACTTTTGGGCCTTGGTATTTATGGGCCAGGACTTGGGACAATAATGTGTCAATTTCAGAGGAGAACTAAAATGGCTATACGAAGATGGTTTATTGCGGCATTGCTCGTGGCAGCGGCCGCTCCCTGCCCTGCAATGGAAATGGGGACGAATTTCTGGAACATCCAGTGGGGCAACGCGTGGCACGATTACTTCGCTGAAGGCGTCAACTGGAGCACGACCACCAACCCGTGGCGGCAGGATTTCCTCAGCGATATGGCGCCATACACGGCCATCCGCTATATGGACTGGGTCCCCACGAATGGCTCGACTGTCCGCTACTGGAGCAGCCGAATCGCCAAGACAGCCAACCATTACTCCACGGCGGGAGTCGCCTACGAATGGCAAATCGACTTGTGTAACCGAGTCGGCGCCGACCTCTGGATTACCGTCCCGCACCTGACAGTCGAGGATTACGAGGCCAATCCGACCTCTAACTACTGGGTCTCACTTGCCAACTTGATAAAACAGCAGCTCGACCCAAATTTGAACGTCTATGTCGAATACTCCAACGAGACATGGAACACCGGCCCCGGCTTCAGCCAGGGGCAATATTGTCAAAGCCGCGGCCTGGCAGCCGGCTACGACCCCGACGGCTATACGGCCGGTTTCTATTTCCACGTTTACGCGGCAATGCGGCTGCACAAGGTCTTTATGGACGTCTTCTCCGACCAGCCGTGGCGTGTCAAGAAAGTCATCGCGGGCCAGGCCTCCAGTGACTGGGGCACACGCTGCGAGATGCTCGCGCTGCAAAACTCCTCCATTAACCCACTGGGGCTTGTTCCTGATTTCTATTCAATCGCGCCATACGCGGGCGGCGGGCTTAACGGCGCGTCGCCGACCATCAGGGCCGAATGGACCGCCTCTGTCGCCGACAGCGTAAACATGGTCCAGGGGGCCCGTAATACGATGACTCAGTACTACGGCTCTATCCTCCCGCTTGCCCTTTACGAGAGCGGGCAGAGTTTGACCAACAACGGCGACGTCTTTGCCCGCAATCCGCAGAGCTACGATATGTACGCCGAGTACCTCAACGCCATTGACGACAACGTGGTCGTCGCCGCGCACTACACACACACGGGTACATGGGCTTCCGGCGGCGACTGGGGCGCAAAAGAATCAACATGGCAGACCCTTGCCGACGCCCACAAGTACCGCGCAATTCTGGACTATGCAAATAGTCACGCGACAGAGCCGCCCGGGCAGGCCACTGTCCCAGGCCCCGCCGACACAGCGACCGGCGTTTCTGTAACCACCGACCTGACCTGGATAGGCGGAAGATGGGCCGCCTCACACGATGTGTATTTCGGCACCAATCCAACGCCCGGCCCAGCCGAGTTTCATGGCAACCAGACGAGCGTGACATTCGACCCGGGTGCTCTTGCCAATAGCACTACTTACTACTGGCGTATTGATTCGGTTAACCCCCTGGGGACTAATCCCGGCGTCGTATGGAGCTTCACTACCGAGGCCCCGACAATAAGAATCTATTGCAGCGCGGACGCAAGCTCGCAAAGCGGCGACTGCAGCACGGCCTCGATGAGCTTCAGCCAGTATAATATCGCCTTTTTCAAGTTCGACCTCTCAACTCTCGTCCCACCTTTAACCTCGGCCAAATTGCGCCTCCGCTACCAGAGCAGCCAGATACTGACGATTTACATCCGCAACGCCACAACCGACGTCTGGACGGAGTGCGTATCAGTGCCGGGACAAGGCGCGACGCAGATGGCTTCCGCGTATGCCCCGGTCGCGGGCTGGTACGAGTTTGACGTGAACAGCTTCGTTGATGCCGAAGCCGCGGGCGATGACCTGATTACCTTCGCCGTCAGCAGTGACTACGGCGGCTGGACCGGTTTGTCGTCCAGGCATAGCGCCTATCCTCCTGAGCTTGCCATCGCCCAGGCCAATCCGCCGCCCGGACTGGCGAGCAATCCAAGTCCCGCCAACGGCGCAACGGGCCTCAGCATTAATACAGACCTTTCCTGGACGCCGGGCGCAGACGCAACAAGCCACGATGTCTATTTCGGCACTACATCGTCTCCGCCGTTCATTCGAAACCAGGCCGAAGCGAGCTTTGACCCCGGTACATTGAGCAACAGCACAACCTACTATTGGCGCATAGACGAGAAAAACGCCTACGGCACAACCACAGGCGTTGTCTGGCATTTCACGACCTTTGTCGTCCCGCCCGACCAGGCAAGTAATCCAAATCCTTCTAACAGCGCGATAAACGTAAGCGTAACTACCGACCTCAGTTGGACGGCGGGCTTCGGTGCAACCTCGCACGACGTGTACTTCGGCACGACCAACCCGCCGCAATTCAGGGTAAACAAGACGAGTACAACCTACGACACTGGCACAATGGTCGGCTATGTCACTTACTATTGGCGCATCGACGAGAAAAATACCGGCGGCACAACAACCGGCAACCTCTGGAGCTTTATGACCGGAATTCCCCCCGGACAGGCGACAAGCCCCAGTCCCACCAACGGCGCAACGAATGTAAGCAGAAACGCCGACCTGACCTGGACGGCAGGACTATATACGACCAGCCACAACGTCCATTTCGGCACGACCGCTCCGCCTCCCCTTATCCAAAATCAAACCTCGACAAAGTTTGACCCGGGCACAATGGCTGCCGGCACTATCTACTACTGGCGCATCGATGAGTGCAACGCCCTCGGCTTAACGACTACCGGCACGCAGTGGCAGCTTACAACCGGCTCCGACGAGGGCGACGGGATTGTTGGGCAGTATTTCGACAATAATGATTTCACAAACCACCGGTTAACACGTGTTGACCTTGCTGTGTCCTTCAACTGGACTTCCGGCTCGCCGGACCCGACGATTCAACCCGATACCTTCTCGGTTCGATGGTTCGGGCTCGTCCAGCCGCGATACTCCGAAACCTACACCTTCTATACATACACAAATGACGGGGTTCGCCTGTGGGTTGACGGAAATCTGATAATAGACAAATGGTTTGACCAGAACTCCACGCCGGGATGGACTGGAACGGCCCAGCTGCAGGCAGGAGAAAAATACGATATCCAGATGGACTATTATGACAACGTCGGCATCGCCTCGGCATACCTGGCGTGGTCGAGCGCCTCGCAGGCAATGCAGACAATCCCGCAGGGCCGGCTGTTCACGACTTTTCCGCTGGGCGACCTTAACTTTGATTACTACATCGACCTGGCCGACCTGGGCCTTTTCTGCGACCAGTGGATGACAGACCCTGCCGTTGACCCCAATAGCGCCGATTTTGACGACAGCAACAACGTCGATTTCTTCGACTTTGCCCTTATGGGCGAAAACTGGGGATTGTAATAGGGTTTGTCTCGACTGCAAATTTCAAAAGCCCCGCTCTCGCGGGGCTTTTTCTTTGGCCATCGCCGCTGCGGCGCGTGAGGCACAAAATATGTCCGCTATATTGTTCGCAATTGTGCGCCGACTGAGCCGGCCAGTCCCTTGACTATCTCGGCCTCAAGCCGGTCAACGGTTTCGTGCGTAAGCGTCCCATCAAGGTCTCTGAACATAAGCGACAGCGTGATGCTCTTTTTGCCCGCCGGTATGCTCTTGCCCCGATATAAATCGACAAACCTAAGCTCCTCAAGCTGCGCCGATGCCTTTGCATTCACCGACCCGGCTATATCGACCCAGGGGACAATCTCATCAACTATCAGCGACAAATCCCGCTTGATTGCAGGAAACTTTGGTATCGGTTTCACATTCCCAGGTCCCGCCTGCAAACGGGCAATCTCCTCCACATCCAGCTCCGCACCGCAAATGGTGACGTTCTTGAAATCAAATTTGTCCTTCAGCGCCTGCGACAAAATCCCCGCCTCACCGATTACGCTTCCGTTTACGATGACTTGTGCGCCGGTCTGGGCCCAGCTTGTTCCGCACGGCAAAAAATCAACCGTTGCATCCGCATCAATACTCTTTATCAATCCCTCAACAACACCGCGTATGTCCCTGAAATCACTGTCACAACCAAGCGATACCTTTCGCCTCTCAACAGGCAAACCCCCTTTATCGGCGGGAATGTATGTATCCGCAATCTCAAAAACCCTGCAAGGGGAGTTGCCCGCATTGTGATTCGCCTTTATCACGCCGAACAAGCTCGGCAGCAAGCTCTGTCGCAAAAGATTATCGCTCTTCCTTGTCACATCCGTAACAGCCAGATACCCTTTTTCGCCGGCCTTTGAAAATGCCTCCGCGATTGAATTATCAATAAAGCTGATGTTTATCGTCTCATAGAATCCGCAGCCGTTCAGATATGTCCCTATCGACCGCGCCAGCTTTTGATAAGCATCAACGCCTGTAACCTCAATCTCGATTTTGTGCTGCGTCGGTATCTTGTCGTAACCGTAATGCCGGGCAACCTCCTCAATCAGGTCCGCTTCCCGGTAAACATCGCTTCGCCATGAGGGAACTGAACAATCTATCGCCTCGCTGTTTCGCCTCGGCTTGAAATCCAACCGCGATAAAATCCTCTCGGCTGCCTCTACCGGAACTTCGACGCCCAGCAGCTTATTCAGTCGCGGCAGCCGCAATGTTACCTGTTTGGGTTTTGGCCTCCTGGGATAAACATCGACCACGCCTTTTGCAGCTTTACCGCCTGCAACCTGGACAATCAACTGGCACGTCCGCCTTGACGCCCAGTCAATGTTCTCTATATCGACAATTCGCTCAAACCGAAAACTTGCCTCCGAGGGAATCGCCAGCTTGCGCGAGGTCGTCCGAACAGACACCGGATTAAAATAAGCATCCTCAAGCAGTATCGTCTTCGTCGAATCGCTGACTTCCGTATCAAGCCCGCCCATTACCCCTGCGATTGCCACGGGGCCTCTCGCATCGGCGATAATCAGCATATCGCCGTTCAGCTCGCACTTTGTGCCGTCGATGCTGACCAACTGTTCGCCGCCCTCGGCTTTTCTGACAATGATTTTACCCTGTGCAATCTTCGCATAATCAAAGGCGTGAGGCGGCTGACCCGTCTCCATCATCGCATAGTTCGTCGCATCTACGACATTATTCACGCTTCGCATCCCCACCGCCTCCAGCCGTCTGCGAAGCAAATCGGGCGATTGTCCCACCTTTACCCCTTCAATCACACGAGCCGTATATCGACAGCATAAATCCGGCTCTAAAATCTCAACGCCGGCAAGCTCCGTCGCCGATTTACTCGACTCATCGAGCGAAACAGCAGGCAATTTCAACTGCTTGCCCGTCGCCGCTGCAAGCTCCCGGGCAATCCCGATATAACTGAGGCAATCTCCCCGATTGCTTGTCACCTCGACATCAATGACCGCGTCTGGGCCCAGATACTCTATCCCCTCATAAGGAAACCCCAGGTTGCTCAAAACCTCTGCAACCTGCTCTGCGGATTGTTCAATATCAACGTATTCCCGTAACCAGCTAAGTAATACCTTCATAAGTAATGCACCAGAAAAATAGAACCCAAGAATTGCCAATAACCTAACGTGGAAAACGATGATTGTCAAATAGTTCGAGCCGGTTACTTTCGCTGGACCAACTCATTCGATATTCACCATTTTCCGTATGCCGTAGGTCTGCGCTATCTGCTTATCGGCAATGGGCAGCAGCGCTCGCGGAATAACAACTGTGGGATTATCCAGCTCGAATTCGACCACGTCAAATATGGAATCGGGATTAAGCTTTTGGGCGGCAAGAATATCCGCGATTGAGCAGACCTCAACGCCATTGAACTTCTTAACCACTATCTGGCCAAGGTCCTTGTAGCCCAGGTTTATCTCCGCAGGCAGAACATAGCTCAATATCACAACATCTTTTCGCTGAGGCGCCGGCTTAAAGGCAAGGTCGCGGACATAATGATATAAATGCGGCGTCACCTTGCCTACCCAGTCCTTGCCCCAGTTTGCCAGGTAAGCCCTCGTTACCCTTTGGAAGACGAACCCGCCGGTAATGATATATTGCGGCTGTCTTCCGTATTCGTAATACGGGACAAGCATCTGTCCAGCGGGAAAATTCCTTGCCTCAACCTTGATTTGCTGTCGGCTGCCGTCCCGCCAGATGTCAAATGTGACTGTCTCCCCGACTTTATGCGCAGTAAGCAGATAGTCAAACGCAATGCGGTCATATAGCGGGTGCAAAAATCTGCCGTAACTGTCAAGCTGCCTGCCGTCGATGGCTAATATGCAGTCACCGGCTTTAAGCGTATCGCTGCCCGTCCCCAGATTGTAAACATCAGTCACCAGCACGCCGTCCTTAATCTCAGCCGGCATTTTCAGGTACGCCCGTATCGCCGGGTCGAGCAGCTCCGTTGCAGCAAAACCAACGCAGGCCACACCCTTGTAATTGCCGTCCGCCGCGTCGGCGAGGAAACCGTTGATTATCGGAGCCGGTATCAAACCCGCCTCCTTTGTCCCCTCGCTCCAGCAGGCAATGGCAATGGGCTTTCCGCCGTCAAAATAGACCTGGCCGTTCCCCGTCTCGCCCGAAGTGTTGGTCACAATATAGTTCAATAATCGCGTAAACGATACCGTTGACTGATGAACGGCAGCGCGGTCAAGATAGCCGTGCCCTGTGTCCAAGCTGTCATTTCCACTCAGCCAGTAATAGTCAAGTTTCTCGCCTCGCCTGAATTGCTCGACAAATCGCAGCGGTTTCAACGGCCCTCCCGCAGTATTCGGGTCCAGTCGCAGCAGCGCAAGGTCTATCTCGTAATCAATGACCTTAACCGTAGCCGGTATAAACTCGTTTCGACCGAATCGCCGCACGTTAATCAATGTGGCATCCGTCAAGTTCCATGCCGGCGTTATGACCTCGTAATCGCCGACCGCAACCCCGATGCCGCTTTTTTGCTGAACCTCGGTATTCTTCCACGGACGGAACTGGTCGTATGAGTAAGACGAAATTTCCAGATAGACAAGCGACTGCTTCATTTGCTCGCGCATATCAGGGCCGTTCTGTCGCGTCGCGGTCGGCAAAGTAGAACAACCCGCAGTCAGAACAATTGCCGCCGGCAGTAAAAACCATCGTCCTCTCATTGCTGCACCTCCGTTCTCGCCTCGTCCGGAATACCGTATTTCTCCAGAATCAATTTCTGTCTTTGACGCGCCAATTCGGCGTTCAATACGAACGGACGGTCGATACCCGTAAATTTAATCAGATAAAAATCATTCGCATCCTCCGCAAACGCCGACCGAACATCCCCAAGTCCCCACACGCTCCTGCCGTTTATGCTTTCGAGCACCTGGCTCTTGAAATCGCCGGCATAAGCGTTTATTTCATCCGGCATCACCTCCGACAAAACCACATATTCCTTGCGCTCTCTGTCGGTATTAAGCTGCATCGAGTTGTGAAACAGATACCGCAGATAATACGGTATATCGCCAAGCCAATTTGGTCCCCACGTTTCGAGATAATTGCGCGTCGCCGGCACAAATACCAGCCCGGCAAAGCAGACATATCGGGGCATTTTATCATATTGCCTGGCATACTCGAGGATGGGCCTGTTGAGAGCAACGGTCGCAATCGCTTCCATCCTGCTGCCCTGCCGATAAAAAACGATTCTTGCGGTCTCTCCAATCTGCTTACCCTCGACAACCTCCAAAAGGTCCAGCATCAGCCCGTGGATTCTTACCCTTCCGTCGTTGTCGATACTGTACTCGTCGATTTGCGTCAGGACGTCGCCCTTCTGCAAAATCGATTCGACCGAGCTGTGCATAAGCGTTTCAATTATCACAGTGCCGCTCTGGTCAACGGGAACCTTCAGGTAATCTTTATACGCGGCGCTGTGAAGACCGTGAAACAACATCACGCCTAAAGACCCGAATCCGTCGTATCTGCCGTCCTCGATATCCTTGAGAAAATGACCGATGACCGTGGTCGGTATCATATAGCCGATGTTCTCGGCCTGACGCAGCCCCTGGAACGCCACGCCGACCACCCGTCCGGCCTGTATAACTGGCCCTCCGCTGTTACCGGGATTTATCGCTGCGTCGGTCTGTATCACAAGGTGCGAATCGGCCCCGCTGTGGGCGTATGTATCCATCTGTATCCGCGACACAACTCCTTCAGTAACAGAAATGTGCCTGCCGCCTACCGGAAAACCGTACGTCGATACCGTGCTGTTTATGGCAGGAATACCTGAAAACTGCATCGCAACAGTATCCGCAAAGAAACTCTCGTCATCGACCGTCAATATCGCCAGGTCGCAGTCGTGCCCTATGAACGCAACCTTAGCAGGATAACGTTTGGCAACGTTTTCCTTTTGAAGCTCGATATACTTGTTGTTGCTGACGTTGTGGGCATTGGTGAGGATTCTTTTACCTTCGATAATGAATCCCGAGCCAAGCCCCTGCGTCATCATTTTCTGCTGCCAGGGCATCACATAATCGAACTCCTGCGCGACGCTGCGTATCATAATCACGGATTCTTCCATGTTGTTCGGCTCATCAGCAGACACGCCCCCCGCAACCGCAAACAATACGGAAAATATTAGCATTACGCTGCGAATGGATTGGCTTTTCATAATCACAATTCCTTTTGTTGGGCCGATTGCAACAGACAACACTTATCTAAATAGCACAGTGATACTACCACGCGGCAAAACCAAAAACAATACCTCTGTGCCTTGGGAAAATTGCGGCCTGGTCCGCCCCTATGCTGCTGATATTTGCTTTCTTCTGCGAAGTACCAGAAATCCAGACGCCAGTAGCAGCAATGTCGCCGGCTCTGGGATAGGTACGCCGCTCACCTGCAGGTTATCGAAAGCAAATCGGTCGTTGCCGTACCGGTCGATGTCGCAAAAGCGAAACTGAACAAAGGGCTGGTTCTCAATAGCGGCTATCGTGGAAAGGTCCCGCAAGAAGCTGTGGTAATTGCCGTCCGCGGTCATACGCTGGTTGTTGAGTATCTCAGCCCAGTCGTCAACCGTGCCGACCCTGTATTCCAAATCAAATGAATTCGTGTCCGCAATCCAGCACTTGTAGTCCCATCGAATTGCCAAATCAAACCAGCCGGTCGTATTAATCGTCATAATCCATTCGGCATCGTCGCCGGCTACCTTGATATCGTCCCACCCGGCCGCCTGCCCACCTGCGTGATAGTTCCCTCCCACATCGGTGAAACTTGTGCCGTTCTTGCCGTCAGGGTCTTTCTCACCCCCCAGCAGCACCAAACCGGGCGTCCCTGAAACATTCTCAATGCTTACATCCTCGGTGTAATGGCCATTATCCGGCCCGAAATCCCAAATCGCCATAAGGTCGGCATAGACGCAGGCGTTGAAAACGAGCAGCAACGCCGCCGAGAACAATACCCACTTTACGATTCCCGACAACTCTTTCTGACTTCGCCCTGAAGTGCGCATAAAAAAACCCAGCGATCTACACGTTTTCTCTCTTCTCTCGCTGGGTTAAATCGGTTGAAAACTACCTTCCCAAGCTGTGTTTGCATCTTATCACAAAAAAACGTTCGTGTCAACAGCAATTTTAAAAAAATCGTAATGGGTCAGTTACAGGGGTCAGATGAGTGGCAAGGGGCTTTCGTGGCACTGGGCTTTCGTGGCACGGGCTTCCAGCCCGTGAAAACACGGCCACGCCTGCCCTGCCTGCGTCGAAGGGATGGCCGTGCCACTGCTTTGCCCCACCCATAACTGACCCATTACCGCACTACCCCGATTTTCCTTGAATGTCTGGCTGTAAATCGTATAATGATAATCGCCTTTGGGCTCCGGTGAGCTGAGTCGAACCGCTGGGGGCAAAAGGCAATGAGGAGAAGGGAATGAGCTATGCACGGAGGAGCAATCAGCACAATTCGACAGACCAGAATCGGTGCGCGCGGCGCACACCTAAACTATAAACCACATCTGAAAGGGAAAGAAAATGAAAACGAATCATAAACAACTTCGCACGGCCTTGTTCGCCGTGGCCGTCCTGGCCTTTTTGGCCAGCGCCATCGCACACGCCGACAACATCTACGTCTCGTGTTTTGACAGCGGCACGATTGAGAAATTTGATTCGAGCGGAAACAGGTCAACTTTCGCTGCGGGCTTGAACGGACCTATGGGTCTTGCATTTGACGACGGCTTTAATTTCTATGTGGTCAATTATTGGAATGCGACAGTTGAGAAATTCGATTCGAGCGGAAATCGGTCCACCTTCGCCTCAGGATTGAACACCCCTTGGGGTCTTGCTCTTGACAACAGCGGGAATCTCTATCTGTCTGAGTTGGAGGTAGGCAGAATTGAGAAATTCGATTCGAGTGGATACAGGTCCACCTTCGCCTCAGGATTGGGCAGCCCCTGTGGTCTTGCGTTTGACAGCATCGGGAATCTCTATCTGTCTGAGTCGGAGACAGGCAGAATTGAGAAATTCGATTCGAGCGGAAATCGGTCCACCTTCGCCTCAGGATTGGACACCCCTTCTGGTCTTGCGTTTGACAGCAGCGGGAATCTCTACGTGGCCAATTTTAGCGGCAAGACGATTGAGAGATTCGATTCGAGCGGAAACGGGGTAACCTTCGCCTCAGGATTGGACTACCCTTTTGATCTTGCGTTTGACAGCATCGGGAATCTCTATGTTTCTTGTAGCGACAGCGGCACGATTGAGAAATTCGATTTGAGCGGAAACGGTACCATCTTTGCTTCGGGATTGAACGGCCCGGTGTTTATCGCGACGCAAGTCCCCGAACCCGCCACGCTCCTGCTGTTGGGTCTCGGTGTGGTGATTGCAAGAAGGAAACGTTGATTCCCAGTAGGAGAGCCGGTGGGGGCAACCACCGTTTTTTACTCTCCAGTTTAACATCTCGTTTTGTTCGTTCCACGCCGCATTTTTCGCCCACCAATACTCAAAGACACCTTAATAAAAAAACCGTGTTAATCAGTGTGAATCAGTGTCAAAATAAGCCGCATCTCCCGGCTTTAAGGTTGCAGTATATCGCCAAACTGTCAACAAAAGCAACTGTTTTCCGCCACGAAGACCGCGAAGTTTACCCGCCGCGCGTTTTGGCGGGGTTCACGAAGTTTTGTTAATAAAATCCGTGTAAATCAGTGTTAATCTGTGTCTGAAAAAAGTAGTTTCGGCCAGCACCAGCTAATCAGTGTCAGTCCGTGTTTCAATCAGTGTCAGTCAGTGTCAAAAAATCAGTGAAAATCTGCTCGCCTCGGCATAGCCAAAGGCGAAGCCGGGTGCCAATCCTTGGTTGATTTTTTGCCTGCCCTGCGCTTGCCACGGCGAAGCAAGGCGAAGCCGGGTAGGATTTTATCACTTGGTGACTGCACCCCCGAATCGCGGGCCACGAGCCCCGGGTCACGGGCTACGACGTATGATTATGCAAAACGAACCCAATTTCAAAGATGTTCTTTTATCCCGCCGTTTGGCGCGTATAATAACCCCCGGCAACAAGACAAATAAAAATCCGGGATATCTATTATGAGAAAATACGCATTATCTGCCCTTGTTCTTACGCTCTCGGCCTCAATTATGGCCTTGACCGGCTGCGTCGAAAGAAAACTGACCATCAACACAAACCCCCAGGATGCAGTTGTCTTCCTGAACGATGAGGAAATCGGCACGTCCCCCGCCACCGTATCATTCAACTGGTATGGCGAATACAACGTCAGAATAACCAAACAGGGCTACGAAACTCTGCACACCCACCGCAAACTCAACCGCCCCCTCCACGACTATTTCCCCTTTGATTTGTTCGCCCAAATCCTCCCAGGCAGAACAGTTGACTCCTGCGAATGGTCCTTCGACCTTGAACTAAAAGGAGAAACTCCCAGAGAAGGGCTGATTGAATCCGCCCGCCAACTCAAGGGACAATTGCAGTAGAGACCGTTCTACCCGCTGCGGCTTTATCAAAGGAGATTATCACGGTACCAGGTGATGGCCTTTTCGAGTCCTTGCTTGAAGGGGACAATGGGTTTGAAGCCGATTAGCTTTTTGGCTAATGTGATGTCAGCCAGAGAGTGTTTGACGTCGCCGGCGCGAACAGGGGCATAAATCGGCTTTACGTTCTTACCCACACATTTGTTTATCATTGCGATAATATCGTTTACGGTCACCGCCTGGCCACACGCGATATTGACGACCTCGCCTTTCGTATGCTTTGCCCGTGCCGCGAGCAGATTTGCTTCGACCACATTATCAACATAAGTAAAATCCCTGCTCTGCTCCCCGTCGCCATACACAGTCGGTGATTTATCTTTCAGAATGAAGGTGACAAAGGCAGGTATGGCCGCTGCGTATTGGCTTGTCGGGTCCTGCTGTGGACCAAATACATTGAAATACCGCAGCGAAATCGTCTCCAGACCAAAGACCTTGCAGAATACCGAGCAATAATACTCGCCCATAAGCTTCGCAGCCGCATACGGCGACAATGGATTAACCGGCATCGTCTCTACCTTCGGCAAGGTCGGCGTGTCCCCATAAGCAGAGGAGCTTGCCGCATAAACAAATCGCTTTATCTTTGCATCCCTCGCGGCCAAAAGCAGCGTGAATGTCGCATCGACACAGTGCCTGTGCGTGGCTGCGGGGTCATCAACGCTCCTCGGCACCGAAGGCAACGCCCCCTGATGTAAAACAACGTCGATACCCTTCATCGCAGCACGGGCGACGGCCGAATCGCCCATATCGGCCTCGATAAACTCGATATTACTAATGATACCGGCCAGATTACTCTTTTTGCCCGTAAGAAGATTATCGATAACTCTGACGAAACAACCCTGTGAAATGAGTTTTGCGCAGATATTCGAACCGATGAACCCGGCTCCGCCGGTTACAAGAAATTTATCCATCAATAGCCCCTCGGATACCCCAACAAATTTATGCTCTTGCTGCCCCAAACGCCGGTTAAGCCGGCTGAGCAACCTGCGCCTTTAAATATTCCTGATACGACTTGAACTGCTCGCGGAAATACCCGCCCTTGAGCGTCTTAACCGCAAGCAGCACACAGCCGACTATCCTGGCATCCACGTCCTTAAGTTCGCTGATGGTACGCTGTGCAGCGCCTCTTCTTGTTGCAGCGGCGTTGAAAACCAGAACCGTCCCGTCCGCTGACCTGGCCACCATTTTGGCCTCGCTGACAAGCAGCACCGGCGGACCGTCAATTATCACATAATCGTAGTTGCCACGCTGCTCTTTAAGCAACTGCTGCATACGAGGGCTGCCGAGTAGTTCCGCCGGATTGGGTGGTAATGCCCCGGCGTCAATAATATCCAGGTCGCGCATCCCGCTGGCCCTGACAACCTGCTGGTACGTGGCCTGACCCGCTAAGATGTTGCCCAAACCCTGACCGCCCTGCTCAGCGGGCTGTGCCTCAGGCGGGAATATGCTGCGCAGCCGAGGCCTTCGGAAATTGGCGTCAATCAGCAGAACCTTCTTATCATCCGCAACAAAGGTTGTCGCCAGATTCACAGCCGTCGATGTCTTGCCGTCTCCAGCCGCACCGCTGGTCACCAGCAGAACCTTCGACGCCTCGGCCGGGCCAGACAGCTTCAGATTGGTCCGCAGCCGCCTGTATGACTCGCTCACCATCGAATAAGGCGACTGACGAACCACCAGGGCAAGCTCGGCATCTTCTTCAATCTGCCTGTCCTCGGCTGCATCCGGAATAACTCCCAAAAGCGGAATATGCAGATACCGTGCAACGTCCCTCGGCATCCTAACAAGGTCATTAAGCAGCTCGATTAGAAACGCAATGCCGGCGCCAAGCAGAAGACCCAGCACGGCCCCGCTAGGGAAAAATATCTCCCATCTCGGAAAGCTTGCCTCCAGCGGCTCCGGAGCAAGCCCCACAAACTGCAGCTTCGGCGTCTCAGGGTCGTCGTGTATTATCTTCAGCTTTTCTATCTGCTCTTTTATCGAATCGAGCATCATTCTTCGTTCGTCTCGGATGGCAACTCGTTCCTGATACTGCGCCCGAGCCATGTCAAGCTCCTTCTTTTGACTTAATGCCTGCTCCCGCATCTTCTCCAGCTCCTCACGCCGACCCTCAAATATAGTTAACTGGTCCTGCGCATTCCTGAGATTCGACTGTCGGGTCTGCTCGGCAATCGTAGCTTTTCTGCGTAGCCGCTCCTCCTCAATTGCGCTGATAAATTCGCGTATCTGACGAACGAGTCTGTGGTCTTCCCCAAATCTGGCAAGTGCGCTCGCAAGGGCCGACTCCCGCAGCGAAAGCTGCTGTGCCAGCATAGTCATCACGGGGTCGGTCTCAACCTGACGCTCAACCTGTACCTGAACCGGGCCGGTCGCCTGCTCCTGTAAACGCTTAATGCCTGCTTGAATCTGACCTATATTCATAGACAGCTCGTTCTGCTGAAGCTCGAGGTCATTTAGCTTACTCTCAACCACCGGTTGGAAATTATGTTCCTCAAGGTCGCTGAAGCCGTATCTTTTCCTCACATCATCAAGCGACCTCTGCGCCGCATCCAAATCCCTGTTCACTCTGTCCTGCTGTTCGCCCAGCCGGGCCAGCTTTGCCGAAACCTCTTCTTGTTTTTTGCCGCCCTGCTGCCGGATGAAGAAGTCCACCATTTCATTCACTATCAAAGCCGATTCCCTTTTGTCGCAAGTGGTCATTGACACAGCAATTGAATCGCCGTCCCTCTGAGGAGAAGCGAAAAATCGCTTATTCAGGTCTTTGACCGCCTTTCTAATCCTTTTTTCCTTGATGTCGCCGAAGCCCTGAAACCACTTTGTCTGCTGAATCTTGTCCCTGTCAACCAGCGACTGCAAGCTGCTCTGACTCTTCAAAAGAGCAGCCATTGAAAGCCGATGACCGTATTCAATATCCTTTCCGACCATAGGCGTTTGAATCATAGTAGGGTCTTTCTCAACCGGAGGCAGAACTCTGATAAAGGTCTGCCCAGTATATCTCGGCCAAATCCTCATCAATCCTGCCCAGCTTCCAACACCTAATCCAAACCCGGCAATAATCAGGAAAATGACCAGCCACACGTGGCGGCGTAAAACAAGATAGACATCCTTTGCTGTCAAACCAGCCTGCACAGGACGCATCATTGGAATCGCCCTGGCCTGTCCGGGTGCCCCGCCTGTAACTCTCTGTACTCGTTCTTCCATTAAAATACCTGTTCAAAAACCAGCATAAAACACCAAAGGCAATTCACCTATAATGCAACGCGCTTCGCAACAGCACAAATCCCAAATCCTTATTCATCGTCGTCTGTCACTGCGAAAGACGATTTATAGCCGATGTTATTCGCTCGCTGGTCGGCTTAGGCATATTATCACCGCCCGCCTCCAGCGCCTGTTTGTAGGCATCGAGTGCCTTGCCTTTTTCACCGAGCGCCTCTTGTATTTGCCCTGAATGTTCATATACCTCAGGTGGAATCTCTATTCTCTGCGCATCATACTGCTGCAGTGCGGACTGAACGCATTGCAATGCCTCTTGATGCCTGCCGTTTCTGTACAGAACATACGCGTATGTATCCAGAAGCCCCGGGTCGTTCGGCTGCGCATCACAGGCGCGCTTGGCATACTCTACCGCCTTGTCCAACTGCTCATTATTCTCGGCCAGCACGTACGCTACGTTATTGAGCACATTGGCATTATTCGGCATTTTGGCCAGCACACTTTCGTACTCTTTGATAGCGTCTTTGAGATACTTATTATCGGAAGTTTTGCTATAGGCCATAATGAGCGTCTCGGCCTTTTGTATCCCGTAATTAGCGATGGAGCGGCTGTCGGCCCCTGCAATCTGCATGCACTTGTCAATATATGTTATCGCCTTGTTGTACTCTCCTTCAAGCTTTGCAAGGTTAAACATCGTCCAGTTAGCAGCGAGTGAATCGGGTTCGGTACGGAGCTTATCCTGGCAGAGCTGCCTGACCTGTTCGGCGCCAAGCAGAGAATACGTCTTCTGCAGGACATTGGACGCCGTTGCTTCATCATCTCCCGCTTTATCCACGGCACTGCGGCAATACTGTATAGCGGTCTGCTTGTCTCCGAGCTTCATCTTTCCCTCAGCCATTAGGAAATAAGCGACCGGGGCCATATTACCATCGACGTACTTTCCCGCCTCATCGAATAGTTTGTCGAGCTTGCCTGCCGACAACAGCGCCTGCAAGTAACCGGCGAGAATGTTTCTGTCGGTTATACCCTGCTCATTGCTCTTGCGTAAGGCCTGCTCATACAGCCGTTCCGCCTCCGTGTAATCTTTGTTCGCCATTGCAAATGCTGCTGCCTGGCTTCGCCAAAAAACACTGTTGGGTTGTTTCACCAACGTCTCATCATAGAATCCCTTGAGCACCTCTTTTCTGTCCAGCCGCCAGTAAACCCGCTCAAGCAGCACTCGTGCCTCCTCGGGCGCCTGCGGATTTTCAATGGTGCTCTTAAGCTCGGTGATGGCATCCTCCGTCCTGCCGGTACGCAGGTATGCCTTCGCCAAATTTATCCGCGTGACAGGGTCCTCTGCCAAAGTAATGCTCCTCTTGAAATCGCTGGTCGCCTCTTCGTAATTGGCAAGCAAATGATTTATCTCGCCTTTCACTCGCCACGCAACTGCACTGTTCTGGTCTGTCTGAAGATACCGCTTCACCAGGTCCAACGCTTCTTTGAGCCGCCCCTGCTTCATCCCGAGCCAGGCCCCGAGTAGTAACCCTCTCGTCTCATTTGGATTCTTCTCGTTGAAACTTTCAAGCTCCAGCTGCGCTTCCTTAACTAGACCGACGTTGAGGAAAACCTGAATCATCCCAAGATGGTTATCCGGTGTGTTCTCGACCGCCAGAAGCTCACGCGCGTACTTCATCGCAGCGTTTCTATCCCTGGTCTTCTCCGCCAAAAACAAAAATCCTTTGAGCACATCGATGTCTTTTGGATTCGCCTTGTAGGCCTGTTCCACAACGGCCTTGGCGTCCTCCAGCCGGCCCGCCCGGACGTGGTGCCGCAACAGCAGCCGCCAGTCCTGCGCCTGCGACAGCAATTGCTGGGCCTTCTCCTCTTGACCCGTGAGACGGTAATACTCCCCGTAGCTCTCCAGCACTGCACTGTTTTGCGGGTCATAGCTCTTTGCCTGTTCTAGTGCGGACTCCGCCATACCGAATAAAGCGTCCTTCTGCTGCTTTTGTTTCTGCTCACCGGCTATTCTCATCGCCATTCTCGCCAGTAACAACGCATTATCCATACTTGGCGATACCCGTTGCAGGTTCTGTCGAATAGCCAATGCCTTGTTCGCCACTGCCTCGTTCGGCTCAGTGGCGCTGATGAATTCGGCATAGAAACTGAGCAATTGAAGGTCATTGGGATTCAAAGCCACCGCCCTCATCACGGCATTTGTGGCCTCAAGCTGCTGGGCGCTGCTAACGCTGCTGCCTAACTGCTGATTGCGCCTGTATAGCGCCTGCGCTATCTCTTTTGCAATCGTCCGGTCCATCGGATTCAATCTCGACGCCGCTTCAATGTCCTGCATTGATGCGTGCTCACTTCCAAGCGCAGCGTTGATTCTGTATCGCAGCAGTAAACCGTAGGAAAAAACAGGCCTTTGCTTTAAAACGTCGTCTATGTATGTCAAAGCCGCCTCGTTCTCCCCGCGAGCCGCAGCCAGACGCGCCTCAAAAAATCTGCCCGAGCACTCGTCGAGGTTCTCCTGCACCGCTGTCTTGGCGATTTGTTCCGCCGCCTTCCAGTCCCGACGTGCAAGGGCTATGTCGAACAGATACTCGGCTGCGCGATGCCGAAGTCCCGCAGATTCCTGCTGACCGGCCTGCGCCGAAGATATGTCCATCGCATTTTGGAACTGCTCAGCCGCCTGATTTGGCTCATTTCCCATATAATAATATGTGCCGATATTGACAGCTCTTCTGAGCGGCTCGGCGATGTTCGAAAGAACCTGCAATCGGATTTCTTTTCGCCGCTGTTGTGTTACCTTGTCCAGCTCCGTTTCGGCTAACAACTGCTTATAGAACAGACCCGTCACGTTGTCCGGGAAACGCTCGACAAACTTGGCGTTTACGGCCCTGGCCTGCTCAATCTGCCCTACCAGTATGGAACTGTCAAAAACCGTGGCAATGAGAGCATCGTCAACGTAGTTCGGCTCCATTACCAGCAGTTGCTCTACATGTTTGGCCAGTTCGCCTGCCGGGCCCTTTAACTCCGAAATCATCTTCTTGTCTGTTGGTTGCTCCTGGGTTCCCGTCTGCTCGGCACCGACTATCGCTCCCTCTGAAATCGCCTGTGTCGTCTGCTCAAACCGCTTCGCCGCGCCGGCCCGAGTAACCTGACTAACCCTCGCCTGCGCCAGCTCCGCCTTGAGCCGTACTACGTTCGGGTCGTCCCCCGGCATAGCAGTCAGTGCCTCAGCCGCTTTGTCGTACTGCGTATCGCCGATAAGAGCGTTGACGCGAAGAGTCCGGCTGCGACTGTTCGCGCCGTACGCCGCCTCATATAGGTCTATGTCTGATAAAGCCACCCTCCATGCCAAAACATTCATAACTGCTACGGCATAATCCAGACGCGCCGCGGGCTGTGAGAATTCAACGCCCCCGTTAAGCGCACTGACTAAAAACTCAAGAACCGCACCGCTCTCCGTGCTATTCTGATATAGCTTTGCAAGACGATACGAAAGACGAGCATCAACCGGCCTGTCACTGGTCGCCGATGCCCTCAACTGCTCGTAAGCTCCATACAGCTTCCCTATCGCCACTTTCTTGTCGCCCTTGCCCAGCCGAACCTTGGCAAGCTCGAGCATCCCCTGCCACTTGACTACGTGAGGGTCCTCCCCGCTTCCGAGAATCTGTTCAATCGCGTGAACGGTTTGTTCGGATTCAGCCAGCCATTGCTCTCCCTGCGAATCCACCTGCTCCTGCGGCGAGTCGAGTATCAAATCTATATAGCAGCCAGCAAGAAAACCGTTCAGACGAATCCTGTAGGACCTGCTTGTCACCATCCGTGGGCCGCTCGTCTCCTGAGCGGCAGGCAGATTCAGTGCATTCTTCGCAATCTCAATCGCCTTATCAAGGGCAGCCCTGTCACCGCTCATCGTAAACTTCCTGTAATAAAGATTCGCGGCGCTGGCAGCATAATCCACATTCTCCTTATCCAGGCTAATCGCCTTCTCAATTGCCGCCACTGCCTTATCAAGATAGTCCGTCCCCAGCCGAAAGTCAGAATAAAAAGCAGCCAGTACTGCATACGCCTGCCCTTCTGTGCTGAACTTCGCCGCCAGCGACTTAAACTCCGGCTCCAGCGCCAGTATCTGCTGTCGCCTCTGACCCGTGTTGTCCGCTTGAGCATTTCTAAGCTTCTGTATGAGAAAATTGGCGTGTGCCTCTACGCTCCCGTCCGCAACCTTCACCCCATTTTGTAGAATCTCCACGGCCCTTTTCGCCCCTTCATCCTTTTCCTCAAGCTTGCCCCTTGAGGCAAGAATCTCGCTTTTCGCCACCTCGGCCTGGGCCAGATACAAATAAATGCGAACGTTATCCGGCTCGAGCTCTCGCACCTTCTCAAGGTCGCCGACCGCAAGCGCAAGCGTCTCATCCGCATTGGTCACCATTCCGGCCTTGGCCATCTCCAGGTTCGCCCTGCCCCTCAGCAGATACAAATATGGCCCAAGGCGATGCTTGCCGGCCTTCTTATCAACCATCTCCGGAATCTCCCACTTTGCTATATCTTCGGCCAGCATCTCAGACGGCGAGCCGGCCTTTTCGATAACGCCAAGCCATTCACTTGCCTGAGAAGCAACATCATGCCACGCCTGGACAATGCCGCCGTCGGCCAGTATATATGAATACTGCAACCGCCCAAGCCGCGCTTTTATGTTCCTATCATCTAACTGAACTATCCGATTCCAGCACCCCAGCACGTCTCGCCACTGCCCCAAGCCCAGAAAAACATCTGTTATCTTAAACAGCACATCCACCTTAAGGGTATCTGTCTTGGCGTAACCAAATGCCTTGCGATAGTCACGTTCGGCCTGCCTGTAATGCTCCTCCCTGGCCTGCGCGTCTGATGTCTCCACCGCCGCTTTGCTCTCTGCGTCGCCGTCGGCTATGTATTTCTGTGGGTCTCGCCCAAAAAGCAAAATCGCACCAATTATTACTACTGCTACAAAGAAAAATACCCCGGAGCCGATAAGCGCGACCTTCTTGTTAAATCTCCTTCTTGCCATAATTTTTCCTTTCCCTTTTCGATAAGCGAGCATACACAAAAAAACTCGCCAAACCAGCATCCCTGCTCCAAAAACCTTTTTCTATCTGCCTTGCGGGACTACATCCCAGACCGGACTCATCGGCCGCTTTTCCACAAGTCCGCCGGCCAATAATCCTTCTCCAAAATTGGCAAAATTACTCCTAAAAGCTTCTCACTTGCCGCAATCGCCTCTTCTTTGTTCGGATATGTTATTCTGCCTAACCTGCCGTTGAAAAACTTCAATTCAATCTTCGAAAAGTACGAATACTTGCGGAAAAAACTCCGATTGAGAATCATACGCACATCCTGCCGGCCCGCAGCATAATCGCCGTTCACTCCGAACATATACAAAACCGGAAACTTCATACTCCCTGTCCATAAGCTCGCGTCGGTCGAGGCAAAAACTACGTACTTCGCAGGCAGCTTCTTCCGGTCGTCTCTGAGAACCTGCAATATCACGTCCTCGGAGCTTAGCTTTCGATAACCTCCGCCCGTATAGCACTCATCCGGCACGTGAGGAACCACGTCCGGAAGCCCGTAATACGTGATAAACAGCATACAATAACGAACCGCACTATCGGCTGCGACGCTCGTATCCTCTAATTGCCATTGAATATAATCCTCGGTGCCCAGCGTCTCTATTACGTCCTCGTTCTCGATTAGTTCTTTTTTGACAACCTTATAAGCCCCCAAATTGTCTCTCTCCAGCAAGTCCATCGATTTTTTCAGTGGCAGCGGCTCCTTCTTCAGGTACATCCCGAAACTCTTCACCGCCATCGACAATCCGCTTGCCGTCGTCAACAGAACCACAGCACAAATCAAAAACGCAGGTTGCAGGTACTCCGCACGCAGTACAGCACCCAGCCCCCCGCGCGCTGCAGAAGATGACTCTTCGTCCTTACCTTTAATAGCTTGGTTTTGCATCTCGTCAACACTCATACGCCGCTATTTCCTCCGGCTACGGCTCGGCGCGCCCTCTTCCTTCCGAGACCCTATCTTTTCCTTCGCCGAGACGAGTGCGAACCACCACATCCGAAACCGGTTCAGCGGCTTCTTCAACAAACAGATTCGACATAAACCACGCAAGACACCCGTAAAGTCCAAACGCCAAAGGCAGCATCGCCATCCCGAGCATATCGTGATAAATGCCTTGTGCGTATGCCGGGTCCATCAAAACATATATAAATCCGGTAATGGCGACTCTGACAATATTGCACAGTATCGCTATCGGTATCGTGCTTGCAAGCAAAACAAACCGCTGCCATATCGGCCTGTAATGCAGATACGCCATAGCCACACCCAGCGCCAAAAATGCCATCAGCAATCGCATCCCGCTGCACGCCTCTGCTACATCAAGCGCCGGCTCGATTCGCTGTCCCTTGTATATTATGTCTATCACCACCCCGTTGGCGGTCGCCTCAAGTCCCCCCACTAAATTCAGTAACGCCGTCGCAACAGTCGCCGCCCACTGCCTCATCGGAATCGTCAGTCCCGCATAATAACTCTCCGGCAAAGGAACTGCAAATATCAGAAATACAACAGGAAGCCAGGTGTATCTGACCAACCCCCACCCCCCCAGCAGCAGTATCGCCGAACCAAGCGCTGGTATAAAGGAAACGAGCCTGAAATATCCGTATCCCGACGGACTGACAACATTGAAAACATAAAACAGAATCGTGCAAACCAGAAAAACAAGCCCGAGGTAATTAGGCCTCGTTTGAAGATTCAGTACCTCTTCCTTATGCTGATTGAGAAAGTATAAGCTGAATAGTGGAATCAAAAAACCGTGCGACCAGCTGCTGTCTGTAACCCATTTATAAACGATGCCGCTGATTTCACGGTGAAAAAGATAGTATAATAGTGCGCCGATTATCAGCGCCTTGACATAAACGTGCACCCCAAGCTCTCGCCACCGCCGCTCTTGCAGCGGTGCTGTTGTCACTTGCGCCTGTACAGATACAATGTCGGACATAATCCTTGTACGTTTACAACAACGAGTAACATTCGACGCCGCCTCAGGTGATTCCTTCATCAACCGCCTTTAGATGCCCCTGTGACTTAGAATGACCAGTCCGGGAATGGCTTATGAGTGTAGTAATCACGGTCGGCAAAGTTGCGGTCATACACAAAACCGAACCCGTAAGCCGCCCTGAATGCGTTACGCAAAACCGCTCGCCACCTTGCTGTGGGGTGTGTCCCGACATTGATTAGGTCGTTTGGCTTTATAAAGAAATCGGGCTGTTCGCCTAATGCTATCTTGTCCAAATCCACCATCACGACTTCTTCTCGTTTCTTCCCTATCCGTCTGACAACCTCACAACGCTTAGGCCACGCCAGCGGACCCAGGCCGCCTGCGGCAGCAACCGCCATTTTCAACGTCATCGGCCGGCCGGTTATACTGACAAACCCCTGCCGGTTCACATTCCCCATAATACAAAATTCACCGATAATATCAACTGGTACGTGCACGCTGTCTCCCGGTTTTATCACGATGTTGTACCGCGGGTCGCCGCTTAACAGTTTATCCGCAGGTATCCTTATCACACGCCTCTGAATACCACCCGGCCCTATCTCCTCCCACCCAAGCGACGAAGGTGCTTTTTCTTTCAGCGGTTCTTTTGCCTTTTCAGGTGCACGTTCTTGTGTAGGCCCGGATCCAGCTCCTATCTGAACAGGCACCCACTTGCCGTCTTTGAATATCCATTCTATGCGCCCCGTCTCCTGTTCACCCGCACCAGGTGCAGCCGGCATCTCGACCGTCTCCGATTCCACAGGTTTCGCCAGCAGCGCCTCCAAATCAGCCCGTCTTTGCCCGACATCCCCCTGCCAAAGCTCCTCAGGCAGAGCCATCTGAGAAAGCTCATGTTCACTGGCGAGTTCCGCCGACGCCATAACCACCTGACCCGATACTGATGAGCGATTCTTCGCTAAAGGCGCTATTATTTCCATAAGCTCCTGTTCCGGCTTAGCCGTCGGCTGCGGCTCGGTCGGCTGGATAACCGCAGGTTTCGGCTCTTCGGCCGGCGGTGCTTGTTCCGCCATCGATTCTTTCCCCGTAATCGGACGCGAAACATAAATGTAGCTTATATTGAACTGGCCTATGCCCCCGGCGGTCGCAAGCGCATCGTCCAGCCGATAATCATACCGCGGTATCGCGTATCGGCCCGGATTGGGCACCCCGCTTCCCAATATCGAATACACCCGGCTCTGCGACCCTCTAAGAGCCACCTTAACCGTTGGTTCTTTCAGTATATTCGGCGAGAGAATCTCCCTTATCTCCTCCTCTAACTGCGATTCAGTCAGACCCGCCGCCTCAACTACTCCAACCTCCGGTATCGATATCTTGCCCGTTTCCGTAACAACAAAATCGTTTGAATACATCCCACCTTCACTGAGCAGCTCGTAAATGCCTATAGTCACGATGTCGCCGGAGCCGAACACATAATCTGTCTCGTATGCAACAACATCAACCGGCCTGGGCTCTTCGCCCGTCTCCCAGGCGGAAGGCGTCTCCTCGGCTACACCCAGTGAATCGAGTATCACGTTCACGGCAGGAACCGGACGAAACCTGCCTACCTGCGTCGGGTCCCAAAACTGTTCGCCGCAACCGGTAAGATAAATACTTACAAGGCAAAAGATTAACCCAACTGCTGCACCACTAATTTTCTTCATAATCTCAAATCTGCTATAGTACACCGCTCTTCACCCGCACTCAGCGACGGACGTACCGCCTTTGAACTGAGTGAAGAACCAATATATAGAAACACCCTTCTACTTGATGGAATTTATCGGCTTCATACATCAGATGCTTAACTTTTTAAGTGACATAAAACCCCTGCCGTCCAAAAGATAGCGATTCATTAGAAATCAGCCGCTATCTGTGATTCATAATAATCTGTAGCACAAAAACAAAAAAATAGAACCATCCTCACGCATCTGCCATAACTATCGCTATTCAAGACACTTATGAGTGCGCCCACCTCGCGGTCTGTCGCGAAATGACCTCCGTGGCACAAATCGGCTGATAAACCACTCCTTGTCTTTACCTGCCTCCGTGTCCTTCGACGCAAGTCGAGGCGGCAGATATGCCAATTGCCCATTTATACAGTTAACACAGGCAGCTTGTTCGCCAAAACGTAACCAATCTCGATACAACAGGCCCTATAATTCGCCCATTGCCAGTATTACAAAAAGATATTGGGGTTTGAACTAAATAAAGCAGCAAGCCCCCCAACTTCAATATTGGGGAGTTTTGAGCATCGAGTATCGTGTCTTACCTAACTGCCGCTGCCGCACTGCAACTTTGAAAGCTGCTCCATCAGGACATACCTGCTTGTCGCATCGCCGCTGGCCAATTTCATCAACTGTTCAGCCGATTCCGGCTTCAATTGTTTGAGCGACCGGTACCGGTTCTCGCCATAAGCATATTCTTCAAAACTCAGTGTAGGCGGCTTTGAGTCAAGCTGAAGCGGGTTCTTACCCTCGGCTTTCAATCGCGGGTCAAACCGATACAGCGGCCAGTGCCCGCACGCCACCGCCCTCTTCTGCTCCTCCATCCCCGTAGTCATATCAATGCCGTGCGAAATACAATGTGAATAAGCGATTATCAGCGACGGCCCAGGGTATGCCTCCGCCTCCACAAATGCCTTCACCGTCTGGTTCGTATTCGCTCCGAGCGCAACCTTCGCCACATAAATATTGCCATAGACAATCGCAAGCAGACCCAAATCCTTTTTCGGCGCCGGCTTACCCGCAGCAGCAAACTTCGCCACCGCTGCTCTCGGCGTAGATTTCGACATCTGCCCTCCGGTATTCGAATATACCTCTGTATCCAATACCAGCACGTTGACGTCCGCACCGCTCGCAAGCACGTGGTCCAGTCCGCCGTAGCCGATGTCGTACGCCCAGCCGTCCCCGCCAAGTGCCCAAACCGACTTGCGAACAAGATAGTCCGCAACAGACACCAGCCGTCTGCATTCGGCACAGTCGCTCTTTCCGCACTGCTCTTTCAACTTCGCCACGCGGGCCCTTTGTTGTTCAATCGCATCCTGCGCAGCGTCATTCGCAATCGTCGCCGTGCTTATCTCATTTGCCAAAGCGCTATCGACGCAACCTTGCTTGGCTACCCTATCCAGCAACTCCAGCGCCTGCTGCTTGAATTTATTTACCGTAAGACGCATCCCCATTGCAAACTCAGCATTGTCCTCAAACAAACTGTTGCTCCAAATCGGCCCCCTGCCGTCTTCTCTGGTCGTATAAGGCGTCGTCGGCAGATTACCCCCGTAAATGGATGAGCACCCCGTCGCATTGCCTATCATCGCCCTGTCACCGAATAGCTGCGTCAGCAGCTTCACGTATGGCGTCTCTCCGCAGCCCGCGCACGCCCCGGAATACTCAAACAGAGGCATCACAAGCTGACTGCCTTTGACGCTGCCGGTCTTGAAAAACTTTGCATCGGTATTCGGTATCGACAGGAAAAATTTATAATTCTCACGTTCACGAATCCGAATCAGCTCCTGCAGCGACATATTTATCGCCTTGCGTCCGGTCGGCTGCTTGTTCGCGTCCTTCTCCTGCGCAGGACAGGCCTGCACACATACCCCGCAGCCCGTGCAATCCTCAGGCGCAACCTGAACCGTAAACTTCATACCGGCAAATTCCTTGCCCTTTGCATCGGCGTTCTTGAACTGGGCAGGGGCCTTATCAAGACACTTACCGTCGTATGCCTTTATACGTATCGTCCCGTGCGGACAAACTATCGAGCACGTCCCGCACTGTATGCAAACATTCGGCTCCCACACTGGGATATTCACCGCGATATTCCGCTTCTCATACTTTGTCGTGCCGCTGGGGTACTTGCCGTCCGCGGGCATCTTGCTCACTGGCAGCTTGTCCCCTCGTAGCGCCATAATCTGGGCCGTAACATCCTTCACAAACTCCGGCGAATCATCCGGCACAACCGCCGGCATACGTTTTTTGCTCGTCACCGTCCCCGGCACTTTCACCTCGTAAATCCTCTCCAAAGCGCCGTCAACAGCAGCATTATTCATCGCAACTATCTTTTCCCCCTTCTTCCCATAGCTCTTTTGAATCGCTCCCTTTATCGCCTTCAGCGCCGTCTCCAGCGGAATAATGTTGCTTATCTTGAAAAATGCCACCTGCATTATCGTATTGATTCGCGCCCCCAATCCAATCTCCTGCGCAAGCGAAATCGCATCAATCACGTAGAACTTCATCCTCTTATCGATTATCTGCTTTTGAACCTCCTGCGTCAGCGTGTCCCAAACCTTATCCGCCGCGTGCATACTCGTCAGCAGGAACGTCGCTCCTTCTTTGGCCGACGCAAGCATATCGTACTTCTCCAGAAAGCTCGGATTGTGGCACGCAACAAAATCCGCCCTCGCAATCAGATATGGCCGTCGTATCGGCTTCTTGCCGAAACGCAAATGCGATATCGTAATCGCACCCGCCTTCTTCGAGTCATAGACAAAATAACCCTGAGCGTTATTGTCCGTCAGTTCGCCGATAATCTGTATCGAGTTGTGATTCGCGCTCACCGTCCCGTCCGCGCCAAGCCCGTAAAACATCGCCGTGTAAATCCCTTCACCCGGCAGCACAAACGACTCATCCACATCCAAACTTGTATTCGCAACGTCATCGATAATCCCGACCGTGAACCCGTTTTTTGGCTCTTTCACATCCAGATTATCGAACACCGCCTTGACCATTGCCGGCGTAAACTCCTTCGACCCAAGCCCATATCGTCCCCCGACAATTATCGGATAACTCGCAAAAGGCGACTGCCCCCTCGCCGTTACCTCCCCCACCGCCGTGCAGACGTCCAGGTACATCGGCTCGCCCAATGACCCCGGCTCTTTCGTCCTGTCCAAAACCGCAATCCTCTTTACCGTCTTCGGCAACGCGCTTATAAAATCCTTCGCGCTGAAAGGCCTGTACAGCCGAACTTTCAGCACCCCGACCTTTTGCCCTTTCGTATTCAGATGCTCAACCGTCTCGTGGACCGTTTCCGCACCCGAACCCATAATCACAATCACTTTCTCCGCGTCCTTTGCTCCCACATAATCAAACAAATGATACTGACGCCCCGCCAATTTTGCGAATTTGTCCATCGTCTCCTGCACAATGCCCGGCACTGCTGAATAGAACTTGTTCGCCGTCTCCCTGCCCTGGAAATACACGTCCGGATTCTGAGCCGTGCCGCAAATCTTCGGCCTGTCCGGCGAAAGCGCCCTCGCTCGAACACCGGCAACCAGCTCATCATTTATCATTGCACGCATATCATCATACGTCAGCTCTTCGACCTTTTGTATCTCGTGGCTGGTCCTGAACCCGTCAAAAAAATGCAGAAATGGTATCCTCGATGCAAGCGTCGCTCGCTGCGAAATCAATGCAAAATCCATTACCTCCTGAACATTGCACGAGCACAAAAACGCCCACCCCGTCTGCCGACAAGCCATCACGTCCGAATGGTCCCCGAATATGGATAACGCCTGGCACGCCAGCGACCTCGCCGATATATGAAACACCGTCGGCAGCAGCTCCCCTGCTATCTTATACATATTCGGTATCATTAGAAGCAGCCCCTGCGATGCCGTAAATGTCGTTGACAACGCCCCCGTCAACAGCGCCCCGTGCACCGCTCCCGCCGCTCCGCCTTCCGACTGCATCTCCGTCACCGATGGCACCGTCCCCCAGATATTCTCCTTACCCTTTGCGGTCTTGTCGTCCGCAATCTCGCCCATCGGCGAGCTTGGCGTAATCGGATATATCGCTATTACCTCATTCGTGGCGTGTGCAACATGTGCTGCGGCGCTATTGCCGTCTATCGTTACCATTTTGCGAACCATAGTTCCTTAACCTTTCAAAATTACTGCAAATAACCTGATGAAACAAAGATTCCTGCTCTTTCTTTCCAAATCCCTGCTCGTAGCCGAATCAAAGCCCAAAAATGCAATCCGTAGAGGATACCGCGTTTGCCTGCGATATGCACACCTTACAATACATCCTTATACAACTTTTCCTCACGCCAGGCAATCGAATTTTCCTCCCGCCGGCTCACACTTTTCCCCCTGTTCCCTTGAATATATACTTGCAGTCCGGCGACTGCGCGCCTTTTTCAGTGACGGGATTCAGAGAGCATGAAATGGGATTAGCGGGATGGCAGAGACGATGAGACGTGTGAGATGGGACAAAGTCGCAGCGGGGGCACAACAGGTCGGGCGGAAAGCCCGAGCCGTGCTGGATAATGTCGCTACCCCGGCCCCGCCGCACATACTATCGCCGCAACATTCGCGGACATATCGACAAAGGATACGCAATCTCCGCCGATTGCCAACACCTGCCGTTTTCCCCAGCGGCTTTATTTCCGTTCCAATCGAACAATAATGGGCTTGCGACCGCTCCGTGTATCCTGCTCATTAAAGCCCTTAACAGAAACCTGTTGTTCTGCCGGCTTATAGCCGGGGAAACTTGCTTGTAGGGTATATGCTCCTGGTTCTGCTATGAAGTAAATTCCCATGCTCGAATCGCCGACCGGCTCAATCACACCTGATTTGCTCTGCAGCCGGGCTTTTGCTCCTGGTAATGGCACCCCGTTCTCATCGAGCACAATTGCCTGAAGTGAGCTGATTTGATTTTTCGGTATATCCGGGACATTTACATCGAGGACTTTTTGCTCTCCGTCCGCCAGTTCAAACTCAAGCAATGCGCCGGAATCTATGAGCATGTTGCCGCCAAGCCGATACCGGCCCGCGGGCAGATTATCGAGCTTATAGTGAGCATTCGCATCGGGGCTTGCATAAGCGACTATCACCTTGTCTTCTCTCCAAAAAGTTTGTCCCATGGCAAACTTCCCGGTCATCAGACCGGTGATACCGGCAGTGCATTTCGGTATCCGGACGATTATATTCGCATCATTTTCGGTAACTTCCATAAAGTGCCGGACTGTCATGTAATCCTGCCGCATCAGCACAAGAGAATACTCGCCCGGCAGGATATTTTTAACAATATACGGCTCATTCTCGTCGGTCGGTTTGCTCAATTGAGCTATTTGCCGGCCCCAGGGCTTGTTTCCTTCCTCCAGGTATGCCCGACTGATGTCCCACTTTGACGACCCCTGCTCATACTCAATCGAGATTCGAATAGTCGATAGCCGCGCAGTTACCACACCCAAATTCACATCCTGACCCGTCACGTCAACCTTCGCAATTTTAATCCACTCCCCACGCTTTTCGGCGTCTTCATAATAGACCGCCCATTTTCCACTCGGTATGCCGCCGAATGTAAATTCGCCGTCGGGCCCCGTCATTGCATAACAGCGAAAGATTTCAGAGCTCGGCTGGTCGATATCCGACAGGACAATTTTACGATTGGCAAGCGGCGATTCGTTTACAACTATCTGTCCGGTCACAATTGGCCTGCCTCCGAAATCAAGATGTGACACCTTGTCATTTGCCGGCGATAACATTCGGCAAACCACCCCCATACTTTCCCACTCTTTCTGCCTTTTCACAGTCAATATCTGCTCAGGCAGGCCACCGGCTCGATAGTAGCCGTTTGCATCTGTTGTCACCGTGGCCATACGTCCTGCCTTTTCATCTGACGAACTGTAAACATCTTGAAAGTAGAGTGTAACATTTGATTGCGGCCGGCCATAAGCATCATATACATAACCTTGTGCTATTCCACCCGCGGGCAGAATAACCTCGATGTCTTCGGTTGTCTGTCCTTCTTTGACTTCTATGTCGCTGACTACCGAATAAGCATAATCCGGATGAACGGCCTTTATGCTTTCCTTGCCCGGCGCAAGATTTTTCAACTCAAACATACCATTAACTGTTTCAACTGCGCCATCATCACAAACAAACGGGTCTTGCATATAAGCCGGCTGGCTCCTTGTCCCCGCTGCCTTTGACAACGGTATGACCCTCGCTCCGTTAACTGGCTGCCCCGCTCCATTAACGACCCTTCCTTTTATTCCGCCGCCGGCGGAAAGCTTAATAACAACTGGGACATTCTGGTCGGTATTGACATCCTCGCTCCACGCCCATGCAAAATCTTCGGCTGCTATTTGAACTTGATATATACCCGGCCCTGTGGCTTCAATATTGAACTTGCCTTTGGCGTCATCAAACTCAAGCCATTTGTCGGATTGCGAATAGTTTGCGCCGCGCAAGATTTTCATCTTTCTCGCACGTGCCTTGAACCTCTGTATCGGCTGGCTGGTCAGCGAGTCCATAACGGCGCCTTTGAGATTCGGCTTTTCAGCCGGGGCAAGCTCAACTTCAAACCCCTCGCTCGGCGCCTCTACATTTTCGAGAACCTTCTGCTCTACATCGGATGATGAAAACGTGATTCTGTATTTTCCCGGCTCAAGACGGTCTATCACAAAATTTGTGTCACAGGCGTCACGCCTGTAACTTTGCCACAAGGTAGAAGAGCGATAATGACCAATCGGTGAATAAGCTGATATGTCAACACTATTTGGAATTTTATCTCCGGCAAAAATTAACCTGCCGCTGATAGACGCCAATGACTGCGGCGATTTCTGCGGGATTGTTACTCTAAGCGGTTCGTTATTAGATAAAGGCAATGAAATCTGCGAGACGGGAATTCCCACTGAACCGCCTTGCCCCTTCGGTATATTCGCATAGATTTGGTATATACCGGGAATTATGTGCCGCAAAGTAAAACAGCCATCGGCGTCAATCGGATGCATATTGGTCATGTAATTGCTGTTCCACCAGTCCGGATAGGCGTAAATTTCAATGTCCGACGCCGGGACGCCGTCCTGGTATTGAGCAACACCGTTAACGTCAACTCCTTCCTGAAGGACTATCTTGCCGGATTCCTCTACTTCAGCATCATTTAGCGTTACCACCAGTTTGCCGGGAGCATAATCCCACTGTATTTGGCCAAATCTTAAACCATTCTTTCGTTCAACTGTGGTTCTTATGCCATGGGTGGCGGTAATCAGATAGCTTGTCTTACTTGGCGGAAAGCCGCCGAGCAGAACATTCCCATCCTTATCCGTGCGTTTACGTCGCATTTGACCGCCAATCTCTCTGCTTCTTTCGTCGCCGAGCGTGCTGGCCGAAAGTTCTGCACCTTCAACGGGTTGATTCGCCTCATCGACGACCTGCACTTTTATCATACAAGCCCGGTCGAGCTTGAAATCTTTGATGACTTGTTTGTCCCTGCTGAGATTCACGATTGGCATCGCGGCGTAGTCGTATATCCCGACGTATTCGTTTGAATCAATCGCAATCCTGTAATTCCCGTCCTGGCGGATTTTTTCGAAGCAATAGAATCCATTAGCGTCCGTTTGCATGTCAGAGCTTGGTCCACCCTGTGTCTGCACTATTGCGTCGGTTACGGGCTGGCCTGTCTTGGCGTCTGTAATGAGACCGCACAGAACACAATTGTGTCTTGATATTTCGCCGGCATCAGCGAAAAATGTAAGGCCGAACAGCAATTCCAAATACAGGATTCCAGCAATTACTGCCGCCCACAGATGTGTTTTCGATAACATAATCGAATCCTCCAGTATTTTTTTTCAACCAAACGATTTTTCCCCTGTCACACCGCTATTTTATCCCGACAATGCCGATAAGTCAACAGTATAAAACACGAAACACTAAAAAACAGGGGGCAAAGAATCCCGCCCTGGTGAGAGTAAATAGGATGGATAACAGAAAAAACACCTCAAGGTCCTATGTTTTCTTGAGGGCACAATCCTGGCTCCTTATACGTCCGTCCCCGCTGGATAACGTCGCTACCCCGGCTCTGCCAATCGCACCGCAGAACCATCACGCGATATAGTAAAGCAAATATACGCCGCCGCCGCCGCGACAAACATTGCTGTTGCACGAATCACATCCGAATAACCTACAATCGAAGCATCCGACGGGCTAAAGCAGCCGCAGCTTATCTCAAGCCCTCGCTGCACTGCCGATGCAAGAACAAATGTGAACATCGCTGACATTGCCGCCCCTGCCAAAAGTGCACCCCCGATGAAAATCCCCCCTATCAGACATATTCCCGCCAGAAGCTCAAGCCACGGCAGCATTATTGCAACAAAAATACCAACTCTCGGACCTACCAGCTCAAAACCATAAACGCTGCCGAGAAAATCGTATGGCTGGCGCAATTTCGGCATACTGCTCGCCAGAAATAAACATCCAAAAACCAGCCGAACTATCAGCACAAAAACGTTGGCCAGCCGTCCCCGCATTTTTGCCTCGTGTTTCATACCCACTGCATCCTATTTAGCCGACTTGGCTGCAAGCTTTTCGTATCCCGCCTTGTATATACACACTTTTGAAAAACCATCTTCAAAAAGTTTTACGGCCACGACCTGGGCAAAACCGCACGATGAATTCTGACAATATACTACAATTCGAGCATCTTTGTCTATATTTACTGTTATCGCCTTGCGCTCTTCGTCGGCGGCGTCTGCCGGTATGTTGATTGCCCCCTCCAAATGCCCCGTCTTGAAATCAACCGGGATTCTCGCATCCACAAAAACCACCTTATGCTCGGCAAGCGCTTGTGATAGCCCTCTTTCTCCTATCTTCGGAATGAAACTGCCCCGATACGCCTGCTGAACGCCTGCTGTCGCCTCTGCACGCGAAAGAAAACCCTCGTCATTTACAAAATGATACAAAAGGCCGCCTAACAGCGCCGCTGCTGCAATCCCGGCGCCCTGGGCGATAGAGACCGCCAGCCGCCCCCGCCGCGATAGCGGCCATCCTGCAGGCAGCAGTCGCCGACGTCCCCAGCGCACTGTCAATACCGCAGCAACCGCCGCCAACGCTAATGCAATAAACTTACTCCTGGCCGGTGCGAAAACCTGACCAAGGTCAATCGGTTTGTTTGACAAAACTAATCCCGTCCCGTCCCATCGCGGCGCCAATTCATAGAGCACCGCCGCCCGGGCCAGCTTCGGCGGGTCATATTCATACGCCTGACCGCCTTTATCGTGAAGGAACAACTCGTAATGGTCGTACACCTTTATGGCGGGAACGGATTTGACGTGAAGGATTATTGGATAAGGCAAGTGCCTCAGGTCTCGAGTGGTCAGCTTCGTAACCGGTTCGGCAAACAACCCGTGGTCTTGCGCCGCCTTCTTCAATTCCGCCAGCGAGCTGCCTGCACGAGAACCGATGTATTCCGGCCTCAGTAAATCGCTCGGCTCAACGTCAACGTCGAAATACTTCATCGCTGAATACAGACAATATATCCCGCAGTAGCTGCCTGAGAAACGACCATCTTTTGCAGACCGGGATACAGCTCTCTGCATTTCAGATGCACCCGCATCTGCTCCGCCCCCGGCCGCCCCCGCCAGAAGAACCAATAACGTGACTATATAATGCAGCTCTTTACCCTCTGAAAATCCCACTTTCGGCTCTTGACTTCCTAATCCGTTAGTACCGGCTGGCGCAACCTCACTTCTGGGCTTTCAGCTCACCAACCATTTTGTCTATTTCTTCGAAGGTGGGCCCGTCAACGTCGGGAACAATCTGCCCGTCCCGCCAGACGTATCGTACTCCCGACGCCTCCTCAACCTGTACCCGTGTCCCATTGGGCAAATCAACCTTGAATGCTCCAAGAGCGCCAAAATCAGGACTCAACTGAATGTCGCTTACCCTGTAATACTCCCGAGTCATGTATCTTCGCCCCTCAGGATTGCTGCCGCTGTGTGTAAATACCCCCTCAATCGGAACAAACACGCCGTTTATGTTCTGCAGCTTTACTGAATCAAACGACTCAACCGTAGAACCGCCCGACATAGACCTGTCGTCGAAGAGGTCGTCGCCGGTCTTCTCAATCGACCATTTCATCGCGCTATACCCCATATCAGGCGCAACCCATGCGGTTGTCCTCCCGTAGTCGTTTGTCCCTTCCAGCACATAACACAACACGCCTCCGATGCTTTCCTGCTGGTCCCGCAGATGCACATCTGGCGACTCGGCGAGCAAATCCGCCACGCTCTTATGGTTGTTCCCGTAGATTCGCCCCCACAGCGGCCCGCCGTATGTTGAATTTTCCATCAACCTGCTTACGTGCTTTTCGTATTTCTGCACCACACGCGCAGGTATTAATACCTCAGCCGCCGGGTTGGTGAAACTAATATATCGCCCCCCCGCCACTATGTCATTTATCGGGTCATACGTATTGGGGTCGATTGTACCTTGCAGCCCATAAGAAGCCGAACGACCCCGCCATTCCACTTTGTCCTTGTCGCGATGAAATACAAAACCGACGCTGGTCCGCCTGTTGTCCAAATCCCCCGTTGCGGTACCTTCTATGTCCACCTTCATTGAAACCGACTCCATCCATGCATGCGACTGTTTGTACAGAAGCAACACCTCGCCGGCTTGCGGCATCTGCCCTGATGCATCAATCACGCCGAATCCCGCAAGACCGGCCAAAACAACAACCGCTAACATCCTTCTGCGTATCATATTAAACTCTCCTGCTCATCAAAAATCCCGCCCAAATCTTCTTCTCTGCCAGGCCCGTACGCCATACTCCATAAAACTCTGTTAATACTATCGGCATAATCCTTATCTTCACTGCACAACCACTTACCATTAGCCCGCGCTATGTCCCGGTTCTATTTAGTTAGGATTAGTTATGCAGGCCTGATGCTTGGTCGGCTTACAGTTCAAATCGTTGAAACAGCCATACTGGTTCGACGTAAAACACTCGTCGGTACTATATATACTAGGTTTACACTTCATATACGTCGAGCAGCAGACCTTATTTTCCTGAGAATCGCAGGTAACAGGGCTTGTGCCGTTACACGGCATGCAACTGCCGCGAAAACCTTCGCCGCTGGTTGTTCCTGGCGTACCGGTACCCCACGCTACAGCAAGCCCCACGGCTATCGACCCGATAATTATCACGTTGCGAACACTCAAAATCTTCACGATAACCTCCCTTTAAATCACTGTTACTTATCACCACCACTCGCCGTCATTTTCTCAAGCCGGCCTTTGACCGTCTCTGCCCGCGGGTCCTCTGTGGCCACTGAATTGAGGAATTCTCCATAAACCTTCGCGGCCTTATCCAACTGTCCTGTCTCCTCGTATGCACGACCCAGCGGATATAGTATATGACGAGGCCGTTCTCCCTGCGGGTATCTCTCCAGCGCCCGCTCAAAATTCTCTGCCGCCTTGGCCCATTCGCCTCGCCTGAATGTAAACCACCCAAGCTCCAGGAACGCACGCCGGGCAGGCGCACAATCCGGGTACTTGCTCGCCACCACTGTGTATGCCTGCTCAATCTTGCGGCCCGCTTCGTCGGCGGATAACTTGCCGGAATCTCTCAACGCCTCACAGCAAGTCCCCACGGCAAACTGGGCGTCGCCCGCATATCGGTACCGAGGCCAGACCGCTACTACCTTCTCATAATCCTTTATCGCCTGCTCATACGCCCTAAGCCGGCTCTGACAGCAATCACCCGCCAAATGATAACCCCAGGCCGCAAGCACTGATGATGATGGCAGCCCATCCAGCACCTTCTCCCAAACCCCTACCGCCTTCTGCAAATATTCGACCCCCTCTCCGGCTACTGTAACGCTGCCGAACACCTTCTGCCTCTCATCCTGCAGTCGGGCCGCTATATCAAGCAGGTACGTGTCCTGCGGAAAATCAAAGGCCAGTTGGTCTGCCGCTCTTAGGAACTGCCTATTGTCGGACGCGCAGAGAAAAACAAGTATCTGACCCTTCGCTACGTCCACACGCGCCATACGCGCCCATCGGCTCTCCGGATACTTCTCTATCACCTGCCCATAAATTCCTCGGGCTAAATCATACTTGTTCGACCACTCGTACCTTCTGCCAAACCAGTAAACCGTCTCGGCAAGGTCCGGATGACCGCTGAAATCCGCAGCCAAACTTGAAATTGCATCCTTCGCCTCCGTCTCCCGCCCCGCCTCGATAAGCGACATCACCTTTGCCTTGCGTGCCGCCAAATTCATCTTCGGCTTGTTCGGGTCGGCAACGACGCTTTGACGGGCTAATTGCTGATAAAGACGCTCCGCTTCATCATATTTTTCAGCCCATTTGTACCTGTCCGCTATCGTCCGAAGCGTCTCAGGCATCTCGGCATCGCCCGCAAAATCATCAAGCAGTTTATTCAACGCTCCTTGCGCACCGGCAAACTCCCCCGCCTCGACAAGCGACAGAACCTCGACCCTTGCCAGACCAAACCTCGCTCGGTCGGCCCACTGACTGTCAGGCCGACGCTGGATTATCAACTCATAAAGCCCCTTTGCCTGCTCATAATGCCGCTCCCATCGGTACACCTCGGCTATGACATACAACGCCCACGGCAAATCAGGATTGTCCCCGTAGTTGGCCGTCATTTTATCCGTCTCCGCCTTGGCGACGCTCAACTGCCCTAACATAACATACGACCACGCCACGTGCATCTGGTCCCACATCGCGTAGTCCATATTAGGCCAGTTATCCAGCACGTACTGGCACAACTCTATCGTCTTGGTATAGTTTTTCGCGTCCTTGTAGGCGCCGGCTATCTCGTGAATCGCCCGCCCTTTCGCCTCACTTGCAGGTATATCCGAAATCATCTTACTCAACGCCGCATCCGCTTCAGCAATACTGCCGGAATTTATCAGAGAAATGATTTCCGCCTTTGCCTTCGCAAGGTCGCTGGCCGTGTCCCCGTAAACCCGGCGCGCCCCCGTTTCAATCAGGGCCAATATCACAAGCCCGAACACGATTGAAAATCCAAAGAAATTACTCTTACGCATTATCTGAACCTCCTAAACGTGTGCGGTTTTGACACGCACGTATTGATGGCATTTTGGCTTTCGCTCGCCTGTAGGCGTGCAGTATTGATTCACCGCTGAGAACACAGAGAGAAAACTAATAATAAACAAACTCCGCTGTCTCCGCGGTAAAAATATCGCCTCACTCGGTTTTGCCCCGCTTGTAGGGGTGTCGGCTGTGTCCATAACCTCTTTTTACCTCTCCAATAATTATTACTTGCTTGAAATTATTCCCTTCCCAATCCTTTGTCAAGGAAAATACCCAAATATTCCAGAAATTTTTTTGTCCCCGCGCCCTGCTGCGAAAGACAATTGCGGCAGTGCCCGCCGACTTTACGTCAACCTTAGGCAGCCGCCAAACACCAACTGTTTACGCCAAAGGCGTATAAATCTGCCCGTATAAGAAGTTCCCGATGCTTGTTCATATTATTTCCCGCCTAATTTTTTGCCGGATTTAGGCGGCAAATAATTCTCCCCGGAAACAAAGCTTTTGCCTGTTTTTTCTTCCAGTTCCAGGCGAGCTTTTTTGGTAATACCGCCGCCTTTTCTGCCGGCAACTTCGTTTTCCGGCAAGCCCCTGGCTTCCACGCTTTCGGCAATCTGACGGGTTGAAAGTTCCGCCAATGCAGTAAATATCAGTTCTGCTTCGCTCATAACCGACCTTGGCAAGCCATAGTTTAATCGGCTCGGCCTTGGGGCTTGGAACGGATTGAATCAGCCGCAACAGGGTTTCGGGATTGGCAACGTCGGTCAGGTATTTCTTTCCGTCAGCCGCTTCTAATTTCAGTCGGTGACAATTTGTCACCGACTCACTGCCTTCCTTTCCTAACCGTTCTTTCAGCTTGTTCCAATACTTTCTGGCGGTCTGATAATCGGGCTGCTGTGTCAACGCCTGTATAATATCCACCACCGAAAAAAACCAGGTCTCTGTTTTTTCATCGTATAGACGGCGGATTTTGTATTCTTCAAAAATAGCTAAATCGTTCTTCATAACAACTCCATAATTGTATTCAGGTTTTCCGCGTCCAACAATAATTATACAGTCCTTATAGCCCGTATGCCGGACGGCAATGTTGATGGACAAAGGTGTGACTCCCGGCCTTAGGGAAGCATTGTATCGTTAAACTGGTAATAAAAGCAAGAGTTTTAACTGTCCGCAATTAAATCACAAATCGAAATTTATCCGCCATCAGAATCATAAATCCCCTTTCCCCCGCGTACTGCTGCGAAAGACAATAGCGGCAGTACCCCCCGACTACACGTCACCCCTCAGACAGCCGCCAAACACTATATTTTTTTTCTGCTTTCGCCTCTGGCAATTTCGCCCCATTTTCCTTTTCCCAACCCATCCTACAGCCGACATATAACAATAAAAGGGGCTTAATTGTGCCTGGCATTTCGCTTGCAAAAAGGCCTTTTTTGTGGTATCATTTAATATGGTTATCAGTCGTTCTCGGAGAAGTACAGTGACGGCAAATTACGCAAAACTGTTTGCTTTATCGTTATTCTTGCCCCTCTCGGCAATCCTGGCCGCCGACCGCCCCGCCTCGGCTTATGAACCCCCGCTGCTTCTTGCCAGGCAAGACCGCGGGCCGCAGGCGCTGAATCTCGCCGGCGTTTATATGGTTAGAGACCTTGACCCCAATCTGACCGGCTCCGGTGTCACCATCGCCGTTATCTCCAGAAGCACCACCTACGTCCAGGGCCAGCCCCAGAACGACTACCGACCCGCCTTAAACCACAACTGCTTCGCAAATACAAAATTCAACTTCTATGACTACGGACTTTTTCCCCCCGGCGATTCAACTCACTGCACCGCCGTCTGCTCAATCCTGTTCGGCCAGGACCCGGACGCCGACTACCAGGACCTCGGACAATTCTCCTACGAGGGCGCCGCACCACAGGCAAAAGCCGACATCTACGAATTCTGGTATTTCCTGACCAATAACGTTTTCGCCGGCTCGCCGCCTGACGCCCGTATCATTACTGCCGGCCTCGGCACCCCATTCGAGGACTGGTGGACAAGGGGTATTGAAGCCCTCGCAGAACGCTTCGGCATCACGGTCGTCGCCGGCATCGGTAACGGCTGCAGCGCCTGTGACCCGGTTCTCTACCCAGGCGCCGGCGCAAATGCCATCGGTGTCGGCGTAATAAGCTCTCTGAAAAATAAAGATACATCGACAACACTCTCACGCTTTTCACGCCCCTGTCCTCTCCACTCAAGCCAGGGGCCGACCGCCGATGACCGATGCAAACCCGATATCGTCGCTCCGGGCAATTGCCTCGTCGCAGGCCATAATGAGCCGAACGCCTATCAGCCCGCAGGCGACTGGTCAAGCTTCGCCACCCCTGTCGTCGCCGGCGCTGCTGCCCTGCTGGTACAGAAAGCAAACGAGACCCCATCGCTCTCGCCTGCTTTATCACCGCAAGGCGGTAACTGCGTCATAAAAGCCGTCCTGCTTAACTCCGCAGCGAAACTGCCGTTCTGGCACAAAGGTCTTCTCTCCAAAGACGACGACCACACAGTCCCCCTCGACTACATCCAGGGCGCCGGCTCACTCGATGCCGCTGCCGCATACAAACAACTCACCGCAGGACAATACCCGCCCGGCGACTGCCCTGCCGTCGGCTGGGACCTCAATAACCTGAACCTCTCAAAAACACCCGCTAATACCTACAAAATCAAACCGGCCGAACTCCACGGCAAAATCATTGCCGTCACGGCTTGCTGGAACAAACACTACAACACCGTTTATCCTTTCAACCCCCTGCCGGAAAAAGATGTTGACCTGCGACTCGAGCTGTGGGCGGTCGATGCCAATAATCCCGATAAAGTCCTGCTCGACTATTCCGACAGTATCGCCGACAACATCGAGCACTTATGGTGCAAAACCGACCCCAATTACACTGAATACGAAATCGTCGTCTCTTATGCCGCTCCCGATGACGCCGGCCAGCCGGACCAGACCCCGCCCTATTCCATCGCCTGGAACGTCACCGACGAGCCGGACAAAGATAACCCTCTCTGGTATGACCTCAACGACGATGACGTCGTCAATGATGCCGACATCGGCATTATGATGGATAACATCATTGCCGCCATTGAAAATCCCAAAAGCTACCTCCTCGGCGACATCAACTGCGACGGCTCAATCGACACCAACGACCTGCAGCTCCTCCTCGACCACACAAACGCCCCGCCCGACCAATCTAACACCTTCGCCGAAACACTATGACAAAAACACTCCTCAACCTGTGTATCGTAATAGCAGGCCTTGCCCTCATCCATCCGACTAACTCCTATTCAATCGACTTTAAGGGAATAAACTACGCCGGCTGGTGGCCATCGGATATGTACTCTTCACCTGCATCAGACCAGTCACTCGCAAACGCAAAAACCGCCGGCTGCACCTGGGTCGCCATTAACGTATTCTGGTTTCAGGATACCATCGAATCAAACGACATAAATCCCGATTACACTCGCTACTCTGCAACACCCGCTACCGTCGCACACGCCATCGACCGCTGCCACCAGCTCGGTATGAAAGTGATGTTAAAACCCAACGTCGATGTCAAGGACTCCAACCACTGGCGCGGTGACATCATCCCCTCAAATGCCTGGTTCGCTGAATACCACACCTTCATAAACTATTGGGCAGACATTGCCGAACACTATAACGTCGAGCTTCTTAGCATCGGCTGCGAGCTGGTAACGACCGACCCCTGTGCCGCATCCTGGCGCTCTGTTGCAAACGATGTCCGTACCCATTACTCCGGCTCAATCGTCTATTCCTCCAACTGGGGTAACGAAACGGTCGTCCAGTGGTGGGACGCCGTCGATTACATCGGCATCGATGCCTACTGGCCCCTAACCAGCAAAAACAATCCGACCCTCGACGAACTCAAGGCCGCCTGGAACAGCCGGGCTAACTCCATCCAGTCCTGGCGCAACGCCAACTGGCCAAACAAAGATGTCATCTTCACCGAGGTCGGCTACGGCAGCTTCGACGGCGCTAACCGGCAGCCATGGGCCGGCAGCGGCTCTGCACCACTCGACCTCCAGGAACAGGCCGACTGCTACCAGGCACTCCTTACCGTCTGCAGAAGCCGCGACTGGTGGGCAGGCGTTTTCTGGTGGATGTGGGAAATTGACCCAAACGCCGGCGGCCCAACCGACAAAGGCCACACCCCCCAGAACAAACCCGCCGAGGATATTCTATCCTACTACTATATCACCCTCACAGGCGACCTCGACGATGACCACAACGTTGATATGTTCGACCTCAAGCTCTTCACCGAATCCTGGCTTTTTGACTCTCTCGTCGGCTGGCCCGACTTCAATAACGACAACGCCATCGACCTCGCCGACCTCGCTCTCCTCGCCCAAAACTGGCGCCAACCCTGAAACCGGCACGCCGGTATCAAAATTTACCCGCCATCCGGCTAATGTCTCTCCTGCACCACTAACCGCGTTTTTTCCACCTCCCCAAAAGCCGCTTTAAAAAACTGATTTCTGCATAGGAAAATTGCTTGCAGGACTCGCACCCAACTGTTAATCTACCTTCGTAAATTCCCTTGCTCGTCTCGGCGAAGGCGATATAGAGGCCAAAGAAGAAACTGAAACGCCAAGCCGTAGCCGGTCTGGTGGTGCACGCAACTGTGGACTGATTGAGGATTTTGCCAAAGCAAGATACTGACCGAAAGTCCCACTTGTCGGAACTTCGGCTTGGAGTTGAATAAAAGAATTGTTGTTATTCAATTTTTTAGAAAGGAGTTGTCCTATGAGCAAAAGTCAAATTCGCACCCTCATTTCCCTGTTGTGCCTGGTAGCGCTGGGCGCCCTTATCGCCGGCTGCGAAGGTCAGGCGGCCAAAACCTGCGAAAAGGCAAAGGCAGAAAAGGCAACCTGCGAAAAGGAAAAACCGGCTGCCGAAAAACCCGCCGCTGAAAAGGCCAAACCCGCTGCTGAAAAGCCCGCAGCAGAAAAACCAAAGGAAGCAGCCGCTGCCGCTGCCCCTGCCGCAGGAAAAGCCCAAACCCTCGGACCCTACAAATTCTCCGCCAACTGGATGGATGAGCAGGGCTTCGTTACTCACTGGCTCGTCGTTGGCCCATTTCCGAATCCAGGCGAACGACCCGACAACAAGGGCTTCAGTATCGACTATTTGAAAAACTACGGCGGTGAAACTGGAATCACCCCCACAAACGGTATGGAAATAAAAAAGGATGACGGCACTGTCGTAAAGTGGCAGCAGTATGCCTCTACATACACCGAAATCAGCTTCTTCGCAATCGAGCACCTCAAGCTAGAATATAACGCTGAAGACATCCTCTGCTATTGCGCCACCTGGATTGAATCCGACGCCGACAAAGACGTTGAAATCCGTGTCGGCTCAGATGACGGCTACAAACTCTGGCTCAACCACAAACAGGTCGCCGAAGTCCACGAGTATCGTGCCGCAGAAATGGACCAGGAAACTCACAAGGTAAAACTCAACAAGGGTATGAACCTTGTGGTGATTAAGGTTGACCAGGACTGGGGCGAATATCAGTTTATGCTCCGCGTTGTCACCCCCGAAGGCAAAGAAGTCACAGGCCTCAAGGTCTGGAACTAACCAGTACCATACTAATCGCTATAAAAAGACCTGCCCCCGCGTCTTGCTGTCGCAAGACAGCAGCAGGGGCGGGTCTCTTTTTGCGCCCACATACACAATCCCGTTGTTTTCCCCTTACAAATTCGCACCTGTTTTATTAAAATATCAACCCTATGAAACTGATTGTCTCAAAATCGCGTTTGAAAGGCACCGTGGCCATACCCGGCTCAAAGTCCCACACCATTCGAGCCGTCGCCATCGCCTCGCTTGCCAAAGGCAAAAGCATAATCAGAGCGCCCCTCGACTCCAGTGACACCCGCTCGGCTGTCAGCACCTATAGCTCACTGGGCGCTCAAATCGACGCCTCAAACACCGATTGCTGGAATGTGGCAGGCATAGATGGAAAGCTCAAGGCGCCAAAAGAAATCGTCGATGTCGGCAACTCCGGCACAACGCTCCGGCTGGCAATTGGTTCTGCGTCTCTCGCGCCACAAGGCCAAACCACAACCTTTACCGGCGATGACCAAACACGCACAAGGCCGATTGGGCCGCTCCTGCAATCGCTCAACGATTTAGGCGCAAAATGCAAATCGCTGAACGATAACGGCAAGGCCCCCGTATCCGTTACAGGCCGAATCACAGGCGGCAAAACATCCATCGCTGCCTTCACCAGCCAATACCTCTCATCACTGCTTTTGTGCGCACCCCTTGCCGAAAAGGATACCGAGATTGACGTCACTTTGCTGAATGAGCCCGGCTATGTCCAAATGACTATCGACTGGTTGGACAAACAAAAAATCAAATATGAAAAACAGGAGCTCCGCCGTTTCAAAATCAAAGGCGGTCAATCCTACAAACCCTTCGATTCCGCCATCCCCGCCGATTTCTCCAGCGCGACATTCTTCCTCTGCGCCGCAGCGCTTGCAGGCGATGAAGTGACACTGACCGGCCTGGACTTCGCCGACAGCCAGCCCGATAAGGCCGTCGTCGATTACCTAAAGGCAATGGGCGCCGATATCACCGTCAATGAAAAAGGCGTCACAGTCAGGGCGTCTTCTCTAAAAGGTATCGAGATTGATATGAACAAAACCCCGGACGCCCTGCCGGCAATGGCCGTTGTCGCCGCTTTCGCCGATGGCGAGACGCGCCTCGTCAACGTCCCGCAGGCCAGGGCAAAGGAAACCGACCGTATAAAATGTATGGCCGAAGAACTGACAAAAATGAAGGTTGCCATTAAAGAACTGCCTGACGGCCTTATCATTCTCGGCGGCGCACCAAAATCCGCCGACCTCTCAGGCCGCGGCGACCACCGTATCGTTATGGCGCTTTCATTAGCCGGTATGATGCTCCCCGGAAAGTGCGTCATAGATACCGCTGAGGCAATGAATGTCACCTTCCCCGATTACGTCAAACTGATGACCTCCCTTGGCGCAAACCTGAAAATAACAGGATAATCGATTTGCCCCGCCTGTCATTGCGAGCGCAGCGAAGCAATCTCATATTTAGCCCCGCCACTCTCGGCATTGCCGAAGGAAATGGCGGATGACGGGATTTGCCTTTGTTTGTATTTAACCCTGCCACTCGCTAAGGGCGTAGATGGCAGGGCTAATTATTTCTGCGATGATGGTCATTTACATAATTGATTTTTTGTTGGAGGGTGTCCCCGTCGAAACAATACCTTTTGTCGAATCCGGTTGTCCATACCCGGCCCTGCATTCCATCCTTACGAAGTGCTCGCACGGCACAACTCTTGTATCGCTGCACAATAATCCCTATTGGCTTCCGTGTATATTCCGCCACAAGGTGAACGTGTCTTGCGCAAACGGACAGGGCGTAAATTCGCTGACTAAATTGTTTCGCCTTTTGCCGAATGGCCTCTTCCACAATACGTCGTTGATTAAAAGACAACCGCACTGCTTCTTTCGTAAGCGCCCTCACATTCGCTCCTGCCAAATTTTCATTTGAAGGCAGGATTTCACCGTCTTTTACATATCGGCGTTTGTCCCCTTGCAGCCAGCTTCCGTAGGTTGTCCACGTCACCATATATCCCAATGTCTTCGCCATATTTATCCGTCCTTAGGCGGATCTAAATTTTATGAAATTATATTTTCTTTTTCCATTTATATTTAGCCCCGTCACTCTCGGCATTGACGAAGGCAATGACGGATGACGGGGTTAATTCTTCGATTGTATTTAGCCCCGTCATCATCGCCGAAGCCTTGCGCAGGCGTGTGACGGGGTTATTTCATTGCCGTTTGTCGGGACAATGGCGTGGTTTTCTTCCTTTGTATTTAGCCCCGTCATCATCGCCGAAGCCTTGCGCAGGCGTGTGACGGGGTTATTTCATTGCCGTTTGTCGGGTTTCTCCCTTATCGCCCGCCCCGGCGTTTACCACGGCGTAGCGCAGCGAAGACGGGTAGTCCCTCGCAGACGAAGCCGGGTGGCAAAATATTTCACTTGACATCTAACATTAGGTATGGTATAATACCTATCTAACTAACATAAACTGAATACTGTATCGTAAACTCGGAGGTTAAATTATGGCTACCAAAGCTCAAATCCACGCAAACCAGCTTAACGCCCAAAAATCCACCGGCCCAAGCACCCCCGACGGTAAGGCCGTCGTCTCCCAAAACGCCCTCAAACACGGCCTGTCCGCACATCAGCACGTCATAATCGCCGAAGAACAGGCCGACTTCGACCTCCACCGCGACAAAATGCTCGTCGAGCTAAACCCCATCGGCCCTATGGAATCTTTCCTCGCCGACCGCATTA
>Ga0315277_10000187_pt1 | contig 105317 bp, 83 predicted proteins | sample YL17G05_15_MG_FD_203695 | JGI IMG/M metagenome (GOLD analysis project Ga0315277, IMG submission 203695) | Sediment microbial communities from Yellowstone Lake, YNP, Wyoming, USA - YL17G05_15 | ecosystem: Environmental > Aquatic > Freshwater > Lake > Sediment | place: USA: Wyoming | collected...
TTGTAAAGGACTTTCCGTATCATTTCCCATGACTTCAAGGTTAAATGGTGAGCCCCAATGGATTTTAGAGGGAGCATATTGCATTTGGAGGTTTTCAAATGAAGCCCCATTGAGCTTTGTTCGTGCGGGGTCAATCATAGAATATTTGTCATCGATATAGAATTCGAGAACAGGCGAAGAATAATCCGAATAACCGCTTGCGTCTAGCGTCTCAATGAACAGATTATAATAACCTGCGGGATAGCTGTAATCGGGGGACAACACGAGAGAATAGTTGGTTTCAACGGCATCGCATGGAGTAGTGTTGTGCATTTCAACTTGTAAATATTTAATATCGGATCGATAAGTGTCGAGAGCGGTAATATAGCAACTAACATTCCGAAGGTCGGATCCCGAATCTTCATCCTGAATGGTGAGATTAATAACCACCTGATCTGCATTTCGGAAGATATCCTCTGAAATAACATCGTCATATTCCCCAGTAACATCTTTCATGGTAGTTGTTAAAGAGTAGGTGACAATTTTTGGCATTGCGATTGTGTAATTGAAATAGGTAATGCCGATACCTTCATGCAACGCAGTTAAATTTGCGATGGTTACATTTACTCTATACAAACCCTCTAGCCTACTCGAGAAATTGAAGTAGTAGGCGCCCTGTCCGAGTCCAACGATATTGCTTGCATTGGCCATCCAGACAGTGTTCCAAAGACCGGAATTGGTGTAGGCGACTTGGCAACTCAAATTTAAATGCGGAATAAGGTTATTCACAACCCCTCCTGTCGAATTGGAAACAGCAAATCCGATCATTGTTCTATTATCAGAACCTAATTCAACGATAGGATTCGAGACGGTCACTTCAACTCGTAAATCTTCACTGTTTGATTTCCACGAGCTATTCAAAAGCCATTTGATAGACTGCCAGACCAATTGTTTATTATAGGAATAACTGATAAAATCGTCATAGAAGAATCGTTCTGCTCCAATACAAACAATCTTCTGAGAAATAGACTGATTATTAATGGCAACGAGGGGAGAATTCATATAATTCGCAAGAGCAACTGCCCCCTTCGAGGAATTCACTTGAAGGGCGACTCCATTTAGCCAAGTAAAATGCGAAATTCCCTGTGTGATAGGATGCGCACTAAGATTGGTTATAAAGAAATCACCATAATATTTCTGAAATCCGAGATCGTAAGAATTCTCAATATTATCCTTGGTATAATTTACGCCCACATCTAATATCAATAGCAATTTATTCAAAGACTCAATAGCGGTTTGCGGGTAGGAACTCCCAAGAATGAGGAGGTTGCCTCCGTTGTCCCGGTACTTCGCAATAGCTATCATTTCCTTTTGTGTGAGTGGAAGTTCGATATCAGGTAGAATTAACATATCATACTGGCTGAGCAGAGGAAACGAGAGTAGCGAAGTCCCATAAGTTATTTGAATGCCATTTTCAAATAATAGCTTAGTAAAGTTATAGTAATTAGACCTCACATTATCGAAATAATCCGAATTATGGAAACAATCGAAGTAGATACGCCCCCGAGGGGAAATAACATGAAAAGTTAATGCAACTTCTTGCATTGGCTCCATAGTGGTGTTATCAATTATCTGTATGATACCTGAATAGAGTCCTGGCTGAATATTTAGCGGAATATTGAAAATTACGTTTATATCTGTAAAATAAGCATCTGAAGCCTCGATATAAAGAAGATTATTGCTCATAATCAACGCATTATTTGTCTTATTTTGGAGGGTGATATAAGCGGAGATATTACCCGTGCATTCAACTTTCATATCGATGTTTTTCCCTGACAGAATGACGATCTCATCGCTATAGGTATCCCCTGGGAACATTGAAAATTCATAAGGCGGAATGGGTAACTGTTTAGGAAGTACTGTTGAAATGTTGAAGTCTGGAGCCGCATTAAGAAGAAAGTGGTAACTCGCATTGAGATCAAGGCGCCCCGCACCTTCGATATTCGGAGTATACCCTAAAGATTTTGCGCCTTCCATTAAGGCAATCCGAACCATATAGGGATTTAGATTAGGGAAGAGCTCTAGAAACAGCGCTGCAGCCCCCGCTACCATTGGGCAAGACATGCTGGTTCCACTGAGAATTGCATATCCATTCCCATTCTTGCCCATAATAAATTGATCGTTTAGGTCTGTAATTGATTGGAGAAGAGAAGTTCCTGGAATCGTCGATAGAATGTTCTCCCCCGGCGCAACGACATCCGGATCTACAAACCCTATTTTGGTAGGCCCGCGGCTGCTAAAATCCGAAATTTTATTAGCTTTATCATTGGCTCCGACGGTAATAACGGTGCGGGCAGCCCCGGGTGAGGACCCCGTTGAAAAGAAGGGACCCGAATTGCCTGCTGAAACCACTACAACGATGCCTTGCTTCGTGGCATTGTCCACAGCCCTACAAATAGGATGATCGGGGTCCGAGAATGAAAATCCTAAACTCATACTAATGATCGAGGCTTTCTTGAAAATGCTCCAATTAATTGCGGCCAAAACACCTGATAGATAGCCAGCTCCAAATTGATCTAAACATTTTGCACTTAGCAATTTGGTGGCAGGTGCAATACCTGTCAGATTATAGCCCGTTGGCGATGCACTTCCGGTCCCTGTGGCGATACCGGCAACATGCGTTCCATGTCCATTGTGATCATTCTCATCTTCTTCCTCATCGGGATCAAATCCATAAGCAATTTTCACAAATGAGACGCGTGCCAGCATTTTTCCACTAAGATCGGCGTGTGAAAAGTCAATGCCCGTGTCAATGATTGAGATATTAATACCTTTACCGGTCGCTGGTACCAATCGCGATTGTATTTGAGTGGCACACTGGTTGAGCTGAAATATCTCATTAAAAGGAATTGGATCGGGAGATTGAATATCCAAATGCACCTCTTCATCAAGGTAGATTTTCTGAACGGTATTTATTGCTGCAATTTTATACAATTCCGCCTGTGAAACCTCACAGCAGAGGGCAGAAATGAATTCAAAGGACAGCGGCTCTTGCGCGTCTTTGCAGATTTCTTGGATTGCGCGGGATGCTTGAATTAAATCAGTTCCCGCTTTAAAATTGATAATTATTCGGTAATTATCCCCTTGAAAAAGGGACTCATCAAACATGATTTTCTGAGGTATGAATTCGGAATTTTGTTGCAGCCAATGAATAGAAGTAAAAATTGGAATGGAAAATCCTAAATTTAGGATAAAGAATAAGGAGAAAATAATTTTAATTGCTTTTTTATAGATCATTTAATCTGTATCTCCTCTATAATTGATTGCTTCATTCCGTCTTCCTAAGAATTTCAATAATTTTTACTTTGTTTTTACGTTTTAAAAACTTAGGCAAAATTAGCCCGATACAAAGGGCTCCAATTTCTTTTTCAATTCAATTTGTTGTTGGGGCGTCAGATCCGCTAAAGGTGGACGCACAAAACTTAAGTTAAAGCCGAGAAGTGAAAGTCCATATTTAATAGCCGCTCGATTCGGGAATTGCTTAATAATTTCCCGTATTTCTAGAACTTTCTCTTGTGCTGCTTGTGCCGCTGAATTTTCACCATTATTAAAATAATCTCTAATTTCGAGAATTTCTTTCGGGAAGAGTGCGGCAAGGGCAGAGATAGCGCCTTTTGCCCCTAGTCCGAAAGATGGAAAGATCAATGCGTCGCTCCCTGCGAAGACAGAGATGTTGGGGCACGAATTTATAAAATTCTCAGTATTTTTTATTTGTCCAGATGAATCTTTTACCCCTATAAAATTATCATATTTTTGCAATTTTGCTATTAGTTGAATAGAGATTTCTACTCCGGAATTTTTAGGGATATTATAGAGAATAATAGGGATAGTCGTCTCCTCTAGAATATTTTTAAAGTAATTATACAAGCCTGTAAGGTCGACATCTTTGAAATAGTAGGGGGGCACAATCAGCGCCAAATCTGCTAGTTCCTCGGCGAACTTGCAGAGCGCAATGGTCTCTTTCAAGCTATTCCTACCAGTTCCCGCTATTATTTCAAATTCTTCCTCTCTCATTTCTGAAACGAAACGAAAGATCGATTGAACCTCGTCGAAACTTAGCGAAGGAAACTCTCCATTCGTTCCGCAAATAAGCAATCCATCAACTTGGGCATCTTGCTGCCAACTAATTAAATTTTGTAATAAATCAAAATCAATTTCGCCATCCGCTTGAAATGGCGTTGGGATTGCCGTATAAATTTTTGCCATTAAACCCAGACCTCTTAAATCATAAGATTTAAGAACACTTATGATTTTTAATTGTCAACAATTTTAATGGTGTTCTATATGAGCGTTTATTTTATTAATCTCTAAAAGTCTATTTTTTCAAATAAGAAATGATCCCTCTCCAATTTTAACGAAATTAATGAGATGGTTTTAAATGACTGTGAAAGAATTGCCTAAGCAAGTGAATTTTCAAGAGCTAGAAGAGCGAACCCTAAAGTTCTGGGAAGATAACACAATTTTCCAGAAGGTTTGGGATCAGACCAAGGAGTTGCCCGACTGGAAATTCATCGATGGACCTCCTTATACCACGGGTCTAATCCATTTAGGGACGGCTTGGAATAAAATCCTAAAGGACATGGAAATTCGCTATAAGATGTTACGGAAAGAAAATTACGTGCGAATTAACCCGGGTTATGATTGCCACGGATTGCCTATAGAGGTAATAGTTGAGAAGAAGTTAGGTATTACCAATAAAAAGCAGATAGAAGAATATGGGATAGAAAAGTTCGTGAGTCAGTGTAAAGAATTCGCAATGGATAATCTTTGGAAAATGAACGCCCAATTCAAACGTTTAGGGTGTTTCTATGATTGGGCAAATCCATATATGACGCTCCATAACAAATATATCGAGGGTATCTGGTGGGCCTTGAAAAAGGCGTGGGAGAAAGGCTACCTCTATAAAGGGGAAAAGCCGCTGAATACCTGTCCACGCTGCGAAACGGCTTTAGCGAAACATGAATTCTTATATTTTAACGTGAAGGATCATGCCCTTTTCGTAAAGTTCCCTATTAAGAATAAGGAGAATGAGTACCTAATCATCTTTACGACTACTCCATGGACCTTACCTGCAAACCTTGCGGTAATGGTGAACCCTTCCTATGAGTATGTCAAGGTCAAAGTGGAGAATGAATTCTGGATTGTAGCAAAAGCCCTTACCACTTTCATAGTCGCAATTTTAGGGAAGCAATTTGAGGTAGTTGAGGAGTTTCTAGGCGAAACTTTAGAAGGGCTGAGATATGAGTTCCCACTCGCTCAAGAAGTCCCTGAAAACATGAAATTTGAAAAAGAGAATAAGAATGTACATACGGTAATTCTCTCTGCTGAATTTGTCACGATGGATAAAGGCGGCTCGGGGCTAGTTCATTGTGCCCCAGGTCACGGTAGCGAGGATTTTACTGCAGGTGGCATCAATTCGAAATACCAAATTCCAGCATTCTCCCCTCTCGATGCCGCTGGTAAATTTGTTGAAGAAGGGGGAAAATATCAAGGGAAATTCATAAAAGAAGCGGACCCATTAATTATAGAAGACTTGAAAAAGAAGGGATTGCTCCTCTCAGATGGCGAAACAGAGCACGAATATGCTCATTGCTGGCGCTGCAAAAGTGCATTGATCTATCGAACTATCCCACAGTGGTTTTTCAAAATGAGTGCATTAAATAACTTAATGGTTGAAGAAAACAAGAAGATCTTGTGGGAACCAGAATTTGCAGGGCGCTGGTTTGAAAGTTGGATCAAGAATCTGATGGATTGGTGCATCAGCCGGCAACGATATTGGGGAACCCCACTATCAATTTGGGAATGTGATAAATGTGGCGACATCGAAGTTATTGGATCGATCGAAGAATTAAAAACGAAATCGGATAACATTCCAGAAGATCTGCATCGTCCATGGATCGATGAGGTATCTTGGAGTTGTAAATGCGGTGGGACTAAGCACAGAATACCGGATGTCCTTGATGTTTGGCTTGACAGTGGTTCAGGAATGTGGAGTGTTTACCCTTCAGTAGGTCGGGCAACCAAATACGATGATTGGAAAATAGGTGACTTTATTTTAGAAGGGAAAGATCAAATTAGAGGCTGGTTTAATACCCTAACGAGTTCAAGCATGGTATCGACGGAGACACGCGCCTTTAATGCCTGTTATATGCATGGCTTTGTATTGGATGAGCAAGGCGTTGCAATGAGCAAATCAAAGGGAAACGTCATTTCACCGGATGCGATGATTAAGGAGTTTGGCTCAGAAGCGTTCCGGTTCTATAGTACCAAAAGCACCGCCTCTGGCGAAGACATGCGACTGGTTAAGAGCGAATTGAAAGATGCATTCCGGCAGCTGAGTGTATTGTATAATTCATATGTCTTTGCGACGACCTTCATGAAAATGGAAAACTTTGAGGTTTTCACCGGGACTATCACGGATTTACAACTCCAGTTCGAGGATAAATGGATAATTTCTAAGATAAATTCGCTCAATGCCGAATTGACCCACCTGCTTGACCGTTACATGCTCCCCAAGGTTCCCAAAGCCTTGCAGCAATTTGTCCTTGATGATCTGAGTCGCTGGTATATTCGTATCATTAGAAATCGCATCAAGCGAGATGCGGAGGCTGAATCGAAAAAAGCGGCTTTGAATACACTCTATTATGTTTTAAAGCAATTCGCAATTTTAGCGCACCCTGTCATTCCCTTACTAACTGAAGAATTTTATCAGTATTTGATAAAGCCCATTGAACCAAATGCCCCTGAAAGTATACAACTTCTTAAATGGCCCACATGTGAAAAGGAACTGATAGATGCCAAGTTGGAAGAAGCCATGGAACAGGTAAAGCAGATCGTGGATAATCTTTTAGCAATCCGCCAGGAAGAAAATGTGAAGCTGCGCTATCCTTGTACACAAGCGTTGATTCAACTGAAAAACGAGATTCCGCTAGTTAAAGATCTTTTGGATATCATTTCGAATCAGGCTAATGTTAAAGAGACGAAAATTGTGGATGCAATTGAACAAACTCAGAATTTTAAGACAAAAGAGATAACAAATGCCATTATCGCCTTAGACATACAAGCTTCAGACTCATTGAAGAGTGAATGGCTCATTAAAGAACTTCAAAGGCATATTCAGCAAACACGGAAAAAGAACAAATTTCACGTCAAAGAATTTATTAATCTCATTATAATTTGTGCCGATAAAGAACTGATTGCATCTCTGCAAGAGTTCAAAGCGGATCTTCAACAAGTAACCGGGGCAAAAACCTTAGAATTACTGACCACACTACCGGCTAAGGCAAAGACGTGGAAGATCCATGGTGAATTGAAGGTAGAAGAATCAAAATTTGATTTCTATTTCCAAAAAGCTTAATTTTTTTTTAAAAAATTCCCTTTTTTTTAGCTATGGAAAAAGAGCCACATGAAAAACCAAAATGAAAATGGAAATTGCGAGGATTCCTACTCCAACAAAAAAGATAATAGAACTAATCTGCACGCGTTTCATCTTGATTGTAAGAATTTTAGAGATATGATAGATCAAATCTGCATAATGCTTATCATTTTCTTCTTTTGAAAGGTTTTGCAAATTCTGGAATTCATTGATAAATTCTTCTCGTGTATGCGTTGCTATATATGTATAAAATATACTTTGTTTAAATGTACGAGGCCATAGTGCTGAAATAGCAAAGTAGATAGCAATGACATTGAAAATGACCGATATTGAAAATCCGAATGCTATTGGCATTGCATTTGGAATTGCAATCACATTGGCAAGCAAAAATGCAGTAATTAAAATGCTTTGACCGGAAATCATGACGAGGGTAGAAGCTTTGGAATCTGAAATCTTCGTTAACGAGAAATTGAAGGAATAATATAAGTCCGATAGCTTGTTCTTCTTATCAGTCCAACTTACTTCTGGCTTCTTTTCCTCAGGCATTCTCTAATCGATCTCTTTTAGAAATAACTATAATCGGTTATTAACGGAAATTTCGTTAATATCAACGTAAGGTTAATATTTAAAATTTAAGTATAATAAAAACCTAATTTGAAGATAGAATCAATTCCATTAGATCGATTCAATAGTATAAGATATTACTAACCCCATCAAGAGAAACGTAAGGATTGCCTCGAACTTCAAAGTAATTGGGTTAATCATTAAGGTGGAGTGATGATTTATTTCTCCTGAAAAAACGATTGACGCTATTAATCAGAAACTCGCAAAAGGCACTGCAGTTGTAATGACTGCAGATGAGCTGTGTAATCTTATTCGTGAAGATAAAAAAATCTCTATAAAAGATGTGGATGTAGTTACAACCGCAACAAAAGGTTTGATGAGTGGAACAATCGCAATTCTTTCTTTTAGGGTCTCAGAAGCAGCAATTTTCAAGAAAGCCACGGAATTATATTTAAATGATATCCCCTGTTATGTAGGACCTTGCCCAAATGAATGGCTAGGTCTGGTCGATACTATTATCTACGGCACGACTCATAGCATTTCAGCCCCTATGAAATATGGGGCTGGGCATCTATTTCGAGATTTGGTCGAAAATAAAGACATTAATGTTAAAGTGAAAACCATAGAGGGCAAAATAATTGAAACTACCACCCGATTACGAGATATTCCAGTTGCAAAAATGTTTGGGATCCGAAATGCATTTAAGAATTATTTGGCCTTTGTGAATCCACATCCGGAAGAAATTATAACTATTTTTTCAGCATTGCCTTTCAAAGGAAATTGGCAGGAGGCCACTTTTTGTGGGTGTGGAGAGATTAATCCGGTCCAAAAAGATCCTGACTTGAATGTGATTGGGATAGGAACACCCATCCTTATGAATGGAGGAATAGGCTATGTCATGGGAAGTGGCACACGAAGTTCAAAAGAAAAGCCGAACCTGATGGCAATTGCTGAAATGCATGAGATGCGCCCGGAGTATCTCGGGGGATTTATTACGGCGAGTGGTCCCGAACCAATAGTCACTTGGGCTTTAGCTATTCCGGTTATAAATGAAAAAATTCTCCACAATTTGATAAAAACGGATGAGAAAACGGAATTAGTAGTTACCGATGTGAAGGGGCGGTTTCCACTAGGGACATTGAGTTATGCGGACGTCTGGCGCGATGTCGATCTCCAAATAACGTATGATAAAGCAAAATGCGCCCATTGTGAGGAGTGCAAAATCGAGAAGAATTGTCCTGTGAATGGATTTTCTCGCGAGAAGAATATCGACCAATCGATTTGCTTCAATTGCGGTTTATGTGTCAATCTGTGTGAAGGGAAGGCATTTAAGGGAAAGCTAGGGACTATTAGAGTTCAGAACAGGGATATCCCAATTACTGTTCGACAATCGGATAAATTTGGGGCGTTAAAACTTGCTTCAGAATTAAAGGCACAGATTATATCGGGAAAATTCAAATTAAATTTACCTGTCGCAAAAATTAATTTCTAACGCGTCTGTGATTATCTTGCCTGCTTCCGTTTTTTATTCGAAATCGGGGGATCGAACTGCCTTTGTAGAAAAAGTTCTGGCGACCTATAGGCATAGAATCACCGGAAAGGTCCTGATTAAGGTTAATTTGGTTTCCAACGAACCCTATCCCACCACTACTCACCCTGATATATTAGAAGCTGTTGTAAAGTCTCTTAAAGATAAAGAACTTGTTGTGGGTGATGCTCCTGCCGCTGATTTTAGGAATTTTCAAGCGGAAGAATCGCCCTTATATAAGATTTGTGAAAAATATTCAGTCCCTTTTGTAGATTTTTACCAAACGGAAATGCAACTGTTTAAATCACCTCGCCAATACGAGTTTAATGCGTCATCTTATCCTCTTAATTGTAACTATATCATTTCACTCCCGATTCTCAAATGTCACATGCAAGTCCACTTGTCGGGAGCGCTGAAAAATGCCTTCGGTTACTTGGCAAAACGCGACCGGATTTTAATGCACCTTAATAAAAAAAATATCCATCAGGGTATTGCAGAATTGAACGGTTTCTTTAAACCGAATTTGACAATAATGGATGGCATTGAGACTTTGATTACAGCTCAAGAAGTTCGCCATGGAGGCATTAAAAAGAACTTGGGATACTTAATGGCAGGTGAAGACCCGCTGGCATTAGATATTTTCGGCTTCTCCTTGCTTAAAAAGATAGATCCCTCTTGGAATGTGATGGGCCCACAAGATATTCCTTATCTGAAATATGCAGTGGATTTTGGAATTGGCGTTTGGGATTATCAAGCGCAAGAAATTTAATTTATAAACAATCACTCCAAAATAGTTAAAAGAGCTTATTCGGAAAAATTATCATTAACCCTATTCCATTTAATTCACAGGTGAATAAATTGGCACAAGAAAAAGCGCAAGTGACAGAACCGGAAGAAAAAATAACTATTGGAACAATGTTCTGGATAATGGTTATCTTAGCGATCGGGGCTTTGACAGTTCTATTTGTTTTTTCACATACCGTTCAAGGATTATTGAAATCGGTTGTTGATTTCATAGGAACCTTTACTGATCCCATTATTTTAGGCTTGGTCTTTTTTGGTATTATGATTGTGCAGGCGCTTGCGCTACCTATTCCCTCAGAAGCTACATTAATGGCAGGTGGCGCCGCATACGCCAGTGTTTATGCTACCAATCTTGGACTGGCCTTAGTTGTTTCATCAATAATTGGGTATATCGGGTCCATTGTCGGGTCTATCATTTTATTCTATCTTGGCCGAAAAGGAGGACGCCCGCTAGTAAAGAAAGTCCTCGGAAAATCGGGCATGGCTTTCGTCGATAATTGGTTCATTCGATGGGGCGGTTGGGCCGTAGGACTCGGTCGCTTGCTGCCATTCATTTTCTTCGACCCCATTTCGTTAGTTGGAGGCGCAACTGACATGAAATTTAAGCATTATATGTATGGGACTTTGGCAGGAACAGTCCCGCGAGCGCTATTCTATTGTGGAATGGGTGTAGGCGTTGTAGGTACGACCGGCTTGACCGAAGATGCATTCACCATAATCCTATTAATTATAATCGGCGTGGGTCTGATAATGCTGGCTGTCTATTACTTTCTGTTTCGACGCTATGCCAAGCAACAAGAAAAGAAAAAAGAGGAAGTTTCCTCAGCCTAATTTTTTTAATCTTAATTTTTAATAATATCAGAAATTTTTTATGCTATAATTCCTATAGCTCTATACAACTTATAGATCCAAAAAACATAAGATGTGATAAATATAACGACAATCCAATTGGATAAAAAAGTAAAGGACGAATTATTTTATTTAAAGAACAAAATCGAGAAAAAGTTAGGAAAATCCATTAATTATAATGAATTAATTAGAATTTTATTACAAAATAATAAGGTGTTCCCTATGTCAAATAATTTAAAAGAATTTAGAAAATTTAGAGGTATCTTATCAAAAAAAGTATTAGATAATTTTCAATTAGAGAGAAAATTTGACTTGGAATCCGAAGAAAAAAGAAGATGAGACTATCAAAATTGATTTGACCAAAATTACAGATATTGTTCTTGACACAGGTATTCTTTTGACTTATTTAAGCGATCAAGAGACAGAATCTACAAAATGGCTTGAGCAAAATTTATTTATAGAAACGGCTCAAATAAAAATTCATTCCCATGAAATAAATCAAACGGAGATTTTCTATTTAATTTGTAGAGAGAAGGGAATTGATGAAGCAAAAAAAGTTATTAAAGATTTAAGTGATTTCATTTTATTTCATAATGAGCCGGAATTAAATGAAATAGCCGGCACTATGAAATGCAAGTATTCTATTGCTTTAGCAGATTGTTATTCGATTGCAACAGGAAAATGGTTAAAATGCCCCATTCTATTTAAAAAAGAAACTGAATTAACACAATCTATAATTGATTCATTAAAAAAGGAATTCAATGTGGAATTGATTGTATTTAATTCCTAGTAATTTTCTTAAAGAAATTAGCAAGTTTATAAGAAGTCAATTGAAAAACGAGAAAAAAATAAAAAAGTAATAAGAAAAGAAAAATGAGGAAGTTTCCTCAAATTAATTTTTTTCGGATTTTTATGGTTTCTTTTCGGTCGTTGGCTCTTCTAATTGGAACCAGGACCATTTAGGGAGCAAATATCGTTTGAATAGGATATATAACCCTGCCACAACAAGAATTCCAATACAGCTACCGACAAATACATCTATTGGATAATGAACGCCTATGAATATTCGTGCATACCCTAATAAGATGCCGTAAGCTAATGCCAGCGCCCGAATCCAGTACTTTTTAAAGAGTAAGAGGAAGGGTGTTACGAAAATAAAGGCAGATGCTGCGTGGCCTGATGGAAAACTTGTGTCCCAGAAAATCTCGGCAAGCTCAGATGGGGTAAATAGAAGCAAAGCATTGCTATTCATGGCTACATCCATAAAGGGACGGGGTCTGTTAATTAAAATCTTGAGCCCAAACTGTGTAATTCCCAGCCATCCAATGAGAATACCTGCGACAACTAAAAGCAGCATAAAGCGCGCTGGACGCAGAGAGTTATATTTTAAGGAGAGTACAACCAGAACCAAGAGGAGCGCGATCAGTAAATAGAATCCCAATCCGAATTCACCTGGTCCCCAATTAGTGAGCAATAGGAAAAATTCGTCGTAGGGTGTAAGAGCATGGGGATTCAAAAGGTAGAATAATGCACTATCACCAGCCATGAGATTGCCATTACCTAAAATCAGCAATAAACTGAGGAAAATTCCTGTAATGATCACTAAAAGTAGAATTGCTTTCGTCTTTGTCCATACCATTTGAATTCAACTCCCATTCATATTTGAATGAGTATATTATGTATCAGAATTCGCTTTTACCTATATAAAATCTCGTATGTTAAAGTTGAATCAGTTCGTAGTCGGTGGTTCCAATCTTATTTCTCAGCGCAGATGCAAACTGGTATTCGCTATTAACATTCCCACCGAACAATTCTTTAAATTTCTCGATACCAGGAGGGAGCGGTTGGGTCCACTTGCCCTCTTTGAAGATAGGAAGCCCGGGAGCGTTAATTTCTGCATCGATGCAAGCCTTATCGATGGCTACCGGGTCAGCAGAGCCAAAAATACCGAGATCGGGAACGACAGGGGGGCTGGCATTGGTGAGGCAGTCACACATTAAAGTCACTTCGAAGCCAAAATTGATACAACGGATATTAGCAGCATTGAAGGCTGATACTGTTGCCGTCGCATTATCGATCGCGCGCTCTACGAAATCCTTAACATTATTTGGGAGTGGGTCTTTTATCGATCGTGGTACAGTGCATTTTCTAGAACAGAGAAAGCAACCAAAGCACTTAGACTCATCTATTACCGCGGATTGTCCAACCACCTGAATTGCCTTAACCGGACACACCTTGATACAGTCCTGGTTACATTTCGTAATATTACAGACCTTCGGCTTTATTTGCGGAAAGCCGTCAAAATGCGCCAAGTGCTTATTTCTTTTCGTTACACAGCCCTGGCCGAGTTGCTTCAATGCCCCTCCAAAGCAGGCTTCCGCATGACCCTTGAAATGCGCAACCACCACGAGCTTATCAAATTCAAAAAGCCCAGCGCCTACGGAAACTTCCTTAAAATGAATGCCGTCTATCTTGATTGTTTTCCCGTGAAGCCCTTCAGCCCCATCGATGAATTCCAGGGGCGCACCGACTATCGATTCCGTATATCCATGGAGTTGGGCAAGTTTCAAATGATCTTGGGCATTTTTTCGGTGTCCAAGATTTACAGTATAGTTCTCAGAAAGTTCTACAACGTTCAGATTCATCCCCAGCCCTTGGGTTTCGATAAGAGTGGGGATTCCCCCCTTTGATTTAATCGCATCCACAACTTCGCGGACATAATCGGGCCGTAAATAATGTGTATTATAGGCTTCGCCCACATGAACCTTTACCGCAACCTTATCTCCAGCGTTGATATTATCCAAAATCTTATTCAAAATTACCCGCGTTTTCACTAAATTATTGGTTGCCATATCCTTTGCGGTACTCTTCAAAGCGAACATTTCATTCGGCGGCGTCCAATACACTATAGCTTTATCTACCATTTCATTTCACCGGAACAATGGACTAGAAAAGGACTTTGAAAGTGATTGATTAGCTCTGTGCGGCGTAATCGATAACTACGTAAATTGGTGGGAGGGTTCTCTTACAGACCGCTTCGACTTTATTGGAGGGAGGATTAAAGAATTCAAATATATTATTGGACCATTTTCCATAGTAATTTTCAACAACAAACGAGATATTATGATAGAATTGATAGACATGATCCGTGTAAGTCCCGGAGGTGGGGTACAGCGTTATCGCGGGGCCATATTCAAAAGGCTGCACTTGCATCTCTTTGGCTTTATTCTCCATTTGTTTGCAAAGCTTCTGGAACAAGTCATGATCCGCACATTTGTCAAAGGTCCATCCCCAAGGATGTAAAATGACTTCAGTTCCGCTGTGTATGTCGAGTGAGCTTTTAATATTTTTATATTTCAGAAAGAGATCATCAATAATTTTCATCTGATTTGCTAACTGAGTTTCAATCTCAGAAAGCGGACTTGGACCACAGTAAGTCTCACTCAAGGGATCACGTGATGCCCCATTTTCATTCCCCCAATTAAAGGTATAATTACGATTAATATCTACGTTATTCGCATTCTTCCGCTCAATGATATCATGCCCGTGCGGGTTCAAGAGCGGTATAAAAATAATAATACTTTGATCGATCCAAGTGCGAAATTGGTCATCAGAGGAATAGTTTTTCAGTAAAAGGTTCATGGTATAATAGATTGCTTCACTAGTAATGCATTCTCGCCCGTGATGAGACCCAATAATGAGCGAGGCTGGCTTACTTTTCAGCTCTTGCTCCTCTTTTTTACCAGAACTGATGATATAGCTTAAGATCTCTTTTTTTTCAGTGGTTTCACCTAATTTATATTTTGCAATTAAATCAGGATACTGATTACATAATTTATCAAGATCTTTATTCAAGGTTTGTACAGTATGATAATTCGGTGGAAAATTAAAGTCCCGAATCGTTTTCTTATCCATAGGCAATTCCATCCCATATCATTTTATCAGTTATGTAATAATCAGTACTCTATATTTTTTAAAAACTTTATCGGCGGCTTCTATCATTTCTTTAAAATCAATGGGAACTCAATAAAGGAGGCGTGGATTGTATTACGTTCAATCGAAATTGTAGGGGTGCCTTCTTCAGGGTAGCGAGCGAAGGTGTCTTTGTCTGCACCGCTGATAGCCACTCGGATTCGCTGCCCGGGTCTTAATAATATCGAAGTTGGGTTCAATGCAAATTTAATTTCAATGAGCTCGCCCGCTTTCAGAGGAAGTATATCCTTATTTTTAAACGAATGATACGGACGTGCCATTTTATAGGGGGGCGTTTCGTTGGAAAGCTTCCGATGAATTAATCGTAACTGGCCGTCAGTTATCCAATGGATGGTCCCATCGGGATCTATAAATTCGAGATGCACGTGGACCATCCCGTCGGCATGGGTAGATTTCATAAAAAGAGTGATTATGGGATACCCGGTTAGTTCTAGGTCCTGCTCTAAGGGCGCACTTGTGTAGCATAACAATTTCAGATCTTCCTCTTTTCGCTTCGGATAGAAGACGGGCAGGCTTAAAAGGGTGTACCACCGATTTCGGATTCCGGTCGTAGAGTTATAGTTAATCGTGTAGTCATCTGCGCCGGAATCCTTCTGGGGTCTAGAAGCGGTCAAAGTATTATTTTCATCCAAGTACCAAGGAACCATCACTTGGTTTTTAGGTGGCCAGGTCTCTGTTTTCTTCCATTTTTCTTCACCCATCGTGTAATAGTAAAGCTTTCTCCCAGCGATCCCTTCACCTGCTACACATTCCCGATAAAATACCACCCAATCTCGTATTTGATCCGCTTCGGAGGGCGCAACTGGTTTCGTATGAGAGTAAATAGGGCTGGCTCGGCTCTTCTGACGATGATCCCAGTCCCCGATCACCGCTTTCTGGGGATTGGAAAAGTTTAGGAATCGATGAATTATCATATCAGCGGTGGTAGAATCCTGCCAAGCACCCCACGCATAAAAAGGGACGGCTAGTTTTTCTATTTTATCTTTCTGTGAGAAAGTACTAAGGGAATCGATCGTGGTTCCTTGCTCATCCATTTGATCATCGCGGCTGGTTACTTTCTCAAAATAATCGATCGGATGATGATTATCCTGATGGATTCGAGCGATTTCTTGTAAGTTGGGTTCTACGGGTTTTACGCTTTTTACGGCGATTGAGGCTAATCGTGCTAGCGTAGGATCAAATGGTTTCATGGCAATTAGTTTCCTGCCATCGGTCGAATCCAATGCCTTCCCCAGACTTGACCAATAAGAAATAAATTTCTCATTGAAGCAGCCACCTGGAAACGCGGCATGGAGATAGAAATCCCAAGGATTATGTTTAGCTAAGATTGCTTTTAATGCAGGATGATTAAGTGATGCTGCTAGTTCAGCGGTCGTCCCTTCATATGAATTTCCGTAAGCTACCACATTTCCGTCAGACCAAGGTTGTTTGATTATCCAGTCACAAATATCTTTCGAATCTTTCACTTCTTCCTTTGAGAAGGGAAAAGGCCGGGTTCCGTACGAAGCTCCACAACCTCTGACATCCATCCAGAGGACCGCGAAGTCGTAAGCAGTGAGCCCCTTCACAACTTTGGGTTTCCTCGGTTCTGGTATCAGCCATTTAAACGGCGGTCGGAACCTGTAGGCTCGCCAGTAGCATGTCTGAACAAGCACGGTTGTCACTTTGTGTTCCGAGGGGAGCCCTTTAGGGAAGTAAAGTTCTCCTGCAAGCCTAACACCATCTCTCACGGTTATGTAGAGTGATTTAGTCGTGTAGCCTTTATATTGCGGCTTTTCAACCGATTTATCTGAAAATCTGAAGGGATAATTTTCATCCATTCATGAAGTCTCCTTATACCAGAAGAATTTCAAATAATAACTTCATTAGTTATTAATTTACTTTTTTACGCTCTTCAAATATTCAGCCACGCCATATCCGCTTTGCCCATCCATTTCGAATTTAGAAATGGTTTCATAGATGGAGCAAGTGCCTTCCTTGCTGGACTGCGGTAATGTGATGAGATGGATCGTTTCTGCGGTTAACTCATGGCGATTCCCCTTTTTATCAGTTAATCGAAAAGTTGCAGATTTAGGATTTTGAGGATTATCGGCTTGAAACTGCGTCTGAACGTCAATCTTCGTGATGGGAATGTTTTCCCATGCGGATGAGATAAAGCCATGTATATAATGCTTCTTATTGACCACATTTAACCAGCAATTTAGTGCTTGTTCGCCGCTTTCAAATTGGACAGAGGTCCAATACCATTCGTCAATCTTTACCCAGTTTCGGAGTCCCCAACTATGGTCTCGATGCCCGAAACCCTCAATTTTCCTTATTGTTCCATCTTTAAAAGTAATTGCCCCTAATACTTTGCCAGATTGTTCATAATGCTGCTGTTCAAGAACGCCTGAAATCCGCCACCCGTCAGGATATTCATAAACGGGGAATCGTCCTGTCCAAAGGTAATCGAGCTGAAAATTACGTTTCTTTAATCGGATCTTCCATTCCTTTAGATCTTTCACAATCATAAAGCTCTGGGTACCGTCAGATGGATTCTCCTTGAGGTCATCCTCACTTTTCAATTTTTGATAATTAATATGGGTGTATAACTTGTCATCTACATAGAGCGTTGAAAAGAAGTGGCTGTCGCCTTCTGTGGGCATATAGCCCATCGTGGAAACGCTAAATATCTTATTCTTCGGATCCATCACATTGAAGTAATAACTCTCGCGCCATAACGGCACCTTTTTTGGAGCATGTAAATGCTCATCTTTATCATTTAACATGGTTTTCCCTCAGATTCCTTTAAGAAGAAGGTGGGATTCTTCAATTTCGCTTTTGCACCACGGAATATCCAAGTTAAAGGGGCATAAACGTTTTTCCCCATTTTATTTACTAGGTCTTTAAACTCAGTTTGCTTAATTTCTTCGGTGAGATCCCAATCTATCTGATTAGTGATCCCTACCAAATTTGTAAAGCGATCAAAATTCTTATTATAGACCCAAGCCCCCGCTTTGAGTTTTTCAGCCCGGCTCCATGGGGTCATTTTCCGATACAATTCAATTAGCGCTTTTTGGGCGAAATCCTCATAATTTTTAAGTTCATCGACACCTAAGGATTTATTTTTCCCGCTTTCTTGAGTTAAAATTACAGCGGATGTGATATGGCTATTATAATCTACCGGACTCGTGAATAGCGTGCCCCAATCATTGAACCAGACGCGTTCCATATCCTTTAATGTTAATGCAAACGCGATCTTAGAAGTGGGCGCGATTGCTTTTGTATCGGACCAAGGCCACTGGGGATGAGTCCCATCGTTCAGGCGTATCATTTCCCTAACAATGAGGAGCTGCCCATCTTCCATCGGATAAGGACCGTGATCGGAAATTTTCATTCTTGTTTCGCACTCATCCATAAAGCAATACACTTCTAGCTGAGCCGAAGTTCTCCTGATTTGCGATAGCTCAGTTTTGCTTGGAGTAAATAATTGTGTTTTTACAAAATTTAAATCAGATTCTGGAAGAATTCTTGCTGCGCCGTCCATCTCTTCAATAGTCAGCGCCCCTGTCCCGTAATAGGTTCGAGCTAATCGTCTCCAAAAATCCAAAATGAATTGAATCTCCTGAAACTTTTCGCTCGATTCACAATGCGGATTTTGCTCATGTTTGCAGTAGTAAATAGTTCTGCCAAAAAGGGGGAACATCTGAAGATCAAATATTTGAAGCGGCGTAATTTCGGTAAATAACCTTTTCTGAACCGTCCCTATTGTTTCTGGAGATAGTTTCTCGTTCACTAAACTTAACTGTTGATAGAATTTCATATAGGAATTTAAGCAAGCAACAATAATGTATTCATTCACCGGAAATAATTTCGATTCGACTAGTAAACGCTTGAGAAACAGATTATCAAATGTTTTACTCAACTGCGACAGTAAGGCATTTGTCTCATTGATGCCCATGATGGGTGTTTTAGTCGTTATTGAATTCAAACTCCTGAATCTTGAACTAAATAAGTGTTTCCTTTTTCCTCTTTCTTCTCGAAAATCAATAAAATCAAAAAAAAACTGAGTAAATATTGTTATAAATAGAAAAATTAAATATCTTTTATATTTTACTAAAGGAAATAAAATGAATACGCGGGATTAGTGGATCAATATGTTTTTCATAAACCTTTCTTACTTTGATAGTGTTTTAGGACCTCAAACGCTAGCTAGAGTTCCCGATACACAAGAAAAAAAAATTGAAGAATATACTAACACTCTGCTAAATATTTCCGAATTTATTGATTTGAAGTTCTTCGTCTATGTTTCCTCTGAACGGTTAAAAACCTCTAATGTGTATACTTGCATTCCAAGTGATTGGAGCCGTGGTCATCTTGAAATGCTACTAATCAGCATTATTTTCGTCGATGAGCCATTCAATCGGCTCTATGTTTTTGAGGGGGTGCTCGAAAGAATTGTGGCTGCAATAAATAAAATCGATAAAGCCTATATGGGATTCTATTCAAGATATCGCGATAAATCAAATATAAAAGCCATTGATGCTAAGAAAAATGAGATTATTCGTGTTATGGAGAAGTTTTTACCTGAAATCGGTAGGATATTAGAGGAAGAGAAAAAGATTCCTTTGGAAAGCGAAGTTATCGCAACGGATGAAAATATTCAAGATGAGTTCGCAATTTTGCAAAAAGATGAAACTGCATTAGAGGCAGCAAGAAAATTAGCAGCAACCCCTAAAATATTACTAGGAGTTATTCTTGATGATAAAAATCTAATAGGAGTTTTGGATGAGGATGACATTCTGAATCAAACTGCGCTGAAGGGGAAAGATCCAGTCACTGTAAGGGTTGAAGATATTATGACGAAAACTGTTTTAACGGTCGACGCAAATGATCCCATCGAACATGCGATTAATCTTATGGTTGAAAATGAAATAGAGGCGGTCCCTATCCTGCAAGACGGTAAATTTTTCGGGGTATTTACTATTTTTGATGCAGCCAACCATCACAGAAATTTATTAGAATTGCTTGGTGATAATTTAAAGGAAGCTTCAAAGAAAAAATTAGAGGATTCGAAGAATTTAAAGCTTGAACTCTGGGGTTATGTTAAGAATATTTCAAAGAATAAAGAATATACTCAAACAATGAAGAAGCAGCCGAGAAAGAAGAGAAGCAAATAAAATTGCTCTAGCGTGGTTTAACTCATTTTTTAGAGTTATCAATAAACTGTAAGAGAACTTGTTGCAAGATTTGACTATATTCATTTGCAAGGTCATTCCAATTATATTTTTTAGCAATCGTAAGCCCTTCCCTTATTTTTTCAGATAATTTTTCAGGATTTTTTATAATAAAAGCAAGTTTTTCAGCGAATTCTGATGGCGTATCTGCGTATAATATCGCATCATGTACTATTGATTGAATTCCTGCAAGACGTACTGAAAGTACTGGACGCGCGCAAGCAAGATATTCTAAAAGTTTCATTGGAATGATGCAATGCGTTAAAGAGTTCTTAGTAAAGGGAAGGATACATACATCGCTAGCACAAATATAGAGGGGTAACTGAGAGTAGGGAATTCTCCCCGTGAAGATAATGTGCCTCGAAACGTTATAGTCCGCCGCCAGTTGCTTTATTCGATGCAGTCCATAATGGCGAGAGGGTCCGACACACAGACAATAAAACGATGGAAATTGGGAACTTAAGAGGGCGAAGCTCTGAAATAAATTATGATAATCAATCCAATATTCTAAGGCCCCAATGAAACAGATAATAGGGGGAGCGATATGGTATTTCCTCTGAATAATTGACTTATCATATGATGGATTAAAAAGATGATCATCTACTCCATTAGAAATTATTGAGACTTTCTGAAATCCCATTCGTTTTACATAATTTAGCAACGGAATCCCGGTGGTGATGACGTGACTGGCGCGTGAAATATCAAATTTCAGAATTGAAACGAGAAGAGAACCCCCAATCTTCCTAATAAATGAAGGGAAAATATTGAGGTAATTGATATGAAAGGGTTGAAAATCAACAAGATCGAAAATGAGGGGAATATTATGTTTTCGGGCAGCTCGAATTGCTAGCGGTGCAAAGAGAAAATTGGTAGTTACAATTAAATCGATGTTAAAAAATGTTATTATACGGTTTAAATGAGCATAAATTACAATTGAATTGACAGCATAAAAAAGAAGCATATTTTTATAATATTTGGTGGGCGGTTTATGCAAAATGATTTTATTATGTAATCGATAAGATTGCTTTATATCCTTTTTTTCATGTTCAAAATAAATTACATGAATTTCGTTATTTTTTGCGAGGCGATTAAATATTTTATGAACACGATTCTGTAATGCGGTCACCCAATCTAATTCCGGAATTACCAAAATTCTCAAAAAGGTTTTCGCCTCACCGAGTTCTGCTGCGATTGGTAAAGTTAAATGTCCTATTAAAAATTTTTATTTAAATTAATTTACAATTGATTAGGGAGAATTTCTTTGAGATCCATGGCAGGTGGCATTTTCAGAAGCCGATGGAGCGTTACATTTGAACTGATAAATCCAATAAGGATTGTAATTCCAATCGATAACGATATGAGCGATGCTAACAATTCAAAAGTTAGAATTTGATTCAAACTAATTTCAAGAGCTTCCATTGAAATAAGACTACCAAGCATAATTCCTAATAATCCGCCTAACATGCCTGCGACGAAAGAAATTAAGGAGATTCTAAAGTTGATTATGTAATATAATTGACCGTTAGAGGCACCTATTGATCTTAATATTCCAATGAACTTTCGTGATTCCGAAACACATGAAGAAACCACATTCATAATACTAAATGAAACGAGAATAGTAAGGATTATCGCTAAAAGATACACCACCGATTCGGTTAACCCTAAAGTTTGTTGTATGAGGGATGCTGAATATTCAGAAGGATCCCCCACCTCAATCTTTGTGGTGCTCGTGATTGAAACGGAAAAAGTAATCTGAACGGAGGTATTGGTCTGCTGTACATCCACCTGTTTAACCCAAGAGTATTTTGAAATATTCAAAAAGATATAGTACTGATCTGCATCGACCAGGAATTCTGTAAGGCCCAAATGATTGGTGAAATTAGAAAAAAGTGTTTCTCCAGTAAGAGTCAAGATAGTTATCCTGGCATTTTGGATCGGCACAGATAAACTTGAATTTATCGTCTTAATTGTCAATTTATAGGGTGCCACATGAAAACTCTGAGATACATCTTGGATAATATCCATTACTTTCCATTTTTGTTCATGCCCCTTTGAAATAGTCACATTATAAGTACCATATTCTAAATGAAAAGTACACAAACCATAATTATTTGAAATACTTTGGGTGAGGAGCTGTCCGTTTAAATCCCGAATTTGTACAGCTACATCTTTCGAAAAATAAGATGGCGAATCATCAAAGGTGAAAATTGATAGGGAATAGGAAGGAATAATGGAAAAAATGATCTCGACAGGTAGGCTTAAATTAATTAGTTGATATTCACCAGTTTTAAAACTCGCTATGGATATATTATAAACTCCTTGCTGGAGATAGAATTGGCATAATCCGGCTTGATCTGTTAGTTTATTTTCTATTGGGTCTCCTAAAAACTTGATGATCTGAACGCTGATATTAGTTAGAGCCACATTATTAATCGCATTTACTACACTGATATTTAGAGCAACTCTGGGCACCAAAGTGATAGTAAAACGAAAAGATTCTTGGTAATATTTAATATTAATCAACCTAAACTCAGTCAAATTGTTGTAGGAAACCGTAATATTGTAAAAGTTAGGTTCTAAAAGGAAATGCGCATAGCCTAATTCATCGGTTTTTACAGGACTTGTTCCATTATAATTAACGGAGGCATTTTCGATCGGATTTCCCCAATAATCCGCCACAAAGATAGATACATTATAGGGAGGGATTAAATAATTGACCTTAGGGTCTGCCTTAATTTCCTTTAGTTCAATAAAATTATACGAGTAATAAGAGAGGTTGATATAATATTTCCCAGGATTGAGATCAAATTGGGCACTCCCTGCTAAAGACGTGAATTTTGCATATAAAGTAGAATTATCCACAAAAGATTGTATTTGAATTAAAGCATTTTGAATAGGAATTTTGCTGGAAGCATTCAGCACTACAATTGTTAAATTATATGGAGGAAATTCAAAGGATAGGACCGTGTTTGGAGAAGATATTAACCTTGTTTTGTTGATTATAGAATTCGAATTGTTAATAGATACCTTATAAATCATAGGATTTACCAAAAAGCTGGTCCGCCCGTTGATGTCGGAGTATCCGGGACCTACAATCAAATTATTTTGTGTATCAAATAATTGAACCTGCAAATTTGGTTGAGGTAAAGAAGTCGATCCATTGAATAAGACGATTGTCAGATTGTATGGATAGGAATAGAAAGTGAGATTATAATATTCTTTATTAAAATTTATTAATTTAGAATACAGTTTGCCTGAAACGTTGACAGATACATTGTAGACCCCAGGATCTAATAAGAAATTTGTTAATCCTGCGACCGTTATTCCGCTTGTGAGATAAGTCTTGGTGGCATTATCGAAGATTGAGACATTTATTCCTGAAAGTGCTGGTAACTCGTGGGCTGTTCCATTAAGTACTCGAACGGTTAGGAAATATGGCGGACAAATAACAGCGAATGGAGTTATTGGATCAGAAATCGTGTAGTTCTTGCTTATATAGACGTTACTACAGGTGATAATGATATTATAAGAATCAGGAGGGATAAAAAATGTGACTAAGCCATTCTCGGTCAGCCGTGAATCTGTTAAGGAGGAAGAAGAAATGCTAACATTAATATTATTTTGTAGAATTCCGGAAATATTAGTAAGTACAATTGTTAAATTATAGAGAGGCATCCAGAATGTTTCATTTCGACTCTGATTAAGGGTTATTATGCGATTTTTGATGAAGTCCCCCGCTTGAACAGATATATTATGAACTCCCAGATCCAAAAGGAAGTTCGCAACGCCATCAATCCCTGTTTTGCTGGTAACAACCAATTTTTTAGAATCGGTTATTTGGACGTTCGCATTGGCAATAGGTGAATCGGCGGTATCATTGAATACATGAATTTGAAGATTAAATTGGGGCAATACCTCGAAGTTCAGTGTTCGATCGGACCGGAGTTTTATGATTTGAAATTGCTTCACTGCGCCACTCTGAATCGATACATTATAAGTGGTTGGAAGTAGGCCTTGAAACTCTTTATACCCCAATGAACCAGTTTCTCCGGAATATAATTGAGTTCCATTCAAGAGCTTGATCTCAACAGTGGCATTATGAAAAATGCCAGAACTCGGATCAAAGGTCCGAACCGCTAGTTTAAATCGATGATACCAGAAAATTAAACTCGCATTTTGTACGAGATTGATATTTTGTTGAAATTCGATTGATTCCTGCGTTTGATTATTCCAAAAGAGAGTCGAAATTTGATAAATATTAGAGGGTAAAGAGAAATTTATCTCACCATTGATATTTGTCTGTCGCATCTGGATTATTTCAGAACCTCTCCAGGCGATAACCGTTGAAAATGGAATACTCTCCCGGCTTTCCCCCAAGACATGCACGTTTAGGGTTAGTAAGGGGAGAGGCGTTGGTATTTTGAATACGAGTTCAGAATCTGTTTGCAGAAATAATGATGAATTTAAACGAGCATTGTTATATGTTATGGCAAGCGTATAATTACCAAAATCCAGGCTGAAAGAGGTTTCTCCTAACGAATCGGAATAAGCCGTTTTTAAAAGTTTCTTATTGATATCATAGATATCCATCCGTCCATCTCTAATAGGCACATTTGTCTCATTTGAGCGAAATTGCACTTTTAAAGTATGTTGATACGTTATTAAGTTCTCTAAATTGGCACGAGAAATAATTGATTCGTTATATTTCACGCGGATGTAATTAATTCGGTCTGGATAATTTCCAGAGAGAAATTGGCCTGCAAAAAGCGGAATAAGAAGTTCGTCATTAAGAGCTGAAGTTCCTGAAGAAAATATGCCGATGACCGTCATTTGCAAAACAACATCCCGCAACCCACTATATATAATAAAAGAATCGCCGACAGAGAGATGCAGGCGGCTCGCCGCGCGCGATCCAAGAAAGGCAGAGGCTAAATCCATATCCGTGAGAGCTCTACCACTTTCTAAGGTGAGGTTTTCAATAGTATAAAATTTATCACACAATATCCCGCGTACAAAGCAGCTTTTTTCATTAATCATGCAAGGTGTTAAAGTTTCCGGGCTTATTAATGTCACACCTTCAAGGTATTCAGCACTGTCTGCGACCTGCATCGAAATATAGCGAGTGGCAATAAAGTTACCAGTGCCACTTTGTGTTAAAATTAAGGTCTCCTCAGATTTCCCTAAATAGGTGCTAATATAGGAATAGACTCCTATAAAAACCGTGGCACACGTGGAGAGTAAAATGGAAGATAGCAAAAGCCCTACCACGACATACATGAGCCGCTTCCTCGTTATGAGATTTATTTGTGAAAGCCTTCGTTTCATATTCTAATTTTGACTCCAATTATCATTTTAGAACTTGAATATGCAGGATATAATCCTCCTATGATCCCGGACGATACTCCCAACACAATTGCTAAGCTGATTGAGAGCAGATCGAAGGCAGGACGAACCGTTATTGTAGTTATACTCGAAACCACGATTGAGGCAAGATAGGAAAGGAATATGCCACATAAGACGCCTAATACACTTCCCAGCAAGCATAGCAAAATAGCTTGATAGAGAAAAATTCGAATTATTTGAAAATCACTGGATCCAATTGATTTTAAAATCGCTATTTCACGTTCACTCTCTTTTGTTATCGTTTGCATAATATGAAACATGCCAAATGCCATTACAGTGTAAATCACAAAAGTTAGAAGCCAAATACTTTGAACGGTACGCGTAATTATCTCAGAAACGAAATCTCTTAGATTATTCTCGCGCTTGATGTCTAATAAGGGGTTTTCCGATTGTAGAACCGAGATTGTCGCATCAACCAAAGAAGGGTCCGCTAATTTTATTTCCACTAAGGAAACTTTCCCGATCAGTTCCGGTTCTAAAATATACAACAAACTTGTTGGTGCAAAAAGTTCATAATCGTAATGGATATTTGTTTTAACCAACCCAATTATCGTTTTATTATAAATTTGGGAGTTATATTGCAAACTGATATTGATTGGAAGGTTCTCATATGAAATATTGAGCATAATGCCCAATTGAACCCCTAGCAGTAATTGATTTTCAGAAAAAGACTTCCCGGACAATATTTGAAAGGGGGACGGATTTCTGAAATTTTGAAAAATAGTGTAATTAATCCCACGTATTGATATCTGATACAATTCTCCTTCGTAAGATAGATTGACGTTTAAATATGTCTCAGGAGATACTGCCTGAACATTAGATTGATATAGAGAAGATATTGCAGTCAAATTGATTCTGCTTGAATCAAAGCTAGATTTGCCCTTCTCCAGTGCAATCAGAAACTGAGAATATTGATACTGCTGAGCTAAGCTATTTAGCTGCGTGTAGTATCCGCTAATTATGGGAATTGGTGTTACAATTAGACCAACTGCGACTGCAATCCCGATTAAAGCTGCATAAGTCCGTTTTCGCCTGAAAAGTATTGATTTGATGGAATAATTAAATAGTCCTCCGAAATTAACACCGATCAGATTAATTATCCCTATAAACGCACTTAATCCGCTCCAAGACAACCCAATTCCGATTAGCATAGGGCCTAATTCATATTTAAAACTCTGTAGAAGAAATTTATTCAAAAAATAAAATATAAGAATTAAAAGGGGTGTCGCAGAGAATCCTAAACTTGATATGACCCTTTTAATACTCAGTTTTTTGAACTGCGAAATTAAAAAACTAATACCTAGCAAAAATCCACAAAAAACAAGGAAGGAAAGGATGAAAAATTCAGGCGAAAAAGAAATCCAAATATTCATCCCAAATAGATTGAATAAAAAGTTATAATGGGGAAAAAGACTTATAAAAACAGGGTAACTGCTTGTACTTAAAACAAGACTCAATAATCCACTACTAATTAAGAAAATAAAGTAACCTTGCCATAATTTTGAGCTTTTATAGGAGAGAGAAAACAATCTACCTGAAAGCAAGAGCGCACTTCGTATCTTCATGAAAAAGGTTGGTTCAGCGATTCTATACACAGAATCCTGATTTTCATTATTTTCTAATTTCATATAGTTTCATCAATTTATCATATTGAATTTCTTAATGAAAGAGATCTCCTAACTCATAAACTATGATAGAACTATCTTCGAGCGGACCAAACTCCACTGATTTTAATAATATTATACGATTAGAACTCCATGCAAGTAAAATTGCAACAAAACTGCTTATAGGACAGCCTATTTGCGTATAAGCCTGGATCATATTCTTTGATGATTGATAGATTGTATCGAATAAATTATTAGAAAGAATTAATTTGTAACTCCCTTTATCCAGCTTCTTTAAATTTACCATTTTTACTAAATTTAATTGATCCACTAGTAATTCTTGGAGTACCAATTCCAAATTCTCTGATTTTATTTTATTGTGTTCTAAATTGAATTCCTTTTTAACCAATTCAAAAATACTAAACCCGATTGGATGAAAGATAATTCCCTTATTTTCGATTTCAAAGACCTCATTATTTAATTCCTTTAAATCCGGAAATGCTTTATTGCTCGCTTCTGAAGAAAATGGAATGAACTGATAAATGGTCTGATCTGTTGGCAAAAATAGGGCATTTTTCTCAAGCTGAAAATGAGAAAATGATTGAATAAGATTATTTATAGTTAATTGCAAGGCGGAATTGAGCACTTTGATAGGATAGCTTTTGGGAGAATAGATAAAAATCAAATAAATAGCCAAGCAGATACATGAAACAGCTACAATTCCAAGAAAAATAAACTGGAGGTCTTTGATTAAAAATACACTTAAGAGAAGGACAAGGGTACTTGAAAGTATTAAAATATAGCCGATAACTCGGTTTTTATACTTCTTTAAACTCTCATTTTGCGATTTTAAAAGTTCATTTTCACTTTTATTTTTATTCAAAAGAATTTCTAGGGACTTCATTTTAATTGATTCATCTGATTTTTCGGACATTTTATCACCATGGCACTTCTTAATTCTAGTTTTGTTCAGAAAGAATTCGTTCTAATTCTAACGTCGTCAATTTCAGAATTTTTGCTATCTGATGGATGTCATTCGTTTTCAACCTATTAAGTATATTAAATACAAAATCATGAATTTTAGAGCTTTTTACGTAGTATAATTCGCCCTCCTCATTTTGAACAAGATAGCCACTCAATACTTTTCTTTGGAAACAAAAGTTAATACGCTTTTGAATTTCAGCAATATCACTATTCAGGGATTTTGCAAGATTTTTCAGATTCATTATATCTATCGATTCTAAAACAGCAAGCAATTCCCGATTCAGATTTTTTTGCTTATTTTTAACATAAAAATAATAAAAAAGAAGCAGAACAGCAAGAACGGAAAGAAGAATTATTATGATTAGAACAATTGAATTTTGTAACAGCGAATAAATTTCTACCGATTCGATAGAACTTGAATATAGAATATTATTTTGATATATTCGCAAAGATAATTCATATAAACCTGGCTTTGCCATTAGCTGGACAGAAAAAACAATGTTAAAGGTTCGGTTCGTCTCAACTAAATTCTCAGCTAGTTTTATCTCATTTATGCACCCTTTGCAAATCAAATTAATCTCAATAGGGATTGATTCATTAATATCTTTCTGAATGCAGAACGAAATCGTATAGGTACCACCGGGGTACATAAACGCCTTGAAAGTCAGGATTTCCAAGGTAATAGGCGATTGAATTTCGATAGAGAGGATTCCAGAGAAAATCAAAATAATTTTTGTTTCATTTTTAGAATTTGTGTAGTTCGAAAAGAAATTTAACTGTATTGTATAATTTTCAAAGCGGGCTGATGGCTGTAAACTGACTATGAGGGGGATCTGCGAGGAATCGCCTGGCATCATTGATAATGAAACATTAAGAGGCATAAATCCAGCCGAAGTTGAATTAATTAATATTTTTTTGGGAAATTCTGAAAAATTAGTAATATTCACATACAATTGTGCGGACATTGATAAGTAGATTGCGTTTAAGGACTTGATTGCTGTTACAATTGGTAAGTGAAAGAAACGGTTATATAAAAATGATGAAATCCAAGTAGATAAATTATAAGTGGAGAGTTGATTGTCCCAATCAGCATGAATTCTTATAAAATATCCGTTGCCATCTTTCGGCTGAAAGAGAACAGGGTCTGCGCAATCTCCACTTTTCGCATAAATTTCAAAATATACATTTTCTTGAATCAGAGAAGAAATAGAACTGAAAATATCAGTCGAATGTGGAATTAAGTTAATGAAGAGATCAGTCCCAATTTCTGTTGGAGTAACCTGCAAATTTGAAATTGTCTTTAAGTAATTTATATCAAAAACATAGCTTGCTCCAATATGACCTACTGGAATGTTTTGGCCTGTTTCGGTTCCGATCCAGTAGAATTCCTCGCAGCCGGTCCAGATTATAATCCCGCCCCCGTCTAGCCAAGACTCAACAAAGCTATTTTCAGATCCATTCCAAATCGTATTCGGAGCAATGCCCATGGTAATAATTATTATCGCCAGTTGGTTTGCTTCCATAAAGTTTCTAAGCTCAGTGGAATTCAATGTTGATACAGACAGTCCATATGCTGTTAAAGTTTGATTTAAATAGGTAGCTATCTTTCCAGCATCAATATACCATGGCTCAGAGTATCTTGCATCATAAAAAATTCCAATTGGTAATTCTGTTTTATCTAAGGTCTCGAAGGGTGATTTAATCGTTGATGCTATTTTAGAAGGCTGTGATAGAGGCACGTTCCCTGAGATACAAAAAGCGCATAAAAGAAGAAGGACCAAAATACTGTTAATGATGCATTTTTTGCTATTCATGGTAGAATCCTCTTTAGGCAGTTTTTCGTCCTTCAAATTGAAATTTCAATTTTGTCAAGTTTCTTGTTTAGTATTTATAGCTCTTCTGTAAAGTATAAATGAATTTTTTTTAAAAATAAGGTTTTTAAATTTGATGAATTATTAATGTACTAAATTAATATTACAATCGATTAAAATAGTTGAGAAATTGCAATAGTTGATTCGATTTGTATATTAATCTGGGTATGGAGTGCGTAAATCTAATAGTTTTATGAATTATTAACAATTATTAATGACATTAGGTGATTAACTTGGAACCTGAATGGGATAAGATAAAGGAAAAACCTGAAAAAGGCTATAAAGTTGAGGGCTATTACCTTCTCAATCAAGTGGCAAAGATTCAAGAGCTCGAGAAGGACTTGAAAACTGAAAAAATTTCAAAGCAAGAAGCGGAAGTCAAGATCAAGGGTCTAGAAACGCGGATGGAAACCCAATCTCAAACATTAGGCGCAAGTATTCAAGCACAAGGACAGGCAATTGATGAACTCAAGAAAACAGTTGGGAAATTAGAGACTGAGAAGAAAAATCTGTTAGCAGAAAAGGATGACTTATCAAATAAGATTAGAAATCTCCAAGACGAAAGAGAGACTTTAAACAGAGAGCTTGGGACTTCCAAAGCTAATATCTCCAGTTTATCAAACTCAAACGCTGAGCTCCAGAGAAAGCTATCGGAGTTGGAATCCCACCTAACAGATAAGGAAACTCAAGCAAATCAATTAATGCATGAAAACGACGAATTAATGAAAGATATAAATCAATTTGAAACTAAAGTGCAACAATTAGAAGCGGAGAAAGCACAATTAGGCGCCGGAACCCAGCGACTTGGAGAATATGAACAAGCGCTTCAGGAAAAGGACCGATCCATTCAAGATTTGAGGAGTCAGATCATTCAGTTAAATTCACAGCTCGAGCAAGCCAAGACTGCAGCCCCAGTGTATTCAGCACCTCCGCCCCCTCCAAGACCTGAACCCCTATTAGAATCGAGGCAGCAACCAGCGCGCCCCTCGGCTTTTGCTCCAGCACCATCTGAGGCACCAGCAGCCAGATCTGCACCTCCACCACCATCCTCAGAATTCGCACCTGCTGCATCCAGTAAAGAGGGATTCCGCTGTCCCAAGTGTAACGCCACTCGGGTTGTCGAAGAAAGTGACCGATCAAAACTACTTTATATTGCTGCGGGCCGTCCTATCTATGCGAAAAAGCGGCGATGCATGAAATGCAATTATGAATGGTCAGTTTAAATCCATAATCTATTTTTATTTTTTATCTGAATTTTTTACCAAATTTTTATATATTTTGAGGTAAAATTTCGCGATTTCTTCCCAAGCATATTGGGTGTGTATCTTTTTTGCCGCATTAATTCCATTAATGCGAAATTTATCTCCATTATTCACTATCTCTTCAATCGCGGAAGATAAAGTCTGTAGGTTCATCTTTTTAATGAATACACTAGTCGACTTCGGTAAATAAGCAGGGGGAGCTTCACCGATTTGAGTAGCAATGAAAGGAATTCCCATAGAAGCCGCTTCGAAAAGAGCTCTTCCGAAAGTTTCGAGCGGCGAGGGCTGAATGAGCATATCACTTGCGGCATAGAAATAAGGTATTTTGCGGTAAGGAGTGGAGCCCGCAAAAATTATTGAATCTTGTAAATTTTGCCGGTTTATCCATTGCTTCAACTCTAAATAGTAAGTAGAAATTTCTTCTGATTTAAAACTTGTTTGATATCGTGGAGATCTGGGTCCAACAAGCATTAATTTGATGTTTCTGTATTTGTTTTTTAATTTAGAAACCGTTTTAATTAATAGTTCAATGTTTTTTTCCGGGACAATTCGACCGATATAGAGCAGTAATATATCATCATCAGAAACATTGTATTTTTTACGAATAATGGTTCTATTTACATTCAAATTGAAAATCTTTGTATCTATCCCCTGGGGAATTATTTCAAATTTTGATTCCAGCTTTTGCTTTATTGATCCCATTGCCTTTTGCATGAAATAATTTGAAACAACGATTTTATCTGCTTTTCCTACTGTGAACTTCCCTAGTACTTGCTCGAATGGGTACTTTATCGCTTTGAGTTTGGTCATGAAAGGCGTTTTTATCCACGGATAAGCAATATGCTCCGTATGTATTATTGGTATTTCAAATAGTTTCGATATTAAGTAGGTAACTGGAAATACCGCAGTCGCCTGAGTATGTAGGATATCAATAGATCTAAATTCAATCAGTTTAAAAAGCACTTTAATATTGTAGAGTAATCCTCTTACCAAAGAGTTATTTGGAATATGAAGGTAATAGATAGTCAAATTAGGATTAATTCTGATTTGTTTCGTTATTCCGTTTTTTGAAAGAATAAAAACTTGATTTTTTAAGTTTGCTAAACTCAATCCAAGTTCATAAGTAAAAGTTTCAATAGCACCACCATATTCAGGAGGTATTGCCAATAATGAAGGCGCTATCAAGCAGATTTTCACTAAAAACTCACCGAATGAAGAAATTTAGTGGAGCTTTGTTAAAAGCACTTGACTATATTATATCTTCTTAGCTAAGTCTTTCAAATAGGGGCGTAATTGCTTATTAATCATAGGATCAAGGAGGCTTAATTCTAGAAAAGCGACTGCATAGGTGAAGGGATTTCCAATATCATAGCGCTTTTCAATTTTATCCATTTCCAAGCCCCAGATAGTATTCTTTTCTTCAATCAAAATTTTTATTGCATCTGTTAGTTGCTTTTCATTCCCAATACCTATCGATGTTTTCTCGATGGCCTGGAAGATTTCAGGGGTAAAAATATATCGTCCACAGATTGCCACTTGACTCGGAGCTAACGCCATTTTAGGTTTCTCGATTACATCTGTGATTTCCCAAGTGCCTCGATCGTGCTCAGTTCCTTTTATGATGCCATACTTTTCGACTTCCTCTCTACTAACCTTCTCAAGTCCAATGATTCCAATAGCTGATTGCTTGGCATATAACTGAGCTAATCGGTTCAAGTAATGCCCAAGGGGAGTTGAGATAATTATTGTATCCCCTAAGGCTACAAAAAAGGGATCAGCACCTACAAAATCTTTGGCGAGATAGATCGCATCGGCCAGACCAGTAGGTTGAGCTTGACGCGTGAAATAATATTTGATTTGTACATTTAATTTCTCAAGGTTTTGCATTTCCTCAAGAAGGACCGTATTCCCGGAGTTTTTTAGCTTTTCAATGAAAATATCGTCTATGTCGAAATGATCCACTAAAGCGCCCTTAGCGCGTCCTGTGATTATCAAAATATCTTTTACCCCAGCGGCTGCTAATTCCTCCACAACGTATTGAATTGTTGGTTTTTTTCCACATGGCAACATTTCTTTCGGTAACGCATATGTTGCGGGAAGTAATCGTGTTCCACGACCCGCAGCCGGAATTACTGCTTTCGTAATCAAGGAGAAAACTTCTAGTTTTTTTAAAACAATTTAATATTACTTTGAACCCACTTAAATAATTTCTGAACTCCTTCCTCTTTAGATATTAAGGGTTCCCAATTAAAATCCCTTTTCGCTTTTTGAATATTGGAATAATACACTTTTTGGTCACCGGGTCGCCAATCCCCGAATTTATACTCTATTTTACGATTCAGGAACTGTTCAAGTAGTTCTAGCAATTCCAACAAAGATATTGTATTTTTGGGTCCGCCTCCGATATTATAAATCTGTCCTTTTAATCTATTTGCTTGATTTAATACCAATTGAAAGGCATTGACTAAATCCTCAACGAATAAAATATCACGAATTTGCTTTCCATCGCCGTAAATAGTAAGGCATCTGTTCAAAAGGCTTGAAATTATGAAATGAGCCACCCAACCTTGATCTTCCGTCCCGAACTGGCGGTATCCGTATATACAGGACATCCGAAATACAATCGTTTTTAACCCGTAAATGCGTGAATAATCCTTAAAGTAGGAATCCCCACAGCATTTTGAGCATCCGTAAGGGCTATAAGGATCTAAAGGAGCATTCTCGGATATACCTTGCTTCATTTGATCAAAATCGTAGCGATTCTCTTCTTCAGCTACTTTGTATCCTTCTAAACCCCCATAAACTTTATTTGTTGAAGTCATAATCAAACTTGGATCAGTCTTTAATTGCCTTGCACTTTCTAATACATTTAACGTACCATAAGCATTTGTTTCGAAATCCGATTTTGGGTCTGAAACAGAGGAGGTGACTGCAACTTGCCCTGCTATGTGATATATTTTTGTAGCATCAGTCATACTTTTTTTCAGGGTTTCAAAATCGCGTATATCACCCTTTATTATTTTTAAACGAGGATTATGCGGATATTTCTGCTCTAACCATTCCTTATTCTTAACAACATTTTTCCGTGAGAGATTATCGAATATAACCACTGACTCTTCAGTTTTAGAAAGCAAATAGTCACTTAAGTTGGACCCAATGAAGCCCAACCCTCCCGTAATAAATGTTTTAGCCAATAAATTCGACTCCCATTGCTTCTAATGCCAGTTTAGAAATGATATACTTTAAAATAATTAGGGCTTGGGGTGAATTACCAACCAGCCCTTCTTTTGATATAAATCAATAAGTTCCGAGACCTCAGCTTGCGGGAATTTGGATTTTTCAATAATTTCTTTTAATGACATTTGCCCTTTACAATATTGGAGAACAATTCCTTCTTTGAAATTGAATTTCTTTGTGCGGAATCGTTCTAATAATTCGGGATATAATTCGGACGGATCCTTTGATAAATCTACTACACCAACCTGCGGCGTAGGTACTGCAGCGGGGGCTGATTCAATTGAAGGTTGAGCAACTTCTTCAACTTTCACCTCAACTTTTGAGGGCGTATATGTAACCCCTCCTTTTTCATGGAAAATCAGCCAGCCTTTCTTTTGATACTGATCGATGATTTCCTTTACTTCTGATTCCGAAAACTGGCTTTTCGCGACAATTTGTTCTATAGTCATCTTTCCTTTGCAATACTGTAAAACGATGCCTTCTTGAAAATTAAATTTTTTATTGCGAAAACGCTCTAATAATTCAGGAAATATGCCTGGCATCTCTTCGGTCCCGGCTACAGGCTCTGTTGTCGCAGCAGCCACAGAGATTTCTACCTCAGCTTTTTCAGGTACTGCAGTTGGTTGTTTAGGAATTCCACCTTTTTGTCTTAATCTTAAGATTAAATTAGCATTCGCTTCCACTTCTTTTAAAGATTGGATATCGGACTGGACCTCTTCTATGACGCTTCGATAATTTTCGAGTAAACCGCGATATAGGAGGAGATTCCCGATTTTCCCGGATCCCATATAAAGAACAAAAATTAATTTAGAGGACATTTTGAAGAATCCTAAGAGCGTACCAGAGATCGGCAATGAATACTGCCCCTCTTCTATTAAAGAAAAATTTGTTTTGACAAACTCGCGGATATAACCCTCTCTCTCCTTAAGCGCACTATGGATGAAATTTATTTCACCAGCATTATTGCAGATACAAATTGCGGGAGGGGGCGATAAAATTTTTTCCATTTTCTTAGCCATATCAATGGCAATTTCAGCAAGTGGATCGAATGGCACTTTCTTTTTCACTCCATTTACTTAGTTTTATATTAAATCCTATTGCTTTTCTTTCTGGAACAATATAACCATTTAATTAATAATAACCTAATCACTATTATAATTTTAAATATATTTGATGGACGAGTAAATTCATTCTGGCTTGGAGTTCATTAAAGTTTTTGTTAAATAAAAGGAGAGTCCCAATAGGATCCTCTTTATTTAAGAAAAAATTTGGTGGAGGGATATCAGATAAATGAGGGGTTCCCTTGAGCTGAGGTGTAATTAATTGTTTTTTCGCAAATAATACACATTTCATAGCATATCCATAAGGTTTTTCCATCACTTTCGGCAGGATTCCTTTGACAGCATTGATCTGCAGTTGGATTGCATTTAGATGCGAGAGTAAATACAATAATTCGATCGTTCCAGGAAAGCGTGGATTAATCTCCATAAAATAAGGAATTGTGCCCTTGAGAACGAAATCAATGCCAAAAATTCCGGTCAAACCAAATAGTCTTGCAATTTTTATAGTCACGTCTTGAATTTTTTTAGCAGTTTGCAACGGACAATCGTATGGAACCACATTTCCACAGTATTTAAATGGCATTTCTGTGCCTAACTGTTTAATTCCTATTAGTTGTTTATTAATTGATAAGACTTTATAATCCAATGTATTCCCGACGACAGTAGTACTTATATTTTCGCCTGTAATATATTCTTGAATAAAAAACTTATCCAAGAAATCAGCATTTTTATTAAGGAAATCATCAAATTCAGTTTGATTCTGAATCAAACGGATTCCCAATCCGCCTAAGGTCTTAATGGGTTTGATAACACATGGAAATTTAATGGTGCTCTGATACGCTTTCAACCTAAGACACGGGTAAGTTTGAGGAAACTGAATCTGATTTTCCTGAAGTTTTTTATGGACTTCCAATAAATCCCTAACCCGTCTAATACAATCAGGGGAATTCCCGAGGATTGGAGCCATAGAATTCAGGCGGGCCCACAAATCCGGGCGATCGTCCAATCCGCTTCCTATTAAGATTGAATCAATTTTTTCCCGAGAAAGCACTTGTAAAGCTAACTCTACTAGGAGTTCCTCGTTCCTTTTTTGGTCTGAAAATGCCGCATAAGACTTAAGCTCGGGATTAAAGACAGTGTAAACCTTATTTGAAAGTGCAAATATATCTTGATCACCCCAGAAATCCACAATTGCGGCTTCCAGACCTAACTCTTTGGCGAATTGAGCAAGCGGGCGTGCATTGAACGAAACTATTAGAATCATCTAATAATCATTTCCCTTAACTTAATTTAACCTTCTAACTACTTATACAATTCTTCATTATTTATTAAATTCCAAAAAGTATGGTAGTCTTCAATCTGCCCCGTGGGAGACAGACCAGCCCTAAGGTTATCAGGCTGTACGCCCGTCGCCGGGTTCAAGACATGCTGCATCAATACTTTTTTTTGGAGTATTTTGGAAGTCTTGAAGGATGTTATCCCGCTCTGCTTGAAGAGGTCGTGGACTCGGCCCCATCTATAGTAGGGACTGCTCTTTTTCAAACGGGGCTTAATGAGATCCCCGACTTGTGAGAGGAGCCACTGATAGATGGGAGGAAGGTCCTCCTGGAGCCTTAAACCGCGTCGAGCTATCACATAACTTGCCAAGATGTGAATGGATAAGTTATGTAACCGCGAATATTTATATTTCGCAATTTGTGACGTATACCCGGGAAACACCTTACGATACGCCACACCCTTCTTAATACATTTCCTTTTCAGTAAATCAAGTGCCGTTGTCTGGAAAATGGCTAATTTCCGATTCAAATTTTTATTATACGAAAAGGATTGCTTGAATGATAAGTCTTCAAGAACTATTCCTTTCCGCTTATTCATACAATAGTTCAGGACTTTATCTAATTTAAAACTAATATAATTTGATCGCTGTGTTTTTCTATAAGAATACAAGTTCCGCAAGGGGATTTGGAGGTAACTTACCAACTTCCCATGGCGATCGATATTAGTGAGATCCAGGTGGTTATAATTGAAGTCCAATCCGATTCCACCCGTTTCAAAGCCAAATTTAATTGCTGGCTCGGGAACTTCGTAGGAAACATGCATATAATAGCGTAATTCCTTCTTAATAAACATCCTTTTCACGGTAACCGTGTAAAGTTCCAGTCCTAGAATTGCGCGAAACCAGTTTTCCTGTTTCCCATTTACGGAAAAGGGGATGTTTAGCCATTTCCGCCCCTTGCGGGTATTGAAGATCCGAATCCGTAATTCTTTCGAGGGTAATACTTTTAAATTGGCATTAATGACCTGCCTTTTGCCAACACAGCAAAACGAGGCATCGCGTCTTATTCTGAATTCCTGTCTGGAAATTTTCTGTAACAGCCGATCTCGAAATAATCGTTTACTGCCAAAGGTCAGAGGCTTAAAAGTTAATGAGGATTTTTTATGTTGAAGCGAGGATAAACGTGCATATAATCCTCTTAAGCGTCGGTCTGACCCATCTAAGCTCTTTACTGCGATAATCTTTTCTCTAATAACATCCACTTTAGAGCCTAAATATGCCTCCTGTTTTCCCAACCACGTTTCCTGCTGTTTTAATTTCGTCTCATTTTCAATGAGAATTGTATTGACATACGAATTATTCCCACAAAAGGCTTTCAATTGCCGCTGGATATTTGCCTCGCCTTTGACCAATAAGGTATAGCCCTTTCGTTTTGCATGATTATAAATGGTAAATATTGCATTTAGTACTTTTTCCTGGGCAGGCGTGGGAAATAATCGGAACTTATCGGTGTGGTTCATTTTGCGCCTCTAATAATTGCTGGTTACTTTTTTGCTTTATCGATCCCTTTTCTTTTGCCGTATAAGTGACTACTGAAATGAATGATGCTATCAATCATATCATCGATGAAATATTGTCTATAATCGGATTCTCTCTTATTCATCACGAGCAACTCGGTGCCATAGGATCTAAGGATATCTGCCAGCAAATTGACCCTAAAGCGGGCAATACATTCCTCATATTCGATGATCTCGGTTTTGATAGGATGGGTTTGGCAGTATTGTAATAAATTCAATAATATTTTTCGCTTAAAATTCATCCTACTGGCGATATCTTCATAAAAATATTCCATTACATAGCCATTCGTCAGTGCAAATCGCATCAAGCATTCCCGTTGCCGTTTCAGATTCTCTTTTTGAACGGTAGTAGAAACACGGCAGTAAAGGAGACCGCTATTTTCGGTGTTGAATATGGGATCGGGCTTCATTAGAAGTCTAACTTCACTCAATTTGAATCGTCGATGCACTCTTTTGCTTCTAATGACTTTTAAAAGGCCTTTTTTGCTCCAATTCCGGAACCTCTGGGGAGGTAACACTCAATAGGCGTGCGACTTCCTTCATCCGGAGTAATTTTTCGGAAAGCATCCCCTCTTTTTCTGAAAAGTGCTTATTTAAACGACCGCCTTTCACTAATATTTTAGAGATTTTTATAAAAATTTTACTAACAGTTAAGACAATAAATTCGCTTAATAAAATAAAAATTATGCAAGTGCAATTTTTAGGAACCTCTGGATCCTTTATTACAGCGTCAAGGAGTAGCCCCTCTTTATTGATTGATGACAATTTATTGATTGATGTTGGAGAGGGAACTACACAGAAGCTATTGCAACTTGGACAGCTGACAAAAATCCGTAAAATACTGATATCCCATCTTCATGTCGATCATTTTATGGGTATTTTTTCCTTTCTTTGGCATCAATGGTTGTCTGAACGCGATACTTCACCCATTGTAATCTCTGGACCCCCAGACATTCAAAATATTCGCCAGATATTGCAGCTTTCATTTTCACCCGTAGATGCGTTTCCTTTTCCAATCGAATATAACCTATTAGATCCTCAGGAGAATATCTTAAAATTTGGAGAAATTTCAACCACCCGTGTCCTTCATCCGATTTACACTTTAGCATTTCGCATTGATCGTACACGAAGTATCTGTTATGCAAGCGACACTGCCCCTTTAGATAGGATAATTCAACTCGCCAAGAACTGCGATATCTTAATTCATGATTCTTCGTACCCTGGAAAATTCGCAAAACTAGCGCATAAATACTATCATTCAACGCCCCAGGATGCTGCAGAAATCGCTAGTAAAGCGCGAGTCAAGAAATTAGTTTTATTTCATATTTTAGGTGAGTTTGAAAATAATTTTCATACAATGCAAAAAGAGGCCCAAGAATTTTTTGCTGGAGAGGTTCTTATCGCAGAAGATATGAAAAAATTAGAAATTTGATTTACCTTTAAAGGTAAAATTCTGGATGAGTTTAGCCTCTTATTGTTTCTAACACACTTACGGCGTTCCAAATCTTAGTTCGTGCATAAAGCGGGCAATTTGGGTCTTGGGATATCTCATCTAGAACAGAAATTCCGTTCGATGCACGGACTACCATTTCACTCTTGTCATCTTCCATGGAGGTTATGGCTTCATTTGCCGCGCGCCGGATATTTCTAGGCACGCTGGTATCTTCGGAAATTGAGGTTAGAATTTGGATGACCTGCTTTTTCTTCTGCTCATCTTCTGGGGAGATGACTATTGGCGCTGCTGGCGGAGCAATTGGTGCTTTTTCTTTCGGTGCGACCGCCACCTTTTCTGCCGCCTTTTCCTTCACAGCAGTTGCTGCCTTCTCTTTCCCAGCGGTGGCTGCCTTTCCTTTTACTGCTGTTGCTGGCTTTTCTTTCTTTCGCGCACTTCCTGACATGAATAATTCACTCCCTAAGTGAATAACTTCTTTTAATTCTCTTGATAGGCTCCATAGATTTTAAGCTTTGGGTAAATTCTTTACTTGGAAAATATTATAAAATGAGAAAAAATTTAGAACGCTTTTAGTTGATTGAACGGGTGCGCTTTCTTATATTCTTGCATTCGGTATTCATTCGTTACTTTGGTGTAGATCTCAGTTGTTGAAAGCGAACTATGCCCAAACTCTTCCTGTATAACGCGGATATCCATTCCTCCCTCTAATAATAGGCGACCTGTTGTGTGGCGGCATTTATGCGGAGTTATTTTCTTTTTTATCCCCGACTTTTCGCGACAGGTTTTTACAATGCGTTGAATAGATCTTTTATTTAACCGCATTTTCTGGGAATTCAGAAATAACGCTTCGTTATCCTCCTCACTTTTCCCAATTTCTCGTTCTTCAGCTATATATCGATTCATTAACTGAACGGTACCTGGATCAATATCAATAATCCGTTGCTTTTTTCCTTTCCCCTTTATGACCTTAACGGTGCAATTTGTTTGATCAATATGATTAATGTTTAGGGCCTCTACTTCTGATACTCGCATCCCTGTTGCCAAAAGTATGCGCAGCAGTAGTTTATCCCTTAAAGAATCAGCTGCTTGGAGAAAAATCTTGTATTCTTGGTCATCCATAAAAATGGGAATTGATTTTTCAATTTTAGGACTTTTAATGGACTTTGTCGGATCTAAAGTAATCAGGCCTTCCTGTTGGCAAAATCTAAAGAAGGACCGCAAGCAACAAATTTTCCGATGCAAACTCCGATCGCTATACTTTTTTTCAGAATCTAAAAAGTATAAAAAGTCTCGAATTTCCGATTTGGTGATTGAAGCAATAGGAATTAATTGATTATTTATATTTTCCCCGTTCTGGGCCCTAGACCTTTGTAGGAATCGGAAAAAAAGAAGCAAGTCACATTGATAGCCATAAATTGTTGCCAACGAATATCGAGCTTCAATTTTAAGATGGCGGAGAAATTCCTTCACTTCAGAAAGTTGATTTAAAAAAGTAAAACTCGCTTCATTCATGCATATACCTGATATACTAATAAATCAAATTATCTTGATTATTTGCAAAGAATTAAAATGAAGAGAATATCCCGATATTATAATTTACAGGTAGTTTTTTTTTATTTTCAAATATGGTTCATTCGATTACGAAAATTGCCCTATCCGCCTTTTTATTCGACGATTCTCTATCTTATATTTAGAATTTATTTGGACCTACTAAGATGATTAAGTCGGAAAATCTTGAAGCGGGTGGAAAAAGCGTAAGGCTATTTAAAAACGGTTATCTTAATCTAGTAAATCTTATTTGAGAGAAATGTACGTGGTAAAAACGAGTAAAAAACTCTAAATGGGTGAAAATAAAAGGAAATGGAGTCTTCTGGGTAATGGCGAACACAGAGGTGACCTCTAGAAGCAGTAAACGGGAAACAAAAGGGGATATGCTCAATGCCATTGTGAAGGATTTAATGGCAAATTGCGATAGCATTTTAGCCGTCATTATCGCAGATTGGCAGGGGCTTTCCTTCGCCAGTAAGCTCCCGGAAGGAGTAAATGAGGATGAGATTTCTGCGACGATTTTATTTACACTTGAAGGCTCAGAAGGTACGAGAAAAGAGCTTGAAAAGACATTACTAGGCAATAAATTGTCATATCTGGTAATGGTCACCGAAAGAAATACTAAAATGGCATATATAGTAATATGTCCTATTGAGAACCTTGGGTATATCGCCGCAGTGTCCTACACAAGGGAAGATATGGGCGTTATTATCCAGAATATGAAAACTGCGGTCCAAAAAGCTGTCGACATCCTTGCTGAAAATGGAAAAGCTGTAGCGGAACCGCAAGAGAATCTGGAACAACTTATTGCACCAAAATATGATAAACTAATGGAGAAATTGAGTACATTAAAGAAAGTTAAACTCAATTTCTTTGGGGACGAGGAAAAGCGTATGGTTGCACCGCCTCTTCCAGCGGCAGCCCAAGTCGAAACTCCGCCCCCTATTCCAGAAAGTTTTACTATTGAATTACCCCCGGTTGAGGGCCCGCCTACGCTCCCTGCCGCGCCTCTAGAATTCATCGAAATCGATACGGAAATTGAGGATGAAGAACCTGATATTCTCCCGGGCATGTCCCATACTAAATTCCAAGTGGAATTCATTGATTCAAAAAGAACCCGCTACATGGTAATCATTGAAGCAGCAAATCCATTTGATGCTGAAGTGAAACTGAAAGAAAAAAAAGAATTCCAAGGAATACAGATTTTAAAGATGACTAAATTAGGTTAAAATTAATAACCTCTTGATTTTTTATATTACTTTATCGAAATCGTAAAATTCGTAAAAGGAGTGGATATAGAAATTATTTATTTTAATTCAATTCAGCAATTCTTTTCGGGGATTGCGTTGTCATCCTTGCATATTTTGAATCAAAATAAATTTATTTCCTCCGGAATGCTGATGTGAGTCCATGACACTCTTTGATCTAATTGATAAGTTCTTTAATCCGAAGGCTATCGCACTGATTGGGGCAAGTCGAAAGCCGTTCGGCGCGGCTAATACCATTATGACGGCAATTCTGCATAAACGTTTTCCAGGTGAAGTTTATTTAGTGAATGCTTCCGCGCAGGAAGGCGAAAAATTATTTGACCTTCCATTATACAAACGCCTTCAAGATTGCCCTAAAGTAGATCTAGTTTTCATTATTGTGCCGGGGAAATATGTAAAATCCGTGATTGAAGATTGTATTGAGTGTAAAGTAACGAATGGAATTATAATTAGCTCGGGCTTTAAAGAATCGATTCTATATGACAAAAGAAAGGTTGATTTGGAGAAAGAAATTGTGGAACTGGCGCGAGCAAACGGTCTTAGGCTCATCGGTCCCAATTGTAACGGAATTGTAAATATCCCCGCCTCATTTTATGCCTTCTTTGGCCCGCGATTAAAAGTGCCAGTTGGTCCGCTTTCAGTCGTTTCTCGTGGAGGGACCGCGAGCGGCTTTATCCTGATGGGATCTTCTATTTTCGGTCGAGGTTTAGGTATCAACAAATTGGTTAATCTGGGAGACGCTTGCGATTTAACAATTGGTGATTTTCTAACCTACTATAATGAGGATGTACAAACCAAGGTTATTGGAGTTTACTCGGAGGGGATTCAAGATGGCCCTGAATTTCTGAAAGTGATAAAAAAGATAAAAAAGCCGGTGATTCTCTATAAATCTGGTCAATCTGAATCAGGGCAACGGGCTGCATTATCGCACGTCGGCGCACTTGCGAGTGCCTCAACCAATTCTATTTATCAAGGGTTTCTTGCGCAGTCGGGTGCGATTCCTGCGAACAGCGTCGAAGAGATGCTGGATATCGCGGCAGGTTTTAGCAACTCCATTTTGCCATCCGGAAATAAGATCGGGATTTTTACTTTTGGCGGCTCGCTGGGAGTCATGATGACGGATGCAGCGGAAAAGTACGGGCTCAGCGTTACACCCTTGAAACAATCTCAAGTTGACGCGCTAAATCAAATGTTGCCGGAGTATTGGTCCCATTCCAATCCTGTTGATGTAACGGATGGGGCGTCAGTTTATGAACCATCGAACCTTATGAAAATTTTTCAGATTATTTTGGAGGAATTTGATGCGCTCTTCATAATTGCACCTGTTTTTGAGAACACAGCAATCTTTGATTATGCGGAGAAAGAAATGAACTTCCAGCAAATGTATAAAGGGTTCATCAGGCAGAATATCAAGCGATTCGGCGCCCTCGTGCAAAACTCAGGAAAGCCGATCTATGTTCTTGGTGAATATGGAGAGATTTCCAATCTCTTTTATCAAAATGGAATCCCCGTCTATGATGCCTTTGACCGGATGGCAAAAGCCTATGCTGGCTTGTATCACTATGCACAGCATTTAAAACGCAGCGAAAGCATAAAAAAGTAGAAAATTAATAGGTCTGGGCTTGTTCTTTTTTAACATTCTTCATGTCCCATGCAAATCGAATCCCATCGTAGAGGTCAGGGCTAATTTCCCGAATTATTAGCATCCCATGCTGTGGGCAGAAAAGATACACTTGGACGACCTTCTTCCCCTTTATCGCTTCCTTAATTGTCGCTTCGCGGAAACACTTTTCGCATCTGAAGATTTTATCTGCTAAGTCTAAATTCAGTTTTTTCAGTTCATTGAGTAGCAATTCCATGTGTTTCTTTTCTATTTTTTGATCGACCGGGCAAGCCACCGTGAATTCACAATCCAGTTTCTCCTTGCCCTTCTTTAGGATAACGATATTACAAATAAGATAGGGACTTTCGTGTTCAGCACACCGCAAAGTCTCGTCCAAGTTCGTCATAAATTCCACACTCCTTCTGTTAATTGGAAATTGTCAGAATAAAAAGCTATTTGGAGGTGATTATTGACACGTATAACCCGAGAAAATAAAAGAATAGACAGATTAGGCAGATCGCATAGTAAAGAATCAAGTCTCGATAAAGTTGAATATTGAATGGAATAGCAAAAGTTATTAACAATCCATAAAGAGCAAGGGCGCCTAATGCAACCGTGAAAACGATACTAACATATTTCAATTGTTTCTGGAAATCTCCTGTGATGAGATTTGACTTTTTGAGATGCTCCCAAATGAGATAGCCTAAGCATAATCCCCCAAAAAGGAGTAGAATGATTCCATAATAGAATAATGCAGATGGCAGTTGCCCCAGGGAAATACCGAGAATTACGGCAATCACCCCAATTACTGCAGCGCAGGGGAGAGCAAGTTTAAGAACGCTTTTAATGATTGCCCAATCTAATTGAAATGCTTTTCCAAAATTAGCACTGCTTGGTTCACTTGCTGGGGGAGAAATTCTCCAGATTGAAGCTAAATAACCTATGCAATAGACAACCATGAATAGAATAAGATAGTTCGCAATAGTGACGATGGATTGAATTACCGAGGGATCGCCGAAAAACGCAATATATAGACTAAAAGAAATGAAAGCAATAAATCCGGCAAGCACAACCACTCCAAACAACTTAATTGTTCGCTTCATATTGCCTTTAATCAATTCTGAAGTCGCCAAATAAACCCATAACCAAGTTCCCCCAAAATAGCCAATAAGGGATATGAAGAGTGTAATATAAATTACTATTGCGTAAAAAAGGAAGTTGAAGCAGAAGCCTAAACCAAGAGCTACAAGGAAAAGGGCTGTTGCAGCTATTCCGATGATTTTAATAGGGTTTTGATGAGGCTTGCTCAATTTAAGAATCCTCCTAGCTCGCACCTAAACGCTTTTTCTTTTTCTGTTGGTATTGGTAGTAATCGCCTAATTTCTTGACGACCTTAGCCGCCATTTGGGACGTGGGCGTGACCATTATACCCCGTTTATAGAGTTCTCGGACAACCTCATACTCGACTGGGTTTTCCGGCGAATAGAATGCGAGCGGTACTACGACGAGCTTTTCCGATTTTTGAGCAATACGGCTCGATTCTCTCACTATGCTTAGATCAAATCCTTTTAACAGATCTACAGGGAAATTGTAGTTATTGATGGGACTATCTTTCATAAATGCCTGGGTTTCTTTACTTTCAAAGAAGAGGGAGAACCCCAATGGCGGGCGTGCAATGGCTGCATCGGTATTCGGCTCCTCGAGGAGGAGTTTCAACACCTTTGAATAGGAGCCGAAATCCCAAGTCGCCACAAGATCGACCGGATTGCGGTGCGGCCAGTAGGGTGGCAAGATTTCATTCAGTTTCTGAATAGTGTCAGGAGATAACTGTGCTACTTCTAACCCTTCCTCTTCGGCTTGGTCTGCCATGAGCACACAAAATCCCCCACCACCACTTGCTATACCTACTCGGTTTCCCTTCGGGAATTTCGGAGGTTGAAAGGAAAGCGCCAGCGCGAAGGCCCGACCGTAATCGACCAGTTCATTTAAATCAGCTGCTTCAATGATGCCACACTGTTTAAACATTGCCTCATAGAGTTTCTGGCTGCCTGCCAATGAACCCGTATGCGAACTCGCCGTTTTTCGCCCGCTTTCCGTTTTCCCGCCCTTGATGAGGACAATCGGTTTATCAATTTCTTGAGCTAACTGAACGAACCGGCGACCTTGCCGTAGACCTTCAATGAAGCCCAAAATAAATTGCGTATCCGAATCGTATAATCCTAAGTACTCGAGATAGTCTTCGAACTTTAAATCCATCTCGTTCCCTGAACTCACGAATTTGCTACAGCCAAGGGAATGACTTGCCCCAGATCGCATGCACGTGACCCCCCACGTGCCTGATTGGGAAATAATGCTCGCATTCACCTTCTGGCGTCCAGGTGGAATTCCAGGTCCCATCAGTCCATGTAAATTACATTTAGTTGAGACGATCCCCATGCAATTGGGTCCCACTATATGTATCGAACTCTTTTTTAAGAGATGGACTATCTCATCTGTTAGTTTAGCCCCTTCAGGATCGTACTCTTTCATTTCACCGAAGCCGGCGGTTATCACCACGGCAAATTTTACATTATGATCAATGCATTCTTCCAGTGCCGCAGGTACCTTCAAATTGGGTATTGTAATTAGCGCTAAATCAATATCCGGTAATTCCTTCAGTGACTTATAGACTTTCACCCCAAAGAGGTTATCCACTCGGGGATTTAAAGGAAAAATCTGACCCGTATATCTTGCAGCAATAATATTTGTTAATACTTGGGCTCCGACCTTGTTCCGATTATCCGAAGCGCCAATAACACACACCGTTCTCGGATTGAAAAGATACTGGAGGTCGGTTTTACTCATAAATTACTTTTGATCCTAGATTCCTTTTTGAAAATTTTGTCCACAAAGGTTTAAAGAAAAAAAGGAATCAATTATTCAATCAAATAAGGAATAAATCAAATTTAGAATTCAATTTAAACAACAGAACAAAAAAAGGCGTTATAAGTTATGAAGAAACTAACAGAGGTATTAGTGATCTTAACAATCTTATTCACGGGCTGTTTCGCAGTTAGCATCATTCCTTGGAATCGATCAAATCTTTCTCTCAATGAAGGGGACCAAATTCTAACGAATCTGGGAGAGGCATCCCGCGTGATTTCTGAGACCCGAGCAAATACCTACACCACATCTTCGCAAGCGAAGCCTTGTGTGAGTTGGCTAACAGCAACGACCTTTGTTGTTGCATGGCAGAGCGAGGGACAAGATACCTCCGACTACGGAGTCTATGCGAAGGTCTTCAGCAGCACGGGCGCAAGTCTAACGGGCGAATTCCAAGTCAATTCCTACATAACAAGTTTGCAAACTAATCCATCTGTGTGCCGGCTGACTGACACGACCTTCGTAGTCGCATGGCAGAGCTATGGACAAGATGCCGATGGCTTGGGCGTGTATGCGAACGTATTCAGTAGCACGGGCGCAAATCTAACAAACGAGTTTCGCGTCAACACTTACATTACAAACGACCAATCTAGTCCGTCTGTGGACCGGCTGACCGATACAACCTTCGTGGTCGCATGGCAGAGCACTGGACAAGATACCGATGGCTTGGGCGTGTATGCGAATGTATTCAGTAGCACGGGCTCAAATCTAACAAACGAGTTTCGCGTCAACACTTACATTACAAACGAGCAATCTAATCCGTCTGTGGGTCGCTTGACCGACACAACCTTCATAGTCACATGGCGTAGTTACCAGCAGGATAGCGACGGTTACGGTGGATACACGAATATTTTCAGCAACACGGGCGCAAATCTAACAAACGAGTTTCGCGTCAACACTTACATTACAAGCGACCAAAGTACTCAGTTTGTGACCCAGCTAAATAGCACGATCTTCGTGATCGCTTGGTATAGCTTTGGGCAAGATGGTAATTCCCACGGTGTGTTTGCGAAGGTCTTCAGCAATACGGGTGCAAATCTAACGAACGATTTCCTCGTCAATACCTACATTACAGGTATGCAAAATAATCCGTCTGTGTGCCGTTTGAACGACACGACCTTCGTAGTCGCATGGCAGAGCAATGGACAAGATAACGACGGCTACGGCGTGTATGCGAAGGTCTTCAGCAGCACGGGCGCAAATCTAACGGGCGAATTCCGCGTCAATACCTACACGACAAGTAACCAAATGAATCCGTCTGTGAGTCGCTTGACCGACACGACCTTCGTAGTCGCATGGCAGAGCAATGGACAAGATGGAGATTTAGACGGATGTTATTTCAGTAGCTTCACTCTCCAAAAAGTTCCAAATGGTGGAGATACCTCCATTCCCAGCTTTGAGATCGTTTATACTTTTACCGGGCTTATACTTGTCATGGCAGTTCTCCTGTTAGCAAAAAGAAAGAATGGCAGCATCATCGTGAAGTAAATATAATTCTTTTTTCTTTTTTTTATGATTTCACTTAAAAAAGAGTAATTTCACAAGATTTCGCTACTTGAAAATTTTGTAAAACAAAACTAGAAATAATCTAAAATAAAATTAAGGTAAAAGATACTTCTGTTCATCTAAGTAATGAACTATCTTTCGCCCTCAATTGAAGCAGAGGAGATAGTACTATAGTAAAGGAAAGAATTATTGAAACAACCCACGGCATAATTGGAGCGGTTAATGTTGAAATGTATGATAAATTTATGAAGAGGCGCCGGGATAGAGGGGGCTGGGTTGATACAGAACCAATTCTTGAGGTAGGCATAAATCAAGGGCTTGCACTTGAAATTGGTCCAGGTCCTGGTTACTTGGGGCTCGAATGGTTGAAAAAAACTGAGAAAACATCGCTTCAAACACTGGAAATTAGTTTGGATATGATAAAGATTGCGGAAAAGAACGCAATCGACTACAATTTTCAAAATAGGGTTAAAAATATTCATGGTAATGCGCTCGAGATGCCTTTTGAGGATAATATGTTCGATGGGGTTTTTACCAACGGCTCATTGCATGAATGGGCGGACCCAATAAAGGTATTTAATGAGATATACCGGGTATTGAAATTAGGCGGGAAATATTGTATTAGTGACCTGCGTCGCGATATAAATCCATTGATAAAATGGTTTATGAGACGCACGGTTAAACCCATCGAAATGAGGGACGGGCTCATTGCCTCAATAAATGCTTCCTACACGGTTAAAGAACTACATAGGCTTCTTCAAAATACAAATTTAAGAAACTATAAAATCAAAAAAACCTCTATAGGATTAATAATTCAGGGGGATAAAACCGAATAAATAAGCATTTAATAACAATTAAATTCAGGTAAGTGAAGAATCTATGAAAGTGTTATTCGTGTGCGCGCATCCGGACGATTTGGAATTCTATGTGTCTAATATTATGATTAGCTTGGCGAAGACTAATGCCGTTAGCATCCTTTCTATGACGAGCGGGGAATATGGCACCAGCAATCTATCGTTAGTAGGAAAAAAGTTGGCCACCATTCGAAAGAAAGAACTTATCCAGGCTGCTAATATTGAAGGGGTAAGCCGGGTGGAGTTTGCGGGTTATCTCGATGCGCATCTGGTGGTCAATCGAGAAGTGCTGAAAAAAGTTAAAACCTATTTAGATACTTATTGCCCTGATGTTATTTTCGCTCCTGAGTGCTTTTATTATTACTATCCACATGATGATCACATCCGTTCTGGGTATATTATCTATCGTCTCCTCTGTGATATGCCCCCAAAGGAACGCCCCAAATTATTTCTGTACCATTCTTACGTAAATACCCATTATTTCCCCATGAAACACTGGAGGACTCAAAGTAAGGCACTGAAAATGCATAAGAGTCAGTATTGGCTTTTAATCCCAATGTATCCCCTCCGATTTCTTTTTGGATTCTGGTTTGGGTTCCGTCTTCCAAGAGCGATGTGGGCTCGGACGTTGCTGGCAGAGGCGGTTCGGTACGTCGATTTCCAAGAAGATTTGCATAAGCCACTAGGATTTAAACAGCGGTTATTTGGGCGAATTGTGATGAAACTGAAGAACTCCTTTAAACCAATGATCGAAGATTTAGAAAAAGCAGAAAAAGAGAGTCAGCGCTAAATAGCCACTCAAAGCTCCTTCAAATGGAGTTTATACTTGCCGAGTTTGCCGCCGTAATTCCCTGCTGAAATAGTTCTGAGCCCTTTAACATTTTCCATAGCCTCAATCGCCATTTTCATCGCTTTTTTCACCGTGGCCAGATCCAACCCGTCGATGACGATTTCAGGAATGGATTTTATGCCCAGCGGGACTTTCGATCCTTGGATTTTATCTTTCAGGGTCGGGCAATACCATTGATTGGTGCTTGGACCGATTTCGGGAAAGTTAGTCTCTGGTTTCGAACCAGCAGAGCAGATATCGAAGGAAGTGATTGCGCCATCGACCTGCAGGATCGCCTCCACCGCTTTTTCGCCGGCTTCTAGACCTGCTTCCACGCTTTCGCAGAACAGCCAGATATTCCCACCCATTATCCCCTCTTGATAGCCCAGATAATTCTCAATGAGGAAATCATACCCCATCATAATCGGAACATTGATCATTTTCCGCCCCTTGAAATCGACGCCCCATTCGAATCCATCGCCGCAGTGCCCCACGGTTTTCATCATATCAAACCTGGCTTTCGATTCCAGTGCGTTGAACACCGCCGTGGTTGGCACTACTAGAATTCCTTGCCGCGTGCGCCGACCCAATCTATCCTCAAGCGTAGCGATTGGCTTTTTCCCATAACCCGTTACCCATAACTGAACAATCGCGCCTGGTCTGCCATCGGGCGTTTTTTTAGAATCCACCCAGCGCGCGATCCCACCTTCCACATCGCCAAAAACGGTGGAGGGCAATGCTGTAAAGCTATATACGGCTTTCTTCAAAAGCAATTCAGTCTTGGCAGTTACTAGCAGTTGTGTGACTGTACCTTCAAATGCTTCCGCATAGGTATCAATGATTTCAACCATATTCAGATCTCTATTGAAATTTAAATATCAGTAACTATTGAGATTTGCTTCGATAGTGTATATATAAATAGTGGATTATTATAGGAAGGTAAGACCCTGCCAAGGAGTTCGTAAGAAATTGAGAAAACAAATTTTTTGTTCGATATTGATGTGTCTCCTAATTATCGGGAATATATTAGCGGTGACAAAAGGTTTTGATGAAAATCCGACTTTTACCGATACGTTTGGTGATGGTCCTGCTGGAAGTTATGAAGATATTAAATATGTTTGGGTTGATAACAATGAAACCTTCATCAAATTCAAGATAGAATTCGCTGCACCATTCAATATAAGTGTTGTTCCCCTTGGGACCTTCCTTAAAATCTTTATCTCCCTTGACAACACTACAGGCACGCCCATAACTGACATAAAGGTGCATTATGACATTAGGTGGTTTTTCAATGGTCCGGAGCTGTATGCATGGGATATGCGATTTAGAGATTATATTAATGATACAAATACTATAACAACAAAACTACAGGCGACGGACTTGGTATACTTTCGTCATTCGAATAACTACACAACAATGGAGATAGAATACAGATTGAAATCTGTTTCAGGATTTAATATGGAGGATGTTCCGATGGGTATTGGGTACCTCAATGTTGCACTCGGTCAAAACATCGCCGTGAAATTTGAGATGGGCTGGTCTGATTGGGCTCCTAACGCGACTGATGGGGCGATTCCCTATACTTTAAAGGGGGGTCCTGCGCCGCCCAGTGGAATACCGGGGTTTGAGTCCGTTTTTGTAGTAACCTGTATTTTCACCCTATTCCTTTTCTCTCTAGAAAGGAGACACCTTTCTAAACCTTAAATTCTCTTTTTTTTATTTGCAAACCCAACTATTTTTAGATAAAAAAATCATACGATGGACGAAAGGCCTTTTCTTTCCTCGACCAGATGCGTTAATCGGTCTATATAGAGAAATAGCATTGCTCTTTTAGACCATAAATGGGAGAGTTAAAAAAAAGGTTATTTTAGTAGGCTGGAAATTTTCTGACCGAACTCCTTGCACTTTGGAATATCTTCCTCGATAATCGGTCCTTTCATCCCTTGAACTTTTACAGATAATCCAGGTGCTATCTTATGGAAACTAGGGAGCTTTTCAAGTATTTTTTGCTCTATTTTTTTAACACCTAGTTCAAAATCGTTTCCGAGATACGTGTCAAAAATCGTAAATCCTTTTCCTTGTAATGGAATCTTAGCAAACCGATCAATAAATTTCATTATAGCCTTGCTTGGAGCACCAAAATGGGTTGGTGCGCCAATTAATAGTACATCATAATTGTTAAGATCTTTTAAATTTTTGATTTCTTTAAAATTATTGACTGCAGGTTTTATTCCGCCGATTTCGCCTATTCCTTCCGCGATCAGTTCAGCAACACGTTTGGTATTTCCATATTTTGTATCATAAATTACGATAACTTTAACCAATTTGACCAACACATATATTATCTACTTTGCTATTTATTTCTTTAAATTTCCTTTTTAAATAAAGATTACCTTAGATGGAGAAATAGCATTGTTCTTTCAATGCCTCGATAGGATAATAGTTTGGTTTTAATCCCGCAGCTTTCACCTCTTTACACATCTTTTCGAATGTATTAAGGTCCCGGTCGAGGTCTTTCTCCGTGTATTGGTTGGATTCGCCTTTACATAGATAAGGATTACAATGTTTCGTGAAGATGAGTGTGTCTTCCTGTAAATAGAAACTCATCGGGTAGAAGTGGCAACCCATGGGGCGTCGTTGCGTGGGGACATTACTATCCCAGATGGTACAGGCTTTCTTATCTTGATATTTACATTTCTCGCCCGTTCTCCCGATAAGGAAAATCAATTTCTGATCGTTGAATAGGAGCGTGTATTTTCGAGGTTTGAAATGATCGATGCCCTTTAACATGTCTTTGGTCCAGTATTTCTCGAATCCAACTGGGACAATCATATTCTTACAGCAATTTTTCCGGCATTTCAAGCAATTATGGGAAATAAAGAAGTCCTCAAAGGCAATTTTCACCGGGCTCGTGGTGAGGACATCCCATTTCCGCCCTCGATAGATGATCTTTAAGGGTTCATCAATAAACGGAAAATAGGTCGAAATAAATTCAAGACAGGTGTTTGACCCAACTCCATCTGATAATTGATATCTCGGAGTGTAGGTGGATGTTGTTTGAGTTACCATAGCCTCTATCGTCCATTAATATTGAATAAATCATTGATTAGTTGATATGATTAGCAAGTATATTTTAAAGGTTTGTGATTTTGAATCGGAGAAAATCCTTAGTAATTATCTTATATTCGACTATCAATGTAGTATTGATAGGATTTTAGTGGGTATCTCCCCACATCAAAAAGGAAATTTAGGGAGGAGGGGGTTGGGGTTAAAAATTAGTGCGGGGATGATACCTTTCACTATACATCTGTTCATTTTACAGATATTACGCACTCCAAAGATTTTCCGATAAATTTCCTCAATAATTATGTTGCGTTTAATTCTTTTAAATATTGTTGATAAAAGACTATAATATCTAAATATATAATAAAAGACCAGATTTTACATAGAACGTAAAGGAATGGATGATGAATGAAATTAGATATCCCTGAAAATGTCCTGCCAGGTGCAGAGCCATTTTATCTCAAAGGCTCGGATACAGGTATTATGCTGATTCACGGTGGTGGGGGCGGTACAACGGCCGATATGCGAGAATTAGGGCAAACTATCCATAAGGAGACGGGATACACGGTTTTAGCGCCCCTTCTACCAGGTTATGGTACAATTAAAGAAGAGCTAGCAGGAAAGACCTATGAAGATTGGATAAAAGCGGTAAAACAGAATTTTCTAGAACTTAAAAGCGAGGTAAAGAAAGTTTATGTCATAGGGCATTCAATGGGCGGGGTTTTAGCTCTCTTTCTTGGAAGTGAATTTCCAACAGAGATTGCAGGCATCGTTTCAATAAGTGCGCCAACGAAGTTAAAGGGGTTTTTGTTAAAATTAGTACCCTTCGTTAAACTTTTCGTGAAATATTGGAAAGTCATTGACGTTGAAGCTCTAAAGCAATTAACCAATGGAGTTTGGGTTGGATATGAGCAAATCCCCTTGAAAATTGTGAGCGACTTTCATAAGCTAATGAAGTTGAATAATTCTCAGTTGAATCGCATTATAACACCGATCCTAATAATTCAAGGCCGTCGGGATCAGTTTGTTCCGGCTCAAAGCCCCGTAGTAATTCATGAAACGGTGAAGTCTTCCGATAAAACTCTTTTTTGGTTTGATACTACTCATGAAGGAATATTGTTTTCAAAGGGAAAGCTTGAACTATTTTCAATGATTGTCAATTTCATAAGAAAATATTAGGTGACATGAATGAGTGAATACTCGACTACTCCGAAGGTAGTATTTGAGAAGGATAAGCGTGTCGGAATAATTACGCTAAATAATGGAGAAATGAATCTATTTGATGTTGAACAAGTTCAAGGCTTCCGGGATCTCATCGTAAAGCTAGAGAACGATGATAAGATCCGGGCTTTAGTCATCAAAGGAAGCGGGAATCGAGCGTTTAGTGCGGGATTTGATCTCAAGAACTTCGATGTCGATATCTTCGTGAGGGACGGGCAAGACATGATTTATCAGCTCTATAACCTTCCGAAACCGACCATTGCATTGGTGCATGGATTTTCCATTGGAATTGCATTCCTCACTGCCTTAGCATGTGATTTCCGCTACGCCACGGAAGATGCCCAGTTCTCGCTGCCTGAAATCAACTTTGAAGCCATGTTTCCCACGCATGGTGGCTGCACACTTCTCCCCAAAATTGTGAGAAAGATGTCGGATGTGAAATACATTCTCTATACCGGCGACCGGTTCCCGGCAGCTCGGGCAGAAAAAATGGGTATTGTGGATCAGCTGTTCAAGACGAATGATGAGATGCAGGCAGCAGGCTTAGAATTTGCTCAAAAACTCGCCTCGAAAAATCCAGTTGTCATGTCCATGTGCAAGGTGGCACTGAAAAAAACGGAATTTGCCGATTTAAAAACCGGTATGGCTACGGAAATCGAAACTATTCCAATTATAAACCGCCCTCAAGGGACTTCGAGATCGGAACAGTTGGAAGCCCTTCGAAAATTTATCGAAAAATATTCCGAGAAACGTCCCCTCTAACCTTTATTTTTTTATTGCGATCTTGTTTTAATGTAAGTACAAATAACTAAAAAATTCAGAGACCAGTCCCCCTATGATTGCAACCTATATCGTCCCCATTGTGTTGTTGGCAGTAATAATTTTAATGCTTTTCAACTTTAATCGGACCATCATCACCCTAGGGGGCGCAGTTATCACCGCAATTGTTTTATTGATTGATAAAACCCCCTTCAAGGATATTATCGCGTTTCTGGTCGGCAGTGAAACCCCGGACAACTTTGCGAATTTCCATACGCTCGTGCTCATTTTCGGTCTTTTGGTTATCACCAGCATTTGCAATGATTCCGGTGTGTTTTCCTACATTGCGCTTAAAATTATCCAAAAATCACAGGGAAATAAGTATATACTCCTTTTCCTCCTTTGTCTGCTTGCCTTTGGCATCTCGGTGATGCTCAGCAACATCATGTCTATGCTCATTCTAATTCCTCTCACGATCACCGTGTGCCGAATTTTAACGATAAATGCTATTCCCTATCTGGTGTGCCAAATGATAATTGCCAACACGGGGTGCCTCATCTTCATGACCAGTTCATTTTCCAACGTTTTAATCGGTTCGGCGGTTCCCTGGACATTCAGTCAATTCTTTTTAAATATAGGGCTCTATAGCTTCCTTCTTTTTACGATTTTAGCACTCTATTTGATCCTTATATACAGAAACCGGTTGGATTTGCCAAGTGAAAAAATGATTCAAATTTTGCGTGAATACAATGCGTGGCTTTTCGTCAAAGATAAAAGAGTTTTTTATATCTCCTTTATAACGTTGCTTATCACAATTATTTTATTTGCCATTTTACCCAACTACGGAGTGAAAATGGACATTATTGCAATGAGTTCCGGAGTTTTCCTATTATTATCCACAGGTAAAAATATCGATTACTTCTTGAAGAAAATCGATTTTCAACTCATTTTATACTTGTTGGGCATTTTTTTGATTATTGGGGCAGTCCAGAACCTGCATATATTGGACCCAATCGCGCAGGGGTTATACTCGGTTACGGCTGGGGACCCATTGATTACATCCTTGGTCCTATTGTGGCTCACCGCTGGCTTAACCAGTGGAATCGATAATATTCCGTTAGCGAAGATCTTAATCCCGATCACTCAAAGTTTGACCGCTGGATTCACTGATCCTCAACGGGATCTGGCCTATAGTGCCTTGGTTTTTGGAATTCACCTGGGCGACAACCTAACGCCCCTCGGTGACAATATTATTATTGCCACTCAAATTGCTAAAAGCTATGAGCAGCGGATACCTGCGAAGCACATTTACCGGGTTGGTCCAATAAGCGCGCTACTACAGCTAATCGCAGTCTCGCTTTACCTCATGATCATCATGCGAAGCCAATTGTCCGTTATATTACTAATACTAATAGGCAGTGCCGGCTTGATATTCGTCATTGTTCAGTTATACAAATCCAACAGCCTCAAATTATCAAAATTATCTATTTAACTCCTTATTCTTCTACGATTTTATATGTATTTTTATTCCTGCTATTAGGAGTTTTACATAGGTGTGACGGTTCTCTGCTTTAAATATAGCTATAGACCAAGAGGGCGTTTCTTTTAGTTGTTTCGCTAGTTTAGGTGAGGTGAATATAATCCGATTGCACTTTCAGAATTTCCTCGAGCATACGTTCAGCACTCGTTGAGCTATCGACCACGGGATCCACGAGTAAGGCTTGGAGGGCAATCTCCTTTGAATGGGTGATCGCCGCTTCGACGACGAGATCCTGGACGGACGCCTGATTGCGCCATAATCCAACAATGCCCTTAGGCGCATTTTTCAGTTTCACGCCATGATACCCGTTTTTATCCACAGTCGCAGGGCACTCAATCACTAAATCATGGGGGAGCCCTTCGATTATGCCATCCGTATTGGGAATATTCACGGAGAGTTCATATTGTCCCGAATCGGAGATAATTCCTTCAATAATCGGGATGGCACGTTCTCCAGAGGATTTCAACCAAAGTTTGGGGGAAAGACGGCCATCGAAAAATTGTTGCAGGCGTTTAGGTTCGCTTTTACACTTCGCTTTATAAGTACTATAAAACTCTCGCACCGCTTTCTCATCTATCTGCTCCAAACCCCAATGAATATATTCCCCGAAGTGAGAATCACTTGTATATGGTAAGATCTGGTAATGGGTAATAATATATTTGATTAACTTCACTTCTTGGATTTTATTCGCTTCAAAATAGTTTAAGGCCTTCGCCATAATATCCGGATAGGCATCTTGTTGGGAATCCTTGTAGTTTATTTCTAAAAGCACGCCGAAATGGTTTAAACCTCCAGCTTTAATGTTATCCAAATTTTTAAAAGGCATACCTAAAATCCGGGGTAAAAACCTTTCCAAAAATGCGATCTCATGGCATAAACCGATCGCTTTTAGGGAGGGAAATTTCCGCTTAATGGCCAGACAAATTCGACTCATCGGGTTGCTGAAATTGATGAAAAACGCGTTCGGACAGATATCATGCACATCGGCGCAGATATCCAAGACAGGCGGAATAATTCGGAGGGAGTGAAAGAGTCCGCCGGGACCACCATTCTCTCCAAAAGTTTGCCGATTTCCATATTTCCGAGGAATTTCAAAATCTTGCTCCCATAGAGCGAATCTATCTCCAACTTCTATGGATGAGATTATAAAGTCAGCCTCTTCCAATGCCTCTTGCCGATTTTTCGTAGCTTCTAACTTAAACTCGTAATGCATGTCCTGAATTGCCGCCCTGCCTATTTTTTCCATTCGCTTGAGGGATTCCTCGTTAATATCATGGAGTACTACTGTACTCCCTTTCAGAACTTTACTCAAGAAAATGTCTGCCATCGTTTCAAGACCGAATTGAGCGGAACCGGCGCCAATGAGCACAATTTTTCGTTCGACCATCTTCATTCCACACCATCAAGTCATTTGACTATTGGCATTTTTGCAACAATCATTAAAAGTAAAATCTGTAATTAAGGATTTAGCAAATCTCTAATTTACGATAATTGCAAATGAGACGGAACACCTATGAAAGGCATCAAATTAGTCGTCTTCGACTTTGACCAAACGCTTGTTGATACGCTAAAAGGCTTCAGCAAGGCATTTAGTGAAATTAAGAAAGAATTCCAACAATTTTTGGATAAAAATGGGTATAATATTATTGTTGAAGACCATTCATCAGAATTAAAGGAGACTATGCGTGAATTAGATAGGAATCGAGAGTATGATCGCAATAACTGGTGGAATCCTTTATTAAAACAACTGAAAGTAACGGAACTCCAATTCACCAAGGACGAATGCGAATGGTTAACGAAAATATATTGGGATGTCACGTCAACAAATACGGAATTGTTTCCTGATACACTGGAAATTCTGAATTACCTCAAACAGAAAAAATATCTGCTGGGGTTGGTTACTGATAACGACGGGGGCTTTGGATTAAAGAAAATTCGCTTGGCCAAGTCTCCTATCGTGAAACTGTTCAATCAAGTAGTTATTGCGGGCGATGATGTCCCGGAAAAAAAGCCGCACCCAGCCGCGTTCCAAAAATTAGCTGCGCTCCTGAAAATTTCCCCAAAAGCCTGTGTGATGGTGGGCGATAAACCTTTCACGGATATCGCTGGCGGCAAAGCAGCAGGGTTCCACACCGTTCTAGTCATCCGGGATGTTTGGGAGATAAAACCTCAGCCAGACTTTCAGATTCATCAACTCACTGAACTTAAAGCCTTGTTATAACTTCAGATTGGCTTATTAAATATAGGATATGTTTTAGTCGATATAAATCAAAAAATGAGATTGATAGTAGAATAAAAAAAGATTTGAATTTAAAGTGCGAAAAACACTCATTTTAAACCAATTTAATCGATGCTATTTTGACAGATAACTAGGTAATTCATAATGACGATTCGGGTTTATCCTTCAATAAAAGACATAGAGGTAGGAGATCATTTATGCTGCCTCTATAAGACAGAGGAAGAACATCGCGCACTGATTCTCTCCTATATACGACAGGGACTCCAAAACCACGAGAAAGTGATTTATATTATCGACACCCATACGGCAAATACGGTGTTCGCCTATTTAATAGATGATGGAGTGGATGTCAACTCCTATCTGGAGCAGGGGCAACTGCAGTTTCTCACATCCGACGAATCCTACTTGCAAGATGGCGTTTTTAATCCCGATAAAATGATTAATCTGCTTCAAGATGAAATACAGAAAGCTCTGGCAAAGGGCTATACTGCCTTGAGAATCACCGGGGAAATGACTTGGGCCCTTCGGCAGCTACCTGGCTCTGAGCGCTTAATTGAGTATGAAACCAAATTAAACTTCTTTTTCCCGAATAGCAAAGCGCTGGCATTATGCCAATACGATATGAACCAATTCAGCCCCGAACTGCTTTTAGAAGTAGTTAGAACGCATCCAATAGTGGTCATCGGCACAGAAATTTATCATAATTTTTATTATATTCCCCCCTCTGATTTATCGAAAGGCCTAGAGCCCGCAAAAACTCTGCGGTACTGGCTTGAAAATTTGAAAGAACGCAAACAAATCGAAATGAAGTATCTGAACGCTTACAATCAATCGGAATTTTACAGAGACCTCCTCGCGCATGATATTAATAATATTTTTCAGTCTATTTTATTCATCTCAGAACATTGCGCCCGGCAGCCAAACCCCGGTCCTAATTTAGAGCTAATAAAAAATACATTCTCTAAAATTGAACAGCAAATTGATAGAGGAACTAAGTTAATCTCTACCATTTACAAAATTGCCCAGCTTGAAAGTAGCCAAATCCCCCTTGAACGAACCGAAGTTCTAGAAATACTCCATAAAGCCATTGAATATATAGAGAGTAGTGCTAATCCTAAAAAAATTGATATAAAACTTGACTGCGAACTGGAAACGCTCTATACACAAGCCAATTCCATTTTACTAGATGTGTTTGAAAACCTCTTGTATAATGCGATAAAGCACAATAAAAGCCCCTCCGTTGAAATTGAAGTAAGGGTTTCAAGGTATTCAAAGCGCGAAATCGTTTATTTGAAAGTAGAATTCATGGATAACGGAATCGGCATCCCGGATGACCAGAAGCAGATAATTTTTCAGCGAAAATATCGGTCCGGTAGTTTAGAAACTGGAATGGGGCTAGGATTATCGCTCGTGAAAAACGCGATCGATAGTTACAAGGGCGAAATTTACATTAAAAACCGGGTGAAGGGCGATTATACCCAGGGCAGTAATTTCATCGTTTTACTCCCAGAAGCCCTTTAATTTTATTGGAAATGCTGCAACTTGTTTAGTTAGATTTCAAGAAGAATTTTCACGGCTTTTTTCTCTTTCGAAAGCAATTCGAGAAACCCCCCTTGCACGGCGTTCTCCAATTTTACTTTTTTGGAGATTAAGAGATTGGGTTGGAATTTCTTTTGTGCAAGGAGCGTAAGCACCTCTTGGAATTCGGCATTAGAATAACCGAAACTGCCTCTCAAATTCGCCTCTTTCGCAATTATCTGAAGATAATTCGTTTTTACAGGGTCGAAATGTACCCCTAAGAGGATGATGGAGCCCCCACCGCGCACTATCTTGATGGCGTTTTGGTAGGTTTCTGGAAATCCTGCACAGACGAAGACAAAGTCAGGTCCGACCTTGTTGATCTGCGCTGGAGCTTTTGTTTCCTTGGCTCCTAACTGAAGCGCAATATTACGGTTAAACTCGTTAGGATCAATCACATAGATCTCGTCTATATTCAGGAGTTTCAACGATTGAATGGTGCTAATGCCGATGGTACCCGCCCCAATCACGACGGCGGTATCGCCCGGCTGAATTTTAGAGAGCTTAACACCATGGTAGCCCACAGAAAGCGGCTCCACTATTGCACCCTCTTCATAGGAAATGGTGTCAGGTAGTTTGAATAGATACTTCGCTGGGAATTTGACATACTCCGCCATAGCGCCATTGATGGACAGGCCTAGCCCTAATACCATTTTCTTGCAGAGGTTCTCTTCACCCCGCTTACAGTAATAACATTTCCCACAAAAAGAGCCGGGATAACATGTTACACGGTCACCGATGCGCCAATTAGCCCCTAACGCCACGTTAGCCCCTAATTCCACATTAGCCCCTAACGTCACATTAGCCCCTGACGCCACATTAGCCCCTAATTCCATAATTTCTCCGGAAAACTCGTGTCCGGGAATAAGCGGCATAAGTATCATTCCATATTGGAAGGCTTCCAAGTCACTTCCGCAAATCCCGCAGTATTTCACCTTGATCAGCACTTCATCTTTCGCTAAAGTAGGTTTCGGGAAATCCGCAACAAATTCCAGTTGGTGGATTGCCTTTAAAACGAGTGCTCTCATAGTCTCACTTCAACCAGAAATATCTTCATTAAAGCATAAAGGCTTTATTCCAATTCTAAGTTTTGAGGATGTCCCCAAAGGCTTGTAAAAACCAAGCTTTGCATCTATCTAATGCGGATTTTCCTAAGCCCGTCAAAGAATAAAGTTTTTTATTCCCCTCAAGTTCAAATTGAATAATACCACGTTTGAGCAATTCTTTCAAGGCAGGGTAAAGCGTGCCAGGGTTGGGACGATCTCCACGCCTACGTCCAATTTCATCCGCAATTTGTGATCCATATAATGATTTCTGGGAAAGAATCCACATTATAAGGAATTGGAGCATTCCCCTCATATCACAACAATCAGGAACTCCACAACCACATTTTTTTTCATTTTCCATTATGATATATTGGACATCCAATATATTTAAATATGACTTTACTAGAATATTGGATGTCCGATAGCGGATGTCCAATAATAAGTTGTTGGTTATTTGTATAAAATAATCGAAAGAAGGTAGTATGAATGGAATTAAGCGATGAAAAAAAGAAAGAGTTAGTAAGAAAGTATTATGCTAGAATAGCCGAGAACTCTAGAAACGGAAGTTCATGCTGCGGTCCTTCCTTGAGGGAAACTGCTCCCAGCTGCGGTTGCGGTGGCAGCAGTCCAAGCTTTACCAGTAATGTAATAGGTTATACCCGCGTTGAACTCGCGAATTTACCGAGGAACGCAAATCTTGATTTAGGGTGTGGCAATCCAACGGCTTTTGCTTTTTTGAAGGAAGGGGATGTGGTTCTAGATCTGGGATCTGGAGCGGGCATCGACTGCTTTCTTGCCGCTCAGAAAGTCGGCCAGACTGGGAAAGTAATTGGCATCGATATGACTCCCAGTATGGTGCAGAGAGCAAACGAAAATGCGAAGAGTGACGGATATGAGAATGTTGAGTTCCGTCTCGGTGAAATCGAGAATCTCCCCATAGAAAGTGGTTCAATTGATGTGATTGTCTCTAATTGCGTTATTAATTTGGTTCCCAACAAGCTTAAAGCCTTTCAGGAGGCTTTTCGGGTGTTAAAGCCGGGCGGAAGGTTGATGATCTCGGATATTGTACTGCAAAGAGAACTTCCAGCATTTATCAAAACTTCAATGGAGGCTTACGCAGGGTGCGTTGCAGGGGCAGTGCAGAGAAATGAATATTTAGATACAATCAAGAAAGCAGGATTCACTGAAATAGAAATCGTCAAGGATAACGTTTTTAATATGGATTTTATTGCAAACTTTCCAGAATTTCAGCGTAAGTTCGGCGTCAGTCCTGAGAAAGTCAGGACTCTGAAAGATAAGGAGCAAATATTGAATGATCTGGTGGCAAGCATAGGCGTCCGTGCCCTTAAACCACTATAACTTTTTTTTTCAATTTTAAATTACAAAAGTAGCCGAATCATTAATCAATTCTAGTATAGACGAAGCTTATTTTTAACTGAAAGACGAATAGTCTGAATTAAGAGTTAATTGTTTATTATATTAATATACAAATTTTTAAAAATGAAAGGGTGATTTTGAATGTCCAAAAGTGAGGTTAAATATATCCTAGCTCACGATCACGGCACTTCGGGTAGTAAAGCGGCGATAATATCCACACACGGAGATGTGGTGGGGTTCGAGTTTCAAGAGACTCCGCTCTACCTGCTTCCGAATGGGGGTGCCGAACAGAAGCCCCAGGAATGGTGGGACGCCATCATGAAAACCTCTAAGAAGTTGATTGATAGGCAGCTTGTCCCGGTTGAAGAAATTGTAGCCGTCTGTGATACATCGCAGTGGAGCACAACGGTACCAGTAGATAAAGATGGGGAACCGTTATATAATGCTATCAGCTGGATGGATACACGAGGTGCGCCTTATATAAAAAAATTGATGGGCGGACCAATTTCCATTTCAGGGTATAGTATCAAACATATCTTGCAATATTTCTTAAAAATGGGCGGCTGGATAAACATAACCGGCGGGGCGCCAGGCATGTCTGGCAAGGACCCGATTGCGCATATTCTCTTTTTGAAGCATGAGATGCCGGATATCTACCAGAAGACCTACAAATTCCTGGAGGCGAAGGATTTCATCAACCTCAAACTCACAGGAAAATTTGCCGCCTCATACGATTCCATTCAACTACATTGGGTAACCGATATCCGGGATATCAATAATATCCACTATAATGACGGCTTGATAAAAAAATTTAAAATAGATAAAGAAAAGTTGCCGCCGCTCATGCGTGCCATAGATGTAGTAGGACCCATTAAAAAGGACGTGGCGGATGAGATAGGATTGCAGCACGATATAAAGGTCGTCAGTGGCACCCCCGATCTTCCTTCGGCAGCTATCGGATCCGGAGCGGTCAATGACTTTGAAGGGCATGTCTATATAGGCACAAGCAGTTGGATCATTTGCCATGTACCCTATAAGAAGACTGATCTCACCCATAACATTGCCTCAATCCCCTCCGCTATTCCCGGGCGGTATTTCGTGGCTTCGGAACAGGAGACCGCTGGCGCGACCCTCTCCTTCTTGCGAGACAATCTCTTGTATCATAAGGATGAATTACTACATGAAGAACAGTTGTCAGAAGATCTTTTAAAAACGGGCGTGTATAAGATATTTGATCGGATTGCGGAATCTGCCCCTGCTGGAAGTAATAAATTGATTTTCACGCCATGGCTCTGGGGCGAGCGAACTCCGATTGAAGATCATTTTGTGCGAGGCGGGCTATTCAATATCTCCTTAAGATCCACGAGAGCGGACCTTATACGAGCCATTTTAGAAGGTGTCGCCTTCAATAGCCGCTGGGTCTTGCAATGCGTGGAAAGATTTGTTGGGCGCCAGTTAACCCCCCTGAATATGATTGGTGGTGGAGCGAATTCCAGTATCTGGTGCCAAATATTCGCGGATATCTTGAATCGAGACATTCGCCAGATGAAAGATCCGATTCAAGCCAATGCCAGAGGCGCCGCCTTCATCGCCGCCGTTGGGCTCGGGTATATTACCTTCGATGACATCCCAAAATACATTCAATACAAGAAAACCTATACCCCTAACCCCGAAAACCGGGAAATCTATGATGAACTCTTTGCCGAATTCCTCAACATTTACAAAAACAATAAAGAAATGTATAAACGATTGAATACGATTGAAAAAAAAAAGGAAAGGAGAAGGGCGAACTAAACTCGTTGTACCACACCCGCAAGGCGGAAAGCCGCACCATTAAATCTATTAATGAAAGAACGAAGTAAATTTGCGAATATTGAGAAACCTATGTTAAACTCTTCGCAGAATTCCTCAACCTTACCAAAACAATAAAGAAATGTATAGGCGCTTAAATCGAGAATTTTTTTCTAATTTTTTAATTCGCACCTCCTCCATGAGAATTCATAATGTATTTATTCTTTGCAATAAATTTCCTAGTGTTCATTTCGGATTCGGATTTAAGGAGAATAAAGTATGCCGAGTGGAAAAAAGAAAGAAGAAATAAAGAAAGAACTTACGAAAGCGCCTGCAGCCACGCAGGTCGCGGATATTGAGTACATTGAGGGCATTGGACCAGAGTATGGGAAAGCTCTTAAAAAGGCAGGTATCAATACAACGGAGGACTTACGTAAAATGTCATTGGTGCAGATAGCGGAAGTCACCGAAATTAGCCCTAAACTTCTTTTTAAATGGCAATGCATGGCGGACCTCTTTCGTGTCCGTCGAGCCGCCGAACAATATTCGGAATTCATTTTTGAAATGGGCATCGAAACCACGAAAGAACTCAGTGAACAGAAGCCCGAGGAGCTTTTAAACAAAATTCAGAATTTCCATAAGGATGTTAGTCAAAAATCGGGATGGCATGGAAAAATAAAGAAAGTACCCACGCTGAACGATGTAGAACTCTGGATTTCCAGCGCGAAAGAGTTGGTTAAAAAGACTTAATCGATTCAATTACTTTCCAATTCCCAATTTTTTCACTATACCCAAACTTTTTTTCACCTGAAAACACTATCTGCAACTAGTTTTTAATATTCCTTCAATTTTTTTATGTAATTGTAAGCACATTGGGAGTTGATTGAACTATGATAAAAGCGTATATCTTATTGACGGTGAATGTTGGTTACACGCAAAATGTTTTGGATGAAATTAAAAAACTAAAGCACTTAGAGTCTGTGGCGGTGGTCACCGGACAGGTCGATATTGTAATTACCGTAAAGGTCGAGACGTTAGAGGATCTCTACGATATATCTTTCGTGAAGCTTTCGAATATTAAGGGAATTGATCATGTCACGACCCACGTTGTGGAAAAAGAGATTTTGACTGAAGCGGATTAAACGTGATGCGGACCCACCCTTGGTTTGGAATCACCCGTCGGCTTAAGCTTGTCATCTTACCCTTGATAGCTGCCATTCTGACTGCTATTTTCGTGGCACTCGACAAGTATTACCTTACCGTCTTGGATCCCAATCCCTATGTCTATTGTTTCATTTCGCTATGGTTGGGAATTCTTTCGATGGTGGTCTTCATGCTCATTATGCGCATTCCCTTGAAGAAAAAGCATTTAATCGGCGTGCATCTTGACCCGAATTTTACCGGTTTCATTCTCCCAAAGGGAAAGCTGCTCTTCTTACTCCTTGCAGCAGGTGCCTGCGCCTCTGTTTCGTCTCTCTGCTATTTCTATTTGGTAGGAGTTTCCTCCCCGTCTACCATGATCCCGTTCCAACGGTTGGTTATTGTTTATCTCATTGCCTTAGAAAGCATCAGTGACCGAGAATCGCCCTCGATGATTGAAACCCAGAGCATCGTAATGATCATTGCTGGGATTTTCCTTATGTCATTAACTGACCTCAATTTTGATATTTGGACTATCCTGATCGTTTTAGGACCATACAACCTAGCGATCATGGGATTTACTATTGCCCTACAGAAAGCCAAGCGAATGATCTATAATAACCGGCGGAATGATGCCTTGAATATGCGGTTCTGGAGTCTGGCATTCAATGCTGTGATACTCTCTTTTATTTTAATCCCTTTCATGACACCTGACTTTTTTACTTCGCTGGCCTCTGTAGATGCCACAATGGTCATAATTACAATAATCTCCATGATGCTTTCCACAATTGCCTATGTGGCTTACATCCGGGCGTTGGGTGTTACCAAAATGAGCATTGTTAATGCGATCATGGCATTTGCAATAATCCTTGGTATACCCTTCACGTTTATCGGAAACTTTTTCTTCCCAGGCGCGTTCGGCTCCCTTGACTACTCCCCACTTTTCTGGGTCTTTAAGGGTATCGGCGCCCTGCTGATTGTGCTCGCCATCGTGGTTATCGCCATCAGCCAAGTAAAAGCCTACCTTCTAATTTACTTGGATGGTCCTGCGGACCCTATCCTCAAGAAATTGATCACTCTACGCGGCATCACCACCGTTTCGGCGGTAAGCGGCGACCTCCTCTTAATCGCTATCCTGAAAATCAGAACGCTCGGCAAAGCTTACCGGACTTTAGTCACGGATCTTGAAAAAATTGATGGGATCAAACGGGTTATCACCTTGACGAACCTGAAAGAATGGGAGAAACTGTAATCAGTGGATAATTATTGGATTATTATCCCTATATATGTAAAATATGTAGAAAAACAATCGGGGTAATAAAAAAATATAAAAAGAGGGAATATTAAAGAAGGGCGGTTTTACGCTGGAAAAGTAGGACGCCGATGAGGGTGGTTATAAGACCCCATGCAATAATACCCAAGATATCGATCCCAATGGCATCGAAGGAACATAGTCCATAGGTCATGACCTTACGCATCGCATCGACGGCAAAGGAAGTCGGGAAACCCGCAATTAAGGGTTCAGAAGTCGTTAAACCTCCGATAATTTGGAGCGGTAAAATTACGAACCAAGCGAGGACCCCTGCTGAATTGGCAGTTTTTATCAGCGATGCAAGGAGAAGTCCAAAGCCGAGTGAGGTAAAACACGTTAGGAAAGGAATCACAAATAGGAGTCCAAGGTTTGCCGCGGGATCGATTTTCGCCCCAAATACCACACTAAGCACAAAGAGAAGGACAATTTGGAATGCCCCGATGACTAGTTGCGCAGTCATTCCTGAAAGTAGAAGAGTGCCCCGCGAAACCGGGGTCGTCGCCAGACGCCGCATGGTCCCTGATTCCTTCTCCTCGGCAAAATGCGATGCCAACTGGGAGATCAAGACGAGTGGCCCGATTAGGATCACCGCAGGGGCCATAATATCGAATGCCCCGGGACCGAACGCAAACGCAAACAGAAGAATGAAGATGAAAGGATAGCCGAGCAACCAGATCCATTCAATTCTGTCGCGGAACATCACTTTCAGATTTTTAATCGTCAAATACCATAAACGATTGGGATTCTGCACTCTGTGAAGCTGTTTTTCCATTACTCTCTCAACTCCTTACCTGTTAAATCAAGAAATACATCTTCGAGCGTGTTTTCATGGACGGAAATATCCAGCATTTTGACCTTCACAGTATCTATGATCTCTGAAATCCGTTTCAAGCCCCCAAGGGCATTTAATTTTATCAGTTGCTTTCCGGCCAGATTAGCCCATTTTACGAAATCTAGTTTTTTGAGGCGCTCTACGATTTCAGCGCGCTGATCCAACTCCGCAATCTTGAATTCAACAATATCGCCTTCGCCCAATCTATTCTTTAAATCCTTTGGCTTTCCACTTTCGATGATTTTCCCGTGATCTATGATGACCAGCTCGTCTGATAAGTCATCCGCTTCGTCCATGTAGTGCGTGGTAAGAATAATAGTCGCATTTTTTTTCTGAAATCCTTTTATGAAGTCCCAGACTACACGACGTGACTGTGGGTCGAGTCCAGCGGTTGGTTCATCGAGAAAGAGCAGTTCAGGCTCGTGAATTACTGCCATTAAGACGTTTAATCGGCGCTTCATCCCACCAGAGAATGTCTTTGCTAATGAATTGGCACGCTCTAATAAATTCATCTGTCCCAAGAGCTCATCAGTACGTTCTTTGTAATCCGCCCGCACGATCCCATGCATTTGCGCAATTAAATGTACGTTTTCCCTGGCAGTCAAGAGGGGATAAATCACTAGATCTTGCGGACATAATCCAATGCGTTTCCGAATCTCATTTGCTTCTTTCTCCACATCAAATCCTAAAACTTTTGCGTCCCCTGAAGTCTTGGGGAGCATGGTGGATAAAATGGAAATTGTTGTCGTTTTACCTGCGCCATTCGGACCTAAAAAGCCAAATAATGTCCCTTTAGGAATTGCTAAATCGATTCCGTCAACGGCGTGTATTTCGCCATAATACTTTCTCAGATTATGGGTTTCTATCGCTAATGTTTTCGCCATAGTTATCTAACGCCTTTTCACTTTTACAATTTTTTGAATCTTGATGATTCATAAGTCTTATCAAAGAGCCTTTTTAAGGATTCTAAAAAAAAGGAGAAGGTATTTTTAAAAAAAGGGGGGAGGTTTTAAGCCTCTAAAAACTCTTCACTTTTCAATACGGCAGCTCGATAGACCTTGTGGATTGCCCCAATGACAGTTCCTAAGATACCGAGGGAGAGTATTAAGTAATAAATCCAGAAGAATTCCGGTGCTATACTCAGGATAGTGAAGCCGCTCTCACTCCACCAGAAAATCGGGAATATCTCTGGATGAATTAGAAATTGTGCTAAGACCACTATGCTCGCTAGGCTAATTATTGCCCGGATTGGATATAAGGCGCGGTTGCCAGTGAAAGACCATGAGATAAAGCCGCTATGGATAAGTTCGAAGATCGCAGAAAGCAGCCAGAAGACCCCGATGGCCAGAATCAATTGTAAGAATAGCGGGTTTAAAAGGGCATTTAGGGTTGTGAAAGGTTGCGATATAGCAAAGATTGCGAAGATAAAGGTAAAGATTCCGCCTGCGATTAGGTCTGATCGCTTCTCAACGCCTTTTGGATAAGGGTGTTTCTCCTCAAATTTTGCCCGCTCGATGGTAGTTTTTGGCGGTGCCTGAGCTTTAAGTCGAGCGGTTTCTTTCTGCTTAAACATTTTTTTGAAGTCACTGGGTAATAATCCTTCGTATGAAAAGCCTACAAACACCATTGTAATTATTGCTACAATTACTAAGCCCCAAAGGACAAATCCCTGCAATCCTTGGAGGATGGGTATCCACCATTCGCCCACTGATACTGCTGCTATTATTGTATTGATGATCGTCCAGACTGCAACGATAACCCCGAGAATAATGGCCGCTATTTTTAAGACATTGAGATACTCGGGCCACAACTCCTCGGTAATATAGTACTTGGGTGTTCCCCGTCTCCTATATTCTCGTGTAATCTGAGCTGGGCTTCCCATTTCAGCTATAGCAGTATGCACTGCTTCGGCCCTCGATTTTCCACCCTGCTCTAGTGCTTCAATCTTATCCTCTATATGCTCTTCTAATTCTTTTAAGACTTTGGCTGACTCCTCTGGATCGCCTTTCAGCCAAATAGGTAACTTCATTTCAACTTCATTCAGAAATTCTTTGATTACTTTTTTTCCATATTCTTCATCATTCATTGTACGGGCCTCCGTTTTAAATCCTCAATATTGATTCCACACATTTCACAAAAACTTGGATTATCTCGCAAATCTATCCGATTGCTGCAGTTTTTACAATAGATGTACTGTTCGCCTTTCAGGGATATGCTAATGTCGAATAGCGGGGCAATGGCTCGATTCAGCACCGTGAAAAAACCCTGCATCAAATTGAACACCTTCCGTCCGTCCTCCGTCATAACATAGTAGGTCCGGCTCCGCCCGGCGATTTCTTGTTTATGGGAGGTGATTAATCCGTCCCGTTCCAATCGGTTCAAAAGCGGATAAAGGGTTCCATCCTCTATGACAAGAATACCGCCAGTCATTTCAGTCAAATCCTTGAGTATCTTATAGCCATATGCACCTTCCGCGCCTGATCCGTTAATCACTGATAGGACTGTCAGCTTTGATATTCCACGCAGCATATCGGACTCAAAGTTCTCCAGAACCTCTCTATTTTGCGCTATCAGCGCCGTCTCACTGAATTCTTTTACGCGTTTGATCATTATTCTACACCACATAATCTTTGTTCTATACCTTGTGACTCAAGGTATCCTTTGATCCATACCTTGTATCGCTAGGTATATATACCTTACTATTCGAACCAAAAAAAAGATCCATTGGAGGGGATTTTAGATTCAATGCCCTATTATACTTCAACTCTTTAATTAAAGAAATGTTAAATACAGAACTAGAAAAAGACCCTTTAAAATATCTTTTTTCTTCTTTTTTTATATTGTTTTCCATTCTCTAAAAAACCGGCGAGCCAGAAACACGAGTGGGAATAGGGCAAGAAAGCAGATAAGAAAAAGAGGAAGATTAATCCATGATCTAAAGGCGAGGACCCAAATTATACTGATAAGAAAAATTACCCCGCAGATTGTCAAGGAGACTATTAATCCCGCCATTACAACTCGCAGCCATCTGAGCCTCACTACGTCACCCTATTATCAATTCAACCTAACTTAATAGAAACGGAAATCAAATATTTTTTATGCCTCTTTTTTCTTAAACATTTGGATTTCTATTCATGAGAAGGGAAGTGAGAATGATGAGTGATAAAAGCGCGCTAGTGGCGACATTTAAATTGTTGATCAGTTGTGGCGCCTTAAGTTTTATAATTTATGACTAATATTTCACACAGCCACCAATAATAGACAGATTCTCTAATAGGGTAAATACATAAAATATTTATCTTAATATTTAGAAAGAAAATAACAATTTAAAAATTGATAATAATTAAATGTATAACAAAGAAATTTAGGAAAAGGAAATGATATGGCAAAACGCTCACCCCGTGTGCAAAAAAAACCTCTTGCGGCCCCTAAACCCACTGTTCACCCAGCCCCTAAACCCACTGTACAGCCAGCCCCTAAACCCACTGTTCATCCAGTCCCTAAACCCACTATACAGCTAGCCCCTAAACCTACTGTACAGCTAGCCCCTAAACCCACTATACAGCTAGCCCCTAAACCCACTATACAGTCACCAACCCTTGTGCGCCCTACACGTATACGCCGATATAGGAGCACAGGAATTATAGGGTCCATTATTAGTCTAGTAATTGTTATCATAATAATTATTGTTTTGCTCAACGTGTTATAAAAGAGAAAAATAAAAGATAACAATAAAATATTCTTAAATATCCTATTTTTTTATTGAAACTACACTAGTATTAGGGAAATAAGGAGTAGAGGGCTATAAAGAATTCTGGGACCTATCAATAGAGAAAAAGCATGAAGACGACGGCTGTCTTAAGCAATTTAGAGGGTCATAGTCTTAATGCAATTTTGGTCATCAATGGATTGAATGATGAGCGGGGACTTTTTTGCTTCGGTTTTATCGTCGATGGCTAAGGCTTTCTTCATTAATCCCATGAATTCCCAGATATTAACACAAGCTTCGGGAGGTAATACCCCTTTTTCTTTGATTTTGCCTTGTTGAATCAGAATGGTGCCAAACGCGGCTGGAAAGCCCGTTCCTTCACCTAATCCTTGCCCTTTCCCGACCCCTTCAGAAACGAGGGAGAAGATATAGGTCTGGTCCTTCCCCTTTTTCGTTTTGCCCTTGCACACAATCTTCACGCAGCCGCGAGCCTCTTTATTCGGGTGTTGGCTGATGAATTCATCCCGTTTCTGGATTAGATAGGCAATCGCGAAGTCGTACGGACTGACCTTCTGCCCTTTCACTTGGATGGAGTCCGTACGATTTAAGCCGGCAGCGTGAATGGCGCGGGTGAGTTCGTAGTATTCCTGCGGGAGTACGGTCCCCTTGTTCGTCACCCGCTTCAATCCCTTGGTTTTTAAAAAAAGCGGCAAGGTGATCGGTTCCGGATGGGGATATGGATATACTCGATGCTTGCCTTCCAAGTTAATGAAATCAACCTCTTCTTCAAACGGCGCACTATCTTTTTGCGCTATCAGCTGGGCTTTGCCATCTAAAAAAACAGGGATGGGGTTACTCAGGCAATAGAACCGATGCCCAATCACGCCTGGCCCTTCAAAGGGTTCGAAGCCATGAGCGTGATACATATCGATTGATTCGCATTCCTTAAGCAATTCAGAGGCGCCATAGCGAGCCAATAAATTCGTGACGCCCGGAGAAGAGCCCATACCGATGAGTGCAGTAACGCCCGCTTGCTTCGCGGCTTGGTCCAATTTGAGTGCATCGTATGTCGGCTGGGTATCGTCACAAACATCAGCATAATTGATGCCAGCTTCAATCACGGCGGAAAGGATAGGAATTCCATAATGATAATATGGACCCACCGTATTTAATACGACGCTGCTTCCCTTAATTACCGATTTAATGCTTTTAACATCGTTTGCATCAAATTTGACTCCGCTCACATGCGAACCCAAGTCCTTCGCCATTTGTTTCGCGCGTTCAATATTAAAATCGGCGATAACAACTTCGGAAAAGATTTCCTTCTGGGAGGCAAGCATCTTGGCAGCAGCCGTTCCAACGACTCCAGCTCCACCTAATATGGTTATTTTTGCCATAGTTCTCGTCCTTCATTAATTATATCCTTTTCAATAATATTCTTTCTAATCTATAGGACATTGGAGATTCCGTTAACGATATTTATTAATTGTGTTAACTACTGTTGTAGAAAATAAAATTGAGATTGGCTGAAGATGATTAAGGGCATTGCGTTCGATTTGCAATTTACCCTCGTGCGACTAGAGGATTTTTCCTTGGAGCGCTGGTTTCAACTGTTTGATGCGGGGTTCGAGGAAGTCCTCATCTACTTGACCCAGCTAGGATTGCATTTTGACGAAACCCACTTGAAAAGAACCTTACGCCGGGTTCGGAATAAATATTTTGCTCTCATTATTACAGAAGACCAACAATATTTTACCGAGGAAATGTTGCGAGACACCTTTTCAAAATGCGAAATTGTTTTAGAAACAGCCGAGCAATTCGAAAACTGCTGTAAATTGTACCATTCTATTGAAATACCTGCGTGGAAACCCTTCCCCCATGTTTTAGAGACCTTAGAGCAACTTTCACAGGATTATAAACTCGCATTAATCACAAATGCGTCGCCCTATATCGCGGAAGAAATCTTACGCTTACAGAAAATGCAACAATATTTCAGCTTAGTTTTGACAAAAGCCCGAAAACCCCGCCCGGGCGCTTTCCAGGAATTTAAAGAGGCAATGGACGCACAATTTAATGAATTAATAATGGTCGGTGACGATGTTACCACAGATATCACACCCGCAATTGAGTTAGGCATGAAAACTATCCATACATACCGAGGTTACGAATATCTCCAACATCATGCTGAAATGAAAATATATCCTGATAAGGTAATCAAGAAATTCAACGATATTATTAAAGCAATTGAAGAATTGAAAGCCTAATTTTACTCACTTTTTTTAATTATCTAATTTAACCACTGGCGTTCCAGAGAGATAGATACTTTAGTCAGTGGGTATTCTCTGTTTTTTGTAGAATGATAATGATGTAGGTGTGTTTAATGGCAGAACCGAAAGAGAAAGCTCAGACTGGCGGAGATTTGCTTGTGAAGGCACTCGTGAATGAGAGTGTACGGTTTATTTTCGGTATTCCGGGCGGGCAATTATTACCCATCTATGATGCTATTTACAGATGGGGAAGAGAACAAGGGATCGATACGATCATGATGCGGCACGAGCAAGCAGCGGCGCATGCTGCGGATGCGTGGGCTAGGGTGACTGGCAATTTGGGCGTGTGCATGGGGACTGTCGGTCCAGGTGCCACCCATATGGTCCCTGGCATTGCGGCAGCCTATTCCGATAGCATTCCCATCTTGGTAATTACCCCTCAAATTATTAGCCGTCAATTCGATATAGGCGCCTTGCAAGGGGATGTCGATCAACTAGCGCTTTTTCGTCCGATTGTTAAATTTCAAAAGCAGATTACGAAGACAGAACGTATTCCCGAGTACGTGCAGAAAGCCATCCGCGAGGCGCTCTTAGGGCGTCCGAGACCGGTGCATCTCGATATTCCTGCGGATGTCCTCGCGAAGCCCGTCGAGGGAGAGGTCGTTTGTCGCGAACCCTGTGAATATCGTCCCATGAATAATCCTGCCGCGGATCCGGTATTAGTCGAACAGGCGGTCGATGCGCTACTAAAGGCCCAAAAACCCTTAGTCATCGTAGGTGGGGGGGTCGTGCATGCGAAGGGCGCTGAGATTCTCCGGGAATTTACCGAGTATCTTAAAGTGCCCGTAATAGCCACGGTTATGGGCAGTTCAAGCATTACCAAGGGGAATTCTACCTATATCGGGCTAGGCGTTTTTTCATCACCGAGTATCCGCGCGATCAATGAGAGTGATTTTATCTTGGCACTCGGCACGCGATTCGCGATTTCGCTGGGCTACGGGAAGCCGCCAGTGTGGCCCGAAGAGAAAAATATCATTCAGGTCGATATCGATACCGCTGAGATCGGAAAGAACCGCCCGATTTCGATGGGCATTCTCGGGGATTGTAAGGTGGTCCTCCAGCAAATGCTGGCGCTGATTCAAAAGAGGAAGCCAGCGGCGAAGGAAGAGAGCGATTGGCTCCGAGATTTACTAGAAACACGGAAAAAATACTGGCAGAGCAAAGATGCATTTATGAATTCGGATGAAGTCCCCATCCGCAACGAGCGGCTCGTCCACGAGGTGGATAAATTCCTTGACGAGAATGCCATCCTAATTATCGACGGCGGGGATATCTCGCTTTACGCATTAGAACAACTTCAATTTAATACGCCCCGACAACTGTTACAGAGCGTAGGGATGGGGCACCTGGGTACCTCGATCCCCTACGCCATCGGCGCCAAACTCGCGGCACCCGATCGACAGGTCTGCACGGTGAGTGGCGATGGGGCGTTCATGATGAATATCCAGGAACTCTCAACTGCAAAGATGCTTAATTTACCGTTTATTTGTGTCATTGCCAACAACAGCGCATGGGGTCAAATCAAATCAGGTCAGAAGTATTATTTCAAGAAACGATACATCGACACGGATCTGCCGGATACCAATTTTGCGGAGATTGCCAAAGCCTTTGGCTGCCATGGGGAACGCGTTACCGACCCACATGAAATCAGACCTGCCTTAGAGCGTGCTAAAGCCGCTAATCGCCCAGCCATAGTAGATGTCGTCACGAAATTCACGACCCATGACATCTCCAAACTCGGTTTATCAAGAATGTAACTCCTCGGTTAAGGTCATTCTGGTAAGAAATCCTTCCCATCCTTATATCTTTTTTTTTTAAAATTTTTTAGAAAGATTAGATATGAATTATCGATGAAACTCGCCATTATCGATCCTCGTACATCACTCTATCAAGTTCCTCGGTCGCATTATCTTCGGTCGGTGTAGCAAATTTGCCAATCAAATTTTTAATAGAATTGATAGGAATCCTCTTTTTAAGTCGTATAGAAACATCCTCTCCAATTATGGACCAGATAATTTCATCACCTGGTTCTGCATTTAATTTTTCCCGAATTTCCGAAGGAAGTACCGTTTGATATCCTTTTGATAATTTTGTCTTTATCAATTGAGTCACCCATTATCACTTTGAATTTTAGATAAAAATAAAATAGTTAAATCCTTTCAAAAAGTTAAGTACTTTTGAAAATAAGTTTGTTTGTAATAAAATAGGGAAAATTATCGAAAAAAATAAAATGAGATATGCTGATAGACTTGATCAATTTCGAGAGGTAAGGCAAAATGACCGAAGAAAAGAAAAAAGCAAAGACGGGTGGCGACTTGGTAGTCCAAGCCCTCGTGAATGAAAATGTGCGATTTATTTTTGGGGTGCCCGGGGGGCAACTGCTCCCGATTTACGATGCCATTTATCAATGGGGGCGTGAGCAGGGCATCGACACGATTATGATGCGCCATGAGCAAGCGGCAGCGCACGCAGCGGATGCGTGGGCTCGGGTGACCGGAACAATCGGGGTATGTATGGGCACGGTTGGCCCAGGCGCAACCCATATGTTGCCTGGAGTCGCTGCTGCATGGGCTGATAGCATTCCAGTCATGGTTATCACGCCCCAAGTCACGATTGCTCAGATGGATACGGGCTTCCTACAAGGCGACTTAGACCAGATCACCATCTATCGCCCGGTGGTGAAATATCAGAAACAGATTCTCCAAACAGAACGCATCATTGAGTATGTGCAACGGGCATTCCGAGAAGCATACTCAGGGCGTCCGAGACCCGTGCATCTGGATATCCCAGCAGAGATTCTTGCGGGCACAACAGAGAAAGCAATTGCCTGCGTAGAACCCTGTCATTACCGACCCCTTACGCCCCCTTCGGCGGATTCAGGATTAATCGAGCAGGCACTGACGGCGCTCTTAAATGCTGAAAAACCGCTTGTGGTTGCAGGTGGGGGCATCATTTCTGCGAAAGCCGAACCGGAATTACAGGAACTGGTGGAGTACTTGAAAATACCCCTCACCGCGTCGGTTATGGGGAGTTCAGGTATCCTTAAGGGTACTTCCTGCTATGTGGGTGGTCCGGGTATCATTGCCGCGCCGATCCAAAGGGCGCTTGGGGAAACAGACCTTGTTCTGGCTTTAGGGACACGTTTTGGACTCAGTCTAGCCTTCGGTAGGGCACCCCTCTGGCCAACCAGTTTATCAGTCATCCAAGTCGACATTGACCCAGCTGAGATCGGCAAGAATCGTCCCGTGTCACTGGGTATTCTCGGAGATTGTAAGTCAGTCCTCCAACAGATGCTCCAAATGGTCAAGAAACAAAAAGCGAAGGTCGAACAGGAGAGCGATTGGTTGAAATCTTTGAAGGTGGCACGGGATAAGTATTGGGCTTCAAAACAAAAATTGCTGACGTCCGATGAAGTACCAATCCGAGCTGAACGCCTGGTCCATGAAATTAACCGGTTTTTAGATGAAGATGCTATCGTCATTATTGATGGGGGCGATATAGCCGCTTACGCTTTTGAACAAATTCAAATGGATAAGCCACGAAAGCTGCTCCAATCCGCTGGAATGGGACACTTGGGAGTTTCCCTTCCCTACTGCTTTGGCGCAAAGCTCGCCGCCCCGAACCGCCAGGTATGCGCAATTAGCGGCGATGGGAGCATCATGATCAACATCCAAGAACTTGAAACCGCCAAACGCTATAACCTTCCCTTTATCTGCGTCGTTGCGAATAACTCCTGCTGGGGTATGATAAAATCAGGGCAGAAGTTTGGCTACAAGAAACGGTTTATTGACGTCGATTTTACGCCCACGAACTTTGGGACCATCGCGAAGGGCTTCGGTTGCTATGGCGAGCAAGTCACGGAACCGGCTGAAATCAGACCCGCGCTTCAGCGCGCAAAGGATTCAAAGCTCCCTGCCATTGTGGATGTCGTCATTAAATTCACGACCCCCGATACAACGAAACTCGGGGTATCGATTGGGATGCTCTAATCCCTCATTGATCTCTTTTTTTACCCCGAGGTAGTTATTAAATAGATGAAAATTATCACAATTATTATAGACGAGGTAATTATTAATCTAAGGCATTTGGATAAGATTAGTCCTATTGTCTTTATAAGCTCCTTTTTCCAACGTGTTTTCGTTAAGCAATTTATATTAGAAAATTCGAATGTATTGTATTTCTTCTGATAAGTGGTTTTTTCTGAGATTATCCAGAAAATGGGAAGAAATTTGCTCGAAAAAAGGATAGGCAAAAAAATAAGGGCAGAGTGAGTCTAAATGACAAAAGTAACAAAAATATTTGCTGCTATATTCTTGTTTTTATTGATTTGCAACATATTTCCCATTACCGATATTATAAATCATGCACCAGTTCAAAATTTACAAGAACCAAGTCATCCGATCAATGCATCTACCGAAAACATGGCTGTGCTCTGGAATAAGACGTGGGGGAATGCAAATAATGATCAGTGCTGGGCAGTGGCGCAGGGTCCAGCAGAAAGTATCTATTGCGTTGGGCGTTATCAAGATAGCTATACCACCAGCAATACGGTCCTAATGAAGTATTTTTCGAATGGCACCCAAGCATGGGTCACGACATGGGGCGAGGCCCATGATGAAACCTGCCTTCGAATTACGCTGGATTTAGGGGGTAATATCTACTGTGCTGGCGAGACGGGGGATTTCGGGCAGGGAAATTGGGATTTCCTCCTGCTCAAATATTATGCGAACGGCACCTTTGCTTGGTCCACCACGTGGGGTGGTTCAGGATATGTAACGAGGAGGGACAATGCCCGGGGAGTGGCTGTGGATGCGGCGGGGAATATCTACTGTGCGGGTTTTACCCAATGTTTTGGGGCGGGGGGTTATGATTTTGCCTTAGTCAAGTTTTACTCGAATAGCACCCTTGCTTGGTATCAGACCTGGGGTGGCTCAGGAGATGACGCATGCAATCAAATGACAATAGATTCGGCGGGTAACCTCTACTGTGTCGGATATACTTACAATTTTGGAGTGGTAAATCGTGATCTTGCACTGGTCAAGTTTTATCCGAATGGTACCCGGGCGTGGAATACGACATGGGGCGGCACCCAGAATGATGAAGCTCAGGGAGTGGTCCTGGATACGGTGGGCAACATCTATTGCACCGGATTCACCAATAGCTTCGGGCTCGGGTTAAACGCACTCGCCTTGGTCAAGTTTTACCCGAATGGCACCCGGGCATGGAACACCACTTGGGGCGGTAGCAATGAAGATTGGGGCTATAGCATTGCGTTGGGCAACGAAGGCGATCTCTATTGTCTCGGAACTACGCAGAGCTATGGGGTAGGGTTACAAGATTTTGCCCTGGTCAAGTTTAATCCGGGAGGCAATAAGCTGTGGAATGCAACTTGGGGTAGCTCCAATCAGGATGATGGCAGGGGCATAATACTGGATGCCTCAAACGATATCTACTGTGTGGGATCCACGCAGAGTTACGGGGCGGGCGGTTGGGATTTTGCCGTGGTCAAGATTGATAACGCACCTCCAACTTACAGCTCGGTCATGGAAAGTGCCGATCCGTTGGAGCTCGGCAATTCAGAAATAATTACGATCACCGGTGTGATGGACCCTTCTGGAGTCCAGACGGTTCGGATTTTTTTTGAGGGGACTAACCACACCATGACCAATTTAGGTGGGGGCACTTGGCGCTATAGCGGGTGGGCTCCCAGTAATATCGGCAATTACTCGTATTCCATTTATATGCAGGATAATCTGGGAAAGTGGAATGTTATCAGCGGCGTGATTCTGGTCACTCTGACGGTCGTACCCGAGAACAGCGACCCTACGCAAGATGAGTGGCCCATGTTTCGCGGACAACTCAATCATACGGGCGAGGCACATACCACGCCGATAAATCATAGTGGGCCATTTTGGAGCTATTTTACTGGGGGAGCTATCAGTTCATCAGCAGCAGTGATGGAGGGGCGCATATATGTGGGTAGCAGCGATAGCAAGGTCTATTGCCTGAATGCCACTTCGGGCGGGCTCCTCTGGAACTATACCACCGGGAGCTGGGTGGAATCCTCGCCGGCAGTAGCGGGTGGGCGCGTCTATGTAGGTAGCGGCGATGGCAGGGTCTATTGCTTGAATGCTTACAATGGCAGGCTCATCTGGAACTACACGACAGGCGATAGCATACACTCTTCGCCGGCAGTAGCGGGCGGGTGCGTGTATATAGGTAGCCGAGATTATAATATCTATTGCCTGAATGCCACCACGGGCAAGTTACTCTGGAACTATCTTACTGGATATTGGGTGGAGGCTTCCCCGGCTGTAGCGAATGGGCGCGTCTATGTGAGCAGCTGGGATTGGAATGTCTATTGCCTAAACGCTAGCACGGGTGGGTTCCTTTGGAATTACCCTAATACTTTGTCGTCCTTAGCGGTGGCGGATGGGCGGGTGTGCGGAGGCAGCTACGACGGCAGTATCTACTGTCTAAATGAAACTACTGGCAGCTTTCTCTGGAGCTTCCCTACCGGAAATTATTTGGAATCTTCCCCGGCAATCGTGGGTGGGCGCGTTACCGTAGGCAGCTACGACGGTAGCATTTATTGTTTGAATGCCACTTCGGGCGGGCTCCTCTGGAGTTATTTCACGGGGACGGGCGTTTACTCGTCCCCTGCAGTGGCAGGTGAGCGGGTGTATATAGGCAGCGACGGTGGCACGGTATATTGCCTGAATGCTACCACGGGCAAATTCCTCTGCTGCTACGCTATGGCGAGTTATGTGTCCTCTTCGCCGGCAGTAGCAGGCGGGCGCGTGTATATAAATAGCGGCGATGGCACTATTTATTGTCTGCCGTGTATTGTAGATCCTAAACCTCCCACTTTTACCTCCGTGATTGAAAGTGCCGACCCGTTGGAACTCGGCGGGACAGAAACGATCACGATTACGGGGGTAACGGCCCTTTTCGGGGTTAAGGAGGTCCTGATCGCCTTCGAGGGGACCAACCATACCATGACCAATCTGGGCGGCGGCATCTGGCATTATAATACATGGACTCCAAGCACTTTAAGCAATTATTCCTATACGATTTATATTAAAGATATTGTGGAGAATTGTAATGCAACCTCTGACGTGATCCACCTTGTTAACCCTACCATTCCTACTTATACATTCGTGACTGAAAGTGCTGATCCGCTGGCCCTCGGTAGCGCGGAAACCATTACGATCTTTGGCGTAGCAGATATTTATGGGATTCAACGAGTCCTGCTTGAGTTCGATGGGAGCAACCATACGATGAGCGACCTGGGCAATGGCACCTGGTGCTATACCACGTGGGTTCCCAGCAGTATGGGCACTTATTCCTATATGATTTATATTCAGGATAAATCGGGTAATTGGAATGCGACCAGTGGCTCAATCAAAGTTCTTTTTGACAATAGATCTATATTGTGGATCGCGCAATGGGGCGGCACTGATACTGAAAGAGGTATTGGAGTAGTCTCGGATACGGCGGGAAATTCCTATTGTGCCGGATTTACAGATAGTTTTGGGGCGGGAAATTATGATTTCGTATTAATCAAATTTTATCCGAACGGTACCCGGGCGTGGAATACGACGTGGGGCGGCTCTAAATCTGATCAGTGCCAAGGAATAGCACGGGACAAAGTGGGTAACCTCTACTGTGTCGGGCAAACAAACGGTTTTGGAGCGGGAAATTATGATCTTGTGCTGGTCAAGTTTTATCCGAACGGCACCCGGGCATGGAATACGACGTGGGGTGGGCCTAACTATGATATGGGTGCCGGGGTAGCAGTGGACTCGGCGGGCAACCTCTATTGTGTCGGATGTACATTCAGTTCTGGGGTCGGAGGTGATCTTGCACTGGTCAAGTTTTATCCGAACGGCACCCGGGCGTGGAACACGACATGGGGCGGCTCTAATGGCGATGTTGGCAGTGGCATTGTTCTGGATACGCAGGGCAACCTGTACTGTATTGGATACACAGATGGTTATGGGGCAGGAAATAATGATTTTGCATTGGTCAAGTTTTATCCGAACGGCACCCGGGCGTGGAACACGACCTGGGGCGGCTCTGATAGCGATGCTGGCTCTGGCATTGTTCTGGACACGCAAAGTAACCTCTACTGTGTCGGGCAAACATGGAGTTTTGGGGCTGGGGGCAGAGATTTAGCCTTGGTCAAGTTTTATCCAAACGGTACACGGGCGTGGAACACGACCTGGGGTGGCTCTGGTTGGGATCAGGGCTATAACATTGGTCTGGACACACAGGGCAACCTCTACTGTGGCGGGGTTTATAACGATTATGTTAGCCATTATGTTGGTGCAGTGATCAAGTTTTACCCGAATGGTACCCAGGCGTGGAACATTATATGGGACAGCTATTTTGAAGTAATCTGTGGTTTAACCTTGGACTCGGCAGGTGGTATTTTCTGTGCCGGATGGCAGTGGATTTCTGAAGTGAATGATCAACTCGTATTGATTAAGTTTGGAGACTCCGAACCGCCAACTATCACTGTGAATACGCCCAATGGGGGGACATATACTTCCGCGCCCACCCTGGGTATCGATTTTTCAGACAGTTTTTCCCTCGATGCGGGCTACTATAAAGTGGATTCATATACTCCCACGGGCACCAGCACTACCGGCTGGATTCAAATATTCGCGAACCACGCAGGGAAATGTTACACTAGTAACTTTATGATGAATACCACTCTCTGGAATTCGTTAAGCCAGGGTTCTCACATAGTTTATTTCAAAGCGTGGGATGATGCAGGCAATACCAATGATGGGGCATCGCCTTCCTGGCAATTCTCTAAGGATTCCAAGGCGCCTACTTACACATCCGTATCTGAAAGCGCCGATCCGCTGGAACTTGGAGGTACAGAAATGATCACCATTGCTGGTGTGACAGACCTTTCCGGGATCAAGGCAGTCCTGCTTGAATTTGAAGGGAATAATCATACTCTGACCAATTCAGGCGGCGGTATCTGGTATTATAATAACTGGACTCCTAGCATTATAGCCACGAATTCATATACAATTTATATCCAAGATAATCCAGGAAATTGGAATGGAACCTCCAGTTCAATTCAAGTCGCTAACAGCTCCCCTCCTACTTATATATCTGTGATTGAAAGCGCCGATCCGCTGGAACTGGGAATTACGGAAACCATTATGATCACCGGCGTGGCAGACCTTTCCGGGATCCAAACGGTCTTGCTCGAATTCGAGGAGGACAACCAGACCATGACCAACCTGGGCGGCGGCACTTGGTATTATAACGCGTTGACTCCTACTAGCACGGGTTCCTATCCTTACCGAATTTTCATCCAAGATAATCTCGGGAATTGGAATATGACCTCCAGCACAATTCAAGTGGTTGATACCACCCCGCCTACTTATATCTCCGTGATTGAAAGTGCCGATCCCTTGGAGCTCGGCGGCACGGAAACCATTGCGATCGCCGGTGTGGCGGACCTTTCCGGGATCAACCAGGTCCTGCTTGAACTCGGGGGATTCAACCAGACGATGGCCAACTTAGGCAGCGGTACTTGGCGCTATAACACATGGAGCCCTGATAGCATAGGCATCTGTTTTTATGAAATCTTCCTTCAGGATAATGCGGGAAATTGGAAAGCGACCAACGGCTCGATCCAAGTTGTAGATACCACCCTTCCACGTTATACATCCATAATTGTAAGGGCAGGGATGCTGGAACTCGGCGACACGGAAACGATTACGATCACCGATTTGGCGGACCTCTCCGGCATTCAGACGGTCCAGCTTCAATTTGAGGGGAGCAACCACACCCTGACCAATTTAGGCGGCGGCCTCTGGACTTATAATAACTGGACTCCCAGCAGTGTTGATGTTTTCTCATATTGGATTTATATTCAGGATAATGCAGGAAATTGCAAAGCGATTTCGAGCGAAATTCAGGTTATAAGTGTCACCTTGCCTACCTATACATCCATAACGGAAAGCGCTGATCTATTGGAACTCGGCAACCCCGAGACAATTCTGATCTCCGGCGTGGCAGACTTCTCCGGGATTCAGACAGTCAAAATTTCATTCGAGGGCAGCAACCACACCATGACCAATCTAGGCGGCAGCGACACTTGGTGTTACTTAGGATGGACGCCCAACAACACAGGCACTTACTTATATACGATATATATCCAAGATAACCTGGGAAATTGGAATGCTGTTAGCGGTTCGATCCAAGTTTCTGCTATTACAACCGCGCCTAGCCTAGACTGGCTGATGTGGCTTCTTGCCCTTATCGCCATCGGAGCAGTATTTTGTGCGATCGTTCTGTATGCAAGACTGAATAAAAAAATTCAGAAATTATCCAGTCCTAAAGCCTTTCCTCCAAAGGCCCTGCCGAAGAAAATGGAAAGCCAATAAAACCCAAACCTTTTTTCTTCTTGATACGCAGTTTTCCTTTCATTCAAATTTATCGAAAAAAAGAAGCTAAATTTTTTTAGTCAATAGAGGGAACTATACTCAGAAAGAAAAAGTGTAGTTTTTGAAGTTACGAGAAACCCTGAAGGTGAGAACCAGATGGCGAAAGAATATATAATTGCAAGTGATGTGGGCACGTCGGGCACGATCACGAGTTTGGTCGATATAGGCGAGAAAGGCGAGCCCGCTAAGATATTGAGTTCGGAAATGGTGGAGTATGATGTAATTTACCCGCAACCGAATTTCGCGGAACAGGATCCGAAGGTGTGGTGGGGGGCGGTTGCGCAGAACACCAAAAATTTGATGAAGAAAACCAGAATTACGTCGGATCAAGTCGCAGCCATTGTGCATTCCAGCCAGATGCTAGGCTGCATGCCGGTGGATAAGCACGGGACCCCCTTAATGAATTGCATGATTTGGAACGATACTCGGGCGGCCAAGCAGTCCTTAGAGCTGTGGGACGTCCGAACGACATGGGCGAAACTCAAGTATCTCCGGCGCATTCTGAATTTCCTGAGCATCACGGGCGCAGGACCGATGACGCGGGATATGTATTCGAAGATTATGTGGGTAAAAGAGGAGCGTCCCAATATTTACCAAGAAACCCACAAATTTCTGGACGTGATGGATTGGCTGCTTTTGAAAGCCACGGGGGCGTATGCAACACCGCGAGATTTCGCCGGTGTCACCTTCCTCATGGATATTCATAAGTTCCAGTGGTCCGAGAAAGTGGCCTCTTATGGGGGGGTGGATCTCGAGAAGCTCAACACTATTACAAAATGCACGGATGTAGTCGGCGAATTAACCTCCCAAGCCGCCGAGGAAATGGACTTGAAGCCAGGGATTCCTGTGATTTGCGGGTGCGGTGATGCATCGGCAGCGATGGCGGGGTCAGGCGCGACGGAAGAAAACGATGTGCACTCGTATATCGGATCAAGCGGGTGGCTTATGGCTCCTGTTTCTAAGCACCTCCGCAAAATTTCGGCGGCAACGGTGGCAGTGCCATCGCCAGACCCTGAAATGAAATATATGCTAATTGCAGAGCAAAAAAATATGGGAGCCTGCTATAAGTGGTTTAAGAACGTGATTGGTCGAGGCGAGTCTTATCAGCAGTTGGACGCACTCGCGGCCAATTCACCCCCGGGCGCCAATAAGCTGATCTTTACGCCGTGGCTCACCGGCGAAGCCTGCCCGGTTATTGATCCACGGTTGCGAGCCGGCTATAATAATCTCAGCATGACGAATACACGCGCCGATATGGTTCGAGCAGTGCTCGAGGGCGTGAGTTACAACCATCGTTGGGCGCTTGATGAGGGGGTAGAGCCGCTGATTGAACGCAATAAAGGGAAAATTAAGGAGATTCGCTATATTGGCGGTGGCGCGATAAGCGACCTCTGGAGTCAGATTATGGCAGATATTTTGAATAAAACCATCATTCAAATGGCCAATCCAATCGCGGCAGGTACGATTGGCGCTGCTTTAATTGCGGGATTGGGTATTAAACGGCTTAATAGCTTTCGGGAATTCAAGACCAAAGTGAAAGAAAAGGCGGTTTATCACCCCAATGAAGCGAATCGAGAAATCTACGATCGGTTGTATCAGGGCTTCCGAACGATCCACAAGCGGCTCGAAAATCTCTATAGAAATCTCAATCCTGGCGTATATTAAAGGTGAAATATAAGTTTAGATCCTTTGATTTCAAAGGAGGCTGTCAAAATGTCATCCAATCTTTATAATTGAGATTTTGAATATTTTTAAAATGATCTATATTGTTAGAATATATTACTTCTCCATGATTAATTACAATACTTGCAATAATTATATCCATATCGCCGCAGATTTGTCCATCTTTAAGTAATTGTGCTTTAAGTTCTCCAAATTTATAAGAGTCCTCCAGTGTAAATGGAAGAATTTGAAACTGTTTGAAAAAATCGTCCAATATTGGAATCTCTTTTACCCTACTAGAGCTGCTATATGCTCCGACATAAAGTTCTCCAACGTTAAAAATTGTGGTCACAAGTCTTTCGTTATCTTCTAATTCGTCCAATAATTAATTTATAACCTGTACTGCTTTCCTTTTTTTAAAAATAACTGCTTCTGGAGCAGTTTCTTTAATCTTTCTAAGATAGATTATTAATAAATCACTGTCAAGAACAGGCATGTTAATTCCTTTGAATCAATCTTATCCTATAAATCTGCTCTTCTATTTCCTCCCAATTTTCGGAATCTTCAAAGATTCCTTCAAATAATTTTAAATTGGAAGGATTTTCTTGCGATTTATTATCTGTAATTCTTAAAATAACGTCTGATAATGATTCTTCTTTTTTCTTCATTCTTTTAAGACGATCCAAAGCCTCTCTAGAAAGTGAAATATTCTCCATTTTAGTCATAGTAATTGATAATATCAGCCCAAATTTATATTTTTAGGATTTTCATAATCTGGTATGGTGAACTCCCGGGCAGATCTGACTCGGGTAGTGCTTGAGGGATAAATTACAACCATCGTTTGGCATCTGGTGAGAGTATAGAGCCGCTGGTTGAGCACAATGAAGGAGAAATTAACGAAACCTGATTTCTTGGCAACGGTGCGATGAGTGACCTCTGGAGTCAGATTATAGCCGATATTCTGAATAAAATAATCATCCAAATGGCAAATTCATTAGCTGCAGGTAAGATTGATGCCGCTCTTATTGCAAGTTCTGGTATCAAACGGCTCGGCAGCTTCCGAGAAAAATTGTATCAGAGTCTCAACCCAGGCGTATATTAAATTCAAGAGTCCCTATAGAGCCAAACCGAATTTATCCTTTAATTCTTTTTTAATTTCATCTTTAAATAAAACGCCATTTTGAAGAAGCTTCTGGGTGGTTTCCAAATCTAGGTAGGTATAGAGTTCATAGTCGCTTCTTTCTCGTTTTTCGAATAAATCGTTTAATATGGCTCCAAATCTTTTATTAAGAAGATTACTTTTAATCACTTTGAGCCCGAAGACGGAAATCAATCCCTTATAAGTTCGAGGTTCCTCCCCTAGGAGAAACAATAATGCTTTCGCAAAATAATAGACAGCATAATATATTCGGCTTACAGCATCATCAAACAGTTTATTATTTAATAAAATTTCAGCCGATTTTAACTTTTCTTCGCCTTTTAAAAAAATATCCTTCGCAATTTCTAGGTTGTCTTGTTTGCTGACCATATAATTCATAATTTTATAATTGCTGCATTTCCAAGAGGCGCCGGTATTTACCGTTTGGGATGGCCAAGAGCTCCTCATGGGTGCCTTCCTCGATAATACCCTTGGTTTCCTTACTCAAAACAATAATTTGATCCGCATTTTTGATCGTCGATAAGCGGTGCGCGATAATGACCGTCGTACGTCCCTCCCGCGCCCGGTCAAGGGCATCCTGGATTAAACCCTCTGTATAGGGATCCACCGAGGACGTAGCCTCATCAAGAATGAGAATCTTCGGGTCCGCGATGAGTGCTCGGGCAAAGGCAATTAACTGCCGCTGACCAATGGAGATATTGGATGCATTCTCTTTAAGGAGGGTTTCATACTTCTCGGGTTGCGCTTCAATGAAATTGTGTAGCCCCAAGAATTTTGACACCTCGATTGCTTTTGCTTCGATTTCAGGAGTGAGATCGTGAATTCCGTAGAGTAGATTCTCCCGGATAGTACCTGTGAATAGAAAAGAATCTTGAGGAACGATACCGATAAATTGTCGAAGGTTCTTTTTCAAGATCGATCGAACATCCATATTATCGATTTTTACTCCCCCGCTATTGACATCGTAGAACCGTGCGATAAGCTTGATCATGGTGGTCTTCCCCGCACCGGTTTCACCCACGATGGCGAGCGTCTTGCCGGCATCTACATGGATACTGACATGATCGAGTACAAATCCCACGCTTCGCTCCCGCTCGATGAGAATTCGTTCTTCTTCGAGAGCTTTCTTGACGATCTCGGGGAAATTGTCATGCATCTCTGCAGGGATAGGCATACTAACGAGCATACGTAGCATTTGCCGAATAGTTCCACTAGAACCACCGCCCATCATTGCACCACCCTCGCCAGCCATTCCGCCTCCAGTAGGTCCAGAAGGCATAATGGATTGTCGGTGCAGCATCTTTTCGAGATTATTGACCATACGAGAAATCATGACAGAATCCATTGGTATGTTATGAACGCTACCTTTTTTTGCAAGATCGGGGGAACTGGCTGTTGTCTGTGGTGCAACAGGTTTTAATGGTGCAATCGATTTACTCTCACCGTTGCTAACTTCTTGTTCGAGCCGATACCCAAAACTAACGTCCTCAAACTCAATGGTCCCGCGCACATCTTTGAGTTCAATAGGTTCTTCTGGATCTGGAAGATCGACTTCCTCTTGCAGTAGACCATAAATTCTATCGGCTGCAGCCATTGCAGACTCAATCACATTTTGGGTTTGCATTAAACCCATGAAGGGTTGGAAGAACTGTGCGAGAAAGGTAATAAAAGCGCTTAAAACCCCGACAGTAACCACACTGCCAAGGAACGATATACCCCCCAAGACCGCATAACCACCCGCATAGAGAATTGCAGCAGTTAGGATTTGTGTTACAAACATCATTAACGGAAAGAATGTTGAGAAGATGCGTCGTACCCTATACATAGCCTGATAGTTCTCTTCATTTGCAATTTCAAATTCCCTGGTCTTCCTATCTTCCTGCCCAAAGGCTTGAACTACCTTCGCACCAGAAATATTCTCTTGAATTGTGGAAGTAACTTTACTGATAGTCTTACGTGTCTGCGTGAACAATTTGCTCACGATGCGTGTGAAGATACGAATCATGATGAAGAAAATTGGGAATATTACAAGGCTTAAACACGCCAGGTACGGGTTTAGCATAAACATGAAGACGATTGTGACACCGATAGATGCCGCACTAGTGAAGATCTGAACGAGTTGCCCCGCCATGAGTAAATTCAGTTGATCCACATCATTAGTGGTGATGGAAATAATGTCGCCAGAAGGTTTCCGATCGAAATAAGTCATGGACATCTGCTGGAGTTTATCAATGATATCGTTTCGCACAGAGAAGACTACAAATTGTCCGATTTTCCCCAGATAGTATTGCGCCAAATAATTCACAAGTGCGTTGAATGTTATCAACGCGATGTAAATAGCAGCAGTATTCAAAAGAAATTGAATATCTTTTCCTATAATACCTCTATCGATAAGCATAGATGATAAGACAGGCGTGTAAGCAGAAATGATTGTGGCAGTTATGAGTAAAGCCGTAAACGCTAAGTATTTCCCAGCATGGGGTCGCAAATATGACAGCATCCATCGCCAAAGAGTTCCTCGCGGATGTTCTAACTTCGCCTTTTCGCCCCTTAGAAAAGGCGGTCCGCCAGGACGGGATCCAGGTCCTGGGCCAGCCACCCTCGGTCCTTGAATTTGCGGCTCTGGGGTTTCACGCTTTTTTTCACTCATAGATCCGACCCCTCCTTTCCCGCAGGCTTTACGACCTCTGCTATCAGTTTTTTTTGCTTACTCAGTAGAGTCTCGAATATCTGGCGATAAAGGACATTACTTTCCAAGAGGTCTTTATGGGTGCCGAGGCCAACAATGCGTCCCTTATCTAGAACCATTATTTGGTCGGCATTGCGAATTGTGGAAATACGTTGAGTAATGATAAAGGTCGTCGTGTTATACATGACCTTTTCTAGCGCCTGCTGTATATTATATTCGGTTTCAACATCTACGGATGAAGTCGAGTCATCGAGGATCAGAATTTTTGGGTGAATAAGGAGCGCCCGTGCAATGGAGAGCCGCTGCTTCTGACCGCCTGATAAGTGGGTTCCCCGTTCTCCAGTCAATGTATCATATCCTTCTGGGAGGGATACGATAAAACTATGCAGGTCCGCCGTTTGTGCTGCCTCTATTATTTCCTCCATCGAAGATTGCTCCTTCCCGAATGTGAGGTTTTCCTTTATCGTTTTATCGAACAAGAAGGTTTCTTGGGAAACAACCCCAATATGGGTCCGTAAATCCTTAAGCCGATACCTACGAATATCGACGCCGTCAACAAGAATCTGCCCCTCAGTAACATCATAGAAACGAGGCAACAGGTTGATAATCGTGGATTTGCCGGACCCAGTTGTACCAAGTATTGCTATCTTCTGCCCAGCTGGGACATGGAAAGTTATATTTCTGAGGACCAAATTACTCGGTATGTATCCAAATGACACATTCTCAAAATCCACATCGCCCTTAATCGCCTCAGCACTAATAGGATTAGAATCCTCCGTAATTTCGGGGATAGATTCGATCACTTGCCGAATACGAGTTAGAGCTGCATCCGCCTGTACATACATTATGAATAATGAGCCAAATGAAATGAGTGGAAATGTCGTCATTGCAATGTACCCGAGATAAGTTACAAGCGTTGAAAGCGGCATAAGACCTTGAATAACCATATTTCCACCGAAGAATAATGTGAGAACGATCATCCCGCCAATCAATATGGTATTAACTGGTATGAAAATACTGCTCCACTTAACGGTTCTTACAGACGCACTATAAAACCTTTTATTATTAGCAGAAAACTTTCCCTTTTCCTTTTCCTGGGTTCCAAACATACGCACAACGGTCGCCCCAATGATATTTTCCCGAATGGTATTCGTAAGCTCACCGAATGCCTCTCGACTCTCCAGATAGATCGGCCTTAATTTTAAAGTAATGTACAAAGAGACAATTACAGAGATAGGAATTATAATAGCAAAAATCCATGAGAGAGAGGCTTTTACAATAATTGCCAAAATAAGAATACCTGCGAGTTGGAGAAAGCCTTGCGTTGCCAACATTAACCCGAACCCGAAAACCTGTTCAGTTTGATCGACATCAGAGGTCGCTCTTGCGACCAATTGCCCGGTCTCATGCTTGTCGAAGTAAGAAAACGACTGGCGGTAGATTGCCTCGTTGATATCCTTACGTATATAATAAAGCGCTCTAGCCGAGATTTTTGCACTAAATGTCCGAGCCGAAGCGCCAAAAAAGAATGATATTGTTGCAAATATTAGGATAATTATGAAATTTGCCAGAAGAATTGCTTGTGTTTCAACGGGTAGGGGCGGTTTTAATCCACCCACAAGATATCCTGTATATAGGGGTATCATTAATGCAAAAATAACTCCAAAAAACTGCAATCCAAAGAATTTTAGAAAGTCGCGGCGGGATCGGAGTAAATAATGGATGATCATTTGGATTGAATTCATTTCTTAAGTCCTTCAAATCTAGTAGATTTTTAAATTGCTACTAGCTTCTTGATTAATTTGAATAGCGGCAAATAAAGCATCTTATCTGTAAGAGTTAGAGTCCTCTACAAAATACTTTCTATAAGGCACCTGCTATTCAATAGCGAATTAAAAAAAATTTAAAGCTTAATAAGGAGGAACTCCGAAAAATTCGGATCGGTGATAATTCATTGAAAGCAATTCAATTTAACGTGAGCATTCCAAGATACATTTTTTGTAAAGTCTTCGGGAAACTTTCGAAATCCGTCTATTATGGTCCCTTCTCGATGATGAAGTATAAAGAGGTGCCGGAACCCCAATTGTCGAAGGCGCCGACCGAAGAATGGGTGAAAATCCAGACGATGTTGTCCGGGATCTGTGGAAGTGAGCTCAATACGATCTTTCTCCATGATTCGCCAGCGTTGACGCCTTTTACAAGCTCGCCATTTACCTTCGGGCACGAGAATATGGGGCTCATCGCTGAAAAGGGCAAGCAGGTAAAAGGGTTTGAGGTCGGAGAGCGGGTAATCATCAATCCTATGCTGCCTTGCAGAACAAGGGGGTTCGAGCAGGTTTGTGAATTGTGTGAACGAGGGCAATTCTCTGCGTGCCTGAATTTTACGAAGGGCAATCTCTCTCCAGGGTTGGATAATTTCATGTGTCGGGATACTGGAGCCGGTTGGTCCAATTATTTCCTCGCACACCAATTCCAGCTCTATCATCTCCCCGATTCCGTTTCTGATGAGGATGGCATGCTAGTTGAACCCTTTTGTTCATCGCTCCATCCGATAACGCGCTGTTATCCTAAAGATACTGATACGGTTCTGGTAATCGGGGCAGGCATGATTGGGATCGCCGTAATTGCCGCGCTTCGAGCATTAGGGAGCAAAGCGCGCATCATTGCCTTAGTTAAATACAAATTTCAAGGTGAATTTTGTACAAAATACGGCGCAGATGAAATTATCTATCTCAGAGGCGAGGATTACTACGACGAACTCGCTAAATCATTGAAAGTAACCTTGCAAAAACCGGCTCTTGGCAAACGGGTGGTGGTGGATGGTGGGGCGGATGTAGTTTATGAGGCAGTTGGAAATGATACAACCATCAATGATGCACTTCGCTTTACGAAACCGGGCGGGAAACTAGCATTAATTGGTTTAATTGGAACGACTAAAAATGTGGATTGGTCCTTCTCTTGGTTTAAAGAATTAACGCTCTATGGTACGAATACTTCAAGTACAGAGCTTTTTGAGGGGAATCGAATCCCTACTTTCCAACTTGCATTAAACTGGTTGGCTGAAGGGCACCTCCAATTAAAACCATTATTGACCCACAAATTCAAACTTGCAGAGTATAAGAAAGCAATTGAAATGGAAGGGCATAAGGGGCGAAATAAGCTCGTAAAAGCCGCTTTTTCTTTTTAAAATCTTAAAAACTCTTGATTAATTAAGGGGCTCCCCCTCCCTTCGTTGAAAAATATGTTTTTCTACATATATAAAGCCAGCACGACCAAGATTTTACATAATTTTTTTCATTTCATCGCAATAGAAATAAATTGGAATTACGATTAATCAAATAATCATAAACGATAAATTAGGTGAATGAAAGATGACGATTAAAAAGCTCATTAAGAAACAACCTTTTAAAAATCAAGTAGCAATCATCACGGGTGGCTCGAAAGGAATAGGAAAAGCCACAACGAAGCTCTTTGTCCAGCTAGGAGGAAGCGTCTGCATTGTTGCACGGGGAATGGGCGCGCTGGAGGAAGCAGCTGCAGAAATGAAGAGCATGGTGACGAATGATCAGCAGTTTATCGAGATAATATCCTGTGATACTGCGGATTCAGCCAAGTTGAAACCGTTGTTAATGGAGTTTATAGAAAGACATGGCGTTCCTGATTATTTAATTAACGATGTGGGGTTTGCCTACCCTCAATATATAGAAAAGTTAACGCTAGAGGATTTTCAGCATAGTATGAATGTGAATTATTTCGGCCAATTAGTCCCCACCATGATCTTACTGCCTTATTTCATGGAGGCGAAAAAAGGACACATCATCCAGGTTTCTTCTTTCTTAGGTATTATAGGCATTATGGGGTACGCGGCCTATTGCCCGACCAAATTCGCCCTGGTGGGATTGGCGGAGGTCATGCGGAATGAACTCAAGCCGTATAATATCCATGTTTCCGTCCTCTATCCGGTTGATACCCAGACGCCGGGCTTTGATGAAGAAAATAAATTGAAACCGAAGGAATGCGCAATTATGTCTGAAACAGGTGGCATATTGACCGCGGAAGAAGTCGCCGAGTCTTTTATCAAGGGGATCTTAAAGAAGAAATTTCATATCCTGGTTGGAAAAGGCGGTCTTTTTTCAATGTTAAAACGTCTCTTCCCTGGACTGGTCTATTGGTTTATTGACAGCGATTATGAGAAAGCGAGAAAGAAGTTGGGAAAATAATTCTGAAAGGATGAATTCCAAAATACAGATTTGAGGGTGGATTATAGTGAAATTCTTTATTACTGGCGCAAATGGATTTATCGGAAGCAATTTAATAAGGAAATTGATTGGGAACGGACATGCTGTTCGAGCGCTCATATTAAAAGGCACTGATGAATCAACCTTGGATGAGTTGAAAGAGAAAATTGAGAAAATTTACGGTGATGTAACCGAGACTGCTTCATTTCGGCAAGCTCTTGAGGGCGTTGATGTGGTGATCCATTTGGCTGCCCGCGTATCAGATTGGGGGTCCGAAAAGGCATTTATGCGGCTTAATTATGAGGGGACAAAAAATGTGCTTGATGCGGCCGTGGAGGCACAGGTAAAAAGGTTCATCTTCATGTCTTCTTTGACGGTCCATGGGTTTGAAGGGTTCCAAAAGGCCGATGAATCAACCCTGTATAAACCGTGGAATGCGTATGCCCGTTCCAAAAAAGCGGTAGAGGATCTACTTAATGCGTATTATAGCCAAGGAAAAATCGAGACCTGTATTGTCCGCCCCGGATTCACCATCTTTGGTCCCAATGATAAGCTGTTCAGCTATGAAGTTTTTAGTCGCATTAGTGAAGGCAAATCCTTCCCCGTCGTCAATCACGCAAAAACTGTTACCTGCTATAGTTATGTAGAAAATTTGGCGGATGGGCTGATACTGGTTTCCACGCATCCCAAGGCAGCCGGGCAGACCTACATTGTCTCGGATGGGCCTATCCTCCCCTTCAAAGACTTCATGGCGAAGATGTTTGCTGCGAGCGGGAAAGAATTAAAATTGATGAGCATCCCATCCTGGCTAGCCTACCCAGCGGCGGGTTTATTGGAGGCGATCTACAAATTGGTACGAAGTAAGAAAGGGCCGCTCATCACGTTATACCGCGTGAAGGTGATAGCAACCGATCTCGGCTTCACAAATGATAAAATTATCAAGGAGCTGGGTTATCAGGCTGCAATTGGGATCGATGAAGCGTTCAAACGCACCTATGAATCCTATAAACAAAGCATAAAACCGATCTAGCTCTATTGTGGTGTATTGTTTGGATCAATCAAAGAAAAAAATCACGAAGAAGCAAGTTTTCATACTGGGATCAACCATCCTCCTCACAATTCTCTATTATTTTATCTCTTTATATCGTGTCCATCTCCCGCCTGATGGCAACTTTCCGGAGGGGCGCAATAGCATTCTCTTTTTTCAGTGGGTTTTTGGCGGGTTGTTTAATGGGAACAAGTGGATCGATTTCTGGCAATATATCTGGCAGTTTTGCATGTCGCTGCTGCTCTTCTTAATCGTGCCAATGCTCCTCATCAAGTACTATTTTAAGGAGAAACAGCATGATTACGGATTTCAAGTGGGCGATAAGAAGTTTAACTTGATTTGGACGCTGATAGGCTTGGCGGTGCTCCCGGCGTTCTTCTTTTTGAAGGATCCAGGCCTCACGCAAGAATATCCTTTAACAGGGTTAGTTAGAGATGATATCACACTCTTTATCGTCTTTAACCTCGTGTACTTTATTTATTATATTGGATTTGAATTCATCTTCCGTGCTTATCTCCAGTTTGGCTTAAAACGAGAAGAGATGACTAAACTCGGAATATTCCTCATCATAATAATTCAAACGATCATAACGACTCTTTTCCATATCGGGAAACCCTTGACAGAAATTATAGCTGCCGCCGCGGTGGGACCAATATTTGGCTATCTTACCTTACGAGGCAAATCTTTTATTTGGCCCGTGCTTATCTTTCACTATTTTATCGGAGTGGTGCAAAATATTGCCCCATTAATTTAAGACCAATTAATAAATCCTTTTTTTCCCCATTAACTATAATAATCCGGTGAGATATGTCCTTTTTCGGTGCTTTCTTCTCCACTGTCTAAGCAGGTGAGGATATTCACATCGAGGAACCACTGCGGATCTTTGATTAAGCGGGTCACGAACCCAAACATAATCTCATTGTTTTCAGAGATTGCTTGGGCAAAAGTATCAGGCCAGAGGGCAAGGAGGTGCAAGCTGCCACCTTTAAGGGATCTTAGTGTGATCCCGAATTTTAGTTTCTTCTCATTGCTCGTTGCCAGAATGAGATAAATGGCTTTATCAGTGAGGTCGATGTTCTCCGAGGATATGATGGTGCGGATAATGCGGAGAAACCGATAATGTTTGTGATCTTTCATTGTTTCGAGTAAATCTTTGAGAAACTCAGGTTTCAATAACAGTTCCTTTTCAATGAGTTCGGAAGCATCCGCAAATTCCAAAGTCCAATCTTGCTCAGGATTGTCAGGCTTCTTCCCGACCAGCGTCATTTGCCAATATTTAGTTATTTGATGCCGCTTCTTAGAGCAGGGCGGTGTCCGAGAAGGATTAATTGTGCAGAACGCTTCACTTAATAATTCTATAATACCCTGATGGAAATCCTGAGAAATTTCTGCCCACACTTTTTCAGCCTCATCCATCTTCTGGGAAATGAGAGAATCTGCAAATCGGATTATTAGCGGCGGTTTTATCGATGCGGTTTCACAAATTGTGAGTCCCTTGCTCACGAGATTCCTAGCTTCATCTATATTCTTGAGAGAAATCCAGCAGAGGGCTTCATAGGCATAGGTGAGGGTTTTTTCATAGGCATCATCCAAGTGCTCTGCGGCACTGCGAAAAGCCTCAATCGCTTTTTGCTTCATCGCAAGTGATTGCTCAGCTCCGTTAACTTTTTTGCAAGATTGGCTAGCTTGGCTGAAAGCAATGCCTCTTTTTATCAGATTGGGTTCTGCCGCCGCTGCTTCCGCTAATTTGTTACAGTCAGTAACCATACATCCTCTTTACCAAAATCTTATTTAAAAAGAATTCCTCGATTAAAGGAATTTCTTGGAGAATTCCTCCGCATTATAGGAACTACGGACTAAGGGAGCAGCATTCACATGAAGAAACCCCAAATCTTTCCCAAACTGTTCAAATTCTTTGAATTCCTTTGGTGAATAGTATTTTTTAACGGGCAATTGGTGTTCTGAGGGTTGAAGATATTGACCTATAGTTACAATATCGCAACGCGCTTGCTTTAAGTCCTGCAAGAGGGATTGCACTTCCTTTTTTGTCTCTCCGATCCCAATCATAAATCCTGATTTCGTGTAAATGGAAGGATTTTTTTCTTTAATGAAGTGTAACACTTCCAAAGATCGTGAATAATTGGCTTGCGGGCGTACCATCGGATAAAGCCGGGGGACAGTTTCTACGTTGTGGTTCACGATTTCCGGTTTTTCCCGGATGAGTTGGATCAGAATTTCTTTTTTACCTTGGAAATCGGGAATTAGAACCTCAACCACCGTATTTGGAACTGTGTTCTTTATTTCTCGAATGGTCCGAATGTACTGGGAAATGCCCTGATCTGGCAGATCATCTCTTGTGACAGAAGTGATGACGACATGCCTTAGCTTCAATTCTCCTACTAATTTCGCGACAGACCTTGGTTCTTCTGGGTTAAGGGCTGAAGGGAGCCCGTGTTTTATTCCACAAAATTTACAATTTCTGGTACAAGTATCACCTAAAATCAGAAAGGTAGCAGTTTTTTTATGAAAACAGGCTCCAATATTCGGACACGACGCTTCAAAACAAACAACATGGAGATTAAAACCCCGAATTATAGAGATTAAATCTTGGAAACTTGTCAGATCAACCGTTGTAGTTATCCAAGCGGGCTTTTTTGGCATTTTCCTTCAAAAATCCGTGTTAATATGTAAATATTTCATAAAATACATAAAAAAGATTTCTAACAGATTTGGAGAGTCAATAAAAAAATGAAATTTTAGTAGATTCTCTAAAAAGTGAAGGCATTTTTAGATGATATATTTTTAAATTTTAGAAAAAGGAGTTACTTACAATTGTAATTTTGAGGGAAAATGCATGCCCTGTGGAAAACATAAAGCTGGATCTAGCAAAAAAACAGCAAAAAAAGCTGCTAAAACGAGTACCACCGAAGAAACAGCAGAATCCGCGGAAACAACAAAGTATGTAAAAAGGCCTGTTAAAAGGTAACAAAAAAACCTACTAAAAAGAGTACCACAAAGAAACAAACGAATCTAAAGAAGAGAATTAACCAATAATCCTTTTTCTTTTTTATCAACTCATTACTTTCATGGAAAGACTACTTTTTTGAATTGACTTGAAATTGCCAGGCGCATTCGTTGATCAATTCTGCGAGCGTGGGATGGAAATTGAAGTTCAGAGCTAGATCCATGATATTTCTTCCGATGGCGAGCACACCGGAGGCGATGAGTTCCGAGGCTTTAGAACCGATTATGTGTATGCCTTGAATTCTATTGGTTTCATCGATTATAATTTTAATGAACCCTTCGGGCTCCCCGCTTATTCGTGCCTTTGCGCTATAGCCAAAAGCGCGCTTTTCGACTTTTATTGGCATCCCGCTTGCACGGGCTTGCTGTTCAGTTAGGCCCACCGAGGCAATTTCGGGCGTTGTCAAGAGACTGAAAGGGACGGCATTGTAATTGACTTTAAATTTCTTTTCGAAGAGATTCTCTGCTGCAAGGGAGCCTTCGTACATTGCGGTATGGGATAAATAAATTTGGTTTTGAACATCGCCCACTGCAAACAGCCCGGAAATATTCGTTTCTAAATATTCGTCCGTTAATATGCGACCATTCTCAGTAGCGAGATTCAGACTGGGCGAAACTAAATTTTCGCTATTCGGGGTTCGTTCCACTAGATTTATCACTAAATCGGTCTGAAGTTTTACGGATTTCCCCTCTTTTTGGAAGTAAATCGCTTTTTGATCGCCCTCTTTCTTGAGATCCACAATTTTCTCGACTATCTCGAATTCAATCCCTTTAGCATCGAGGATCTCAGGAAGTAAATGGATAATATCTTGGTCAAAGTGATTTAATTGAGCTAGATTTTCCGCGATTATTTTGACAGCAACGCCCAATTCTTGGAAAATGATGGCGTATTCTAGGCTTGGTACATTTATGCCTAGAATTACCATACTTTTAGGGAGTTGAGTTAGGGTAAGCACTTGATTGTTTGCAATATAGAGGTTTTTATCAAATGCCAGTTGCTTGAACTTCGATCCCGTTGCTAATATAATTCTTTTGCATTTTAATTGCTTTTTAGTGGTGGATTGGATTTCAATTAAACGCGGATTTAAAACAGTTGCCGGCTCCTTAATAATTTGTATGCTTAGCTGTTCTAGATTCCGCTGGATTCCATCTGAAATCATCTTTACGATCTCATCTTTGCGTTCAAAAATTCTTTTGAAATCGGCTTTCACTTCGTCAAATTGCAACCCAAACTCGCGTTCTTTTGCGTTACGCAGTAGGATCAAAAGATTGACGGTCTCCATTATTGATTTAGTCGGGATACACCCTTCATTGACACATACTCCACCAATTTTGCTTTGCTCCAGAAGAATTACCTTTAACCCCAACTGAGCGGCTCGGATTGCGGCAGAATATCCTCCGGGACCGCCTCCTATAACTATTAGATCGGCATCTATTTTATCACTGGGATATTCCTCAACAAACACCTTTTTCTTGATATCAATTGCGCAAATCGTCTCTAATTGCTTGTAACTTTCAATTATTTCTTTTATTCGTCCTAAAAATTGAGCTGCGATATGCCCATCGATGATCTGATGGTCAAACGAGAAGCTGAGCTGCATGGTCGGAGTTATGGTAGGTTGATCCTTCTTAACAATCCACTTCTTCTCCATCTTTCCGACGCCCAAGATTCCCACTTCGGGTTTATTCAGGATGGGCGTGAAAATTTCGACTCCAAACATTCCCAAATTGGTAATGGTGAAGGTACCCCTGCTTAAATCGTCTAGGGTCAGCTTTCCCGTTCGCGTTTTTACAATTAATTCTTTTGAAATTTTAGCGATTTCGATTAGAGATTTTTTGTTTGCTTGATGCACCACGGGCACAATAAGCCCTTTATCGGAGGCCACCGCGATTCCGACATTTATTTCCTCTAAATATTTGATTTGATTGTCCTCAATGACAGCATTGACGATGGGAAATTCCTCAAGGACCTTAGCAACTACTTTCACTAAAATTTCCGTGAAGGAGACCCGAAGGTTCGCCTCCTTTTCTGTGAATGGCAAAACGACGCTACGAAATCGCTCTAACTCTGTGGTATCGCTATCCATAGTTATAGTTAATTGTGCAGCGTTTTGCAAGCTGCTTAACATCCGTTCGGCAATGACTTTCCTGATCCCCTCTATCGGTTGCGTTTCCCTGATTCTAACGCCGGATTTAGTTAGATTCACAGGGTGTTGTACATAATTAACTACATCCTGTTCCACAATTCGACCATCTGGACCCGTGCCTAGCATGAATTTTAAATCGACATTTTTCTCTTTCGCTAAGGCTCTTGCCCGAGGGGAAGCAAAAATCCGCCCGGCGGGTCTTTCAATCTGGGGCGCAATGGTTGGAACAGGGCCTTTGACCGCGACTTCGATTGGTACTTCCTTCGCTATGATAGCATCGATATCGACCTTCTCATCAGGGTCGGCAATGATTGCAATCGTTCGCCCAATAGGAATTACGGCCTTTTCGGGCGCGATAATCTTTCGAAGCACTCCCGAGCCCGGTGCCTCAATTTTTAGGGTGACCTTATCAGTTTCCAGCTCTAGAATTTCTTCGCCTCTCTTAACAGGGTCACCCTCTTTCTTGAGCCACTTGATTATTTTTCCTTTTTCCATCGTCATACCGAGCTTGGGCATGATCAGTTGCGTTACGGTCATTTTCTTCATCTTTTTCAATGATAAATGGATTTACTGATTATTTTTCAGTGATAATTAGATTTTCTGAGTAATCTCGTAAATCTTAATGGTAACTGGATTTTCAAATTCGTACGATCCAATATAATGTATAAATGCTTTACAAGGTCTTTGTTTTTTGTCCTTTGTTTTTCTTGTCCTTTTTTCAAAAAGGAGGATTAGGACTTATAATTAGGAATCGATTTGCTTTAGATTATTCCGCTAAGCATTTTTTCGCCACAGCCTGTTTTCGTGCCCTTTTTTTGCCAGAGGATACTTTTTTTCCCGCAGCTTTTTTCCGCGGTTTAGCACCTATGGTTTCTTTTGCCTCTGTACCTGTCATGGCCTTTAATTTACTCTGTTCATAAAGAATAGCCGCGAACTTAAGAAATGCTTCATGCACATTTTCCCCGGTCAGGGCGGACGTTTCAAAATACCCGAGATGGAGGGCTTCAGCAAGGCTTTTTATTTGAACACTATTTACTATTCTTTGATCGATTAGATCGTTCTTATTACCTAGAATCAGCCCGGGTAAATCAAAATTAAGGCAACCTTTGATATCAGCTTGCCATTTCGGGATATTATCGAAGGTCCCCGGATTCGTAAGATCGAAGACCAGAAGTTGCCCATCTGCCCCTTTATAAAAGTAAGATCTCATTTTTTGAAATTTCGCTTGCCCGGCGATGTCCCAAAGCACGAATTTAATGCTAGCATCCTTATATTGGACTACTTTTTCGCTGATATTGACTCCGATGGTGGGAATATACGACCGCTTAAAGGCATTATCGGTGAATCTTAGGACCGTAGATGTTTTTCCGACGGAGGGATCGCCGCAGACGATAATTTTATATCGAAATCCTCTTAATTTGGAGTCTTCTACAGCGGTTTCTGGGAATTCAGCAGTCGGCTGCACTAAAACTTCTCTCTCACGAAGCTCTTCTAGAATTTGTAGGATATTCGTCTGGAAGCGGATCAATTCATCTAGAATCACCTTGCGATCTTGCTTCTGGACTTCCTTTTTCACTAAATTGTTAGCAGTATCCTTAAACACAGATTCAAAATTTTTAATATACTTGTAAAAGATGAGGTCATCCACCTCATCGAACAAAAGGGTAAGGGAACTATCAATAGCCTTCCCACGCCGATTCATATCAGGAATTTCCATGTATTTCACAATCCCTTTTAAATTCAGAGATGGGAATGGAATAATGGCAAGAGATATGGGAATGGCTCCAGTTTCGCCCGCAAGGATATTAATGGATTTTAAACTAATCAGATTCTTAATTTTAAGGGAAAGCTCTTCAGGAATGCAAATTTTGGCAATTGGTCCTGCTTTCTCATCGAATTGGGAATAGATAATGCCTTTAACAAGGTCTTTTTGCATTGCGATCCCTCGACCTCAATTTCTATCAGTTCCATAAGCCTTACTTATTTTTTACCCTCTTCTTTTGCTTTATCCGCGAGGTTTTTGATGATGTGTTTCATTGCAGATTCTACTGTAGTTAATTCGGTGTCTTTTACAATTTTCTCGGCGTTCTGCAACCATTCATCAAAGTCTTCTGACCTAAAATCGGGTTCATTTTTAAGGGTCTTCCGGAATTTCTGTAGAAAGCTCTGTCGTATACGAGCCAAAAGGCTCTTGCATGCGCCGATGTCAGCGCCAGGGTCTCCAACAAGCACGAACAACAAATTGTAAGTTGGTGAGGCAATCCCGACCAACAATCGGTCCTCAGTTTGAATAGCCCGGACGCTTTTCGACTCACGAATTGCAATCTTTTGGGCGAACATCCATATAGCGGAGAGAAACCCCGATACCAGAACAGGATCCTCCTCTACGCTTCCTTGGGTCTTCCAATTCTTGGAAAACAGTAATTTCCCCGATGTACTGAAAATATATAGATTGCTAATCATGAAATTACCAAGGAAGCTCATCTTTAGCTGTACTATAATGCCTATTGTAATTTATAAATGTTACAAATGGAAAAAAAAGAAAAAAGGGAATAGGATGAGATGGTTACTCCTTTAAATCAATCAAGACCTAAGAGGTCTTTTGCATTTCGGATAACTTGTCGTAAGGTATCTAAACTAATACCGCTAGCGGTTAAATTCTCAGGATCGCTTAAAGAAAGTTCCATTATTGTTGAAATATTTACTTTATATAATTTTATTGCAATTTCTTTAGTTATACCCCGAACTAAAGTGAGCGAAGAAATAGCTTCTTTCAATTCAGTATCTTTCGAAATACCGCTCTCCTCCTCTAGTTCGGGAGGTGGCTTCACTTCTGCGGCGGGCTTTTGCAAGGATTCACTTGCAATTCTTTCTTCGTCTCTGGCTATTCGCTCTTCTTCTTCCTTGAGCTGGCGCTCTTCTGCTTCCCTACGTTCATGCGCCTCCTCTTCTTCTAGACGATGCTCTTCCTCCTCTTTACGCTTACGGGCTACTTCTTCAGCGAGCAATTGCTCCTCTTCTGCTTTCTGTTTGAGCTCCTGTTCTTTCTCTAGACGAAGTTCCTCTTCTTTCTGCTTGCGTTCTTCCTCTTCCTTTAGGCGGAGCGTCTCTTCTTCTTTACGCTTGCGTTCAACTTCTATTTTCTGCTTGCGAACTTCCTCTTCTTTATGTTTGCGTTCAGCTTCTATCTTCTGCTTGCGATCTTCCTCTTCTTTATGTTTGCGTTCAGCTTCTATCTTCTGCTTGCGATCTTCCTCTTCTTTACGCTTGCGTTCAGCTTCTATTTTTTGCTTGCGGTCTTCTTCTTCTTTATGCTTGCGTTCAGCTTCTATCTTCTGCTTGTGTGCTTCCTCTTCCTTTAGGCGGAGCGTCTCGTCCTCTTTATGTTTGCGTTCAACTTCTATCTTCTGCTTGTGTGCTTCCTCTTCCTTGATTTTACGTGCTTCTTCTTCTTTCTGCCTTAGGGCATCTGCTTCCTTATGCTTGAGCGCGTCATCTTCCTTCCGCTTACGCATTTCCTCTTGGTGTTTCAGGTCTTCCTCTTCTTTTTTTAGTCGCTCTCTTTCCATCGCCTCAAGTTCAGCTCCAATTTTTGGAAATGTTTCCGGCTCTTCCCCTTCTTCGACTCGCACAATACTTGCACTGTAAAGTCTCAGGGAAGACTTCAATTTCGTGGATTCAACGCTGGCCTTGTAGGCCTCTCCGGGACTACATTGAGTGCCCTTCCAAATCCAAATCGTGTTTGTATTACGATCCGCAACGAGATAGGAGAATTTGGACTCGAGATTGGGAACTTTGTTTAAACCGCTTGCGGAAACTTGAAAGATTTCAATTTTGGGGAGTTCTTTTTTAACTTCTTCTGCCATTTTAATATTGATCTCAGCTTTTTGTGCCATTTCAGTATAATGACACACGGGGCAGTATTTTACATTGTTCTCCCTCTGCATCATGGGGCTTCCGCAGCGCGGACATAGCTTTTTTTGGTCTGGTTTCCTTGTTCTTATCATGAACTCACCATTTTCCGAAACTACTTCTCTAACAGACGTATTCCTTGGGTTTCTAATATTAATTTCGTTAAAATAACTCAATAGAGTTTGATTATTTATGAAATATTATTAAAATACCTTATCTAAAAAAGTATCGGATTCGTTTTAGTTTAGAATTAAAAAGTTGGGTGTATTTTGAAACAAAAAAGATGCGAGAAACGATAAAACTCGAAAATAAGAAGAACTTTAAATTTCTCGTTCCATAACCATATAAATTTCTTCGAATCCGAATTTCTTAAAGAGCTGCAGTGTATTCTTTAACTCACGCC
>Ga0315277_10000188_pt1 | contig 105113 bp, 89 predicted proteins | sample YL17G05_15_MG_FD_203695 | JGI IMG/M metagenome (GOLD analysis project Ga0315277, IMG submission 203695) | Sediment microbial communities from Yellowstone Lake, YNP, Wyoming, USA - YL17G05_15 | ecosystem: Environmental > Aquatic > Freshwater > Lake > Sediment | place: USA: Wyoming | collected...
CGCCGCCCCCTCCTGAATCCGGATGGCAAGTCTCACCTCGGTTACAGCGCAGCCGGCCGGGCAAGCCGGCGCGCGTTTTCACTACCATCTCAGCTCCATGCGCAGCTGAACGGAACGGGTGCCGGACACGGAATTCGTCTGGCCGAAGGTTGTCGACGTGGTGCTGGTCAAACCGCCCCAGTTGAATATCGGATGGTTCAACACGTTCTGGGCTTCCGCCGCAAACGCTAGCCTGGTGGTCTCGGTAAACCTGACTTCCTTGTTCAGGGATGCGTTGAAACTCCAGGTCCACGGGCCATAGAAGTAGAACCACTCGCCGATCTTGCCGGGGGTGGCAAACTGTCCTATGACTTCCGGCTTGACCCTGCCGTCGGTTCCGATGATCGAAGGATCGATACAGTAGAAGTTGTTGCTGGGCCCGTCGCTGAACTTGCCCAGCATGCTTTCGAATTTCTCCCGGCTGATGTTCATGATCACGCCGCCGTCCGTGTAAATATTGCTGGAACTGGCGCTGGTCCATCGGTTCAAGGTGGCACGGCCGCCGGTGATCTGAGACCTGGAGCCCGACAGCGTCTGGAAATTAAAGCCGACGACCCAGCGATCGAGGATACGGTTGAGCACCGGATCACGCAGGTCGAACGCGCGGCCAGGCCCGATGGGGAGTGCATAGGTCCCATAAGCCCTGATGACATGCTGCCGGTTGTTGTTAGTAGGTTGAATGTTCAGGTGGTAATCACGCAGCGTGTAGAAGTTTGCCGTTGCGGATTGATCCGTGTTCATATTGTCGGACATGCTCTTGCTCCAGGTCCAGTTCGCATTCAGCGTAAACCCTTTGCTGTACGCTTTCCGCAGCTCAACCTGAAGACCGTGATACCAGCTGTTCCCGTTGTCTTCCAGGAGGTTGAGAGAAGTAACGTACGGGTTGGGGCGGAAGAAGTTGAGCGCGTACGGACCGGGCGCATTGTATAGGGGGTTGAGAGCCGTGCATGGAGCAAAGGTGCTGCCCCACATGCGGCACATGTATTGGCTGTTGCTGCCAAGATCGTAGGCAAAGCTGCCGACGTTCCCATTCAACAGGTAATTGGTAAATGTGCTGCTGGTCCAGGTTGACCCGGCTGACAATGCGGGCATACCGCCCCGGGCTCCAAAAGCCGCCTCAAAGATCGGCAGTGGCACCTGTCCAGGCAACTGGCGATTCGAAAAGTTGCTCACGCTGGAAGGTTGCGCCAGGCTGATATTAAGGTTATTCACCGCTTTATTGAACTCGTCGAGGAAACCGTTCTCGAAGATGTTGGTTTCATTCAGCGAGTAAGTGCGCCAGGAGTGCACCGACCGGTTACCGACGTAGCGGGCCTCGAATACCAGGCCGCGGGCCAGTTCGCGCTGAATGCCGAAATTCCAGTCCTGCGTGTAAGGCGTCTTCATATTGGGATCGACAGCCTGGATCCCGGTATTGAACGCAAAATCGGATAGCGGCATCGGAAACGTGAATGACTTAGGAAACGTCGAGAATGCCGGCAGATTCGTGTTCGAGAGCAGAAGGTCGCCGGCGTTGAATCCGACCATGCCGGGGCGCAAGGCAATCGTCTGGAGAGTTCCCGGGTTGCTCGACATGTTGTTCGAAACCGTGTTCATCCCTTCATCATAGGTGGTGAGCCGGAAGCTGGTCCGAATCACGGTCTTGCCGCCGAAAAGCACGCCCAGCAGGCCCTTTTGATACTTGGGGCTCCACGCAATACCGAAATTCGGCGACGGGTTGTATTTATCTCCCGGGTATGGATGAGGAGACACGTTAAACTGCGGATTCTGGGTTCCATTCAGCTCGCCCGGATGGAACAGCCGGGTCGACGGCGCCAGCAGATCTGCATAAGGTATGGTGGTATCGATGCTGTTGGTGTTCCACAGCCCGAAGCTCACCTGCCACCGCAGGCCGTAGTTAAGGGTCAGCGACGGCTTCATGCGGAAGGAATCCTGCACATAGAAGCCGAGGCTGGTCCGGGCGAACCGCTGCGTCATGTTGGAAAAATCACTATAGGTGTGCTGGATCTCATCGACGTTGCGGCTGCCGGTGATGCTGCTGAGCCTGCCGGTCAGCACGGCGTACAGAGACTGCGCGTTGCTCACGTCGGTGGTGCCGGAACTGCCTGAGCGGAGAAACGGCAATTTGGCGTTGGTGATCGCCGAAGTGATCGGGTCCCCGGTGGCGACCCCAATATTGTAGTTCAGTACCCCGGCGTTGCCCCACGAGGTTTCCCAGAAGTAGGTGTGCATCCAATCCCCGCCGAGCGTCATCGTGTGCCGGCCCTTGATCCAGTTCAGGTTGTCCTGCAACTGAAATACCGGGTTGTTGCGGTCCCACGGAGTGGCATTGGGAATCGGGTTGTTTATCCAGCTCGGATAGATGCGACGGTTCCCGTAGCTTTCCCACATGTGAATGTTGGTATCGGTGTCGAACGTCTCCCAGTTCATCTGGTTGCCGAACGTGGTTGTGTTGGTGAGGTTCGGCCGGATGGTCCAGTCGACTGAGTTCGACAGGGTATAGGGCTGAGCCCAGTCCCTGCCGGCGTAGTATGGAGCTCCCGGATAGACGTATTCCTTGGACCACTGCGACCAGCGCAGGTTCCAGCTGCCATGCCAGCGTATCCTGTCATTGATGTTATAATCCAGGCGGACGGTCGGGTACCAGTAACTATAGGTAGTATCCGCCAGCCATTGCAGCGTCCTCTGGTTCGGATTAGTCGGGCTCAACGGCTGCCACACGGAGTCCATTTTGCCCACATAGGAGTTCGCCTCATTCAGCATTTTCTGGATCGTAGGGTCGATCGTGCTCGGATAACCGGCCGCCTTCGCAATGTCCAGCACATTCACATAGTGAGTCAGGCCGTCGCTGCCGATGTAGCCGAAATTGCCCAGCTGCGCATCCGGCATCAGGTAGCTCACCGTATCGGGTCCGGTGGACGGTCGGGGCGCCGCCTCGAAGTTGGCGAAGAAAAACAGCTTGTTCTTGAGGAACGGCATAAAAGGAAGTTTCACCGGACCGCCCACGTTGGCTCCGCCGTCATGGGAATTCAGGTGACCGCGTCCGTAGCTGCCGACTCCACCGCGCTTGTTGTTCATGAACGAGTTGGCGTTCAGATTCTCGTTCTGCCATTGATCGAAGAATTTCCCATGGTACTGGTCGGTGCCGCGCTTGGTGGAGAAGACGATGTTCATCGACCCGCCGCCGGAGGCATCGGCGCCCATCCCCGAAGTTGAAACCGTGACTTCCTCCATGGCATCCAACCGGGTCGGCGCAAATCCGAAGAAGCTTGTGCCGCCGCTCTTGAATCGCTGCGAGTTATTGTTCACCCCGTCGATGGTGATATTCATCGAGGCGTTCGGCAGGCCGTTGAATGTGGAATTCGACCCGCTCGAGATGGCGCCAGGCACCAGCAATGCCATATTGAGAACGTCGCGGCTGAAAAAGGGCAGATCCTGGATAAAATCGTTGCGGACCGTGGTTGCAATCTGGTTGCTCGTCGTCTGCATCACGACGGCAGCCGCCTCAACCACAATCGTCTCCGACGGTCTGCCGACTTCCAGTTTGACGGGAATATCGGTGATTCGCCCCGTGTCGACGACGACGTCGTTTACCACAGCCGTCTGGAACCCGGGCAACGAGACCTTCACCTGGTATTTCCCGAATGCCAGGCTCGAGAACTGAAATCCGCCGTCTGCTCCGGATACCGTTTTCTGTTTAAGTCCGGTGGCATTGTCGGTAAGTTCGACATCTGCCCCCGGAACCACTGCGCCGCTTGGATCCTTCACCACGCCGCGAATATCTGAGCTCATGCGTACCTGAGCCTGGGATGTCAGGGAAAGCACAAAAAAGAAGAGAACCAAAATGATCGTTGTTTTTCGCAAAGCTTTTTCCATAAAGTCCCCCAAGATTGCGGAACCCTCGTTTCGCTTGATGCCAGAGATAATTTGATGCTAATCAGAGCGGGATGTCACGTCAAGAAGAATTTGTTAACAATGTTAAATTTTGCGGCGGACTCCCCATTTATGCTGATCCGGGACCGGCATTCCCTATCGATGCACATTTGAGTTCCTTCGAGATTTTGAGGTTTGCTTTTGAAGGCTCACAGCGATGCCGCTCTGTTGACACGCTCTACTGAAAAGTATACGTTGTCGCCATGGTCATTAATTCGGACTTTGCATGAGCCGGTTTTGCAGGGAGGAACCATGCGCCGCCAAGATTGCAAACTTGATCTCGTCCTGATTTTTATTTTCACTTCCGGTCTTCTATTCTCGCCCGCGATCCTCGCTCAAACCCGCGGATTATACGGCCAGGTCGCCAACAACGTGGGCGAGCCTGTTCCAGGCGTCACGATCCATCTGACCCAAGTCAATGGTAAGGGGGGAGAGCTTGCAGTTAAGGCCGATAAACAAGGGGAGTGGATTTATATGGGCCTTACCAATGGCCCCTATCGTGTCATTGCCCGGGCGCCTGGCTACCAGCCAAGCTCGAAATCAAACGTTGATCCATCCCCGGAAGGCACGAGGGTCGACATCATGATGATTCCCGGCGATCCAAACGGACAGGTCGTCGAGTCGAGCCTCGAAACACAGAAGAAAGTGGCCGTCGACCCAGCCAAGGCGAAGGAGTTGCAGCAAGCTTCGAAGGAAATCAAGGAAGCGTTCACCGCTGGTACAGATTTGGTGAACCAGGGCAAATATCAGGAGGCAGTCGCCCAATTTTCGCTGGCGGTGGAGAAAGCCGCCAATTTGTCACCGCGCGTTCTTGGTGGCCTCCTGGCAAATCTGGCCGATGCTCAATGGAAAGCGGGCCAGAAATCCGAGGCGCTGATAAGTTACGACAAGGCCATCGCTTTAGAACCGAACGACCCCACGCTGTGGGTCAACAGGGGGACTGTTCTGAATGATCTCGGGAAAACGGCCGACGCCCAGGAAAGTTTCAAAAAAGCCATGGAGCTCAATCCGGCCCAGAAGGGGCAGGGTTTCTATAACATCGGCATCCTTTTGATGAACGCCGGACAGATGAAAGAAGCCACCGCAGCGTTTCGACAATCGATCGAAGCCGACTCAGCGTATGCAGAATCCTATTTCCAGCTCGCACGCTGCCTCTTGGGCGATAACGCGACCATGCCCGAGGCGATCAAGAACCTGGAACAATATCTCAAGATTGGCAAGGATCCACAAAACCTTCAGACGGCCAAAGAAATTCTTGCCGCAATCAAGAAGTGAGATGAGGTCGGCCACTACAGAGCCGCGACCGGCTGGCTACCCTATCGTTTTTCCCAACTCAGCACATCTTGCGGAGCTTTATCTCCCTCAAGGGTGCAAGTGATCTGCAGGTACCGCCCGTTGGCCGACACCGAAAAACGCAGAGTCTGCACCTTGGTGCCTGATTTTTTTACCGGGGTCCTTGTAATTACCAGTGTATCGCCTTCCCAGCTGGTTGCGTAGGTCATGGAACCGAATCGTGTGGCAATTGGGTGATCATCCCCATCCATCACGTACTCCTCAACAATGCGAGGCGATTCGGCGACCAGCGTCAACTTATTGGCGGCCATTCGGATCGTGATCAAAGCGGCGCCTGAGAGCACGGTATCGACACTGGCAAGCAGGCTCTCGCCACTCAACCTCCACACACCGCTGAAATTACGCCCCGCAATCGCAGCCGGAATCAAGCCAAACACAACGGTGAGGAGCAAGAGCATTTTCTTCATAGTGTCCCCTTCCACGAGTACGGTTCATCAAGCGTGATCGAGCGCGTTCTAGCCGTGAAGAACGAAGCCACCTTTAACACACGTCGTCACGGGGAGTCAAGACGTGCCAGAGTCCGACGGATCTTCCCCCACCATGGCGGGGGAAGATCCGTCGGATATAATTCCATCCCAAGCAGTTAGAAACCGGAGGTCAAGGAGTTTCCAACTAAAATTAACTGATTCTTTACTATAGCCCTTCGCATTAAGATACATTCCGGTCCATAAGGCAAAAAAGCGAGCCGCATCCTTAAGATATGCGCCGCAACGGCTCCCGTGGCATGAGTACTTTGGTGAGACAAGGAATGTCCAATCGATGCGTGCTGCCGTTCCTTTTACTATTCGTCTCATCGGTGTATCTCTATACGGCGACCAGCCGCGCCCTCCTCGATGACGGCGACGCCCTCTATGCGGCGGTCGCGCTGCAGATGCTCGAGCGCGGAGATTATGTCACGCCGGTGGTCAATGGCGTCCGGTTTCTGGACAAACCCCCCATGATGTACTGGCTGATGGCGCTCTTCTACGCGGCATTGGGTCCCAGTGAGTTTGCAGCCCGGCTTCCCACGGTACTGGCGGTGGCGGGCACCGCCTGCCTTCTGTTTCTGCTGGCCGCCGGAAGCGCCGGCCGGACGTCGGGCCTATTCGCGGGTATTGCATCGGCCATGTGCGTGGGCACGTTCCTGTTTACGCGCATGGTGTTCCCCGACATGCTGCTGGTGTTTTTTCTAACCCTGGCGATGTATGCCTTCTGGCGCTGGTACCGCAATCCTGCGGGCCCGGTTGTTCCCGCGCTGGCGTTTTACACCGCGCTCGCCGGGGGAGTCTTGACAAAAGGCCTGGTGGGCATCCTGTTTCCAGCCGCGACGATCGTCATTTTCCTCTGGTGGTCGCGGGAGGTATCCCTGCTGAAGCATTTTCACCTCGGGAAGGGCATCCTGCTTTTTCTTGTACTGTCGCTCCCATGGCATGTCTCGGCCGCTATCCGCACACCGGATTTTCTCTGGTACTTTCTTGTCAACGAGCAGATCCTACGCTTCCTCGGCCGCCGGACACCTGCCGATTATGAATCGATTTCGCTGCCGCTCTTCTGGCTTCTATCCCTGGTCTGGCTGTTCCCCTGGAGCGCGTTCCTGCCGGGCGTCAGATCGATGGTCCGCGACTTCGGGGCCTCGGAAGGCGGCGTGCGCCCTCTGATAAGGCTTTCGTTGTGCTGGGCGGCCGTGGTGTTGGGATTTTTCACTGTTTCTTCGCGCATCGAGCACTATTCCCTGCCGCTGATTCCGCCGCTTTCGCTGCTGGTAGGAATGATGCTGTCGCCGGCAAGATCCACTAACGAGCTGGTGGGAGTCGGCAGAAACCTCTGGATCGACCGTGGATTTGCCGCACTGGCCTGGCTGGGAGCCCTGGCCGGCGGCGCGCCCGCCCTCGCATATCTGCTGTCGCGCGGAAGCAACATCGCGGGGGAGTCGCTGGCGACGCGGCATGCCCATGCGTACCAGTTTTATTTTGCGCCCCTGTTCGATCTGCCACCGCAAATGCTTGAAGGTTTGCGCACGCCGTTCCTGGGCGCCTGCGCGACTCTGGCGTTGGGTTTCCTTGCAGCGTGGAGGGCCAATCGGAACGGGCGGCGCTCGCAGGCGGTTGCCGTGCTTGCCTGCGTGATGGCGGCCTTCAACCTTTTTGCCTTCCAGAGCCTCGGGATTTGCGAAGACGCGATTTCCTCGCGGCAGTTCGGCAGGGAACTCAACCGGCTGTACCGTCCCGGCGATACGGCGATCACATTCGGGGATTACGAAGCGGCAAATTCGCTGAATTTCTATGCTCCCATGCCCCTCGAGGTGGTTGAAGGGACAGCCGCGGTTCTTTCGTGGGGATTGCGGTACCCGGATGCGCCACGCCGCGTCCTCTCCAGAACGGAATTCGAATCCCGCTGGAAAGGGCCCACGCGTATTTTCTTGCTGGTTCCGGACACGCGGCTCCCCGGACTTCACTTGAACCGGTCTTACGAGGTGATGCGCTCTGGCGGCCGCACGCTCATTTGCAGCCAGCCGCTCGGATTGCCAGCAGGTCATTTTTGACATCGATCCGTCTCGAGGTTCAAGTCTAGATCCAGGTCGAAGTCCAATCGCCGGAACACGAATTTAGCCTAAAATAGGAGTTTCGCAAAAGAAACTGGAATGCATCAGGAGAGCAATCGATTTGCGATTTCCCCATTTATCGGCCAAGCTTCTTCATCTCGTCGCCGAGGCCGGTCATTTCCCAGCGGATCAACGAAGCCGGGATCAAGCCTTTGGAGAACATTTCATCGAGGAAGCTCTTGACCGTGAAGGCACTCCCTTTCAGTTGCGCGTAATCGGCCATGAGGCTTTCGATCTGAATCTTCCCGGTGACATAGCTCGTGCCGTAGCCCGGCCCGTGCAGATAGATGGTCAGGTCGCCCCAGATTGTGTCGCCGTCCGGCTTGACCCAGCCGTAGGGAGTCGTCACGCACGCATATTTCACCGCATCGTCGACGGTCCATTCGCCGGAGTGCAGCTTCAAGTCACAGATGGCGCGCACCGCACGGAAAGCAAGCAGGATGTAGACGAGCTCGCGCGCCCGAGGATTCTTGTCCAGCAGGCCTGCCTGCTGCAGGATTTCTTCGGCGGCGGTGGCAAATCCTTCGGCACGGCTGTCCCAGATGTTGTAGAGGAGCGGCGTCCCGCGGATCGGGTGGGGATTGAGCGCCTCGCGCTGCTTCTCGAGCCAGTGGATTGCGTGCACCTTGAGCGGGACCGGATCCCGGTAATCGATCTGGGTAAAGAAATCGCGCCGCTCGGCCGGAATGATGGCTCCTCCGCCAGGCGTGAGCTTCATATAGTCGCCGACCGAGAAGATCTCGTCCCGGCGCAGGAAATCGAGCAGACCGGCCACCGCGGCCTCCTGGCGGCGCCGCGCTTCCTCAGCCGTGGTGGGAGCCTGCAGAGCCGGGAGTTTGCGGTTGCGATGTTCCTCAAGCTTCAGAAATGCGAGTGCCCTGTCGAGTTCACGCCGCGCGATCAGATACTGTTCCTCCCATGAGTACGGCACCAGATGGACGTTTTTCTGGTACCAGTCGAATTCCGCTTTCCCGATGCCGGAAGGCCCCTTCAATGCCGGGATTTTTGCCTCGAGCCATTTGCGGAAGTCATCGACGGCCGCGCGGGCTTGCCGCGCCAAGGGGGCCAGATCGGGATTGGCCCCCGCCAGCCGCTCGGCCAGCCGGTCGAGAGCCACCGCCTCTCCGGCTTTTTTGCGCGCGCCTAGGCGCCAGAGGTCGCGCGCATCTTCAGTGAGCTTGGCACGGGCCTGCGCCAGGATGCCGGGGATAGCCGCCAGCTTGCGCCGCACTTCGGCCTGGCTCCGGGCATCCAGCGGGAAGGTGTACTGCCAGACATTCAGGCAGCCATAGATCTCGGCGCCTTCCCGTGCAGGCACATCCGACTCCGAGTTCTGAATTACCGCATAGAAACTCGGGTCGCGCGACCACGGCCGCAGAACCCGGTGATCGAACTCGAGCCCTTTCATCTCCGCCCGGACGATTTCATAGTCGACGCGCCTGTCCACAGGCCATGCTTTGGTGTCGATGCCGACGAGCCTTTTCTCGAATTCCGGCAATTTCGCCTTCTGGGCCGCCATGGCGGCCTGCGTGTAATCCGGGACGCCGCTTTCGGAAAGCCGCGGCTTCTGAAATTCGCGGAATTCCTTGAAGAGCTGAAGCAGGGCTTCATACGCACTGCCGTCCCGGCGAGGCAGCTGCATCGTGCCCGCCCCTGACGGCGCTAATGCGGCGGCCGAAACCATTACAACCATTGCGAGAATGCGATTCGGTTTCATGATCCATCCCTCCCGCTGTGCAGGGCTATCGCCGGTGGCTGTTGGACACACAGCAAACATCATAGCCAAGCCGCGTTTGATTCTCAATTGCGGATTATCTGCTCCACCTTCCGTTCGGAGTCTTGACCGGGCCGGGGTGGAAGAACTTCTCGGGCGTCATTACGCCGTCCTTTTTGAACACCATGCCGTTCTTCATTACGAACTGCACGTTGCGCAATGCATCGATATCGGAGAGCGGATTGCCGGGCACGGCGATCAGATCCGCGAAGCATCCCGCCTTGATCGGGCCCCGCTCCCTGATGATATCGGCGGCCTTGTAGCCGTTGATCGTCATGGCGCGCAGGATATCGGCCTGAGGAATCCCCGCCGCCTTCCAGGTCTCGAGAAAATTGATCGTCAGCTCGCCGCGCGTCAGCCATTCGCCGGTTTTAGGATCTTTCATCCGATCGTTCCAGTAGTCGAAGTCCGTCGAGTAGGTGAGCGGCACTTTCTTCTCCCAGGCATCGCGCAGATTGGCCACGGTGCGCTTGAAGGCAGGCTCGCTGCCGCGGTAAGGGGTGAACGGCGTATCGGTGCCCGCCAGATAAATTCCCTTTGCAGCCATCTGGCGGTGGTGTTCCGGCGTCAGGGCGCTGTTATGCGCGATAATGTAGACCCCGGCATCGATGGCGCGCTGCGCGCCATCCGCGGACTGCACATGCCCTTCTACTTTGCATCCCCCTTTTGCCGCCTCGGCGATGGTCAGCTTGATGTCTTCGACGGAGTATCCCCATGGCTTGCAGTCGATGCACAGCTTGATGGTCCGGGCGCCGAAGAGCATGTTCTCCCGGACGGCGCGCACGATCTCATCGGGACTGTTGGCGTCGATGTATTCGGGAAACATGATGTTGTGGTACTTGTACATCTCGGGCGTCGGCCAGAACTGGCCGCCGGTGCTGCCGATCATCGGCCCCGACGGGATCACGGTCGGCCCGGGCAGCCAGCCCTGCTCAATGGCCTGGCGGAGCGCGGCGTCGGCATAGAGCGCGTTGTTTCCCACATCCCGCACCACGGTAAATCCGGAGTTGAGAAGCTGCATGCCGTTGGAAGCCGCCTGGATGGCGCGCAACGGGGTCGAGTCCGTAATGTAGGTCAGATAGTAGTAGTTGTTCTCGGGTTGCTCCTTATAGGTGATCGCCATGTGCGTGTGGGCATCGACGAGCCCCGGCAAAACCGTGAGCTTCGAGAGATCGATGACCACGGCGCCGGCCGGGATCGTCAGATTCGGACCCACCGCCGAAATCCTCTCCCCCTCGATCAGGATGATCTGGTTGGCAGCCGCCGTCCCGGTTTCCGGGTCAATAAGCCTGCCCGCCTTGACCGCCGTAACCGGGACCTGCTGCTGTCCGATGGATGTCCCTGCCGCATATGCGGCGAAAAGCAAACACATCATCACGATACGGATTTTCATAAATCCCTCCTATTCAAAATGGGCCCGGACCATGGTAATGGAAAGAATTTGATTAGAATTCATAAGTTGATTTTAATCGAAAGCCCTCGTCAAACTTGTGGGGCCGGGCCTTGGCCCGGCACAGGGATCCTCTTGGCGGGCTAAAGCCCGCCCCCACTTCTTTTGGCATTACCATGTTTGATCATAAGGGAAGACCTTGCGGCGGGCAAGATCACGCCGCAAGATTCTGGCCGGCGCACTTGGCGACCACCAGGGTCACGTCATCCTCATAGGGCCGATTGTCGCCGAACTGCTTCAAGGCCGCCAGCAGGTTTTGGGCAAAGGCGCCGCAATCCATGGAGCCGTTCTCCTGCACGAAGCGGTGGAGCGCCTGATCGCCGAATTCCTCGCCGGCGCTGTTGGTGCGCTCGCTGACCCCGTCCGTGCACGCCACCAGCATGCTGCCGGGAGGCATTTCCGCGCGCTGAAAATGCAGTTCCGGGAGTGAAGGGAAAAGGCCCAGAGGCGGAGGTCCTTCGCGCAGCCTGAGAATCCGGTTTCCCGAGAAAAGCAGCGGCGGCGGGTGCCCGGCGTTTACGTAGCATATCCGGTTGGCCTCCATGTCAATCTCCGCCACAAAAGCCGTCACATAGTGATGGGGAGCGGTGCTGTCGTACAACAGCCGGTTCATTCTTTCCAGCGTTTCTTCGATTCCCAATCGCATCGATGCGCACAGGTGGGCGGCGGCACGCATTCCGGACATGATCAAAGCGGCGGGGACGCCCTTGCCGGCAACATCCGCCACAATCAGCAGCACCGAATGCGCCGACAACGGGATAAGGTCGTAATAGTCACCGCCGACGGATTGGCCTTCAAGAATCGTTGCGTGCAGGCTCAGCCGTTCAAGAACCGGCCAGGTCCGCGGCAGCAGGTGCGACTGCACCTGCGAGGCCAGTTCCAGTTCCCTTTCGATCTTCTCGCGCCGCGACCGTGCCTCCACCTCCTTTTGCACCAGCCTGTGGAGCAGGGAGCGCGTGTAACGGGCAAGCAATGCCATCAGGCCGACGAAGGCAGCCAGCACCATTATTTTCGTCAGTTGCCCTACCACCGTCACGCCCGGCCCGTAGAGCTCAGCAGCATAATCTCCAAATTTGACGTCGATAAACCGCAGCGCCCAGGCGAACAGGCTGCCGTAGGCCAGAAAGGCGAATCCGCCGGAAACCAGCGTGAGTCTGGGATCGTAGCGGAACACCGTCATGCCAATGAGCGGGTATACGATGAAAAATGCCGGATTCTTGAGAGCGACGGCCGGCGTGTCATGGAGCGTGTAGGCCAGCAGCACCAGGTACACAAGGGCTATGTCGATCAACGAGGTCGCGTATTTCATCGTTGCGCGGTAAATCACCCGCCGGAGCCAGACCGAGACCGTCACGCTGTAAGCCAGCGCAATCCCGATCGCGCCGAAATTGATCAGGTTGGTGCCGGCTGTAACCGCCGGAGCATTGGCAAGCGCGATCGCGCCGATCACGGCAACGAATCCCAGCCGGGCACGATTCGCAACCCGCTCTACCCTTGCCTCCTGCAGCGCCAGGGCGTGATCCACCCGCTCAGCGATGTTCGTCATGCTACCCTCCCCCTTGCGCTTCCGCCGCGCAGTCCCCTACCCGACAGGCAAAGGTTGACCAATGAAATCTGCTTCTTGGGGGCGAGGATATCACGCCCGGACAGGGAAAGTATGCAGCGTTCTTCCGGGAATGCCGTCCCCCATCCGCGCTCCACTCACAAACCTTGTTCGTTTTTGCCGGTAAACTTTGTTAGAATGAACCTCATGATCCCCATGGTGGCGATACGTCGCGTTTCGATCGCTCTGGCAATTGGCGCGGTCCTGTGGCTGCCGGCACGCGCGCAAGAGAATCAGGTGATCTATGAGGCCAGGAGCCGGTATCAGCTCATTACCGTGCGGGACACCTCAAACGGATACCGCCAGTTGATCTTCGACGGCAAGTTTGACGGCACGGACGCTGTCCAGTCAGAGATGAATCTCTCGGATCATTACGAGCTTTCGCTTTCCTATGCGCGCCATATCATGACGGCATTGCCCCTGGTGGAGAAGCCTTTGCGCATCCTGGTCGTCGGGCTCGGGGGCGCCTGCATGCAGCGCTACCTGCACAAGCTTCTGCCCGACGCCACCATAGAGACGGCAGAACTCGATCCCATGATCCGGGATGTCGCCACATCGTATTTTTTCTTCAAGGAGGATGCGCGGCAGATTGTGCGCCTGGGAGACGGCCGCAAATTTATCGAGGGCTCCAAGGACAAATACGACATCATCTTTCTTGATGCATTCACCGCGGAGTCGATCCCCTATCAGCTGACGACGCAGGAATTCCTCCGCGCCGTCAAAGACCATGTTGCCGCCGGCGGCGTGGTGTGCGCCAACCTGTGGGATGGCGCCTCGGACTACCTCGATATCCTGAAGACCTATTCCACTGTCTTTCCCGAGCTGCGCGTGGTGAAATGCGCCTTTTCGGGAAACGCCATCCTGGTGGCGCTGCCTGCAAAGGCCGGGCTTACCGTGCAGGCGTGGACCAGCAAGGCCGAAGCATTCGAAAAGGCGCATCCGACAGGCCTCGATCTGCCTCGCCTGATCGAGCGCGGAGCCTCCGAGGCGCTGCCCGTCCTCACCAATGCCAGGGTACTTCTGGACAAAAACAAAGATTAGACAAGCCGGCGTGCTTGAAAAAAAGCTGCTTCCTCTGTTCCTTCTTTGCCAGCCCGCAGATAATTTTTGGATCGCAAGCGATTCTTGAACCACAGAGGACACAGAGACACAGAGAATGCAAAGCCGTGTTTCTCTGTGTCTCTGTGTGCTCTGTGGTTTGCTTTTCAGGATTCGGTTGCTGCCGCAAACAGAAAGCACATCAAGTGATCTTACCTTCCCAGGGTGACCAGCTTCACGATCGTGCCGGCAGCCAGGGTGCGATCCGGATCCAGCCGGTTGAGACGGGAAAGATCTTCCAGAGTAATGCGTGATTTTGCCGTCGATCCGGCGATGCTGCGCAGCGACTCACCGCCCTTGCACCTGTAAATCCGGATGCGATCCGGCTGGACTTTCAAGATGCCGGGATCGGCAAGCTCGCGGAAACTCCGTAGCACGGAGTTGAACAATCCCGATGCCCGCGAATATGCGCTTTCCGGAGTCAGGCCGGCAATCTGGTACACCTGCCCTCCATAGAGCACAAAGGCAGCCAGCACTCCGATGCTGGTTTGATCCGCCTGCATGCGATAGCGGCCCAGATATGCCTGGTTGCCATGGATGCTCAGGGATGAACCTTCGACCAGCTCGACGCCCTGCCGGCTGCCGATCTTTTGACCGATGGTTTCCGGCGTTTGCCCTTCCTCCTTCGGCACCAGAGTTAGCTTTACGACAGCATTCCCCTGCGGTTCGGCAAGTACCACCGCACTTCTGGAATTCTGCACCTTCCAGCCTTCCGGCACATCCATCTGGAAGCGAAGGTCCGGGTGCACGAAACGGCGGCCATCGACGAAGCCTTCCCTGGGATTCTCGCCATAGATCAGCCCCGCCAGCCTGGGCAGAAACTCTTCTGAGTTGATCCGATATTCGCGCTTCGGGCCTTCGTTTTTCGTGCGCACGGCCGCGTCTTCGGTTGCCTTGATCCGGTCCGGCGGAGCGGGATGGGAAGAAAGCCAGTTGGGGATGGCATCGCCTTCCGTTTCCCTCATGGTCACGAATACCTCAAAAAACTTGCCCATTTGCGCCGGATCATAGCCGGCAAGCGCCGAATACTGGACGCCCAGTTGATCGCTCTGGCGCTCGTGGTCGCGGCTGTATTTCAGCATGAGAATCCCCAGGCCGGTTCCGGCCAGGTTGCTCAGCCTGCCGAAGGTGGGCGAAAGAACGGAGCCCAGACCCAGCCCCAATCCGAGCAACTGCTGCTGTGACATCTGCGTTACCGAGTGCCTGGCGGTGATATGACCGATCTCGTGGCCGAGGACGCCTGCCAGTTCAGCCTCGTTGTTCATATAGGATAGTATGCCCCGCGTAAAATAGACGAAACCTCCGGGCACGGCGAAAGCATTGACCACATCGGTGTCGAGCACGGTGAATTGCCAGGGGAGATTCGGACGGTGGGAGATCCGAGCGATTTCCAGCCCGATCCGGCTGAAATACTCCTGAAGAGCCGGATTATCGACTGCACCGAACTCCTGCAGGATTTCCGGATGAGAGGCCTTTCCGATCTCGATTTCCTGGCCTTCGCCGATCAGAGCAAGCTGCCGGCCGCCCGTGACGGGATTCTTAATGCAACCCGCCAGGATGAACACCAAGAAAATCAATGATACTCGTCCAAGCCAGGCAGAACCGTGAGTCATCATCCGCAACCTCCGCGTTGGATTTATCCGGCATTTCAAGCCGCAAAAAACATTACCATAGAGATCCATGCCGCGACAGAGAAAGCAATGTTACTAACCAAGGGGCTGCGCCCCTTGATATCCCGCCAAAAAGCGGCGGGATCTGGAAGCCAACAGCCAGGAGGATACAGAGCCGCGCGCGTCAGCAAGCGGATATTTGAAAATCAAACAACTCTTGGCCAATGCGGCGGCAAGGACTGCAAATATCCGCTTGCTGACGCGCGCGGCTCTGTTCGCCTATATGCTGTCATGCGTGCAAAGCCCACTGTCTGAATCGCAGTTCTTGCTTATAAGTGGTTGCGTTCTTGATTCCCATTTCCTCCCGAAAATGTCTGCTTACTGATAAACTGATTCGTAATGCCGGTGTGGGGGAACCTGTCCGCAGATAAGGACGCCACAAGACCGCTTGCTATCCCGGATGAGCTGTGCGATACAGGGATCCGGTAATTCCGAAAAGAGGTGGAAGACGGTGCCGCATCGGTTGCTGCTTTGCAGCTTGTTCCTCTTGCTTACGGCCGGCTCGTGCTCGAGGCCGAAACAAGCACAGGTCCCCGCGCCTGAGCCCAAGCCGCCGGTACCGGCCAGGGAGGAAAGAATCACCCTGGTCCTCTCTGTCGGGGGAAGCAGGGGATTGGCCCATATCGGAGCGATCGACGCCCTCAAGCAGAAAGGCGTCAGGATTCACTCTGTTTTCGGAAATAGCATGGGCGCCGTAATTGGAGGTCTCTACGTCACCGCCCCGAATTCAGATCTGACAGCCCGCTATCGCGCCCTGATCGCCCTCTACCAGAAGAAGACCGAAGAGAACACGCCCCTTTACCGCAAGGTGGCCATCTGGTTGAGGCTCACGGAACCCGCGTTTGAAAACAAGACGTTTGAGGCCGCCATGGACGAACTGTTCGGCCATATGAGAATAGAGGACCTGCCGACCAGGTTTGCCACCAGTTACAAGGTCCGGGAAGGCAATACCATTAAAGACGTGGGAAGACTCAGCGGCAACCTGGCGGAGGCCATTGCGCGCAGCGCCAACAATCCGTTTATTTTCAAAAACGCGGATCTGGTCTTTATTGATCCGGGGATTGACAGGATTTCCGCGGTGCCGGTGGAAGACGCATTCCGGGTATTCAGGCCGGATCGAATCATTGCCGTCAATGTGACCGGGGATCCGATGTTTCAATCCAAGGACGTCACCTGCGCGGTCGACGAAGTGAAACTCAACATCCCGCAGTTCAAGCCCGAAGACGAGTTGGGCGGTGCCGGCAAAACCTTCGATTGGCTATACAAAACGGGTTTCGCAGGCATGACGGAAGCACTTTTGAGGACAGCCCGAAAATGACGGGGTACGCTACCCGAGATCCGGGAGATATCAAGGGCGGAATGGATCTCTCTTGAGTTAGCGGCAGCGGGTCCATCGCCGATTTCGCAAGCTGGGGAAATCAGCTTAACGTGTGAAACACAAACTCAGCAAAATCAGGGACGTCCCCGATTTAGCGGCCGCCTGTTGCCTCTTTGAACTTCGCGGCGCCGCCGACTACCGGCAGCTGCAGCCTGGTGCCGTCGAGATCGACCGTCAACTCGGTGCCGGGCTTGGGCCAGAGCGTGAAGTCGCGGTCGCTCGAGAAGATCATCAGGCCGATGCGCTTGCCGGCCGGGATGATCTGGTCGTCGGGTTGCAGATCGAACGTCATCCGATAGAATTGGCCCGGCGTGAGCGGCTCGCCGCGCACAAACGAATGGTAGTCGCCGCCCTTTTTCAGCGATGCGTAATTCTGAGGATCCGCCCATCCGCGCGTGACGAGGTTCACCGGGCTGATCTGACCGTCGGTCCATGGCAGCACTACAAGCCACACCGAGAGATTTGCGGCCGGCTTGCTCGAGGCAAGCCGCAGCGTGATCCTGACCGTGCCGGAGATGTGCACCGGCACAGTCAATTCCGGCGTGGCATAGACCAGCCGGTTTTCGGACTGCTCGGCCTTCGCCAGCACGGCGCCGCTGAACTCCACGTTGTCGATCAGTTTCTCCGTCCCCTGCTTCCCCGCTGCTTCCAGACCCAGCCCGCCTCGTGTGCGGCCGCCTGACTGCAGGCGCAGCGTCACCTTGGCAGCCGCGGGATTCGGATAATCGGCATACGGGGTGGGAGGAGGCGTCGCGCCGCGCCCGCCTCGGGCTGCACCAGCAGCCTGATTGCCGGCTTCGGCCGGGTTCGCCGGCGGCGCGGGAGCCGTTTCACGGACGATCCATGCCTTTGGGTCCTTTTCGACACCGTTCTGCACGCCGTACAGATAGCGCGTAAACCACTTGTTCATCATTTCCATCGGCGGCGGCCCGCCGTGGCCTCCCTGATGGTAGTACATTTGCAGCGGCACTTTCCCTTTCAGCGCCATGGCGATCCGGACGCTGTGCTCCGGCACCACGTTCCAGTCGTTGAACGCATGCGCCATGAGCACGGCGGCCTTGATCCCGCCAACCCTCTTCAAGAGATCGCGAGACGCCCAGAATTGGTTGTAGTCGCCGCTTTGGCGGTCGCGTTCCTTTGCATACAGACCGTCGCGGATCATTTGATTGCAGCGGTCGCGCCGCGCGGGATCGCCGCTGTTGATGAAGTCGTAGAGGAAGTCGATGTCCTCCCCGAGCCATCCGCCCGGGTGACGCACCAGACCGTTGCTTCGATAGTAGTGGTAATAGGACGTGTTGGGTGCGATGGGAATAATCGCCTCAAGCCCCTTCACCCCGGTGGTCGCCGCTGCCACCGGTAAGGTGCCGTTGTACGACGTGCCGGTCATCCCGACCTTGCCGGTGCACCAGGTCGTGGCCACGACCTCTTGCGTGCCGTCGATCGTCTTATAGCCCTTTGCGCGGCCATTCAGCCAGTCGATCACCGCCTTGGGCGCCAGCACTTCCGGTGTATCCCCCACGGTTACGCATCCCTGGGACAACCCTGTGCCCGGCGCCTCGGAGTGGACGACGGCGAAGCCACGCGGCACCCAAGTGTTTTCGAGCGCCGTAGATTTGGTGATGAAGGGCCGCGTGGGGTTGAACTTGATCTCAGGCTGCGATTTGCGCGGCGGCGGCGGCGCGCCCACCTCCTGCTTCACATCCCAGAGATATTCCCTTGGCCCGGACGTTCCCGCGAAGTACGGCGATGATTCGTAAATGGCCGGGACTTTTAATCCCTCGGTCTCGGTCTGCCGCGGACGCGTGACGTCAACGAATACCCGATCACGTTTGCCGTCCAGGTCCGAGTCGAATTCGGTCTCCACCCAGAGCGTTTCTTTGACCCACTGCGCGGGATCCTGAAACGCCGGCACGACCTGCGCCTGGCCGTCTTTGAATATAGGGCGCGCCGGCTGCGGAGGATCTGCCTGCGCGAACAGGATTGCGGTCAAGATGGCAACAGAGACAACCGCGGACGCGCCGCAAAGATTAAACCGTTTCATGGCAGAACCTCCCTCTTGCGCGAGCGCGGCGAACGATTTTCATGCACGCTCAAACGATGATGGTGATTCGAATTTTCAAGCGGGAGCAGGATAGCAGCACTTGAAGTCGAAATCACCCGGATTCATCACGCGGGTGATCCGCGCCGGGTGCCATGAAGCAAAGCCCGCCGGCATGGGAAGTCACTGGGAGCGCGGCGACTCGTTTGGAGTGCGGCGACTGGTCGCCGCTCTGGAGGTCGTCCTGCTGGCTCGACCTGGCAGCCTGCTGCCTGGAATACCGCAAACCGACTTCCGGCCGTGCTCACAGGCGTCTCGATATCAAAGGGCGGCAAGCCGCCCTGTGCGGCAGCAGCTCGACTCGTGAAAGCGGCGACCGGTCGCCACACTCCAAACGTCCTTCGAGCGCTGATTCCGCCGTCCCGGAGCAAAAACCATGCGGCATTGGACGAGATACCCGTGCCAATCTGCTTGCAGGCGGCGGCCGCCGCTGGCACACTCGATGAATAGCCCGGATCTCTTCGACGTTGAAATTCTGCAACTTTTGCGGGCCGAGGGCGTTTTAGCTATATACGACGACATAAGTGCGCGATAAAAAACTGAACCGCAAAGACCTCGAAGACCTCGAAGGTTTTGGAGCGCTTTATGCCTGCGCACTCGCTTCCCCCGCAGATATGGCAGAGGAAGCGAAACCATGAACCTTTGCGGTCTTTGAGGTCTTCGAGGTTCAATTAAGGCGGCGATTTATGTCGCCACGTATAACAAAGAGGTTTCACTCCTTTCGAGGCATGGCTTGCTTCCGGGTAAGAGCGCATGCTTGTATCGGCTCCAAGGCATTTTGCATCTCAGAACCTTCGGCGGAAGGATGGATTATTTTATGAAAACCAATGGGGATCTGGTCAAAGGAACTCCGCGCCCGCTGTCCCGGCGTGGTTTTCTCGGCGCGCTCGGCAGAGGCCTGCCGGCCGCCGCCCTGGCGCCGGAGTGGCTCCGGAGGATTGAAGAAGCGGCCGGACAGGTGGCCGGTGCGCAGAAGCCGAACATACTGCTGATCCTGGCCGACGACCTGGGATATGGCGGCTTGAGCATTCAGGGCTGCCCGGACATTCCGACCCCAAACATCGACAGCATCGGCAAGAACGGCGCCCGGTTCACCAACGGCTATGTTTCCTGCCCCCTTTGTGCCCCCACGCGGGCCGGTTTGATGACCGGACGATATCAGCAGCGTTTCGGTTTTGAGCACAATCCAGGGCCGGCACAGCAGGCGGCGAAAAATTTCGGCCTTCCGAAATCCGAGACCACACTGGCCGAGCGCCTCAAGCCGCTCGGCTACGTGACCGGAATGTTCGGCAAGTGGCATCTCGGATATGCAGCCGATCTCCAGCCGACGCGCCGGGGATTCGACGAGTTCTATGGTTTTCTGGGAGGCGCCCATCCCTACCTGCCGGCAAGCCGCCAGCTGAGGGAAGGATCCATCCTCCGCGGCACGGAGTCGGTTGCCGAGAAGGAATATCTCACCGATGCCATCGCTCGCGAGGCCGTCTCTTTCATCGAACGTCATAAGGCCGAGTCTTTTTTCCTGTACACTCCCTTCAACGCCGTCCACGCACCCATGGAGGCGGCGCAAAAATACCTGGACCGCTTCAAGGACATCAAAGAGGATCTGCGCCGGACCCACGCGGCCATGCTCGCCGCCCTGGACGATGCCGTCGGGCGGATCCTGGGAAAGATCCGCGAGGCCGGCCTGGAAGAAAAGACCTTGATCATTTTCTTGAGCGACAATGGCGGGCCCACCCGCCAAACCACGTCGAGCAATGCGCCCCTGCGGGGATTCAAGGGGCAGGCTCTGGAAGGCGGAATCCGGATTCCCTACATGATGCAATGGAAAGGGCACATCACCGCGGGCACAACCGACGACCGCCCGGTCATCTCCCTCGATGTCCATCCCACGGCGGTCGCCGCCGCGGGAGCGGCCGTGGATCCGAAATGGAAGCTCGACGGCGTCAACCTGCTCCCCTATCTGACCCAGAAGAAAAAGGACCGCCCCCGCGAAACCCTGTTCTGGCGCATGGGGATGCGCCAACGCGCTGTCCGTCACGGGGACCTGAAGCTGGTCTGGTCCGGAAGCGAACAGCCCGAACTGTATGACCTGGCCAAAGACATCGGAGAGCAGAGGAACCTCGCCGCCGAGCGCCCCGAAGACCTCAAAAGGCTCCAGGCGATCTGGGAGGCCTGGGACAAGGAAATGATGCCGCCTCAATGGGGCGGCCCCCAGGCCGCTCCTGCACGCCCGGGCCAGGCGGCCAAGCCAGGCGCCAATGCCCCCGCCAATGAGCGCCAGCTCCGGCTCCGTTTTGATGCGATGGACAGAAACAAAGACGGCGCCCTGGCCGCTGATGAGGTTGCCCGGCCGCGGATCTTCAGGCAAATGGACAAAAACAGCGACGGCAAGGTCACGCTGGATGAAATGCGCGATTTCTATGGCATACGAAAGAAGTAGACGGCGGCTCCGGAACTGCCTCCTTTGTATGGGTCTGACCCTGCTCACACTCGCAGTCTATTCCCAGGTATACCGGCACGGATTCATCGATTTTGATGACACCGTCTATGTTTTACAGAACCGGCACGTGAATCAAGGGCTGACTTGGAGCGGCATCGTCTGGGCGTTCACTACCGGCTATGCGACCAACTGGCATCCGCTGACGTGGCTTTCCCACATGCTGGATTGCCGGCTCTTCGGTCTCGCCGCCGGGCCGCAGCACCTGGTGAGCGTGCTCTTCCACATTGTCGGCACGCTCCTGCTTTTCCTTGTGCTCCGGGATCTGACCGGCGCGCTCTGGAAATCCGCATCGGTCGCGGCGCTGTTTGCGCTTCATCCACTGCATGTGGAATCGGTCGCCTGGATTGCCGAACGCAAGGATGTCCTCAGCACAATGTTTTGGATGCTCACGCTGTGGACTTACCTGCGCTACGTCAGGAAACCGGGCGCGCTTCGTTACTCCGCCTGCCTCCTTTGCTTTGCTTTGGGCCTGATGGCCAAGCCCATGCTGGTCACGCTCCCTTTCGTTCTGCTCCTGATTGACTTCTGGCCGCTCGGCCGCTTCTCTGCGCCGGCCGGCGCCAAAACCGGCAAGAAGAAGCAAGCGCCGGAACCTGTCCCAAACCGGTGGTTGCACCCAGTGCTGGCTCTCATCCGGGAAAAGGCGCCGTTCTTCATCCTCGCTGCCGCTTCGAGCATCGTCACCTACCTGGTGCAGGCATCTGGCGGAGCGGTAAAAAGCGCTACGGTCTTCCCTTTCGCCACCAGAGTGGCGAATGCGCTGCACGCATATGCCGGGTACCTCGTGAACGCCGCCTGGCCTTCCGGCCTGACCTTTTTTTACAGGTATCCCTTCGGCGGCTACCCTATCTGGAGAACCGCACTGGCCGCGCTGCTTCTGATCGGCATCACGGTCCTCGCATTCCGGTTCGCCGGTCGATTTCCATACTTCACTGTCGGATGGCTCTGGTACCTGGGCACTCTGGTTCCTGTCATCGGCCTGGTCCAGGCCGGCTGGCAGGCGATGGCCGACCGGTACACTTACATCCCTCTGATCGGAATTTTTGTGATCGTCGTTTGGGGGGCCGCCGAGGTCGCAGCCGCAATTCCCGGCGGCAGGAAGATCCTCATTGCGGCGGGGGCCGCCGCCTTGATGGCTTTCTCCACCGCCACCTGGTTCCAGCTGCGCTGGTGGCGGGACAGCGCCACGCTCTTTTCACGCGCGCTGGCACTCGACCGCGAGAACTACATGGCACACGGGCTGCTCGGAAACTCGCTGGCCATGCAGCATAAATACCCCGAGGCGATTGCCCACTATTCCGAGGCGCTCCGGCTCAAGCCCGACGAAGTGGATTTCATCGGCAATCTCGGCTCCGCGCTCTACCGCATGGGGAAGACGGAGGAGGCGATCGAGCAGTACTCGCGGGCGCTCGCGATCGATCCGAACGAACCATACGCCTTGAAAAACCTCGGACTGGCGCTTTACGACCGGGGGGAATTTGCTGAGGCGCTGGCCCGTTTTGAAAAAGCTCGAGCCAAGACGCCCGAGGATCTCACCCTTTTGTGCGCACGCGCCAATGCCCTGGCAAGGACCGGCAAGTACCAGGAATCCATCGGGAGCTATCGCCAGGTGCTCAGCAAAGAGCCGGAAAATACGGAAGCTCTGTTCGGATTAGGTCTGGTACTGGGGCACCTCGGAGATGACGCCGGTGCGCTCCAGGCGCTGGAAAAGTCTCTCCAGATCAACCCTGGTTATGCGGAAGCCCACAATAGCCTGGCGAATATCCGGTTCAAACAAGGGCGCATGGATCAGGCGATTTCGCATTACCAGCAAGCGGTCCGTCTGAAACCGCAGAACCCGGAGATGCGCTACAACCTGGGAATCGCCCTTTACAGTCAGGGCAAGGATGAGGAGGCGATCGCAAACTACCGTGAGGCCATCAGGCTCAGGCCTCAATATGCGGAAGCCTATCTCGGGCTGGCAGCGGCTCTCGAGCGCCAGGGAGATGAGCGGCAGGCGCTCGCCAACTGCGCTGAAGCGGTCCGCCGTAAGCCGGATTTCGGCGAGGCTTACGACCGCCTGGGAGTGATGCTATTCAACAGCGGCCAGGCACAGAAAGCGCTCGAGGCCTTTTCCGAGGCGCTGCGCCTGAACCCGAACGACGCCGAAACCCGGCACCATCGCGATCAGGTGCTCACAGCCCTGGGCCGGACCAAACGACATCCCTGACACACAGATCCGCTAGTGAGACTCCACCCGCAGAGCGCTGACTGCGGGACACACCTGACACTGTGGGGTTGGGCTGGATTGTCATGCCATTCGCATCCCGGACGAGGCCGGCCGATGCTTGAGTTCGGTCAAAAAATCGCGGCGTCCGGCCCTGGGACCGCGGGCGTCCCGCCCGCAAAAAGTCGCCTAAAGATGAAGATTGGCGGCTGCGGCATCTGCATGAGTATTTTGCGGGCGAGACGCCCGCGGTCCCAGGGGCCGGACTCCGCGCAGTATGAATCGGACTCCTGACCATTGCCAGAAGTGATACCCCCACAGTGTCAAGTGTGTCCCACAGTCAGCGCAGAGCGGGTGGCCTCAGGAAGCCCCCAAGATGGGGGCATGCAAGTGGGTCCCGTCCGGCTCAGGGAATGCCGAGGATAGGAAGCCGTTGGAACAGCAGAGGTTTTTCGAATCTCACCGCCGGAGGCGGTGGTTTACCTTAACCAAATTAGGAGGGCTCGCGCTGTTATTATCCGGCCGCGGGATTGACGTCGCGGAATTTTCTGGCTACACTTGTAGCTATATTTATCCGGAGGCCCCCATGCGCTTTGCAAGCGTTGCCGAGGTCAAAAACCAGCTTTCCCGATATCTGGCTCAGGCAAAAAAAACCAGGGAGCCGATCATCGTAACTCATCACGGCAAACCTTACGCGCTGATCCAGACCATCACGGAAAAGGACCTCGAGGAGCTGGGCTGGAAGCATCTTGCCGAAATGCGCCTGGAGGAAGCCTGGGTGGGAGAAGACGATGCCCTCTACGACTATCTATAATCGTGGCGAGGTCGTGGTGGTCCAGGTGCCTTTTTCAAATGGAACCGGAACAAAACCGCGTCCTGCGTTGATCATCAGCGATCACTCCTTTCACGGCGCCCTGCCGGATGTAATCGTCTGTCCAATCAGCAGCCAGCCGCGCTATTATGCCAAACCCGGTCCCGGAGACTGCCCCATTCGAGCATGGCAGGCCCTGCATCTTCGATATGCCAGCACGGTGCGTGTTTCGAAAACTCTCTCCATCGACAAGAAGATCGTCGGCAAAAAACTCGGAATCCTGGAGCAGCCGGATATGGCGAAGGTTGAGTCTGCACTCCGGGCAGCGCTGAGACTGCCAAGTCCGGCTTGAACGGCCCGCTAGGGCTTGAGGATCCTGCGGGGGAGCAGCGGGTTCAGGTGCATCGTCAGGTCGTAGACCGACGCGCCGGTCGCGGTGTTGACGTCTTCCGGCCGGGACCCTTCCTCCGAGTCGAAGAATGTGGCGACATCCCCGACCTTGACCCGGGGATCGGCGCCGATTTCCACGATCGTGTGACTGGCGGATACGGAAGCTATCACGGGGTATAGAGTGCCTCCGATCCGGACGCGCCCGCCCTTGGCCGCTGCCCGGGGATAACCATCCGCGTGGCCGGCCGGGAGCGTGGCAATCCAGACATCCCTGGACGCCGTGTACGCGCGGTTGTAACCGGCGCTCTCTCCTTGCGCCAGCTGCTTGACATAGGCGACCTTCGCCTTGAGGCTGACGGCGGGACGCAGATCGAGGATCGCTGCCCTACGGAATTCCGGCTCGGAATAAATGCCGTACAGGGCCATGCCGGGGCGGACCATGTCGAGAAACGAATCCGGATTCTGAAACAGGCCGAAGCTCGAGGCGGCATGTTTCCTTCCCAATCGCATGCCCGCGGACTCCAAAGAAGAGACAAGCTCGCGGAATCTCCTGAGCTGCTCCTTGTCGAATTCCGGATCTTCGCTGAAGGTCATCATGGTCCCCTCGATATGCACCGACTTGCTTTGCGCCAGGCTGCGCATCAGCGGGGCAGCCTTGCGGTAAGGGACTCCGACCCTTCCGATCCCGGTATCAACGCAGAAGTGAATGGGCACCGGCTTCCGGAGTCGTGCCGACAGCCTGTCGAGCGTCCGGCCGGCCTCCGTGTAAATCATCGGCCGAATCCCGCGGACGACCGCATCCTCCAGGTCCTTCTCATTGAACGGCCCCATGAACAGGACCGGCTTGCGGATTCCGGCGTCCAGGAGCGCATGCGCCTCCTGCAACTTCACCACAGCCAGCGCGTCAACCTGCGGCAACTCTTCAAAGATCCGTGCCACGTTGACAAGGCCGAGGCCGTAACCGTTATTCTTGATTACCGCCAGGATCCGCCTGCCCGCAATCCGGCGGCTCACCTGCTCGACGTTGTGCCTGATGTTGGCCGGATAAACCTCGATCCAGGGATCGAAGTCGGAGTCTCTGGCGGCCGCGCCGATGCCTGCGGCCTTTATGCCGGGGAGCAGCGATGCGCCGATGGCGGCCTTGAAAAAGGATCGTCGGGAAGTTTCCATGGTCCCTCCAACGTATGACTCTTCAGCTGATCGCCGAGGATATCAGAGGAGCTCGGCAATTTCAAAAGGATGCCGTGCCTGGCCCTGTGATTCAGCCGGCCTTGGAATACATCGCCCCAGATAGGATGCACCCAACATTCTGGATGGAGGCTTTCAGAAAAAACCAGGTGGCAGGGACGCTGTTTTGGCTTAGAATCCAGTGGGCAACCGGTTTCCGGCTCCGGGCGGCGCCAGGAATTAATCGGGAATCCCGTTACATGGAATCGGAGGAGATGGAATGAGAAGGAAATGGGCGATTTTTGTGATGCTGAGTGCCTGCATGGTGATCCTCTGCGGCATGGTCCAACCTGCGGCGCTTCAGGCGCAGTCGGGTGCGGCCGCACAAGCCGGTGCAGCCGCAGCCCAGGATGATCCGGTGCGGACGCTGGTCAGCCGGCTCGATCTCGAGAAGTACAAGGCCACCATCAAGGGTTTGACCCAGTTCGGTGACCGACGGCAGGGCACGGACCGCAATCGCGCCGCCGCCGACTGGATCGAAGCGCAGCTAAAGAGCTACGGATGTTCGGACGTGGCGCGCATCAAGTACGAATACGCGCCGGCAGCCCGGTCAGGGGGAGCAGGCGAAGCGGGCCGAGGCGCCGCGGCGGCGGGCGGAGCCGGCCGCGGAGTTGCAGCGGCAGGCGCCGCGGGGGCCGGCGGTCAGGCAGCGCCGGTCCAGGCTCGGGGCCGGGGAGGCGCGAATCCCGTCAACAAGGGAAACCGCGCCCCGAGCGGTGTGAATAACGATCCGAACAAGCAGCCCGACGTCAAACTCCGCGAGCTGAACATGCAGCCGTCGACTCCGGGCGCGCGCGAGGATGTCTACTGCACGAAGGTCGGCTCGACGCGCCCCGAGGAAGCCTACATCGTCGCGGCGCATTATGATGGCATCGGGTACAGCGAAGGGGCGAACGACGACGCATCCGGTGTGGCGCTGGTGCTCGAGGTGGCGCGCATTCTGTGCGCTCCCGATGTCAAGACCGACCGGTCGGTCAGGTTTGCGCTCTGGAACAACGAGGAGACGGGCCTCAACGGCGCGCGCGCCTATGTCGAGCAGCGGGCGCCGCTCCAGGGCAAGGAGGATCCCCCCGGCTCCGGCAAATATCCGGAGCCGAAGTGGATTGGCATGATCCAGCATGACATGATGCTCTATGACCATGGAATGCCCGGCCCGGACGGCAAGCTCCCGGCTGAACAGCGTCTTGAGGCCGACGTCAACATCGAGTTCGCGGCAACGTCGAAAATGGCCGCCCAGGCCCAGGAACTCGCATGGGCGCTCAAGAACGCGAACGACCGCTATGCCACCGATTATCCGGCAGTCGTCGGCAATCGCATGAGCAACACAGACTCGGCGGCGTTCCAGGACCTGGTCGCGGCCATCAGCCTGCGTGAGCTCGAAAGGCTGTCTCAAGTCGGCATGGGTTGGGACCCGACCTGGCACCAGGTGATTGACGTGTTCACAACATTTTCCGACAAGGATTTCCGTCTCGGCCTGAACGCCGTGCAAACCACGCTGGCCGGTGTGGCCACCATGGCTGGAGCGAAGTTTAAATAAAAGTCGAAAAACTATTCCTGCCTGAAAATGTTCGCCAGCGGAATGACCGCCTCGAGATTTGCCAGCGGCGCGATGGCATCGCCGGCGAAGAAGCGCTGACACGAGCCGTAGGCCCCCTGATTGGGCTCGCGGTGGACTTCGATGCAGCGGTCGATGAGGTTGACAATCCAGTAGTCCCGGATGCCCGCCCGCGCATATAGGCTCCCCTTGCGCCGGCGGTCATATTCCAAGGTAGTGTCGGAAACTTCGACGATCAACAATGCCGTCGCCGGATGCGCATGTAAATAATTCAATGCTGTGCCGGATACGACAGCCACATCGGGTTCCGGCTCGGAATCAGGAGAGAGCGCGACCGGCAGTTGCATCCGTATGGAGAAGGCCGGGCCGAAGGCCAGTCGCAGCTCGTCATAAACGAGCTGGATGAATGTGGCGTGGACGCTTCCCTGGGGCGTCATCCGCAGAATCTCTCCGTCGACCAGCTCGACACGCTCACCAGGGGTGAACAGACCCGCTGAAGCCATTTTGTTGTAATCTTCCCTCGTCCAGCGCCGCATCTCGATGGCTTTCATAGATTTGTTTCGCTCTCTTGGAGTATACGGCAGCTTGCGTTCTCAGTAAATCTCCTCATGATAGGAAGTTTCCGCAGGCTCCCATTTATTTCATGAAAAATGTGGCCCGCTTCTGCTCCTCATAAAAAATCTGACTGGGGCATCAGTCTTTTGCTTTAGAATCGCTGACAGGATCGCTTTCAGGCTCCGCCCACTCAATCACCCGGGCCTGGGAAGGAAGGTTATGAGACGAATTGCCTTTGGATTGGCATGGCTTCTGCTTCTTGTCTCCTTCGCGCCATCACAATCCCCGGCGGCGCGCGAGCAATATGATGCGGGGGTGGCGCTGCGGGCGAAAAAGGACCAGCCAGGGGGGGGCGTGGGCATGGATGTCGACCTGGGATTTGACGCGCCGACCCAATATCTCGGCAAGGGCGCCAAACGCGCTCCCAATCCCGAGTACCAGTATTGGCTCGATGGTTTAAGAAAGAAAGAATAGCAGCGGAGCTCGCACCCGCGTCTCCCCCCGGGAGTACCAGGCACAGGCGAAGGAGGTCATCAGAAAGCAGTTTGTGGAGGAGTTCGGACATCCGCCGGACGAGGCGTTCCTGAACTTCACGCACGGCGGCGACGCCGAAGCCTATAAGAACCTGGCCTGGATCGGCAGGCGGGGCCTGAAGACCGCGGACTTTCCGGCTTTGCATACCCAGGGTCCGGCCTACGCTCAGCAGGCCGGAGATGTCACGCGTTTCAAGGTGAACGAGCTCGCGCACGGGCATCCGTCGCTGGACACCTATTCCCTGTTTCAGGAGAACTGCCGCGGCATGGTGAAGGACATGAACACCAAGCTCATGGGGGCGGCGCCGGGAGCGCCAATTAATCCCGCGGCTCCGCTGGCCAGCGCGCCGCGCAAGGTCCAGGAGCACTTCCTGCAGCTGCGCAAGGTGATGGACGATTTCGCCAACAACCGCATCAGTCCCATCGAAGCCGAGCGCGCCATCAACCAGCTCACCGGCGGCCGCGGCATGGCGGAGGTAGCAGATCGTTTCGGGATCGCGTTGCAGGGCGGACTTGCGCGATAGCCGCAGCGTATTGCAGAGCTTCGAGGCGCAGGGCTTAAGGTTGGGCTGCCCCGTTCCGCGGCGACTGGTCCTGCTCCTTACACGGAAATCCCTGGTGGCAGACAATGCCGGGAAGAAGGTGGCTCCGTTCTGGAGTGCGGCGACTGGTCGCCGCTTGCACCAATCCCATGCAACCCCACATGGGCGGCTCGCCGCCGGAATGTCCACAAAACTCCTCAACCCTGTTTCAGGCGTTGTTCAGCAAAATGGCAGCAAGCTGCCTGTGCGCGGCAGTAGGAAGGCTCGCATAAGCGGCGACGAGTCGCCGCACTCCAGAACGGGCCGGCCCTTTAGAGGCCTTCAAAAGTGTAGTTCGCTGCGCCTTCCAGACGCGGCCGATTACCTGATCAGGTACAGCTGGGTCGGGTAGCCGTCGGCCCAGCGCGCGCCATCTTTGGCATAGAGGGCTTCGTCTTCCAGTCCCATGCTCACACGCGTGTTTCCCCACTCAGAGACGATATCGGAAACGCTGAGTTCGATCGAATAGGAGGTGTTTGGAAACAGCGGGTGTTCACCCGTGCCGGGCACGAAGCTCTGCTTTTCGGTCATGCCCAGCATCATTCCCGAGCCGTGGCCGTAGAATCCTATCGGATGCGTATAGATGCTGCACTCGATCCCCTCGGTCTTCGCCTTCTGTAATGCGGAGATCAGGATTTCATTCCCTTTGCGCCCTTCTTTCATTTCGCCGAGCAGGATTTCCTGGAGCCGGTTTCCTTTCTTCAACAGGTTCCTCAGCCCCTGGGGCGCGTCGGTTTCACCCGTTTTGAGCACGTAGGCCATGTGCTGCTGATCGGTGGCGAGCTCCAGGTAACGGAATCCCACGTCGCAGTGCAGGAGGTCGCCCCGCCGGATGACCCGGTCGTTCTTCGGATATTTCGCCGCCTCGGCCGGGGCGCGGCGGATGTCCACGGAGGGCTGGAACCAGGCTGTGAGGCCGAGCTTTGCCACGCGGTCGCGGTACCACCATTCCACGTCGTCGGCCGTGGTCACATCGGGTGTGATCACCTGGTTGGAAAAGAACTCGGCGATGAGGTCGTGACCGATGCCCGCCAGGTGCCGGTACAGGCTGAGCTCCATCGGGCTGCGCGTCTCGTACCAGCCGATGCAGACCTTCTCGGCCGATACCAGCCGCGCCCGGTATTTCGCATCGAGCGCCTGTTCCAGTTTGGCCTTGTGGAAAGCCGAAAGCCCAAGCCCGTGAGAGAAGTCGTCGTGGTAATCCCAGTGTTCGGCGTAGTTGATGCCTATTTTCTTAGGATCGGTTTTGGCGATATAGTCGGCGACGGCGGTAAATTGCGCGTTCGCCCCTTTGGCGCGGTACTGCTCGGTGAAAATGTTCGTGTACATCGGACCGGCAGCGGAAGCGCCGTGCCAGCTCGCCGTCAGCTTCTTGAATCCCTCCGCGGAGTCGTGGAAAAGCAGAATCGACAGCCGCCGCGCGCTCATCCGCGGCCGTGTGGTCAGGCTCATGAACACCGGATCTTCGTTGTATTCGAAACAGATGACGAGCCACAGGTCGATTCCCTCACGCCGCATGATCTGGGGAAGAATGTTATCCAGGCGCCAGGCCACGTTCTCATTGACGACCTCAGCGCGCCGCCGTTCCGGGAGGATGTTTTCCACATCCCGGGCTTTCCCCATCGTCCAGTTGATCTGGGCGGGAGAGGGGGATGACAGGCACAACAACAACAATGCAGTCAGAATGGACCGATGCTTCATAAAGTTCCTCCTGGAGCTCTGGCGGCACATTATAAGCCGTCCACCTGATTTCAGCGTAAAATTCGGGAAAATGGGGATTAAGACTGGGCAGCTGCGTTTGGAGTGCGGCGACTGGTCGCCGCTCTAAAGATCGTATGGCTGCCATGAGCAGGCAGCTTGCTGCCTGGAATTCCACAAAGCGGGACCCGGCCCTCACTTCCAGGCGGCCCGAGAAAAATGGCGGCAAGCCGCCTGGTGCGGCGGCAGACCGGCGGCCGAAAGCGGCGACGAGTCGCCGCACTCCAAACGCAGCTGCCGTCCACCAGGTGTCGTCTCCTGAGATACAATTGCGTATGAGTAGCAGGCCGGAGCGCCGCGCCCCATATCGTCCTGAGGCGACTACTCCCGCCTGAATATGTCTGCCGCGGGGATCATGGCTGTGGAGATTGCGAGCGGAGCAATCGTATCGCCGGGAAAAGATCGTCGGCAGGAGCCGTAGGCGCCCTGATGGGGCTCGCGATAAACTTCGACACAGCTTTCGATGAGGTTGACGATCCAGTAGTCCTGGATGCCGGCGCGCGCATATAGACTCCCCTTGCGCCGGCGGTCATGTTCCAGGGTGGTATCGGAAACCTCGACGATCAGCAATGCCGTCGCCGGGTGCGCATTCAAATAACTCAGCGGATTCCCCGATACGACCGCCAGGTCAGGTTCGGGCTCGGAATCCGGGCTGAGCGCGAGGGGCAGTTGCGGCCGCACATCGAAACCCGGGCCGAAGGCAGCCCGCAGGGCATCCTCGGTCAATCGAATGGCCGTTGCATGCACGCTACCCTGGGGCGTCATCTGCAGAATTTCTCCGTCGACCAGCTCCACACGCTCGCCCGGGGCGAACATGCCAGCTGCGATCATCCGGTCGTACTCTTCCCGCGTCCAACGCCGCATCTCAATGGCTTTCATAGACTTACTCCGCTCCAAGAGAGCATACGGCAGCTCGCGTCCTCAGCAAATCTCTTCATACTATAATGTTTCCGCAGAGTGCCTTTTATTTCCCGGGAAATGCGCCCCATGCTCAGTTTCAGAGCAGCGGGTTAGGCCATATTGCGCATGATCGCCCGCTTTTGATCCTCCAGCGCTTTGATCATGTTGATCAGGGTTTCAATAAGGCTGCGAAGAGACGATTCCTGGTCATCCATGGCCTTGGCCTTGGCTTCCATTTCCACTCCCTGGTCGTAGGTGTCGGGATTGGCCATCAGATCGCGTGCGGCCCGATGCATTGCGGCCGCCTCTTCCCTCGCCTCCGCCTCCTGCCGCAGCACCTCATCGAGCTTCCCTTGCACTTCGGCAATCTTGCCGTTGACAAAGGCAAGCTCCTGTTCGAGCTCGGCGGAGCCGCGCACATGCGGAGTTTGTCCGGCACGTCCGCCCGCCCCAACACCATAGGCCGGCAGCGCTTCCGGAGATATCTCCACGGCACACGGTTCCTCCACCCTTGCCATTGCGGTGATGGTCCTCTCGAACTCCGCAAAGCCGAGATCGTCCCTGGCCTGGCTCTGGCCGGCTGCCTCTTCCTCCGCCCCCAGGACATCCTCCAGGAGCTCGTTGAAAGTGTCGTCATTCACGTCGGCCTTATCAATGGTTTTTTGGATGGAACTGTCACGAAAGCGCTCGATCAGTTTCTGCAGTCCTTTGCGATCCTTCTTTTGTTCCAGCAGCTGCATCTTCCTCAAGAAAGAATTCAGCGCGGCCTTGGCAAGAGAGAGCCTGCGCAGGTCGCTGTTGGCGTGCCCGATTTCGATCTCGATCTGGGAGACTTCGCGGAACAGATCCATGACAAGCGATTGCTTGCCGGCCTTCTTGGCTTCCACGGCGCGCATGACGCGCTCCTGCTTCTTTTGCTCGAGCATGATCAGGTCGCGCCGTTTCTTTTTCTGATCCAGCTCCAATTCCTTGAGCTGATCATCGATTTCCGAAGCACTGGGATTTTTGCTGAATAATCTCGCGATAGGATTCATGATTTATGCACCCTGGTTTGCATTGCGGGCTAGCCGCGCTGCATGTTCCAATGCGTGTTGGCCAGACGATCCTCGACGGTTATGGTGTTCGCATCCACGACGGTATAGAAATAGGTCCAGCTTTCCACCCACCTCATCGGCGTCCCGTTGTACATTTTGGGCTCGTGGTCCTTGACGACGAAATGGATGTAGCCGTCGCCGAGTTCCACGGTGCCGACATCGTAGGTCATCATGTGGTTCAGGACTGCGTTCTGGGAAAATTTCTTGTCCGGCTGAAGAATCAGCTCGGTGTACAACGTGCCGTATGGGGTCGTCACCGCTGATTTCCAAATGCCGAAAATCTGGAGGGGCCCGGCCTGGACTGGAGGAGCAGGGCGAACGGCCGCAGGCCGCGCAGGTCCTGCCCCGGTTGCGGCGCCAGCCTGCTGTGCGGCCAGAAACAGCGCCTGCGCTCCCGCCGGCGCATTCCGCACCGGTTCGGGCCGGCCAGCCGCTTCGACCGTGAAAAAGGTCAGGCACTGGCTGCATAGGTGCTGGCCCAGATGGTCCCGCAAATGCTTGCATTCACCTCGTTTGCCATCAGCGCATGAGTGCTTGGTTTCGCAATAGTTCATCGTAGCCTCCCTGGATCAAGAAGGACTGAATGTCGGAACCGGGTCCCCCGGGGCAGTCCCATTTCATCAGGTTCCACAAGCCGCAGGGCCGCACAGGAACTTGGACCGTTATGCAAAGCGTAACGGGAATGCTGTTCTCGTCAGAAGCCAGAAGCCGAAATCAAGAAGCCAGAATGCCCACGTGGAGCTCCCTGCGACTCGCAAACGAAGCACTGCAATGAATCCTTCTGGCTCCTGGCTTCCGGCTTCTCATATCCCGCCGTCTTTTGGCGGGATATCAAGGGGCGCAGCCCCTTGCCTGGTCCTATTGTAATGCACCGGAGGATCGGGCGTCTACAAATGGATCGCACGCGCCGCAACCGGGTTGAAAAAGCCGTCGGGAAAGCAACTGGCTTTCACTGTCCTTCCACAAGTGATGGCCCCTCCCTGCCTGCTGCCTGCATCACCTCGGGGCATGAGGCCGATTTATGGTCATACTTCCTTGCCTCCATCGGCATTACGCGGGAGAATAGGGACGGATGGAATTGCCATGTGCCAGCCATCGATCCTTTCCCTGATCTTCCGAAGCCTCGGGAAGCCGCGAGGCATCCGTACCGGCTCGTCTTTGAGACGCACCCGCCATGCCCGGTTTGCAGGAAAAAAGACCGGCCGACATCCGGCCGGCATGATCCTGATGCTGATCGCGGCACTATGCTTGCAGCTGCCGGCGCAGGAAGATGCGCTCAAACGGGGAATCTCTTTGATGAAGGCCGCGCGCAGCTTGGAAGCGGAACGTGTCTTCCGCAGCATCCTTCCTTCCAATCCGGACTTTTGGGCCGCGCAGACTCATTTGGGTTTCCTCTTGATCCAGCGCTCGGCGCTTGCCGAAGCCGAGGGAATCTTCAGAGGCCTGCTGAAGGAGGACTCGGAAAATGCCTCTGCACGCCTGGGCCTGGGCGTGACACTGCTGCTCAAGGGACGGCCCGCCGAAGGAGGCAAGGAACTGGAAGAGATTCTGGCTGACCCGTCAATCGGGCTCATGGCAAATGCCCAATGGGTCATGAGCCTGCTGTACGAGGGAAAGACCGAAGAGGCATTCAAACGCGCGGAGCTGCTCAGCCAGATGTATCCTTCCCATGCGGTGTTCCATTATCTCCTCGGATACCTGTACCAGGTTCGAGGCGAGGCCGGCAACGCGCTGCAGTCCTTTCTGAAATCCGTCCAGTTGGATCCGGCCAGCCTGCCGACCCACTTCAGCCTGATCGGCCTGTACCGTCTGCAGAAGGACTGGCCCAACGCTCTGCGCTGGGCCCAGAACGCGCTCGCCGTCGATAACAATCAGCCGGTGCTTTATGAAGAACTGGGCGCAATCTACGAAAATCTGGGCCGGAGAGCCGAGGCCGAGGCCGCGCGGGCGGAAGCGAAAAGGACCTTGGATGCCGAGGTGCTGTACACCAAGGCAGTCCACGCAAGGTTTGGGGGCCGCAGCGCGGATACGGAAAAACTGCTGCGTGAATGCCTGGCACAGAATCCGCGGTTAACGAAGGCATGGGTGGATCTTGGCGAACTGCTGCAAGGAATGGGCCGGCCGGTCGAGGCGCGCCAGGCGTTTCGCAACGCGCTGGAACCGTCGCCGCAGGATGCGCGCGCCCTGTTCGGCCTGGTGGCTTCCCTGCAGCAGGAAGGAAAAGCCGAGGAGGCTCTGCGCTACCTGGAAAAGGCCGCGGAAGCGAAGAAACTCTCGCCGGACCTGCTAACGGCGATGGCGGCCGCGCTGCAGCAATCCGGGAGATTGGAAGCGGCCATCGCTGCCATGGAACGCGCCCTGGAGGCGCTTCCCAATGATCCCGATCTATTATCCTATCTCGGCTTCCTGCAACTATCGAGCGGCAGAGGGGGGGAGGCGCTGGCATCCTACACGGCGGCGCTGCGCCTCAATCCCGCGCAGTTCGACGCCCTCTTCGGCCAGGCGCAGTCGCAGCTGATGCGCGGCGCGACGCGTGACGCGATTCATTCCCTGCTGCGCGCACAGGCCCTTGATCCGTCGAACATCCAGGTCATCAAATCGCTGCTCACAGCCTATCGACAGGCAGGAGAGCCGGGCGCGGCCGAGTCCGTTTGCCGGAGATGCCTGAAACTGGATGCCAAAGACATCGAGTGCCGGGAACAGCTGGCCCGGCTCAGACTGGAAGCGGAAGACTACAAAGAAGCGATTTCCCATCTGGATTTCATTCTCAAAACCGGATCGGAGTCCAAGCGGGTTCTCGATTCCCTCGCCTATTCGCTCTTGAAAACCGGAGCCTACTCTCGGGCAATTGACCTGTATGCAAGATCGCTCGAGCATTATGGACCCGACGCGCGCGTACACGCAAATCTGGGATTCTTGTACCGCTGTGTGCGAAACCTGCCGGCGGCCATAGCTGCTTACCGGCATGCCCGCGATCTGGCGCCGGCGGATCCCGAGAGGAACGGGGACCTGGGCCTGGTTCTCTATCTGGCAAAAGAGTATTCGGCGGCCGTGGAACCGCTGGAAACGGCACTGCGCCTGAAGCCGGATTACGGGATGGCCCATTACTACCTGGCTCTTGTCTATTGGAGCATGGGGCTGAACCGCCTTGCCCTCGACCACGCCCGCGTCGCCGAGGTCCAGGGTGTGCGAGACGCCGCCCCCCTGGTCCGCAAACTATCCCGGATCGGGAAATGACTCCCCGGCTGTTTCCCCTTGACCAGGCGCCCTATTCTTCCAGCCCGCATTTCTCAGAGGATTTCGTAGCGAGGCGGCTTGGTAGCGCAGGCATCTTGCCTGCGACGGCCCGCAAATTCTGCGAGGCCGCAGGCTGGAAGCCTGCGCTACAGGCGTACTTGACAGTACGTCGAGGAGAAAGACCGAGCGCAACGCGGCAGACTTGCCCGGCCTCCTCGGCCAATCTAATCCTTGGATTTTTGTGCCGCACTTTCGGCGCCTGATGATGCCTTTCGCTAACCCGGATTATTCATGAAAAATCAGCCGACTCGCTGGCGGCCCAGTACAGAGCTGCGACCGTAAGGGAGCGGATTGGCCGCCAATCTTACATTCTGTGGTATTCGCGCGCCGCGATCCGCTCCCTTACGGTCGCGGCTCCGTTGGCTTTGCGCACATCGGTTCGGCTCTTCATGAATAATCCGGGCTGATGCCGTAAGCAGTTGTATTCCCAGTATTTATGGGGATTCAGCCTGTCGCCGTGGATTGGGGTCATGAGATTTCCGTGGCGATATTTTTTGCTAAGTGCTAATTATAAGGAGAAGGCAATCCAGCCTGCCTCTCGAGGAGCTTTGCAAGTAAAATGGCAATCACGGGGACCCTGGGTGAATATGAAAAAAAGCAGATACTCGAGTTAGAAGAATGGAGGATGGAAAGACCAAGCACTATCAGTGCTGCTTTAAGTTTCGTGAAATTTCCGATTTCCCTTCTCATTCAAGCTGTCGTGCCAAGGTCGGCCATCCGGCGTGTCATCAGCGGCACGAGCAGGGCGGCGGAATGGTTGGCCGATGAAGGCGATGTCATGAGAAAAGGAAAGGTGTCGGAGATTGATGAATTGAAAACAAAAGACCTCAGGCTGTCCGATAACCTGGCCAATGAAGTTCACAACTGGGCTCTCGGCATTGCATCTGCGGAAGGCGTCGGGTCAGGTTTGTTGGGATTCTTCGGATTGGCGCTGGATATTCCCTTTATTATTACTTTCGCCTTGAGGACTATTTATAAAATAGGCCTTTGTTATGGATACCAGAGCGGACATGAAAAAGGCGAGCGCTTTGCTTTAGCGCTTTTATCCGTCGCCGGCGCCAACACCGCAAGTGAAAAGGCCAATGCAGTAAAAATGCTGCGCGCGATCGATGTGATGATTGCCAAACAGACTCTGAAGACGATCGCTGAGAAGGCGGCGCAAAGGCAATTAGCAAAAGAAGCGGCACTTCTCAGCATGGAAAATCTGGGAAGGCGACTGGGGATCAATATCACCGAGCGCAAGGTCCTGCAGGCCGTGCCGGCAATTGGCGCCATCGTCGGGGGGTCGGTGAACGCCTGGTTCATTAACGATGTTGCCTGGACGGCCAGGCGCGGCTTTCAGGAAAGATGGCTGATCGAAAACAACAGGATTGCGGTGAATGGTCAGACGGTTTGATGCCTGAGTTCAGCCAGAACTTGCCGGCGCAACGCCCAACGTTTCACCCCGCGCTCCGCACGGCCGAGGAATCTCCCGGTTTCGGCCCACATGTCCATGGCGGCAGCGCACGCTTCCACGCAACCGGTCTGAAGGCTCGCTTGTACCTTTTTCGGCCAGGCTTCAACGGCATTTCGACTTGCATACGCCTCCCTTCCGATCATGAGCAGGACATATCCGCCGATGAACAGCGGTTGCTCCCAGGCCAGCAAGTCCCACCCGATCCAGAGCAGGCCGCCACCGACATCCAAAGCACCCAGCTTGATCATGGAAAGATCTTGCTTGACCAGCCCGTCCTTGATTCGCATAACACCCACGGTCGTCTGAGTCGCCGCGCCGGCCAAGCCAACCCCAACGGCACAAATAGTTACCATCGGCGCAGACGATGACAGATAGAGAAGCCCCTGTACCCCCCACGTGAGGTCTCCTCCCGCGTCCATTTTCTCGTGCATCGTCTCGGCGTGTTTCAGGTCATGAATCGAAACGGCCACCAGACCCGCCGCGCCGGGCAAACCGGCGATCTCAATGCCTCTAAGCAGCGGTCCGCTCCTGTGCGAAATCGAAGCAATGTCCGCCGCACCCAATCCGATAAACGATGGCAGCCAAACCTGTTTGGGGGTTGGTACCTTCTCAAGCACGCTGTGAATCGCCTGTCGGACTCGAGCTAGAACCTTCGTCGGCTCTTCCAGATCACGGTCTGGCCTCGCGTCCTGCAAAAGAACAGGCGCATTTTCGTTCTGGCGAATTGTCTCAGGCAGCTCCGCACTCTCGATCGAATCAAGATCCGTGCGCGGCCAAGCCGCAGTTCCCTGAGCCATCGTTCTATCTCCTCCTATGCTCAAGACGCAGCCCCAAACACTGCTCGACGTACTGCCAAGTTCTTCTTCGGGGCCGTTAATTCTCGACTTTCGCCCATTCCCGACTTTCCCGCCCGGCCCAACGCCGCCCTGGTGGCGCCTGTCAACCTACTTGCCGTTACTTATAAGACTTTTTGTGTTGGGCCACAAGGGGAAAGAGGATGAAGCGTGCGCGCTCGACTGCCGCCCCCAAACCGTCTCCCATGTCCCGCAAAACAGAAAGGACTCATGTCAATACGCAGATAGGTCGATGTAATTGATTGTGTAAACAGAGCTTGACGACCGTTTTACCGGAAAGACAAACATCATGGAGACGCTGAACCTGGTCCGGCATTTCCCGGAAAATTAGAGCAAGAGAAACCGCATGGAGCTTCAAGGCAAACACATCCTCATTGTGGATGATAGTCAGGAAATCTGTGACCATCTCGGGAAGTTATTCAACAGTAATGGCTACGAAACCAGCAGCGCCCGAGACGGGATGGAGGCCCTGGAGAAACTCCGGTCAGGCGCATTTGATCTGATCCTCTCGGACGGCCTGATGCCGCGGATGGACGGTTTTCAATTGTTCCGCGAAGTGAAAACGGACGAAAAGCAGAAAGACATTCCCTTTATCTTCTGCACCGGCCAATATGCCGATCCGGAGGACGAGAGACTGGTCCAGTCGCTTGGCGCCGATCTTCTTCTTTTCAAACCAATGGCACCGGATGCGCTTTTGGAAAATATTCGCCGGCTGGTGGATCTGCCCGACGAAGCTCAAATCACCGCCCCGAAGCGCTTTCTGGACGAAGGGGACTTCACATCCGCACATGCCAATCGCCTCACGAGCAAACTCACCAACACTATTATAGAGATGGAACGCGAGCGGTCCAATATGCAGGTCATCTTCGACACCGTCCAAGTGTGTATGCTGATCATCAACGAAAACACTGAAATAACCAGCGTCAACCAAGTGGCGGCCCGATTGGTGGGCAAGGAAATGGCGGATCTGATCGGCCGCCAGCCGGGCGACGGCCTGTGCTGCATCCATGCGGCCAGTGTCGCCCTGGGTTGCGGGCACGCCGGAGCCTGTCCCACGTGCCCCATCCGCAACACCTTCGAAAGAGTGCTGCATACCGGCAAGGAAATCCGGGGGGTGGAAGCCAAAATGCGGCTCATCATCAACGGCGAGGAACGTAAGTTCTGCTTCTCGGTTAGCGCCAACATGCTTGTGCTGAACGCCGCCAAGCACGTATTGATAGCCCTTTCAGACATTACGGACCGCAAGCGCGCGGAGGAGGCGCTACTGCAGTCCAGAGCCGAGTTGGAGCAGGCCAACCACAACCTCGAAGAAGCCATCGCCCGGGCCAATGATCTGGCGGTGCAAGCGGAAATGGCCAATGCGGCCAAGAGTGAGTTCCTGGCCAACATGAGCCACGAAATCCGCACCCCCATGAACGGGGTGATCGGCATGACCGGCCTGCTGCTGGACACCGATCTGGACGCGGATCAGCGGCGCTATGCCGAGACCGCGCGTAAAAGCGGTGAATCGCTGTTGAAACTCTTGAACGACATCCTGGACTTTTCCAAAATCGAGGCGGGCAAGCTCGATCTGGAATTACTGGACTTCAACGTGCTCGCCCTGCTGGACGACTTCGCTGCTACGCTGGCCCAGCGCGCCGACGAAAAGGGGCTCGAGTTCACCTGCGCGGCCACGCCGGACGTACCGGCCTGCCTCCGCGGAGATCCCGGCCGCCTGCGCCAGGTGCTTACCAACCTGACGGACAACGCGATCAAGTTTACTGACAAAGGTGAGATCGCCGTGCGGGCAAGCCTGGTGTCGGAAACCGATGACCAATGCCTGATCCGCTTTTCGATAAAGGACACGGGCATCGGCATCCCGGCTGACAAGCACGGGACTCTGTTTCAGAAGTTCACCCAGGCAGACGCTTCGACTACGCGCACGTATGGCGGCACGGGCCTGGGTCTGGCCATCTCCAAGCAGCTCACCGAGATGATGGGCGGCGAGATCGGCATGGTGAGCAAGAAAGGCCACGGATCTGATTTCTGGTTCACAGCTCGCCTTGCCAAGCAAGCCGATCGGGAACGCGACATCGCTCCGCCGGCCCAGATTCTCGGAGCGCATGTACTGGTAGTGGACGACAACGCCGCCAGTCGCGAGGTATTGATGCTCCAGTGCAAGGCCTGGGGTGTGCGGGCGGAAGAGGCCCCGAACGGCCCCATGGCCCTGCAGGCGCTTTATCTGGCCCGGGACGCCGGCGATCCCTTCCAGGTAGCTATTCTCGACCTGCAGATGCCCGGTATGGACGGCATTGCCCTGGCCCGGGCCATCAGGGTCGACGAAACACTAAAGGATACGCGCCTGGTGCTTTTCGCCTCTTTGGACCAACGGGGAGACGCCAAGGGCATGAAGGAGATCGGATTTGCCGCCTGCCTGACCAAACCGGCGCGGCACGCGGAGATCTTAGACTGCCTGTCGGCCGTGCTGGCCGGGACCGCCGCAGTCCAGCAGGAGCAGCCCGTCATCACGCGCCACACGATCCGCGAGATGCGCCGGGGCGTGGTTCGTATCCTGTTGGCCGAAGACAACATCAGTAGCCAGGAGGTGGCAGCAGGCATCCTGAAGAAGTTGGGGCTGCGCGCAGACGCCGTGGCCAACGGTGCAGAAGCCGTCAAGGTACTCGAAATCATTCCCTACGACCTGGTGCTGATGGATGTGCTGATGCCGGAGATGGATGGCTTCGAGGCCACGCGCCGAATCCGCAATCCGCAATCCGCGGTCCTGAATCACCAGATTCCCATCATCGCCATGACCGCAAACGTCATGCAGGGCGATCGGGAAAAGTGCCTGAAAGCCGGGATGAACGACTACGTGTCCAAGCCGGTTTCTCCCCTGGCACTGGTGGAAGCGCTGAATAAATGGCTGTCGCGGGCGGATGCGGCAGCAATGGAGCAAACCGCCGGCAAGCGCAAGGTGGCCGCCCCCGTTTCCGTCGAGGAATCGGAGGCGCCGGTGTTCGACCGGGTGGGCATGATGGTCCGCATGATGGGTGACAATGAATTGGCGCGCAAAGTGATTGCGGGATTTCTTGAGGACATCCCCAGGCAGATCGAGGTACTGAAGGCCTATCTTGAATTCGCCGACGCGCAGGGCGCCACGCGCCAGGCTCACAGCATGAAGAGCGCGTCCGCCAGCGTGGGCGGCGAAGCCCTGCGCGAGGTGGCCTTCCAGATGGAGAATGCGGCCAAGGCCGGTGACCTTGACTATGTCACGGCCCGCTTGCCTGAGCTGGAGATTCAGTTCGCCCGACTGAAAGAATCCCTGAGCGAATTCATCAACCGCTCATCCGAGATCGGCGTGTGTCGATGAAGGATCATTCCACTGGCAGAATGGCCGGAACATTCGGCTCCGGATCTCATGCACACTCAGTTTTGGAAGATAACGCTGCCAAAGGATACTTGCTGACGTGAACCTGCTCAAGACCATATCCATAAGACAGAAGCTGACGCTCAGCATCATGCTGACAAGTGCGGTTGTTCTGGTTCTGGGGTGCGCGGGGTTTGTCGGCTATGAAGTGACGGTGTTCCGTAACCGCATCCAGAATGATCTTACTGTTCTTGCAGATGCCATCGCAACGAACAGCGCGGCCGCTTTGGCGTTCCACGATCAGAAGGCCGCAACTGAGACGCTGGCGGCACTCGGCGCGAATCCACACGTAATGGAAGCCTGCGTCTACGACGGTTCGGGCCGACCCTTTGCCACGTTCAACCGCAACGGATCCAAGACCGGTTTTGTTCCGCCCGCGGTCCGTCCCAGCGGTGGTTATTTCAACGGCAGCTATTTAGATCTCTTTCGGCGGATCGGATTAAACAGCGAGTTCATCGGCACGATTTATGTCCGGTCAGATCTCGAGGAAATGAGGACACGGCTCTGGAACTATGGGGTCCTCGGTCTCGTCATCCTGGGCTTGTCAATTGTAATCGCCTTCGTCCTTTCGTCACCGTTCCAGCGGATGATCTTGAGACCGATTTTAGACCTGGCGCATGCCGCCGGAGAGGTCTCCAGAAAGAAAAACTATTCGATCCGTGCCGTGAAGAACAGCCGGGATGAAATCGGTTTATTGATCGACCGGTTCAATGAAATGCTGAGCCAGATCCAGGAAAGAGAAGAGGCTCTCCGGCAGCATAGAGACCACCTCGAGGAAGAGGTCAAGGCCCGGACGCGGGAAATCTGCGAGATCAACTCGCAGCTGATCGTCGCCAGGGACAAAGCGGAGGCGGCCAATCGCGCCAAGAGCGAGTTCCTGGCCAATATGAGCCACGAAATCCGCACCCCCATGAACGGGGTGATCGGCATGACCGGCCTGCTGCTGGATACCAATCTTGACGCGGATCAGCGGCGTTATGCCGAGACCGTGCGTAAAAGCGGTGAATCCCTACTGGCGCTCCTCAACGACATCCTGGACTTCTCCAAGATCGAGGCGGGCAAGCTCGATTTGGAATTGCTGGACTTCGACCTGCGCGCCCTGCTGGACGACTTCGCTGCCATGCTGGCCTTGCGCGCCGAGCAAAAGGGGCTCGAGTTCATCTGCGCCGCCACACCCGACGTGCCGGCCTACCTCCGTGGAGATCCCGGCCGCCTGCGCCAGGTGCTTACCAACCTGACGGGCAACGCGATCAAGTTTACTGCCAAAGGCGAGATCGCCGTGCGGGCAAGCCTGGTGTCGGAAACCGATGGCGAGGCCTTGATCCGCTTTTCGGTAAAAGACACCGGCATCGGCATCCCGGCTGACAAGCGGGAGAAGTTGTTTCAGAAGTTCGCCCAGGCGGACGCCTCGATTACTCGCAACTATGGCGGCACTGGCCTGGGTCTGGCCATCTCCAAGCAGCTCGCCGAGATGATGGGCGGCGAGATCGGCATCGTGAGCAGGGAAGGCCACGGATCTGAGTTCTGGTTCACCGCCCGCTTTGACAAGCAAGCCGATCGGAAACACGACATCGGGCCGCCGGCCGAGATTCGCGGGGTGCATGTCCTGGTGGTGGACGACAACGCCACCAATCGCGAGGTGTTGATGCTCCAGTTAAAGGCCTGGGGTGTGCGGGCGGAACAAGCCCCGAACGCCCCCATGGCCCTGCAGGCGCTTTATCTGGCACGGGACGCCGGCGATCCCTTCCAGGTAGCTATTCTCGACCTGCAGATGCCCGGCATGGACGGCGCGGTCCTGGCCCGGATCATCAAAGCTGACGAAAAACTGAAGGATACCCGCCTGGTGCTTTTCGCCTCTTTGGGCCAACGAGGAGACGCCAAGCGCATGAAGGAGATCGGGTTTGCCGCCTACCTGATCAAGCCGGCGCGGCACGCGGAGATCTTGGACTGCCTGTCCGTCGTGTTGGCCGGGACCGCCGCAGTCCAGCAGGAGCAGCCCATCGTTACGCGCCACACGATCCGCGAGATGCGTCGGGGCGTGGTTCGTATCCTGTTGGCCGAAGACAACATCAGTAACCAGGAGGTGGCAGCAGGCATCTTGAAAAAGTTGGGGCTGCGCGCAGACGCCGTGGCTAACGGCGCGGAAGCCGTCAAGGTACTTGAAACCATTCCCTACGACCTGGTGCTGATGGATGTGCTGATGCCGGAGATGGATGGCTTCGAGGCCACGCGCCGAATCCGCAATCCGCAATCCGCGGTCCTCAACCACCAGATTCCCATCATCGCCATGACCGCAAACGCCATGCAGGGCGATCGGGAAAAGTGCCTGAAAGCCGGGATGAACGACTACGTATCCAAGCCGGTTTCCCCTCAGGCATTGGTGGAAGCGCTGAATAAATGGCTGCCGCGGGAAGATGCGCCAACAATGGAGCAAACCGCCGGCAAGCGCGAGGAGACCGCCCCCGTTTCCGTCGAGGAATCGGAGGCGCCGGTGTTCGACGAGGCGGGCATGATGGTCCGCGTGATGGGTGACGATGAATTGGCGCGCAAAGTGATCGGGGGTTTTCTTAAGGACATCCCCAGGCAGATCGAGGCGCTGAAAGCCTATCTTGAAGCCGGTGACGCGCCAGGCGCCTGGCGTCAGGCTCACAGCATGAAGAGCGCGTCCGCCAGCGTGGGCGGCGAGGCGCTGCGCAAGGTGGCCTTCGAGATGGAGAATGCGGCCAAGGCCGGCGACCTTGACCATGTCACGGCCCGCTTGCCTGAGCTGGAGATTCAGGTGGCCCGGTTTATTAAAGTGATAAGCTCATTATTCAATGACAAAGTTGCCGAGGGAGAACTTCAGTATGAAAACACTCATCGTTGAGGATGATTTCACCTGCCGGTTGCTGCTACAGGAAATCCTGAAAAAATACGGTCCCGCGCACGTCGCCATAAACGGCAAGGAGGCCGTCGAGGCCGTGCGCGTGGCCCTGGAGGTGGGCGAACCGTACAACCTCATCTGCATGGACATCATGATGCCGGAAATGGATGGGCAGGCGGCGCTCAAGGAGATCCGCAGCTTGGAGGAAGCCCAGGGGATCGCTTCCATCCGCGGCGTAAAAGTGATCATGGTAACAACCCTGGACGACTCCCGGAACGTCCTTGAATCCTTCAAGTCACTTTGTGATGCCTACGTCATCAAGCCCGTGAACAAGGAAAAGCTCCTGGGTTATATAAAGGGCTTCGGCCTGATCGAGTAAGGCACAGAAGGTTCGCGAGATTTTCGGAAAGGAACCCCGCAGGGGTGTGAATCCGGATGAAGTAGTGGGCGTTGGCACCGCCATTCAAGCGGCGGTGCTTTCCGGTGAAGTCAAGGATGTGTTGCTTCTCGACGTGACGCCCCTCTCTCTCGGCGTCGAGACGCGGGGCGGCGTGATGACGAAGCTCATTGAGAAGAACACCACCATTCCCACGCGCAGGAGCCAGACTTTCTCCACGGCAGCAGACAATCAGCCAACAACGACATCCACGGATCGGACACGCAAGATCTCCAGCGCTTCCTCTGCCGAACCAGCCATCACGAGATGGTACGGCTCCTTGCGCAGTGCACGGCGCAGTCCGTCCAGCAGGTTGGCGTCATCGTCCACAAGCATAACCGTTGGATTCATAGCGTGGCCTCCCTGGATACGGGTCGCTCAGAATCCGCTTCCCCATCCCGGATCACTTCCACCTGGATTGGTTCCTTGACGCCGTGAAGCTTGGCGGTCACTCGGCCTCCCCTGCCGATGCTGCTCGCAGGTGCCAGGCTCGCCATTCGCCGAGTTGGTCGGCCTTACCGGTCGCGGCGATATAGTCCAGGTCCAGGCATTGCGCTGGGACTGAATGCCGCTGGCTTGCCTGGAGTTCACCTTCCAGGGCATTGGCGACATGGACGACGGATAGCGGGCTAAAGACCTTCTTGCTGCAATCCCCGGGGCGATGATGGAGCGCGATAGCCTCGATGATAGGATCAGGCAGCCCCCACAGTGCCAGCAGGTAGGCGCCCACTTCCGCATGGGTGGCGCCAAGCATTCCTCGCTCCACGGTGCAGAGCGCGGTCCCGCTTTCAGCAGCATGCTGAATTACTTCGCCATACTGCTTCGGCAAATTGTTTGCGAGCACCAACTTTCCCAGGTCATGAAGCAATCCGGCAGTAAAGGATTCATCGGCTTCACTCTTGCCCGCATGCTCCCCATCTGCGATTTGTTTCGCAAGGACAGAGGTGGCCAGACTATGACTCCAGACCTGGGTGATGAAGCTTTTGTGAACGGGCGTGTTAAACATGGAAAACGCTTTTACGGAGAACACGAGCGACTGGATGGTCTCGAGGCCAAGATACACGACTGCATCCATAGGATGAGAGACCCGGCGCGGGATTCCGAAGAAGGCGGAGTTGACAAGCTGGAGGATTTTCGCGGTCATCCCCAGGTCCTTGGCAATGATCTCACCGACGCGGCGAATGGAGGCATCTGAAGATTGCAGTTCTTGAACAATTTCCATATAGAGAGCAGGCAGACTGGGCAGCGGGTCCATCCGTCCCACCAGACGCTTGAAGTTTTCATCCGTCATCAGCGTTCGCAAGCTGATGGCGCGGGTGAGCGTGGATCGAAGCATCTCCGCGTCACAGGGTTTCGAGAGGTACTGATGCGCGACGCCGGCGGAGCGCATAGTGAGCAACTGGTCGCTATAGCCCGACAGGATCACTCGGATCACATTGGGGTATTTCGCTCTGACCTCAGTCAGAAACTGCAGCCCGTCCATGACCGGCATGCGCATGTCGGAAACCACGAGGTCGAACGTCTCCGCGGCCATGATTTCCAGGGCTTCCGGCCCCCCGACCGCATAACGCATGTCCCACTGGTCGCGCATGCCGCGCAGCATCCGACCCAGGCCCTCCAGCACCATCGGGTCGTCGTCGACAAAGAGAATCCGCTTCTTCATGCTGATTCCCTAAATGAAACGATCACGCGAGCGGCAAACGGGCGATGAAGGATGTCCCTCTGCCGATCTCGGTTTCAAAGGCAATTGTGCCGCCATGCTTGGCCACCACAACCGCATGGCAGATGGCCAGCCCTTGCCCCGTTCCTTTGCCCACCGCCTTGGTGGTAAAGAACGGGTCAAAGATCCGGGAGCGCGCCCCTTCGGGAATGCCTGTGCCAGTGTCTGAAACGCGGATCTCCGCCCAGTTCAAGTCGCGAGTGGTTTTGACCGTGATCTTCCCTTTCGGTCGCAGCTCGGGGCCAAGGCGGTCAGCGATTGCGTGCGCGGCATTGATGACGAGATTTAAGATAACCTGGTTGAAGTCGCCCGGAACGCAGGGCACGAGCGGCAGGGAAGGATCAAAATCCGTTATAACCTCGGCTACGTACTTGTATTCGTTGCGGCACACGATCAGAGTGCTCGCGATGGCCTTGTGAATGTCGATGGGGGTTTTCTCTCTTGTGCCCGGATGAGAGAACTCCTTCATGGCGCGCACGATGGTAGCCACGCGCTCGACGCCATCCAACGTCTGCCCAATGGCCTTCGGAATCTCCTCTGAAAGGTACTCGAGGTCGGCCGCTTGAATCTCAGATTCGGTCTGCCGGAGCATTTCAGAGGTCACCGATCCCTCCCTGCAAGCAGCGAACAGGCGCCCATAAGCCCGCAATGCGCTTTGTAGGTTCCCGAAAGCTTCCTTGAAAAAGCGGGTGTTGTCGCCAACGTACTGGGTTGGTGTGTTGATCTCATGAGCTATACCGGCGGCCAGCTGTCCGACAGATTCGAGCTTCTGCGCCTGATGCAACATGACTTCCATTCGATCGCGCTCCAATTGAGCCTGCTTGCGCTCGGTAATCTCCTGGATGGCGCCCACGTAATGCAACCCCCTCCCATCGATATCCGGCACTGTGCGCACATTGATGCTGACCCAAATCTGCTCGCCGTTCCTGCGCAGGAGTTGGACCTCGAAGTTTCTGACAACGCCCTGTTGGCCGATCAGATTTAGGAGTTCCTCTCGTCGCGCGGGATCGACATAAACCTCCGAACCTACATCGGTGACCGTCTCCATCATCTCTGCAGGAGTGTCATAACCCAACATGTGGGCCATCGCCGGATTGGCCGCGAGCATCCGGCCCGAGGGTGAGGTTTGGTAGATGCCGACAGGAGAGTTCTCAAACATGGTACGGCATTGCTCTTCCACCTGGCGCAAAGCGTCACGCGTTCTCGTATTGGATGCCCGGAACTGGTAAAGGGCGGTTGCTATGGTGGTCAGCAGGTCTTGCTTCTTGAAAGGTTTGAGGAGGTACCCGAGAGGTTCTGTGACCTTGGCTCGCTCCAGCGTTTTCTCGTCTGCCGCGCCTGTCAAATAGACCACCGGAATGTTGAATTGGAATCTGATCCTCCGTGCGGCTTCCACGCCGTCAATCTCACCCCACAGTCCGATATCCATGAGAACCAGGTCCGGAGTCGCCCTTTCCGCCTCAGCGACCGCGCTCTCCGCTGTGGAGGCGACCCCGATCACGTCATAACCAGCTCTCTCCAGGCACCTCTGCAGATACGTTCCTATGCGGATTTCATCCTCAACAATCAGGATCTTCGTTTTGGCCATTCCAAGTTCCTTCACTGTGGATGATCCCCTTGCGGCGGCAGCCCATGATACATATCGGCCTGCGATTCCAACTCGTAAGATCAAAACAATCCGCTCCGCGTCCTGCCGGTTGGGGTGACAAACTTGCTTATTAATTCGGCCATGCTGCCGATACGAGATATGCGGGGCGAGGTTGGATTTCGCTCCTTGGTCTGCCCTTCCCGGCGGAGGCACTCGATATCTATTTCTGTGCGCGAAACCCGGTTTTCGATCCTGTTGTCTACCAGCCAAGGTGACCCAAAAGGGGAGGTCATGGATGCGGCGACTTTCTGAAATAGTTCGAATGCGTGCCTGGGGCATGGCCTATCTGATGATCGTTGTGGCGGCACCGGGCGCTTACGCCGAGCACTACTATTTCCATCTCTATACCGCAACAGACGGGCTTTCACAGGCGGTAGTTCAATCAATATATCAGGACCGTGCGGGACACCTGTGGATAGGCACACAAGCCGGCCTTAACCGCTACGACGGCACCTCCATGATCATATATGGCGTCCGCCAGGGGCTGGCAAACGATTGGATCAACGCTATCGCTGAGGATTCGACCGGCCGGATCTGGCTGGCGACACTTAGCGGGGTAAGTGTCTGGAACGGAAAGCTTTTCAAGAATTATACGGTCGCGGACGGGCTGGCGGATAACCGGGTGGTCTCGCTGGCCATAGAACGAAATGATTCCGTCTGGTGCGCGACGTCGAGGGGACTCTGCCACTACGATGGCCGGCATTGGCGGGTTTATACGGTGGCGGATGGCCTCCCCGCAGACAACGTGAACGCGGTCCTCATTGACGATTCGGGCCGCCTTTGGGTAGCAACAACGGCAGGCGTGGCTTATCGACAAGGTGAGCGCTTCAGCAACTTTGACTCTCGGGAGCTACAAGGGAAGAATGTCCGCACGCTCGGCCATGACAGGGAGAATCAGCTCTGGCTGGGGCTGGATCAGTCCTTGAGAGGGTACAAGGGGGACCGGCTTGTCAAAGCTTACACACGGGCCGAAGGACTCATCCATGGGCCTGCCGTCGCTCTGTGTCCCGACCGTCACGGCATGGTATGGGTAGGCGCGCCTCAAGGCCTGGGTGTTATCCGCGAAGGCCAGGTCACCTTTCTCGGCGCTCGCAACGGCCTGAACTTCAACGACGTGCGGTCACTGTTTGAAGATCGGGAAGGTATCCTCTGGATCGGAACTTATGGAGGCCTGTACAAGTTTCAGGGCCGCGCCTTCACGAACTATGACACTGCGGACGGACTCGGTTCCAACCTGGTCAGACCGATCCTTCGCGACCGGCATGGATTCCTTTGGGTTGGCACAACGGGGGGGCTCAGTCGATACGACGGCCACGGCTGGCGGAATTTTACCGTCAGGGACGGGCTGAAAGATAATAGGGTCGACGCACTATTGGAGGATCGCAGCGGCAAACTATGGATCGGGACCCGGACAGGATTGACCGTCTTTGACGGGAAGCGCTTCATTAAGGACATCCCTCATGCTCCTGGGGGCCGGGTCATGTCCATTATCGAGGATCATGCCGGTACGATCTGGTGCGCAGGAGAGTTGGGGGCTCTGTACCGGCAAGCCGAGGGGCGATTCGAATCCGTCCCGGTGAATGACCAGTCGTTTTCAAATGCCAGGCTGCTCGTGGATCGTCATGGCTGGGTGTGGGCTTCAGGCGATAAGGGACTGTCGCGCTGGGATGGCCGCGCATGGCGAACCTACACCATGAATGACGGTCTGGCCAGCAACCAGCCCTACTACCTCTGCAGCGATCAAACAGGCCGGATCTGGCTCGGCTACCACTCCACAAACGGTCTTTCGAGCTTCGACGAAACGCGCTTTGCGCATTACACAAGCACTGAGGGACTCTCCAACGATGCGGTGTACTCACTTGGGGTAGATCCACAAAGCAACCTATGGATTGGCACAGCCCACGGGGTGGATCGTTTCGATGGTCGGACCTTCACACATTTCGGCACGGAAGAAGGATATGCCAACGATGAGTCCAATGCAGGAGGATTCTTCGCCGATTCCGATGGCACATTGTGGTTCGGGACCCTTGGGGGCCTGAGCCACTATGATCCACGCTTTGACCCGGCGAGCGGCCAAGCACCTGAGGTCGAGTTCACAGAAATCCGGCTTGGAAAACAACAGTTCTTTTCGGCGGATTCTCCACGCGCCAGCTATCAAATGAACGAGCTGTACGCTCGCGTTGCAGGCCTCTCCTTCATCAACCCAAGGCGGCTGAGTTATCAGTACCGCCTGCGAGGATTGAGCGAGGAATGGCTATCCCTGCAGGGGCAAGAGATTCGCGTTACCAATTTGCCCTCCCGCAACTACACACTGGAAGTTCGGGCGCGGAAATATCAGCGCCCCTGGTCGGAACCAGTGCAGTTCCGCTTTACTATCCTGGTGCCGTTCTGGATGAAATGGTGGTTCTGGCTGCTTTCAGCAAGCTCGATTCTCGCCTGCCTGTATGGCGGGTATCGCATCCAAAGCGCCCGAATCAAGCATAGGGCTGAAGAGCTCGAGAAAATGGTTGAATCGCGGACTCGGGAACTGGGTCAAAAAACTGAAGAATTGGAATCATTCATCTATACCATCTCCCATGACCTGAAAGCGCCGGTTGTCTCCCTGCAGGGATTGGCAAGTCTGCTACAACTCGACCTGGGCGATCAGATCCATGGCGATGCGGCCCTTTACTTGGAGCGTATCCAAGCCAATACGGTCCACATGCAGCGGCTTATCAACCAACTGCTCAATCTTTCCCGGATCGGGAGGCTGAAGGAACCGCAGGCGGACGTCAACATGGCCGAACTGACACGCGAGGCAGCCAATGAGTTGCACGGGCAGATTGAGCTGTCGAACGCGACCATCAAGATTGGCGATGACCTGCCTGTCCTCACCTGCGAGCGGGACCGGTTCAAGCAGGTGATGATTAATCTGATCTCGAACGCCATCCACTACTCGCGTCCGGATGTTCCGCCTGTGATCGAAATCGGCGTCCGGACGGATAATGGAAAACGGGATTTCTGCACTCTCTTCGTGCGTGACAACGGCATCGGCATTGCGAAGGAGTATCACAACAGAGTCTTCGAAATTTTCTATCGTGTCGACGGTAAATATACAGACAGCGAGAGCACCGGGGTCGGGCTCGCCATCGTCAAGCGCATTATCAGTGGGCACGGGGGAAATGTCTGGGTGGAATCAGAGGGGATTGGAAGTGGGAGTACCTTTTATTTCAGTTTACCCAGGGAGAGGATGCTGGAGCTTTAGCGGGGGTTTATTAGATTGAATTCCCATGGGAGAGATCCAAAATGAAACCAGTCGTCATTCTATTGGTAGAAGACAACCCGGATCACGTCCTCATCATCAAAAGCGGGTTGAAAGTGAATAACGTCGCCAATGAGATCAAAGTTGCCAGAGATGGACAGGAAGCCATGGATTACCTCTTGCAGCAAGGCGCGTTCCGCGATCCGGGCACGGCGCCCCGCCCCGGCCTCATTCTCCTCGACATTAAACTGCCCAAGCTGGACGGCTTCGAGGTCCTGCAGCGCATCAAACAAAACCCTTCTCTGAAGACCATCCCGGTTGTCATTCTTACCAGCTCCGATCAGGAAGTGGATGTTGCGAAAGGCTTTGGCGAGGGGGCAAACTCCTATGTCTCAAAGCCGATGCAGTTCTCGGAGTTTATGGAAAAGGTCAGGAAACTGGAGTTGTACTGGATCCTGGTGAACACTCTGCCCCCCCTTGAGGGATAGGAAAATGAAACGTGCGGAGGAACCCACAATGGGAGCCCAGCTCCTTGCCCCAACAGTGAAGGGGTATACGATCCTGCTTATCGAAGACAATCCTGATCACCGGATGCTCGAATGCAGGGCCCTGCAAGCTTTGGGGGATGAAACTCGTATCGTCGCTGTTGACACTGCCCTTGAGGGTTTGGCGGCGTTCGAACATGAGAAATTCGAGCTTGTGATCGCCGATTATCGGATGCCCGGCATGGACGGATTGAAGCTATTGCATACACTCAATGAGCGCCATGTGGATGTCCCGGTTGTTATTGTAACCGGCCTGGGGGATGAGCGCGTGGCAGCCCGGGCATTGGGGGAGGGAGCGCATGATTATGTCATCAAAGAGTCCGGTTATCTGACGTTGCTCCCCTCCATCGCTGAACGTGCCATCACGGCCTCCCGGACGCAGCATCAATTGGACGAAGCGAGAAAAGAGCTGGCGGACTCCGAGGAACGTTATCGAGAGCTGGTCCATGGCGTTGATGCCATCGTCTGGGAAGCCGACCCCGTCACATGGGAGTTCACGTTTGTCAGCCAGCGGGCCGAGGCAATTCTGGGCTACCCGGTAGATATGTGGCTGAACGACCCTGGCTTTTATCTGAACCTGGTTCATCCTGACGATAGAGAGGAGGTAGTCGATTATTACCAGAGTGCCAAGGCGGAGCGACGAGATCAGGTGTTTGAATTCAGGGCAATTGCATCAGACGGACGGACGGTCTGGCTGAGCAACCTGGTCCGGGTGATCGGCAACGATGAGAAGATCACGAGGTTCCAGGGCCTCATGGTCGACATCACAGAGCGTCTGAAAATGGAGCAGGATCTGCTCAATGCCCAGAAGCTGGAATCCGTGGGACTGCTTGCGGGCGGCATTGCCCATGATTTCAACAACGTGATAACGGTCATCCAGGGATATAGCCAGCTGGTGTTGGAAGATCTCGAAGATGATAATCCTTCCAAGGCCGACATCGAGACGATCCAACAAGCCGCCGAACAGGCATCTTCGCTCACGCAGCAACTGCTTGCCTTCAGTCGCAGACAGATACTCCAGCCAAAGATCCTGGATCTCAACGCTGTCATAGGCGGCCTGGAGCCAATGCTGCGACGCATTATCGGTGAAGATATTGATATCAATTTGCGGCTGAGACCAGATCTGGCACGAACCAAGGCCGATCCGGGGCAGATCGAGCAGGTCGTCATGAACCTGGTTGTGAACGCGCGCGACGCGATGCCCAACGGGGGGAAACTAGTCATCGAGACTGCGCCCGTCGAGCTGGATGAGTCCTGTATCCGCCGCCGCATTGGGGTCACGCCGGGCAATTATGTAATGCTGGCGGTAAGCGACACAGGATGCGGGATGTCCTCCAATGTACAGGCGCATATCTTTGAGCCGTTTTTCACGACCAAGGAGCGTGGAAAGGGCACGGGTCTGGGACTTTCCACGGTTTATGGAATCGTCAAGCAGAGCGGCGGCGACATCTGGGTCTATAGCGAGGCGGGCAAAGGAACGACCTTCAAGATCTACCTCCCGTCCACCGAGGCAACCGCCGACCAGAATCCGTTAGGTAGAACCCAGGTTAGCACTCTGACCGGGACGGAGACCCTCCTTCTGGTGGAAGACGATCAAGGGCTGCGAGAGCTTGCCCACAGGATTTTGAACCGGTGCGGTTACAATGTATTGTCTGCTGGGAACGCAGAAGAGGCCACGAACCTCTGTTCCCTTCAAGGCGGATCCATTAGCCTGCTTTTAACCGATATCGTGATGCCGGGCACCAACGGTCTGGAACTGTCCCGGCATCTGACCGCGCTCCACCCTGACATCAAAACGCTCTATATGTCGGGATATACCAGTGCAGCGATCCCGCATGATGATGCAGGCAACCGAAGAACTGCTTTTTTACAAAAGCCCTTCACGGAGGAGATGCTTACCAGGAGCGTGCGCGAGATACTCGATTCCTCAGGGAATTAAAGCGGCGGGGCACAGGTCTACCCGAAAAACTTCCTATCCTTTCACTTCCGATCCAGGCAATCCCGCACCGTCTTCCCTAACAAGGACGCCCGATAGGGCTTCTGCAGGTAAACGATGCCCGCGGCCGCATTTTTCCCGCACTCCGTCATTTCCGCACTGTACCCGCTCGAAATGATGACCTTCAGTTCGGGCTTCTCCGCCCGGGCCCTTTGGGCCAACTCCAACCCCGCTATGCCTTCGGGCATTACCATGTCCGTAAGCAGCAGGTCAATCTGCCGATTGTGGTCGCGCCACAAAGCCATGGCCTCCTGCCCGTTGGCGGCTTCGAACACCCGATAGCCCAGCACCCGCAAGCCCTGCACCATCACCTGCCGGACGCTCGTGTCGTCTTCCACCACCAGGAGGGTCTCCTGCCCTTTGGGAACCACCTGCGGGCCGTTTTCCGCCACCTCCTTTGCCGCCTTCACCGACGCCGGCAGATAAACCCGGAAGGTCGTCCCCCGGCCCACCTGGCTCTCCACCTCCACCCATCCCCGGTGCTGAGCCGCAATCCCGTAGACTGTCGGCAATCCTAATCCCGTCCCCTTGCCCGCCTCCTTGGTGGTGAAAAACGGCTCGAACCCCGCGCAGCCAATCTCTGCGCCTCAGCGCCGGCCGGCGGAACTGAACACCTTGGTATCTCTGGGTCTGAGAAAGACCTCATCTCCCTTCTTCAACTGGAGTTCTTGAAATCGTTCCTGGGAGATCTCCACATAAACGGGATCGCCCCATTCTGCAATCGCTTCAATTTTGGCGAGCGGCCCGGCCAGGTTGATGCGCCGGATCGTCGCCCGATAATGGGAACCTTCTTGTGGTTCCCGGTCAATGGCGAGCGCGTGAGGACGCACATAAACAATATCCTGTTTTGCATCACCCAAGAGACTGGACGCCGACTCGCCGGCGCCCGGTCTTTCTCCCTCTGTGCGGCCGCGAAACAAGTTGACGTTGCCGAGGAAATCGTAAACGAAAGCGCTGGCCGGGTGATGGTAAACTTCTTCAGGCGAACCCGCCTGTTCAATGCGGCCTTCGTTCATCACGACCACGCGGTCGGAAACCTCCAAGGCTTCTTCTTGATCATGGGTCACGAACACCGTGGTAATGTGAATCTCATCATGCAATCTGCGCAGCCAGCGCCGCAGCTCGATGCGCACCTTGGCATCCAGCGAACCAAACGGCTCATCCAGCAACATGATCTTCGGCTCTACCGCCAGAGCTCTCGCCAGAGCCACGCGCTGGCGCTGGCCGCCGGAAAGCTGAGAAGGATGGCGCACCGCATGATCTTCAAGCTGCACCAGTTTCAGCAGTTCGTGAACTCGGGCACGGATCTGCTCCTTGGAAGGCCGCAGCTTGCGCGGCCTGACGGTTAGACCAAAGGCGATGTTTTCGGAGACCGTCATGTGGCGGAAAAGCGCATAGTGCTGGAAAACGAAGCCTACATTGCGCTCGCGAGCACTCCGATCGCTGATGTCCTTGCCGTCAAAAAGGACATGCCCCGCGTCGGGAAACTCCAGGCCGGCTATGATCCGCAGCAGCGTGGTTTTTCCCGAACCGGAAGGCCCCAACAAGGCCACCAGTTCACCCGCCCGCACCACGAGGTCGACACCTTGGAGAGCGGTGAATTCCCCGAATTTTTTGGTGACGTCACGCGCTTCGATGCTCATATCTCCAGCGCCTCCTTGTGGGTCAGACGCACATCAGCCAGGTGCTGCTTTGATTTCCATTCGACAAGACTCCTGGCGGCCAGGGTCACGAGCGCCAGAAGGGCCAGCAACGATGCCACCGCAAAGGCAGCGACATATTGATATTCGTTGTAGAGAATTTCAATATGGAGTGGCATGGTGTTGGTCAGGCCACGAATATGGCCGGAAACCACCGATACAGCTCCAAACTCCCCCATGGCGCGCGCATTGCAGAGGATTACGCCGTAAAGCAATCCCCACTTCATATTGGGCAGTGTGACGCGCCAGAATGTTTGCCAACCACTGGCGCCCAGTGTCAAAGCAGCCTCCTCCTCGTCATTTCCTTGGGACTGCATCAGCGGAATGAGTTCCCTGGCAACAAAAGGAAATGTCACAAAAATAGTCGCCAATACAATGCCCGGCATCGCGAAAATAATTTTGATTTCGCGGTCGGCCAGCCAAGGACCGAGGAGACCCTGCAGGCCAAATACCAGCACATAAACCAGCCCCGATACTACGGGTGAGACGGAGAAAGGCAGATCAATCAAGGTAATCAAAAGGCTCTTGCCAAGGAACTGGAATTTGGCGATGGCCCAGGACGCGGCGATGCCAAAAATCATATTCAGGGGGACCGCAATCGCCGCCGTCAGCAGCGTGAGGCGAATGGCCGAGAGTGTATCCGGATCCAGGAAAGCGTTCAGGTAGGCTCCCGCGCCCAGCCTGAATGCTGAAGCGAAGACTATCCCCAGGGGCAGGAGAATAAAAAGCCCGAGAAATAGCAGGGCCACTGCGATCAGCAGCCGGCGAACCAGCACCGGTTCAAGCTGAGTGCGGGCGACAGCCATCGGGACGCTTCGAGAACCCAAAGACACAGTCCGCTTCATTGATTGTTTCTCTCCTCAAAGATCAGCCCCCAGATCTCTTGCTGCACCACCGTTGCAGCATATTGATGACCAGCAGCATGAGGAATGATGTCACCAGCATGACCACTGCAATCGCCATGGCTCCGGCGTAGTTATATTGCTCGAGTTTGGTCACGATCAGCAGAGGCGTGATTTCGGTACGCATGGGCATGTTTCCGGAAATGAATATCACGGATCCATACTCGCCCACCGCCCGGGAAAGTGCCATGGCAAAACCGGTCAGAACGGCAGGCAGGATCGTCGGCAGAATGACTCGCGTGAAGATCTGCCGGCGACCGGCGCCCAGGCTGGCGGCAGCCTCTTCCATCTCTCTGTCCATTTCCTCGAGTACCGGCTGTACGGTTCGGACGACGAAGGGAAGCCCGACAAACGTGAGCGCAATGACGATTCCCAATCGGGAATAGGCGGCCTCGATTCCGATCGCCTCCAGGGGCCGGCCTAACCACCCATTACGGGAGTACAGGGCGGTCAAGGAAATGCCGGCCACTGAGGTCGGCAATGCAAAGGGCAAATCCACCAGGGAATCCAAGACCCGCTTTCCGGGAAAGCTGTATCGGACCAGCACCCACGCAACCAGAACGCCGAACACCAGATTAAGAAGCGCACTGACCAGCGACGCGCCGAAGCTGAGTCGGTAGGACGCAAGCGCACGCGGCTCGGTGGCCAGACTCCAGAACTCGTGCCAGCTCAACGAAGCCGTTTTCAAAAAAACAGCAGACAGGGGGATCAGCACAATCAGTGCCAGGTAGAACAGCGTGATGCCCATCGAGATGCCGAAGCCGGGCAGAATGCTGCGCTGCCTGAAAACCAAAGCCATCCGTTCCTCCATCCCTGTCCGGAGCGATGAAATCTTTAGCGGGCAGGCTGGTAGATCTGGTCAAAGATGCCGCCGTCCGCAAAGTGTGTTTTCTGGGCTTTCTGCCAGCCGCCGAATACCTCGTCGATTGTGAACAGGTTGACCCTGCAAAACCGGGCGGCGTACCTGGCCTGCACTTGTGGATTCCCAGGCCGGAAGTAGTGTCTGCCGGCAATTTCCTGGCCCTCGATGGAGTATAGAAATTCCAGATAAGCTTGGGCGACCGCGCGCGTGCCGCGCCTGTCGACCACCCTGTCCACCAGGGCAACCGGCGGTTCTGCCTGGATGCTGAGCGACGGCACCACCATCTCCACTTTGTCTTTTCCTACCTCCTTGATCGCCAGCAGCACCTCGTTCTCCCAGTTGACCAACACATCTCCGATGCCGCGTTCCACAAAGGTGGTCGTGGCGCCGCGCGCCCCGGAGTCAAGCACAGGCACGTTCCTGAAAATGCGGGTCACAAAGTCTCTCGCCTTCGCCTCATCGCCGTTGTTTTTCTTCAGCGCATAGCCCCAGGCCGCCAGGTAGTTCCAGCGCGCGGCTCCGGATGTCTTGGGATTGGGTGTGATCACCGAAATTCCGCTTTTCACCAGATCGTCCCAATCCTTGATCTTCTTGGGATTTCCCTTGCGGACCAGGAATACCAGCGTTGAGGTGTAGGGGCAGCTGTTATGGGGGAGGCGTGATTGCCAGTTCTTTGGCAACAACCTGGCTGTCTCGGCAATGGCATCGATATCGTAGGCAAGAGCCAGGCTCACCACGCTTGCCTCCAGACCATCGATGACCGCCCGGGCCTGTTTGCCGGATCCTCCGTGGGACATCTTGACAACGACGGTCTGGCCGGTTTTCTCCAGCCGGCGTTTTGCAAAAGCGGCATTGATCTCCTGATAGAACTCGCGCGTTGGATCATAGGAAACATTAAGAAAGGCGAGGGGGCCTTCATAGGCAATTCCCGCCACGGTCAGCGCCAATATCAAGCTGGAGAACGCGAGTAACCGAACGAGTTTCCCAGGCCACATTTTGGCCTCCGGAGACTGAGCGCAACGGCCTTTCAAGAAAGCTCTGAACCCAATCTGGAAGCGGCTCGGGAGGGCATGTTCCGCCGGCCGGTTCCGCTTAAGGCTGCCCCCTCGGAAGCAAGCCTGTTCACCATCGATCATGAGCCTTACCATTTCGATTCGCTTTTGTGAATTTCATTATCTACTAAGTCTATCTTTAGACTAGACTATCAAACCAAAAAATTTTATCCGCGAGCACACCTTTTTCGTAACTGTTTAGCCTGGCGAAAAAAGCTGAACCGCAAAGACCTCGAAGACCGCAAAGAAAAGATTCTTCGACGTCTTTGTGGTTCAAGTTCGGACTGAGCCGGCTCGTTTGACAACCGTTTGTACCGTCGGCTAAACCGATACTCTTTTTCTTGCCGTCCTGGCTTTTGCCCCGACCTTCTTAGCGACATCCGCAAGCGTGGTGCCATCCAAAATCGCGCCCATAATATCCCGGACCTCCTTCATGACGATGCGCAAGCCGCAAGTGGCTTCATCCTGGCAATCTCCGCACTTCATATAGGCGGTTTGACTCACGCACGGCACGAGCGCGATCGGTCCATCCATATAACGAATCACCTGGCCCAAGGGGATGGACGAAGGATGTTTCGCCAGAAAATAACCTCCCCCTTTCCCCTTCTTGCTTTGCAGCAGCCCGTGCCTTTTCAATTCAAGCAGGATCAATTCGAGGAACTTCCTGGGAATGCATTGGCTTTTCGCGATGTCCGCAATGAGGATCGGCCCGCTCTCATACTCAGCGGCGAGCATGAGCAACGCCTTCAACCCGTATTTTGCCTTTTTTGAAATCACTCAGTTACCCCATTCAGTCGATCGACATCATAGAGTATCAGGTGCGTCACCGCCAGCTCAAAAAGCCCATATTGGGGCTGAAAAGAGACTTTCGCAAAAGAAATGACTGAACACGGAGCCAACAGAGCCGCGCACCTCAGAGGCTGTGAAGAAATTCCCAATTGTGGAAAATCGTGCCTGTAAGTTGTTGGTAAATAAGGGGTGATTTTTCAAGATTCCCATTTCATCAACAGCTTTTCAGCAAGCGGATATGCGAAACTCGAACTGCTTGTGTTTCATACAGAGGATGGGATTTCACATACCCGCTTGCTTACGCAGAATCATGGGGGGCCGTGCTCCGTGCAAACTTTCTCAGAAAATCCTGATCACACGGCGTCTGCTGATCATACTTGTTCTTGTCGCTGAATTCACTGCAACTCAACGTCACGTCCCCGGTCTCGGGGTGCTTCGCCTTGTGCGCCACAGCTTGCTTTTCCGATGCTCTGGCCGATTGCCTCGTTGCTGCATGCCTCCCTTACTGGCTTTCTGAGAGAGACGATGGCCTTGGAGGTGCTTTCCTAACTTGGATACCTTCATAGCAATGGTTATCCACCGGCTGTTTCATTTGTTGCAGCCGCCGCGACTTCCTTTGCCTCTGCCGCCCCCTCTACCGCCGCGCCAGCCTTGGCCTTGCCCGCCTCCGCCGCCCTGGCCTTTTTCCTGGTCGCAGGCGCACCCGGACATCTCCTGATTTTGCTCGGAGGCAATTCCTGAGTTGGGTTGATTTGCGCTGTATCCCTTCTTGACAAGCGTGTTCACTACCTCGGAGACAATGGTTTCAATAAGCTTATTCATGATGAATTCCTCCTCTGTTATGCGGTGTTATGTGTTATCCCGCATTATGAAAACTATGATCGGGCTCGCAGGAAACAAGGTGAAGGATTCGCGCCTCCAACCCGTATCCTGCAGCATCTTTTTCAGATCACCGATCACGGGATTACTGATTGCAGCACTTTTGTTCATCCTTCGTGTGGGCCTCCATCTCCTCGATTTTGGCTGTGATCTCTTCACCCGTCGTCTGGAGTGGTTCAGTCTGCTGCTTCGGTATGTCGGTCTCCTGCAAAGGCATTGCTGTGGGCGCGGCATCGGGAATGCCTGCTGTGCCACCGCGGAATCGCCTGCGGTAACCCCTGCCATGGCCGCCACCTTGGCCCCGGCCCATACCTCCGTCGCGGTCTGGCACCATGTGACTCGGCGCCTGACGCTCGGCACAGCATCCTGCGGTCTTGCCGCCCATCTGTCCCATACCCATTGCTCTAGTTCTTTCTCTTCCTGGCATTGCAATCATCTCCTTTTTATTTCCATCATCTTCTGTTTCCACGTTTCATGGCTTGGCTGCCACCGCCGCTACGCAATCTGCGCTGCCCGCGGTGCCCGGTACAGCCAGGCATCATGAAACGCGGGTGCGAAATTTCTTTCGTACGAATGGCCGCCACCACGTCATCAATATCTCCGGACACCCCGGAAATAATACCGATTTTGCTGGCCTCAATGAGGCCCAGCAATAATTTGCTGATCCCACCGCACACAACCAAGTCCGCTCCCAGCTCCACCAGCCGGTATGCTTGCTTTCCCGGGTCCTTGTCCGCAACCGCAACTTCCCGTCGTCCCGACTGAATGTCAACTAACAGAAGACTGCTGCACCAGTCAAAGACCGGGGAAACGCGATTCTTATGTACAGGTATGACTATCTTCACTTCACACTCGACTCCCGCTCAGGGCGAGTTTTGCTTGTCGACCTGCCTGCCACCGCCAATACGGCGCGAGTGAGCGGGCTGTTCCTGGTAAACATCAAGGGCAGAATGAGTCCTGCGATTCCCAGAGAGGAACATCGGCACCCAAATCGCAGCAGTTTCATTCCGGTCATAACGGCAATCATGAGTCCCGAAGATCCCGTGGATACAGATAACGCCTTGTTCAAGCCAGAATCACTGTTTGCTGACATGGTTCATCCTTCCCAGCTCTTGACTTCTTTCTTCCCCCTTGTGACATCGACACTACACTTTAAGAATAAGCAATAAGTGTGCCAAAGCATTTCGTCTGCGCGTGTCAGCGTTAAGTCATTCATTTAATGTGTCTTTTGGGAAGATTGGGGGAAAGCAATTGAGCAAATCAAAAAACAATGGGTGCATTATGCGGCGCTTTGACAATAGCGGAATTGCAAAATGCACCCGCATGGAGTCAAGAAATATCGGTTTTCAGGATACGATGAGCGGTGGAAATAATGAACGAAGATACTCGTGAGCGAGTCTTATCCCCGCCTCTGCTGCCGCCGACATCGGCCCAGCAGGTTCGCGCAGAGTAACTTCTTTGCCGATCTTGAGGTACAGCCGCGCCAATTTTTTTCATGCTCGCTCAGCCGGGATTTGAGACGCCCCTTCTCTCCCGGCCCGACACCGGTCTTGAGTGATGCCAGCGCGGAGCCCCTGTTAGCGCTGGCAATCCTAGCCTCCGTATCCGACAATTCCTTCATGAGGTTCTGATGGGTCGCGGAGGCTTTGAGGTCGGGATAGTTCTCAGCCACCGCCTGAAATCTGGAAAGAGATTTCTCCAGGCTCAGTCGAGACGGTTCAGCAACGGAAGCGAAGCGTCATTTATCATTTGGACTCTGATAGACCTTAATTGCCTGATATTCGATTTGTCGATCGGCGGGCGACCCGCCGGTCGCCCCGACAGCATTCTCCAAGTTTCGCGACAGAAACCGGTTACCCCTTCACTGTGATGAATATGGGATCTCCCGCACGAAGAATGTCGAGGAGGCAGCCCTTTTTGAGGTCCACCTTCGTCGTCAGGGCAATGAATGAGTTCAGATCGGCTACCGCTGTGCCATTCACCGCCTTGATGATGTCTCCGGCTTTGACGCCGGCAGCCCCCAGTATACCTTCCACCTCGACTACAGAAACGCCCGGCTTGCCGGTGGTCAACGGACCGATGTCCGCACCGAGCCACGCGAATTCCGCCGGTTGTTTGATCGGAGTTGCCGCCGCAGCCTGTATGCCCCCGCCTTGCTGCAATTTGACGGTAGCGGTTCTCCTGGCACCGAACCGTAGCATTACCAGATCGAAACCGGTCCCGCTTCTTCCCTCCAGAAACTGCGCGAAGCTGTTGATGTCCTGGATTTTCCTGCCGTCGATCCTGAGAATGACATCGCCCCGCTGCAGACCTGCGGCATCCGCGGGCGTGCCCGGAATCACGCTGTTCACCAGGACCCCTTCGGGACGCAGCATGTTGTTCTGATTCGCAATCACATCATCTACATCCATTACAGTAATACCCAGGGTGAGATTATTGGGACCGACCACCGGGCACCACGGCCCCGCGTTTCTCCGCATTCCATAAGGGTATGCCCGATTCCCCCACGCCGCCTGCCCCGGAGCCGTACTACCCGGCACTAATCCTTGCCCGGGTTGAAGCGTAAATGACTGAGAACGCAACTGCGGATGGCAGTCCAGACAAACACCCCGGAAGTTGTGCGGCGGCGTAATCACCTGGCCGTCCCGCAAGCGATAGGCGTTGCCTATCTGCCTGGCATTTACCCGCCAGGCGGCAAGCTGGCCATTGGTGACCGGGGGCGGCTCGTTCTGGAAATCGACCACGCCGCCGATCAGATCCAACGACAGGTTGATGGGAACCGCAAAACTGATGCCGGAGTAAACTCCGCTCGGCGAATAAATCGCCGTATTGATCCCGATGACGTTCCCCTTCGCGTTGAGCAGCGGGCCGCCGCAGCTCCCCTTGTTTATGAAAGAGTCCGTCTGGATCAGGTTCTCATACACCATGCCGTTGACATTGATGGTCCGGTTCCGGCTGCTGATGATGCCCGAGGTTACGGACTGTTCAAAGCCAAAGGGGCTGCCTATGGAAAGGACGACATCGCCCGTTCTGACAGAATTGGAATCTCCCAGACTCGCATGCGGAAGAGGTCCATCCCCTTGGATCCGCAACAGCACCAGATCGTTGTTGTGATCGCCCTTTACGACCTTGATCGGATATTCCATCGCTCCCGCCGGGCCGTAGACCGTGGCTTTCAGGGATGACGCCCCATCCACGACATGCAGGCTGCTCAGCACGTATCCCCGGGGATCAATGATCACGCCGGAGCCGATTCTGGCATACTTGGCGACCGGGTCCGCGGCATTGGCATTGGGATCCGGAACGACCGCGTCAATGCTGATGACCGCTGGTTTCACCCCATCAATGATGTTGTGATACGAACTCTGAAGCGCCTTCGCAGGTGCAGGCGTGGCCGTCTCCAATGCCGTCTGTTCCCCCTCGCCTCTGCCGCCCAAAAATCTCCCGATCCCCCGCCCGCGTTGCTGCGCCTCATAAACCGACCATGCGAGAGTAATAATGACCATCACCACAAGCGCTAATATCCAAGGCTTGAAGTTATTCGGGCAACCCTCTGCTGGAGGCCTTTGAGCGGTTTCCTCAACATCATCGGATATTTTTTCCGTCCCCATATTAGTAAGTGCTCCTACTCGTCCATTTCCTTTCTTGTCGGCTCGGTTGGCTCAGGCTTGTCGCTTTGCGGCATCAGGATGTCCCGATGTCTTGTGCCATGGTCGTCCGCCCCATCGAGGGCGCACCTACTCGTCCTTCTTCTTTCCCGTTGGCTCAGCCGGCGTCTGCCTGCCTTTGCTCCGGATCACGGTTGCTTTCAGTCCCGTGTTCTTGATGCCGGCCATCACGGCTACAATTCCAAAGAACAGGAGCGCCACGGGAAAAATCGCAACGATCACATCCACCGTGTACCACCAATAGGTCACCAGTCCCCAAATCGCCAGACATATTGCGGCGAGACCGACTACGATGTTCACCATAACAATCCCTCCTTCATCCCCTTGATTGGTGGAATATTCGCTCTTTCAAAATCCCCCTTTGGCACTGCTATTTGCCGCTGCGCCTCTCTTCGATGTCAATGGCCTTCTTGAAATGCTTCACCGCCTCATCCCGCATCCCTTTCGACTCATAGGCAAAACCGAGACTCTGGTAGGCCTTGACAAAATCGGGACTGAAGGAGATTGTCTTCTGATAGGCAGCGATGGCTTCGTCATGTTCGGACCGAACATCGAATATGAGCCCCATCTTGTAGTAAGCCTCGGCATAGCCCGGATTGAGTTCCACGGCTCTCCTGAAGGCGTTCATCGCCTCCTGGTTTTCGTCGAGCGCAAAATGAGCGGAACCCAAGAGATAAAAGGCCTGCGCGATGGCACTGTCCAGAACAACGACTTTTTTCAATGTTTCCCGGGCTTCGCTGAACTGGCCGGCATTAAGGTAAGTCTTTCCCAGCTTGAAAAGCACATTCACGTCGTTGGGTTCTGACTTCAGTATTTTCTGATAGACTTCCCCCGCGCCTTTCAAATCTCCTTTTTGCTCCATCTCTGCGCTGATTTTCTGAAACACCTCTTTGGATTCCTCCGGGTTGAGGGCGAAGATGCTGTTGTATTTATCAACAAAACGGTCCAGGAATTTCATGAGATTGATGCCAAACGCCTTGGCGTAATATTTCAGCTGACTTACGTTTACCCCTTCCATACTTCCCCCCAATTGATAATTTGTTCTCAATGCCTTGCGCTTTTCGCCGCGCGACTCCTAATAGGTCCCGAATATGGTTTTTTTGACCGGGAAGCAGTTGACCCGGATGCCGCTGACTGTCTTTACTTTTTCGATGACTGCTTCCTTTACCTTTTCCCCGATCACATGGGTTTGCAGGACGGTCTTCTTCTCGGAAACATCAATTACCAAATCGATCCAGTCATTCTGGCCCATTCGCCGGGTGCTGATCGATCGGACGGCCTCCACCCCTTCTATGGTCAGGCATGCCTTCACTGCCTCATCCACGACTCCTTTGTCGGCTGAAGAATCGATCAGGCCATGGATGCCCTGAAAGAACATTTCCATGCTCATATGGTAGATAAACAGCGCCACCACGCCGGCGGCTAAAGCATCGGCCCAAATAAAGCCCAGTTTGGTCCCGATCAGCCCAACCAGCACCGCTCCCGACGAAAAACTGTCGGCCTTGCTCTCGTAAGCGTCCGCTATGAGTGCCGGGCTGCCGAGTTGTGTGCCGGCACATACGTTGGACCGGTACATCAGATAACTGAAGAACAAACACACCAAAGTGGCCAGCACGGCCGCGTTTTCTGGAACCTCGTGGATTCCGAACATAAGCGCCTTCAGCGTATCCAGCAGAATCAGCGAGGCGCAGGTGAAAAGGAAGGTGGCGGCAAGAAGGGTGCTGAGATATTCCACCTTGCCGTAACCGTACGGGTGACTGTCGTCATGAGGCTTTTTTGCTACCGCCAGAGCCAGGAGGATGAAAGCCGAGGCGAATGCATCGGCGACGGAATGTACGCCGTCAGCCACCAGCCCTTTGCTGCCGGTAAGCGAGCCCACAAAAATCTTGAACACCGCCGCAAGGGCATTGCCGACAAAACTCCACCGCGGGGATGTCTTTCCACAACGGGCACAAGCTTCGTACTTCATCCTGACACCAATTCCAGCAATATCAATTGCGCTCTATCTCTTGTTCAGCAGAGCCTTTCTTCTGTTCAATAGGTGTTTCGCGCCAATCGTTAAGAGCATTCCGGCAATAACGCTGATTAGGATGATGAGGCTGAGCCCAAAATGAAACGGCCCGCCAAGAAGAATTTTGATGGGCACAGGCGCTTGATTCTGATCCAGAAAAACAAACACCATAAACAGGAGCATCAAAACTACAAGGTAGGTGGATTTAATCTTCATCAGGTCACTCCGGATTTTCCTCCGGGCACTTAATCCCCAGTTTCTTGATCTTTCGCCACAGGGTGGTTTTATTGATGCCCAGCTCCCTTGCCGTCGCCAGCCGCCTGTAGTTGTTCCTCTCTAGCGCTTCCTCGATGAACTTAGCTTCCGATTCCGCCAGGGTGCCAATAGTGAAGAATCTCTTTTGGGCTCTGGATGCCATAATGCCGTCAGGAAGGTGGCCGGTACGGATAAGACCGGACCGGCAAAGGATAAAGGCATGTTCTATGACATTCTGCAGCTCGCGGATGTTTCCAGGCCAGCTGTGGTGCATCAGATCGCTGAGCGCTTCCTCCGCAATCCCAGAGACGTCTCTGCCCTGGATGTGGTTCAAGCGGTCGATGAATAGTTCCGCCAGGAGAGGTATGTCCTCTTTTCGTTCTCGCAAAGGCGGCAAGACGACCTGTACGACGTTCAGTCTGTAGTAGAGGTCATCGCGGAATTTCCCCTCTTTGACCAGATCTTCGACATTTTTGTTGCTGGCGGCAATGACTCTCACGTCGGCCTTGACAGGACGAGTGCCGCCAAGCGGCTCAAATTCCTTTTCCTGGAGCACGCGCAATAGGCGCACTTGAAGGGCTGCAGAAATGTCTCCGATCTCGTCAAGGAATATTGTGCCGCCTTCGGCAATTGCGAACCGGCCGGGTTTGCTTTTCTTGGCATCGGTAAATGCTCCGGCCAGATAGCCGAACAGTTCTGATTCCAGCAACGTATCCGGCAGCGCCCCGCAATTGACTGCGACAAAGGGCCCGGCCTTGCGCCGGCTCAGGCTGTGGATGGCCCTGGCTACCAGTTCTTTTCCCGTGCCGCTCTCACCCCCCAACAGCACAGTGCTTCCACTCTCGGCAATCGCTGGAAGGATTGAGAACATTTGCTGCATCCGGTGATTTCGGCTCAGCATGTCCGCAAATATATAATGGTTGCGCAGTTGCTTGCGCAATTCCTCAACGAGCGTGAGATCACGAAATGTTTCCACCCCACCCATGAGATCGCCATTTTCATCCCTTAGGGGGGCGGTGCTTACACTTATGGGAATCCGCTTTCCCTGCGCCGTCATTATGTATACGTGTTGATTGACCTGGGGCCTGCCGGTTTCCAGAGTTCGGCGAAGGGCACAGTCGCTTTCACAGATGTTTGCCCGGAAGACCTCACAACAGGGCCGCCCGATCGCTTCCTTGCTGCGGATTCCAGTGATTTTTTCCGCTGCTTGATTAAATGATGTCACGATCCATTCATGGTCCACCGTGAAGACTCCATCGTTAATGCAATCCAGGATCGCTTCAATGACTTTGCCCTTCTTATTGGGCCGATCGGCGGTCATGTTTTTCCCCCGGGAGAAATATTTCTCCTGCCCTCCGGTTCCAGCCAATCGTTTTGCATCCTGCCTCAGTGCGCTGGTCTACTCCGCAGCGAACCACAAAATGAAATTCCCACAAGACACCCATTTTGTTAACACCATGCGTTCAGGCATAGAGTCGCTGTGCCCACAAGTCCACCGACCGTGGCGCCCGCAAGAACATCGGACAGAAAATGCTTCTGCAGGTACAGGCGCGTAAACCCGATCAGCACGGCGGCCGGGAGCATGATTGCCAGTGCTCCTCCATAGCGCGCGCCAAATACGACGCTCAACACGATCATCCTGGCGGAGTGATGAGAGGGAAAGGAATAGCGGTTCCAGGGATCCCAAAGCCTGCCGCTGTGGTCCGGCCGTGGCCGCTCGCGCCGTGTAAGGTAGCGCAAAACGATGATCATGGCGAGCATGGCCAATTCAGCACCGATTACGGCGGCCAGCAGTTGCCTCAGGGCCTCGGGGCCAAAAATGAATATTCCGCAATACGCGGCCGCCCAGAAGGGGCCGCAACCAAGTTGGGTGACCACTTCCAAGATGGTGTTCGCCCATGGTTTGCGCAAGGATGCGAGCTCGCTTTCCACCAGCCAGTCAATCCTGACTATTCCAGCAATGCAACGGTTCACCGCCGGCTCCGTTTGGGATTTGCGGTGGAAATCACGCTCTGTCTCAGTGTCTGCAACAATTCAGAATCATATGCGTGCGGGTTGAGGTAAGCGCCAAATCCCTTTTTCGCCTTCCCCTCTACGCACAAGAACAGCGCCTGCTCCTTGTTGCGGCCCTTGCCGCTCAATCCCTTAGCGCGAAGCTCCGCCTCGATGTTTTGGAGGCACCGGAATCCCCCTTCCGGCCGGATTTTTACGCGCGCGAAACTGTTTTCCACCGCTAGGTATTCGCCCGCCGCCACGGAAAAGGCCTTGTGGCCGATTGCCTTCAATCGATCGTAATTCATGATATCCACCAGGTACCCGCCCCTCTTGCGCTGCAGAACTTTGCGCCTGGAAACCTCCACCGGCTCATCAATGTAAATAAGTGCATCGAAACAGTCCACGTCTTGGGTGCGCAGCAGCCGGTGGTGTTCGTAAATAGTCCGGTTCTCATTAAAGTTGATTTCCCGGCCCATGTTTCGATGGTCGAGGCACACCACCGCCATATCCAGCTTACGCGCAAGCGCGGCAGCCAGCGTGCTCTTGCCGCTGCCGGGAACACCATCCACCGCGATACGATTGGGCCGCAACCCCCTTGAGCTGAAGATGCGGAGGATTGAATCGGCTGCCAGATCGACCGCCACCGGCCAAGCGCCGTCATCAGACCAGCCATGAAATATCTTTTCGATCTGGTATTCCAGGTACACGGCAATGCCCGGTTTCGACAGGACTTGTTTTGCGAGGGCCAAGCCAGCGGTTGCCGCAAAGCCGACAAGACCCCATTTGTCTTTGAAAACCGCCTTAGCCATTGTCCTGACCAGTCCACCCATGTTGCCCACCTGTTTTTTGACAACATTCGTCGGATGTTCTTACTGCGCCATCTTCCATTTTGAGCCAGAGCCGCCGGCACCGGCAATTATCTTATGGGGTTTGCTCAAACGACCTGCGTAGGAGCCGTGGATCCCGTCTGATTTTGAGCCTTCCCATAAATCAATGGCAGCGCCTTGTTGATCGGCGTGACTGTCTCCGGATTACCTAGTGAATTGCCAATGCCGATGACCTCACCTTTTGTGTTCACCAGCGGTCCGCCGCAGAGCCCCGTCGAAATGGTGATGTTGGTGCGCATCCTTACGCCCGCTTGCCCGTTGACCTTGACAGGAAAGTTCTTATCGATCAGTAATCCGTCCATGAGCTGATTCCCGTTTCCATTGGGGTTGCCCATGGCAAATACGGCATCACCGGCGACGAGCTCATTCGGATTGCCAAGCAACGCAACTGACGAAAACTTTGAGTTATTGGAGGTTCTTAAAACAGCAAGATCATTGGTTGTGTCGCACCGAAACAGGATTGTCGGAATTGTTGCCGTCCGCGGGGCAAAAACATGGACAAGGAGATGGCTCTTGTTATTGACGATATGGGCATTGGTCAGAACACATTCCTCAGTGACGATTACGCCTGAGCCCAAAAATCGAGCCTGGCCGGGACCATCCCCCTGATCGTAGATACTCACCGTTATTTCGTTCGCCCCGTCCGCGAGCTGCGCTTGGGAATTATCCAAAGCGACAGCGGTAGCATCTTGTGGACTGGGCATCACGTTGGCTGGCAAATTAGGGGTGCCATACGCCACTACAGAACTATTGTCCGGCGGGGTCTTGCTGCTGTTCAGGGTGGATGGAGCAGGCGAGGGTGTCGCCGGTTGAGGTTGCGCGATAAATCCGACAATCCCAATACCAAGCATAAGCACAAGCATAATGCCAACCCAGACGACCAGCTGTGGCTGCGATTTCTTTTCCATGCCTGCCTCCTTACCGTCTATTCTCAAAGGTGAAATATTTCCCCAAGCATTCGTTTTGCAGCGGTTCAACGAGTTTTACGCATCAACCTACGGCCGCTTCCATGGCGACCCGTGATACCCTTTAGGTCGAAATACTCGAGCATGGGAACTGCCAGATTGCGCGAAAGGCCCGTTACGGCTCTGAACTGATGTAATTCGACCGTAGGATTCTTCTCGAACAATTCAATGATTTTCTGAAAACATTCGTCAACGATTGCTGTGTGCACGATGTATCGATCAATGACTGTAATCAACCCTTCATCCGAGAGGACACGCATTAAGAGATTCATATCCGCGCTGTTAGCCCCAAGTTCCGTTTGCAGAACGTTGGCAACTACCGCATTTTTCCCGGCCTCAGCCGTGATTTGGAGAATCTGACCTCTCCAGGCCTGTTGCTTTACGCTGAGGCCAATGCTAAAACCAGTCAGGGCAAAGCAATTTTCATGTGCCGCGATGGTTTGGCTCTCGGAGAAAATCCTTTTCAGGCCATCCTGGCAGTTGGCTTCCAGCCCCAGAACGGCGCATGCCTGATCTGCGGGCATCCCGCGGGAAAACTTGTTCTTTTTATGGTATTCCGTCAAGCCCGCTCGCAGCATTTGCTCGAGCTCCGCAATCCGGCTACTGATAATCCAGTGGTTGGGACCGACGGGAATGATGGTACCGAGGACTGTTTTATCCTCCGTGGCCTTCCTTATGACCTGCTGGTCGCCATTTTGTACAAGCTGGAGCAGGGTGTTGCGCCGCAAAACCGCAGCGCCGCTCGAAATGATTTCGCTGAGAAAAGGATCGGAACTTTCAGCAGCGCGGCGTGCCATTTCGAGCTGATCGCATTCCCCTCGGATCTTCTTCCTGCGTGATTCAACGTTGACGCTCAAGACAATTCCCCCGGCGACCGTGGCGGCCGGCGATAGCGATCGCAGGATAAACCGGTCACCCGCGGCAAGGACGATGGCATTCGATAATTTGATTTGCGCAAACCCCTCTTCCTCAGGGGCGAGAGAATTCCCTGATCCTGCCAATAAACATGAGGCAACTCCATTGGACGTGCCACAACAGAAACGCATCTCCTGGCGATGCTTGATGGGCACCGTTTCATGCACATTCCGCAGTGACAGGATCGCGGACGTTGTTTCGCGAAAGACTCCTGGCTGCGCGACCGTCATGCCGCGCACGATTTTGGGCAATTTTACGCTGCGTATGTTAAGTGCCGCACACGCATGCGCCTCCGCATGGTTTGAATCGAAGTTGTACATCTGAATAGCACGGCAAACAACCGACTGCCGTCCCGGAAAGAGCTCCAACTCGTCCTGGACGGCGCACCTTCCGGATAACGGTATTCCGGTGATGACCGTTCCATACCCTTTTATCGAAAAAGTTCGCTCGATATTCATTCGAAATGCCCGCTCGCACGGAGGGCGGGAGATATGTTCGACCAACCGACAGATGGCTTTTCTTGCCTCATCGATTCCTTCTCCTGTCATGTTGGATTCCGGTATGATCTGAGCATCTGGGAACCCGAATTTCGACAGGAAAGCCGCGACATCCTCAGTTACTTGCGCCCGCCGCTCCGCAGAAACCAAGTCGATCTTCGTTATGACCGCCATAATCTGCGGCGTGCGCAGCAAACATGCGATTTTCAGATGCTCAACGGTCTGCGGCATGATGCCGTCGTCAGCGGCGATCACAAGAATCAGCACATCGATGGATGTTGCTCCCGCGATCATGTTTCTTAAGAAATCCTCGTGTCCGGGAACGTCGATGATCCCGACCATGCGAGAGCCCTCAAGAAGAAACGGAGCAAAGCCCAAATCGATACTCATGCCACGGACCTTTTCTTCGGGCAGAAAATCCGTATCACAACCGGTAAGATGCTTTACCAGCAGTGTTTTTCCATGGTCGACATGTCCCGCCGTCCCAACCATCACCGGCAGGATGGTCAGCCCGGGATTCTCGCGCTCCGCCATCAGCGGGCATCCTTTACTGCGGCACAAAGGCGCCGCTGCCAATATCGTCAATCACAGGAATACCGTTTCTTGTTCAGGAACTTTTGCCTGTCTGCGTTTTGATTTCTACGTTCGTCCCTCCCGTCCCTATTGAACCCACAACTCTGATGTGTTTGCAGTCTGTACATTCAAAACATCTGATGCACTCTTGCGGATTGGGATCTTCGTAGAGTTTGGCGTCTTCCGGGCATTTCCTGCGGCACGCATCGCATCGTGTACACCCTTCATCCACCTCCATTCTGACGATGCTCACTTTGTTAAAAAGCGACCAGAACAAGCCTAAAGGGCAAACGTACCGGCAAAAAGGTCGCTTTGCGGCCACAAAAAGCCATAAAGCGATACCCAGGATGATCAGCTTGACCGCAAACAGCAGTCCCACGCGCCCCGGTTCAATGGTGGGTGCCCCAGTAGTTGGGTTGATCGGATTCCACAATACCCAGGGGATTCCAGCCGTCAGGGTTCCAACCGGGCAGAGCTTAGAAAACCAGTGTTCGGTCGTTATAAAGGGAAGAATGACAACAAAAACGGCAAAAACAGCATACGGTACGATCGTAAAACCCGTAGGTAGCGATATCTTTGACGATTTTATCTTATACAGTATCTCCTGAAAGAGGCCTACAGGACAGATCCACCCGCATATTAAGCGTCCCCCGATCAGACCCACAATAATAAACTCTCCAACAAGCAGAAAGGGAAAGCTGCGTATTGCCGCATAGTGCTGCATGACGCCGATAGGGCAGGCAAATCCTGCCAAGGGACACGAATGGCAATATAAGAACGGCAAACAGACGCTTTTAAAAACGCCTTGATAGATCTGCTGCGTGAATAGGGCGGCAAAATTCAGATTGGCCAACAACAAACCAAATAACTGACTCGCCCTACGCAAAGGTGCTATTACGCTCATGCATTTGCCCTGAGAAAAATAGCCTGCCTCATATCTGCTATTGCCTGTGACGCCGGATCGCAACAGACCGTTGAGATCGGTTCACTGAATACCAATGCAATCCAGTCAAAGCGCGGACGCGGTTTGATAGGCGTCGAAACAATTGCCGAGAATGATCCCTGTTATGGTTATGATCACGCCCTCGATGAGTAGAAACCAGAAAAGTATGCCTCTTTTCTTGCCCTTCGTCGGCACCGAAACCGCGATCTGATTTTTCATTGGGTTCCTCCGAATATTGAACCGGCAGTTTTCTGCCGTGACGCCAGGGTTCTCCAAATACTTGAATGGTGCCTGCGAAGACAGTCAGCTTTAATCCGCAACACAAAAGAGACTTCAATCCTAAACGCGCGCTGCCGTTTTTTCTCTTTGAGAGTCATGGTTCAGCGTTGCGTATTCGTGTCCGCCGCGGCGACTGCCTGATTATGCGCCAGCCAGTCGGCTAACTGGCTCCTGAACAGACTGTCCCCTAAATTAAGATTCACGACGATAGCTGCTGGAATAAGAATCAAGGATAAGAACAGAATCCAGAGATTGAGAGCACGATTATAATTCATGCTTCGACTCGCAGTCGCTGATTCACCTATAGTATTGTCCATATTGCCTACATGTACCTGGTCCGACCGCTGTTAGTCTCGGATGCAAGGATCGCAGCGCCAAGAGCTCCTGTCATTTGAGGAATTTTGGCAACTTCGATGGCGCGCCCCAAAGCTCGCGAAAGGGCGTTTTTCATTCCCGGAATGAGAGCAACGCCTCCGGTAAAAATAACGGGGCCTTGCAGCCTGGCCTTAGCCATCGCTCCGATACGTTTCGCCACGGAGTTTTGAACTCCGGCTGCGATGTTTTCAGCTGAAACTCCGGAGGCAAGGAGTCCGACGATTTCAGTTTCTGCGAAAACGGCACATGTGCTGTTGATGATCGCCGGATTATCAGCTTTTTTGGCGATTTCTGCCATGTCTTCGAGTTTCATTTCCAGACGTTCCGCGACGATTTCCAGGAAGCGTCCCGTTCCGGCCGCGCAACGATCATTCATGGCAAAGTCGCGAACCAGGCCGTTTGGATCCAGATGGATCAGTTTACTGTCCTGGCCGCCTATATCGATGATCGTACGAACATGCGCCGCCTGATGCCCAATGCCGCATGCCTGACAGGTGATTTCAGTGACTGCTGTGTCAGCCCATTCGAGCGCGTTTCTTCCGTAACCGGTCGCCACGATGGCGGCAATGTCTTTCTTTTTCAACCGGGATTTAAAGAGCACCTTGTCAAATATCTCTACCGCCCTATCGGCCTGTCCGGTTCCCTGGTCACATAGGCCGGATCCCAGGATGCGCATCCTGGCATCGTCGATTATGACTACCTTGATGGTTCGCGAACCCGCGTCAACCCCGGCAAATAGCAACGTCTATACCCTCCCACTCGGTTGCGAACCACGGGGGCTCGCATTGCTTCTTGGCTGCAGTCCTTTTCTGGCGTTCACAGTTTCAAAAAGCGACTGAATCCGAAGGATAATCCGTGCGGAATCGGATGGCGAATAGTCCGTTTCAATACGAAGATACGGCAGGCGCAATTCATCCGTGATCAGCCGTTTGACAGATATGGATTCGATGTCATAGGTGATGCAGCACTGCCAAACGAGCTCGATCACGCACTCGACCCGGTATTCATGAGCCAGCACTCGAAGTTGGTCCAAACGCCGTGCATTGCGGGTCATGACCGAGCACGGCAAATGGAAATACTTTTCTGCCAGTGCATGAATGGGATCTTCATCATTCTCATCAACATCTTCCAGCACGGGTTTTATGCCGGTACAGTTTTCCTGGCACACCACAAGCCCGCCACAACCCTCAACGATGTCCAGAACTCGTTCGGCGCCGTGCGCAAGGGGGACACCGGTCACCAGCACGCGCACATGCGACCTTGTGGCGGGATTCCGGCTGCCCCCTTCAAGCAGCCAGAGAGCCCTCTCGTATTGCTCAAAATCCAGGGGCATTCCTGAGATCAAGCTTCTCATATCCAGAAGGTTCCGTCCGGTCAGAGGCGGATCGTCTGATTTCATGAGTGCCGCCAAATCTCTTTTATATTTGCGTTCTCGATTCATGAGACGAATGGCTTCCCGCAGCTTTTTGTCGGTAATTTTTGTGACCAATTGCCTTTCGAGAACGGCTTTCAATTTTTTAAGCTCCGCGACCCAATGTTGGAACGCATCACGCTCGTCAGGTTTTTGGGGAAGCTCGAGCACGTGCATCGGATGTTTTTCTGCCAAGAGCTCGTACATTTTCTTCTTGCCGTCGCATGTAGTTTCCGCAACCAGCAAATCCGACATCTCAAGAAATGGATTTTCTTTTTCCAGGCTAAAGCCGAAGGTTGATTTGACCAGGGGACAAAGGTTGGATGGCAATATTTTTTCTGCAGATTCGGCCATCTCGGCGGATCCACCGCATAGGCATACAGGCACTCCGCCGGCAGCCATGATGATCTCACGGGGCGTAAATTCGCACATGATTCCGACAATCTTTCGCCCTCGCTTCTTCTGGGACTCCGCATATATCAGACAATGCTCGACCTGCGACTGAAAGTAGGTGACAGCGTAATCCCTACGGCCGCTTTGCGCGGCATCAGTCAGTGTCGAGTGACATCCGGCTTTCGCCTCACAGGAATTGCCGGATGATCCTTTGGCCGGAGCTTTCCGGCGAAATTTTGCGACCATCATAGTTCTTTGCGCGGAGCGAGAGCTTCACTGTAAAATATTTTTACCGGCGCCCCACCAATGGCAACTGCATACCACGCCGCCTCTTCGAGCTCCTCCCGGCTGATCAGCATGGTTAGAGCTTTGTTATGATGCGGGATGATACAAGGCTGGCACCGTTGGAGGACGACAAGCGCAAAGCAGGGACACTGCCGCCTTGGATCACAGATGCAGAGGCCAAGCTTCTTGGATCGCTGCATCACACGACTGCGCTTCGCGGCGTCTCTTGTCGCCATTATTTGATTCCTGCGGCCTTTCCTGCCGGGTGAACAGCGATTTGTCAGTGCCGGTTATCGTCTGCCCCGTTGCGAAACGCTGCGTCCCGCCAAGGTCATGCTTGAATTCTGAGTTTCTTCATCCTTCGCCAGAGTGTGACCGGGCTGATACCCAGGTCACGTGCCGCGGCCGCGCGAGCTCCGGAGTGCTTTTTGAGCACATCTTCAATCGCACCTTTTTCAGCTGCAGAAAGAGGCGAAAGGTCTTCTCCCGGCGATGGCTCGCTTTCAATGGATTCAGCAACAATTTCCTTTGGCAGATGCTTGATCTCGATGATGTTCCGGTGGCATACCACAAAAGCGTGCTCAATGATGTTCTCGAGTTCCCGCACATTACCGGGAAATGAATAACGCATCAGGAAGTCCATAACATCGTCGGAGACGCCGGTTATATTTTTACCGCGTTTCAAATTGAACACATTTACGAAATGTCGGACGAGCAGCTGGATGTCCTCACGACGGAGCGCAAGCGGCGGCAGATCGATGCGCACGACATTCACCCGATAATATAAATCCTTCCTGAATGAGCCGTTGCGCACTTGCTCAGCCAGGTTCCGGTTGGTGGCGGCAATGACGCGCACGTTAGCCTTGAGTGTCTTTGTCGAGCCGAGCGGTTCGTACTCCCGTTCTTCCAGGACACGGAGCAGCTTCACCTGGAACATCGGAGATATATCACCGATCTCGTCCAGAAAGATTGTACCTGCCTCGGCCAAGGCAAAGCGCCCCTGCTTGTCACGTTGGGCATCCGTGAAGGCCCCTTTTACATAGCCGAAGAGCTCGGATTCGAGCAGATTGTCGGGAAGTACGCCGCAATTCACGACCACGTAGGGCTTATCTTTTCTTGTGCTGAGGTTGTGGATGGCTTTCGCGAACAGTTCTTTTCCAGTTCCGCTCGCTCCCTCTATCAGCACCGTGCTGTCGCTCCCGGCGACGTCCGGCAGAATATCGAATATCTTCTGCATTTCCCGGTTCTTACCGACAATATCTTCAAAGGTGTAACGTTTTTGGATTTCCTTGTTCAGCTGTTCGATGGCTGACAGGTCACGGAACGCCTCAACGCCACCGATAACACGGCCCTTCTTATCAGTAAGCGAGGAAGTTCTGACGCTAATGGGAACCGTTCTTCCCTCCTTATTCATGATATTCAACGGCCTGTCGATAACTTCCTCTCCCGTTTTCAGCGTTTCCTCAAGAGGGCAGCCGCTTTCGCAGATATTGGCATGAAAAATTTCGTAACACTCCTTTCCAATAGCTTCTGAGCAAGAAAATCCCGTGATCCGCTCTGCAGCGCGGTTGAATGAAGTGATCCGGCGGTTCTTGTCAATCGTGAAAACACCATCGGCGATACTGTCGAGAATGGTTTGGAAAAAGTCCAAGTATTTTGCTTCCAACCAGCGTAGCGACTTATCTGCCATCTATTTCGGTCCTGCTCAAACGCTTAACGGGCCTTCGCCAAAGTCTGTCGCACAAGCCAAGTCCCCGCATCATTCAATGCTCGTCAGTACTATTGAGGATCCGATAATATAGTGACGTCAATCCAGGGAGATATGTGCCGCCCTTTCAGGGCTCGTTCATCGCCCGCCCCCAACCCCGGGATCACGCCCGCGGCTATTCTCTTCCGCCCCTTCGGGGCTGGGAATTTCATTGCCGTCATTGTGCTTTCTGATCATCAATAGGATCCTATCAACCGCGTTAACCTTGGAACAATTGCTCATATTGGATCCCAACCCCCTGGCCAACAGATAGTATTAATCAATTGCATGCCCCACAATGATTAACAGGATCCAGACCACGAACAGGACTTGCTGCGTGTGCATCATACGAAGCAGTTTTTGCTCGCTGGGAATCAGGCGATAGTGCATTACGAGCCCTTCAAGGGTTAAGAATATCGAAACGACATAAAGCCCGGTAAGAAAAATATTACCCTGATCTGAATAATGGCAATGTACCATCATTGCGAAGAAGGCAACTTCGTTCATCCATATGTGCATCTCGAGGTATTTTTGAAAAAATAAAACAACCGATTTGGGTATGGGCCTGAATTCCTTGGCAATGAGTCGCGCCGGATAATACGCATTTGCAATAATAAAAAGCAGCCCTGAAATATAGCCGGAAATCGAACTCAATTCCTCATTAGTGCGGCTATTGTCTGCAAAAAGCAGCACAACGAAGAAACCTAACAGGATAGGCAGAAGGTATTTGGTGTCGAAAAAATTGCCTGCCTTTGCCACTGTAGCTTTCCTGTCCATATGGAGATGTTTCCCAATTGTCAAACTACTTTTCGAAATGCCTTTGAGAGCAAAAATGGTGAAAAAGTGATCCGGTTTTTTGGTCTTCCATGCATCTGCTCCCCTCAACTGTTATTATCCTAATAGGAAAACAGGCAACTCCGAGCCGTCGGAATTGGACCAGGTTGCTTTTTTTCGCCCTGGATGGCATTTTCCTGACAGGTATCCTCACACTCGCCACAGTCAGTGCATTTGGAGGCATCAACGACATATTTGTTCTTGCCTTCTGAAACAGCCCCGGAGGGGCAAATGTCCGCGCAAGTACCGCAGGAAATACAACTATCCGTTATCTTGTGTGCCATATCAGTCTTCTCCTGGTCAATTCAAGAAAACAAACGATTGAGTGGAATACCGGCGGAGCAAACTATCAGACCCTCCGCGGATAAAGGCAGCGCCTTGCCGCCAGAATCTCCCCTCCGTCTGGATCACTGGATGACATCAGGAATTCGATTTTCCCCCACTGATACGATGCTTCTCCCGCGCTCGGCGCCCCTCGATTCTGAGCAGTTGCCACACCAAGCCTGGAATTCCACCACTTATCCAGCCGTCTTTTGACCAGAGCCCCCGGCACTGATCATTATCTGGGAGGGGTTAGTCAGGTATTTTGCGCAAACTGATTATTCGGAGTTCCGGCCACCGTCTGCGCTGTGGCTCCCTGCGCCATTCTGACATTCAGAGTTCTTCGGACGCCAAAGCGGAAAATTACCAGGTCAAAACTGTTCTCCGTCTTTGTCTTCAAAAACTGGCTGAACGCGTTGCTGTCCTGGATTTTCCTGCCATCGATCCTGATGATCACGTCGCCGCGCTGCAGCCCTGCCGCGGCCGCAACCATCCCTGGAGTCACTGTCTGCACAAATACGCCGCCCGGCTGAATCATGTTGTTCTGGTTTGCCATGGTATCATCTACATCCGAGACCGTGATGCCCAAGGAAAGGTTGGCGGGCCCGACGACCGGACACAGGTGGCCCTGCCCCCAGACCTGAGTCAATGCCTGCGCCTTTGCCGGGTTTTTAGGCGCCATTCCCTGCAACAATTGTGGGTGACAACAAATACACGTCCCGCGATAATCATGGGGTGGGGTAAAGACCTTCCCGCCTGGCAACCGGTAGGAATTATAGATCTGCTTGCCAGGTCCACTCAGGGCTACTAGCTGCCCCGCGGAGATTTGAGGGTGGCAACTAATACACGCGCCCCGATAGTTGTGCGGCGGAGTAAGGATCTGCCCGCCAGGCAACCGAAAGGCGTTGCCTATCTGCTTCCCAGTTTGACTGAAGGCCGCAAGCTGACCCGTGGTTACGGGCGGTTGGTTATTAAGGAAATCAACAACGCCGGCGACCAGATCCAGGGACTTATTGATCGGGACCGCAAAACTAATGCCGGAATAAGCCCCGTCCGGTGAGTAGATTGCAGTATTGATCGCTATGATTTCGCCTTTGGCATTGACCAGCGGACCGCCGCTGCTCCCCTTGTTGATGGGAGAATCGGTTTGCACCAGATCCTCATAAACCATCCCGCCGATATTGAGTGTTCTGTTCCTGCTGCTGACAATACCTGATGTGACCGATTGATCGAAGCCAAAGGGGCTGCCGATCGAGAGAACTACATCGCCGGTCCGGATAGAATTAGAATCCCCCAGGCCCGCATATGGGAAAGGTGCATCGCCGGCGATCCGCAAAAGGACCAAATCGGATGTCCGATCACTCTTGACGACCTTCACCGGATACTCCAAGGCTCCCGCCGGGCCGCAAACAGTGGCTTTTAAAGATGATGCCCCATCCACGACGTGCAGACTGCTCAGCGCGTAGCCTCGTGGATCGATGATCACGCCGGAGCCGATCCTGGCGTAATTGGCGCCAGGGTCTCCAATATTCGCATTCTTGTCCTGAGCGACCGCATCAATGCTTATAACGGCCGCTCTTATGTTTCCGATGATGTCGTGGTAGGAACTCTGAAGTGCTTTTGCAGATCCCGGCATGTTCAAAGCCACCGGTTCACCCTCTCCATCCACGGCATTGCCGACCCATTGGCTTCTTCTCTGCAACTCATATACAAGACAGCCAAGCGCGACCACCACCATCGCCAAAGCAAGGCCCCACATCTTGGAGTTTTGAGTAGAACGCGCAGCGGGTGCCGGTTCGGATTTGTCGATATCATCGGATAGTTTTTCCATCCCCATGATCAGTGCTCCCACTTGTCCTTGTTCTTTGCTGTCGGGCAAGTGAAGCCAAGCATGCCTGCACTCTTCACCACAGTTGCCTTTAGTCCCGTGTTTTTAACGCCGGCAAGCAAGGCCACGATCCCGAAAGCGAGAAGCGCCAGAGGAAATACCCCAATGAGGATGTCGACGATATACCACAAGTAGTTTACCAGTCCCCAGAGCGCCAAGCATATTGCAGCACCACCTATGATCATACTTTTCACGGTAACCTCTTTTTCATCCCTCGCTGTTGACGGCTCTTACAGCACAATATGACATAGCGTGCAGGTTCCCCTGTTCCTGTGCGGCGCCGGCGTCCCCCGTCGAATATTCGGCGCTACCATCGTCAGAGAATCGCCTTGATCCTTCAACAATTCATTTTGATTGAGTGCATTTTTCGAATTCGATGCGCTTTTGGCAATGGTATGGCATTTGTCACAGGGCCCATAGTAGCCATGGGGGCTTCTGTCTGTAGCCAGAATCATGGGCGCACCCTCCATCTGGGCAATACCCAGGACATCCGTGCTCAAAACCACGATCTCTTTTTTTTTGCCGCTCCTGAAAACAGAGACGTTAGCCCGATTCGCCTGGGCTACGTCCATAGTCGCCTCCTGGAACGAACTCAGGTCCGTTACCTTCTTGCCGTTGACCGCAGTGATAACATCGCCTGCATAGAATCCCGCTGCTGCAGAAAGCAATGTGACTTCGTCGATCAGCACGCCGGCTATTTCCGGCGGTATGGAATTCCATTTGGCGATAGTTGCCGTCAAAGGGATGACCTCCAGGCCGATCCAGTGCCCTTCAACCAGCGCCTTAGTCGGCGCGGCCAGGGGTGGCACCTGCCCATTCTGATCTGGTTGAATCATAGGAAGGGAAGGCGGATTCGGTTGCGGTGCTTCCAGCTGACCCGGTTGCGAAGCCATATCTTGGCGGCCGGGCTGACCAAGCGGCTTTTGCCGCAGAACCACTGGGGAAGCCAATGGCTCAGCGCCGTCTATCCGAGGCGCACCATCACCGACGTTATCGGTTTCTGCATTTGGCGACGGCGCATTGGGGGGGGCGGGAGCCGCGCGTCGCAAATAGACAAAATATACCCAGACGAACGCGCAAATCAGCACTAGTAACCAAAGAGGATTGGTGATGCGCATGAGCCGACTCACAACAGCTACGCGTTTCTTTCTGCAGGCGTCAAAACCCGGTCCAACCCCCTGGAAAGCATATATTTGATCTTCTGAGTAAGCTCCGGTTTTGACTTGTTGAGTATTTCACAAGCTAATGCGCCAACAAAGACAGCAACAAATATTCCAGCCAGTATCTTGGACATAATTTTCCTCTTTGAATTTCTGCTTTGTTACCCTGCCTGCACGATACCCTATGACCGATTGTCGCGCCCTTACGGCCAGGCATCCAAATTTTCCGCACCGGTCAAGCTACAAAATTGCCTGGTCCGTTTCGAAATCTTGTGCGTCGTGAGCCTTTTTGCGTTTGGCTTTCAGGTCCTTGGCGCCTTTTAAAAATCCCATAGCTCCACATGTCAAGCCGAGCGCCTGGAATGTCAATATCGCAGGTATGGCGACTTCAGCTATCGCGGCCACCGCAAGCGCTCCTACTCCCAGGCATGCCCCCACGCCCAGCCCTATGACGGTTCTGCCCGCCAACACGGCAGCTTTATGCGCAGAATCTCGCACAAAGGCCTCCTTTTTGTCGCATTTCTTACAATCACGAGGCATTTTCTCCCCCTCCTCGTAATGCCGCAGACAGACAATTCGTCTGACAGTCTCCCGCAGTCAAAATGTCCGCTTAAAGCAATTCATTGGTTCCGTTTGCCGTAATTGCTTTCGATAAAGCGCAATCTCCGCTTCCGGCAGCCCTAATCCACGGCAAACCACTTGGCCTAGACCCCTAGCATTCCCACCAGCCATGCCCTTAATGGCGCAGGCAAATCGTGTGCCACTCTGAGGAATGGCGGGATGATAGTTCAAAAGATGAATAAATGCTGCTTAGCATTGGAAATATCGGTCATCACACTCGGTTGTCCGGATCGCCGGTTGCCGCCAACCATTTCAAAAATGAAATGGACCTAGTGAAAGATGTTTCATTTCTGAAGGCTTATGCCAGTTCGGCGATGGGGCAGAGATTCGAACAAGCTGGGGCATAGGTCTGCCGCCTCGCCTTAAGCTCCGCTTATTACGAAGCAGGTTTTTCGGGATGAGTGACCCCCTTCTCTCCCGATCAATGAAACCCGGCTTTGCGTCCACTATGGCATTCATCCCCGTCTCGGCCACCTATTGGGAAACCACGCTGCGAGCATGCTCGCAGACTTTGGTCATTGGCACGCGGGGCTTTCGTCTTGCATTGACCAAGGCAGCGATCTCTGCCACGCCTCTCACAGCCCTCTTAATATGGTCTTCAGTGTTTAGGGGCCCGATGCCGAAACGCACGGATCCCTTGATTTTTGCCGTGCCCAACTGCTCATGGACCAGAGGGGCACAGTGCAGGCCGGTGCGGCAGGCGATGCCGTGATCGACGTCAAGCATGGTTCCGGTCTCTCCAGCTTCCAGTCCGTCGACATTAAAACGCATGACGGATAAGTGGTCTGTGAGGCTGTCCTGGCAGTGAAGGCGAACCCCGTCGATCTGCTCCAGCCCCTCCCTCGATTGCGACGCCAGGGCCATTTCCTGTCCGTGGATCGTTTCAATTCCTTTCTCCAGAATCCAGCTCACGCCCGCGTGCAGCCCCGCGGCGCCCAATATGTTTGGCGTGCCGTACTCCAAGCGGAAGGGATATTCTTCCAGATGCAGCCGCTCTGCCGAGCGGACTCCCGTCCCGCCGGCACGGGTCTGCCGGACTGTGATCCCTTCCCCGACATAAACCCCTCCGATTCCCGTGGGACCAAGCAGGATGCCACATAATCTTGATCCGTAGCGATGGCGATTCTCATGTGATCTCCTTGCTGAGGATGGGCTCTTCTTTGGGTTCAGCGGAGGACTTCTCAGGCTCCAATACGCGGGATTGTATTTCTCGAAGAACTCCCGCTCTGTCAGGCCGGCACTTCCTGCAAAGCCCGAAATATTCGATATTGTGGTCCCTGATGAGAAATCCTGACTTTCGTTCCAGGAGGTCTTCCGTTTTACCTAAGAGATCGAGTTCTTCCTTCTCAAAATCCTGATAATTCAGGACCTTTCTGCAGACCGTGCAAATCAAATGGTACTGGTGATCCGATTGGCTGATGTTTGTACCGGTACCGCACCTGGCCACCTGGGTACTGGACCTTGCGAAGCAGGCCTGCCTTATCCAGCAAATCGAGGGTACGGTAGATGGTCGCGATCCCGATTTCGTGATCGGCAGGCTGAAGCAGGACATAGATCTCCTTGGCACTGAGATGTCGCCGGCGTCTTTGCACAAGGGGCCTGAAAATCACCTCGCGCGGCGCTGTCCAGCGTCGGCAGAGCATCCTGACCTGTTCCTGAAACTGCACTGGCCTTTTGCTCTTCACCGGGATGCCGTTTTAGTGATAATGAGAATGATTCTTAATACATTGCTACGATAAACCGTTCAAACGGGGTTTGTCAACAAGAGTTATTGCAGGAATTATTGCGACCCGGCTTGGCGGATCGATGAGCATCAAGAGAATTCTTCATTCGACCCTCAAGCCGGCATTGGGATGTACTGAGCATGTGGCCATTTCTTTGGGAGTGGCAGGCGTTTTATGCGGCCTCATTTGCGGCGGCGCCAGGCCTGGGTGCGCCCTGAAGGCCGATTCCTCCGGCGATATGGCGTCTTGGGCCGCATCCCTGGCAATGAGGAGCATGGAGCTGTCGGGCGAAAACGGCATCGTGGCCGATACCGCGAAAAATGCCGTCTGGAACCTGAAACGATTGAATCAAACAATGCAAGCTGTCGACGATAGGATCATCCAGGCCATGCTGGAAAAGTTGGCGCCGGCAGATTCCCTGGAATGCAGTAGGCTTCCAAGGCTGGACGAACGCCCGTAGCGTCGGATTCCGGGACAAAAGATCGGCACATTGCGGCGTGTTTGTGCGGTCCAATTTGCAGTCGACAGGTTCCTCGCTGCAAGGGGACCGAGGGCGGATTTGTCGCCCACGCGCAGACTACCATGGTCGTATCCAGCCAATCTGACCGTACCGCTGACTGACATTGGGAACCATCGCAACTTCAAGGCGATTGTGCTGGTAAGCCGAGATAACCTGCTCAACGGTCGTAGGCTCGTTGACGTAATACATTTTTACCCCTTCCGCTTGCAGGTCCGCAAACACCTCTGTGCCTATCTTAACCGCGATAACAACATCCACTTTTCTGTCCCGGACAATGGCCACCAGGTTGTTGCTGACATCGGTGTTGTATAACCGCACTCCGTTCGAAATCAGCGTCATGGTGTTCGCCCGAAAATCCATGATGATGAAATACTTAGCTCTCCCCAATACCGCGTCAACCGGGCTCGCGATCGTCGTTCCCTGTGCGGGAATCAGGATTACCTTATTGTGACTCAGGTCATCGGTTACTCGATATGCATAAAAAGCAACGATGAAACAGGACAGTATGCCCACGGCCAGCATGGTGTTCTTTCGAATCGCGGAAAAAAGAGGGCCTATTTTTGCGAAAGCCTCGTTCAGTATTTTCAGTCCAGATACAATCAGGTAGCCTCCAATTATCACGGCGCAAACTGGATCGAAAAGCTTGAAACCGGCATCAGCCAGGAGCACACCCGCCAGGGACAGGCACGCCGCATGGAAGTTCGTCTTATTTTGAACCGCGCACACGAAGCTGGGGGGATCGTCGAACTGCTTTGTAACGCATTCGGACACTCTATGCAGACGCCAGTTAACAATTGTGGATATTGCAGCAACAATAAACCCAAAAAGGCCGGGACGAGCCAAGGTTCCTGAGGCAATGGCGGCGGTACTATCTGCAAAGACCCAGACCCCTGAGAGAATAATGACCGATCCAATGATACAGTTTCTGCCCAGGTCGGCCTTCTGCTGGCCCGTGGGCGTAGCGCGGCAACTAATATAGTTTATTCCAAAGCAAAGTGTATCCGCCAAACCATGCATGGCATCGGCTATCAATGCCCGACTGCCACAAAGAAAGCCAAAGACGCCTTTCGAAATCAACCCTGCGACCGTGATGTAAAAAGACCCTGCGATGACTCGGCCGCGGCATGCCGTGCAAGCATCCCCCGTTATGTCGGTGTGGAGGTATCCTACGTCTGCCAGTGTCACCACATCGGTCCTTCCCAGACTATCGGTGCGGCGATGGCGACACCTGCCCTCAACAGATCACCGATGATCTGATTCAATCGCTCATCTGTCCAGACCTTTTGCCTGGCGCTCATGTCAGAATTTCCCCGCAAAAGAGTTATAGATCATCTCCATGCCGAGCGCCAGAATGACAAAACTGAAGACCATGCAAAGCGAGTCCGGCAAACTCGATAGTGTTCATTGAGGTGACATTCCACGCTTTGGCCGTGGATCCCTGATGTCGTTGCACCCGCCAGGAAGCGCTCACTCCCCTCCAGCAGCCGGCTGCCTCGGATTTCGCCCCCGAGTACTTTCCAGAGCCCTCATTCCGCAACCAGGATCACCGCCCGGCGCGTTTGGCCAGGAACTTCTGCCCTCCGGGCCGGCATTCCTTGCAGAGACCAAGAAATTCGATATTGTGGTCCCTAACGAGAAACCCATGTTTTTTCTCCATGATTTCCTCGGTTTTTCGCACCAGATCAAGTTCCTCTTTTTCGAAATCCCTGTAGTTCAGGATGATTCCGCAATCGGTACAGATCAGATGGTGGTGATGATCGGAATGGTCGCCGCGCTTATATTCATAACGCAGTTGGCCATCCCGGCACTGGATCTTGCGAACCAGTGCGGCCTTATCCAATAAGTCGAGCGTTCGGTAAACCGTAGCGATCCCGATGTCGCTTTTCGAGGTTTGAAGCAGGGCATAAACCTCCTTCGCGCTCAAGTGCTGTTGGCTCTTCATGAGGAGTCCGAAGATCTCTTCCCGTGGAACGGTCCACCGTTCACAGTGTTCACTGATAACCTTGCGATGCTTATCTGTTTTTTTCATAAATTAATGATAATGATTATTAACAATCAAACCTTAGACCTCACGGCCCGAATCTGTCAAGGGAAGTTCCTCGACGGATCCCTCCGTGCGGACGACGATACCGATTCCGATCCCGGCAAGCAGGGGCGAAACAAGGAGTCAATCGATTTTCAATCCGTAGATGCTGGCGGCAATATCGTGTTCCAGGGCAATCTGGGTGTGCTCGATCTGGATGACATAAGCGGGAAACTTCTGGCGGATTTTTATCCTTTTCCCGGGCGCCAGGCCAAAGGAAACCAGCTTGCCGATTATGACCGGACTATCGATTCTGATAAAGGATATCCTGACCTCATCGGCCACCTCCAGGTCATCAAGAGACTTCACCACCGTGGTTACCGCATGCGCGGTTTTTTTGCAGCAATCTCCTTCAGGTATCGGGGAACCGTGGGGACATTCCCGCGGGTGGCCGAGCAAGGTGCATATCGCCTCGGTAAGCCCAGGCGCCAAGGTATGCTCATACTCACAGGCCGACTCTTCCATTTCCTCGAAAGGCATGCCCAGGATATCGACAAGGAGCCTTTCGGCCAGTCTGTGTTGGCGGACGATAAGCTGCGCCTGCATTTTTCCCGCAGCCGTAAGGGCGATCTCCGCGCCATTCATTTTCACGAGGCCGTTTTTTTCGAGTTCCGCCAAGATTTCATCATCGACTACATATCCGGAGGCGCGCTCGTGTTCTTTTAATACACTTCCTACCGTGCATCCCCCCTTTTCCTCGAATTTCCAGATCGTCTCGATCACCTCATCCGTTACATGCACAATCTTCATGGGGCACCCATCAAAAAGTGAAATGAAGCCATCGGAATAATTGGTTCATGATGCAGCCGGTCGCAAGGGCGCAGGCAGTGACCAAAACAAGGATGGCCAAGGCCTTCTTCGCGCCCTGTTCCTTAATGATGATCATAAGGTTTGTGACGCAGGGAATAAAGAGAATCGTGACGATCATCGCGACGACCAGTTGCAGATGATCCATCGTGCCGGCATCCACCATTTTTTTCAACACCGCGATTCCCGCCTCGCCCCTTATGAAACCTAGGATCAGGGATTCGGCAAACTGGGGAGGCAATCCCCACCCGCTCCCGACAACGGGCGCCGCAAACTTCTCCACAACCGCCAGCGCGCCGATCTTTTCCATGAGAAAGAGACTCAGCGCACTAATGATGAAAAGCGGCGACGCCTCCCGGAGGAACATCCATGACCGGTAGGCCGTCTTGGATATGACATTTCTCATGCTCGGAACGCGAACCTGGGGGATCTCCATTATGAACGGCGAGGGTTCGGCCGGCATCAGTTTGTTCAAGATCACGCCGGAAGTCACGGTGATGACGAAAACAACGCCGAACACGGCCAGAAAGGCGGCAAAGGAAACCTGCGCCAAGATAACCAGAATCAGGCTTAGCTTGGCGGAACAGGGAACGCCGAGCGACAGCAGAAAAATGGCAATGAACCGTTCTCGTTTGCTGTCCAGCACTCTTGTGGATATCGTAGCCATGGTGATACAGGAAAAACCGAGAACAATCGGCAGCACCGCCTTGCCGTTAAGCCCGATTTTTCTAAAGAGCCTGTCCAGCAGGATGGAAAGCCGGGGGATATAGCCGGAATCCTCGACAAACCCGAAGGCAAGAAAAAAAACCACGATGACGGGCAACACGAGGCTGAGGACAGGAACCAGTGCCATGGTGTAAAGTCCGTATTCTCCTACGATTAACTCTCGTACCCAGGCGATAGGGATCAGAGCCACCACCGTTTTCAGGTGGGGGCCTATGGTCCCATGGAAAACACCATCCTCCAACAAATCCACCAAAGTGCCGGCGGCAAACTTGCCGACCGTGAAATAGAGTGCGGTGAGCAGGATGAAAAGGATCAGCGATCCGGTGACTGGAGTCAGCGTCAGATCCCCTATCCGGTTTAAAACCGGAATGGAGGTAACGCGTCTGATCTGGACTGATTCCGAGTACCACGCCTCCGCCCGGATGTCGTTCGCGCGGGAGATGACCAGATCAAGGGACATGGAGAATGACCTGCGGGCATCTTCCATGATTTGGCGGGCAACCTGGTCGCCGTGGATCGCACTTTTCTGCTGCGCCCAGCGTGAAGTCGCCTTGTCACCGGCGAGGGAAAAAAGCGCCAATGCCCTGGCTCCCCATCCGGGAACAGGCTTGTCCACGACGAGTCCCACCAGGCCGCGGACCGCATCGGCGATCGCCGCCGGCATTTTGGAAGGGGAGGACGGCGGCCGCGCGTTGCCCAGTCCCGCACTCACCGAGGCTATCCCCACCCCTTCCGATGCAACCGTCTCATTGACGGCAGTGCCCAATATTTCTTCCAGTTTATGCCGCCTGACCTTGATCCCCTTCTGTGCGGCCTCGTCCACCATATTGAGAACGAGCACTAGCGGGATGCCGCATTCCGCCAGCAGCGAGGTAAGCACCAGGGAGCGCTGCAGATTTTTGGCATCGGCAACTTGAATCACCAGGTCGGGAGTTTCATCGATCAGGAGGTTTCGCGCCACGTTCTCGTTGTCGGCACTAAAAAAGAGGTTGTATACGCCGGGGATGTCGATGATTTCGAACTCCTCACCTTCAATCCTCAAGACACCCCTGCTCACCTCCACTGTGGATCCGGGATAGGTGGTGGTTTTGACTTTGCGGGCGATTAACCGGCGGAAGATCGTGCTTTTCCCGACATTCGGCAATCCTATCAACAACGCTTTCTTCAAGGTCGATCCCCGCTCCGGAAATTACTCTCGACTCAATGCCTCACCCCAGAGCTCTTGCGACGGTTTTCGTCGTCGTTCATTGAAATCAGAAACTGATAATAATAAACCACAGAGACACAGAGGCCACAGAAATACACAGGAATGCCAAGCCCCGCCCGGGGGCGCCTTACGGCCGTAAGCGCGTGTTGCCACCTCTGTAATACACAGTTGTGAAAAGTTGTTTTTTTAACACTTTTTTGTTCGGATACCTCAGTGTTTGCAGCGACCAGGCAAATGCCGCAGCCACGGAGCCGCGAGCGTAAGCGAGCGGATATTTGAAAGTTGGCTCGAACTAACTGTCTGATATCCGCTCGCTGACGCGCGCGGCTCTGTGAGTTGCATCCAACTTTGGTTGCGGCCACAGGCCGCGCTGTGTTCTCTGTGTCTCTGTGGTTCAAAAACGGTGGCACTCAAACAGGGAAGTTTCCGGGGAATGATCGCGGAGAACTCTTCTGCATTTCGCTGGCTTGTCTCTGCGGTCCCCGCGCTCTTCGCGGTAAAATGAAGGTGGTCATTCATTCCAGATTTCCCTGCCTTGGTTGCAGCTGCGCGGCGATCCGTGCCACTTCCTGGCTGTGAGGCGCCTCTGGCGACAGGGCCACGAAGGGCGTGATCCGGTTTATCGAGTTGCGAACATCATCGCTGGCCGCGATGGCTCCCAGGATCGTGTTGTCAATGCGCAGATACTGCCCGACCACTTTTTGGAAGTTATGAATGATCTTCAAATCCTGGGAGTCGTTCACCATGTTGGCGACAATCTGAAAGCGTTGACGGGACAGTACGCCGGCAAAGGCCTGGAGGGCAGGATGGCCATTCGCCAAACCGCCGATCAGGGCATGCAGCTTCTGGGCATCAGAGCCTGCCTGGTTCAGGAAGGCGGCCAAGCTGCCGGCGCGTTTCAAATCGTGAAAAAATGCGGACTTGACAAAACCATAAGCATTTTGAAGCGAGGTCACCTGGGGCGTGATAATTACGATCTTTTCATCGGCCAGCCGGTAGAGGTCGAGCGTTTCATCACCCACACCGGCACCCAGGTCGATCACCAGGTAATCGGCGTCGATCAGCCGGATGTCGTTCAACAAACGCGGCATTTCCCCGGCCAGGAGGGCAGTCACATTGTTCTGTGCGCCGCACACCAGGCGCAGACCGGGATAAGAGGTAGGGACGGTAACTGCATCCAGGGAGCACTCTTTCCGCAGGTACTCCTCAAGAGAGCGTTCGACCTTGGTTATGCCCACCAGGGTATTGCAGTTGCAATTGCTGAGATCACCGTCGAGCAGAGTGACGCTTTTCTGCAGGCGCGATAAGGCCACCGCCAGATTGACGGCCACAAGCGTTTTGCCGACGCCCCCCTTTCCCCCGCCCACGGCAATCGTTTTGCGGGCTCTCCCCCTGTGCACGCCCAGGGAAATCGCGTCTCCAGGCCCCACTCCTTGTTCAGGAACGGCATCCGGCCGGTCCGGCCGTACCTCGTGCTTCGCCTTGGTAGCTACCCAAATCCTGCCGATCGGGCCGCCGGCTACATTCGGCTCACTCCCCACCAGTTCACCGACAAGCCCGACCTCGTTGCCGGTTGCGGGATCCAGGAGCACGAACTCGAAACCGCCCTGGCTTAACCGCCCGATGGTCTCATCCGCAAAGCCCTTGGCGCATACCACTTGCAGGCCATCGCCGGATATGGCCGCCACATCGTACTGGCGTCCATCGAAGACAAACGTGGCCTTGATCGCATCCATCCTACACCGAGGCGCTGATCAGCGCACCCAGGGCGGTCGTCTTGAGCGGGTCGCGGGCCAGGCGCACCGACGATATGGCGATGGGCATCTTTACTCCCTTGAGGAGCTGTTCAAATTTCACTTTGAAACCATTCGGCAGACACGTGCCGCCGGCCAGAACCATGGGTATGGCGTGGTTAAACCTGGGCACTTTATCGGCCCTGGAGAGCATATCTGCCAGGTTATTCAGCAGAGTCATAATCAGGTCTTCATAATAGATAATGAGCGCATTCTCCAGATTGCTCTTGGGAGTCCGGGTAAAGTCCAGAGACTCTTCTTTGATGATCCGAACGCGGTTCACCGTTTCGTTGGTCGCCCGGGCAACGGAGGTATCGATATCATCCCCGCCCTTGCCGATGCTGAAGATCATGACCGGCACGGATAAGAACGACAGGCAGACATTGCACATGCCGGCGCCCATGCTGATGCCGATGCCGGTGAAATTGTCATTGGCGAGTTCCGCAAGCACCACCGCCATTCCCTCGGTCAGGCTCTTGGCCTTATAGCCCATGCCCAGCAGGTGCTGCTTCAGCATCCCCTCGTGGAATACCAGCAGGTCCGCCGCATACCCCGCTTCCGGGGCGGCGACGCTGAAGCACAGGTCGGTCACATCATCCGGTCTCGGGATCACCATGTTGATGATTTCCTTCATGACCGGCATGGCGTAGATTTCATTCGGTGTGATCAACCCCTTCTTCATGGGCCGGCGGATTTCGCAGTTAAAGATGTTCGCGAACTGCTGCGCGTCATAGCCGAGAACCGCAATTTCATCTTTGATCCTGGTATACGCCATGCGGTTCTTGATCAGCATATCCCGGAGAAACTTGGTTTCTGAAACGGCGATAAAGGCGTTCAACTGGTCCTGGGCCTGGGCGCCGGCCGGATCGTCATGTTTGACGCTGACGATCCTGCTGGTTCCAATATCAAGACCGTAGGCTTTTTTGGCCGCGGCCCGGCCTTCCAGGCTTTTTCCCGATTCTTTCAGTTCATCCACCTTGGTGATCAACTTGTCCAGCGTCTGAGGGCTTACCGCCTCACTGGTCCCTTTCAACAGGTCATCGAGTACATTTTTGTCATCATGCCCTTCCACCATGTCACCCTCCCTTTCTTTCAGGCTATCCCCATCGGTTGCCCAGTGGAAACGATTCACATTTCGTATCTTGAAAGGTCGATAATCGTCAGGTTTTCGCTTTCGAGGCCGGATTTCGTCAACGCCACCATGTCCCTGCCGAAGTTCGTGTAGAATTCCATTTTGTCGGCATCATCAATTGCAGCGTCACTTCTGATCAGGCGCGCAATGGTAATTTTCCCCTCTTCTCTTCCCCCCGCGCACAAAGGAAATTTGCAGTTTGCGCATACGCTCCGAACATAGGCAGCGTATTTCCCGGCGTAGTACATCGTATCGGCAAGGAAATTGTGCAGGTAACCTCCTACCTTGCCTGCGCCCTTGATGACTTCATACATGAAATCGGATGTGCCCATTGAAGGCATCCCTTCCGCGTGCGCCCTGGTTGTTTCCATCGGTCACCCCCGTTGTCAGATTGGTGTTCATTCCGCCTGAGCAGCGCCTAGAACGTAGGCGGCCCCGTCAAGCACCGTATACATGGGCTGCTTCTCAATGTAAACATTATGAAAGCAATAGCCGCCTTCTTCAAGGGAAAGGCGAAGGATAGCGCCATTGAGGGAGGCGCCGCCGCCCGTCACCACCAAAGTGGCAGGCCACTCGATCCGGTTCGTGTAATAGGAGGTCAGCACATCCGTCGTGAACCTCTTGAACTCCTTGTTCAGGTCCCAGCGCACATTTTCCATGACCAGCGAGATATCATAGTGGCGCGGAAATGAGGTTGGGAGCTCCACAACCTTGTCCAACATCTTCTCTTTGCTTTCCCTGTGAACCTCGACCTCCTCGCAACCAAGTTCAATCTGCTTCACCAGCCACAAATAATGGTTGTCATCGATATCCTCTTCCGCAAGCAGACGCATGATCTTTTCGTAATAGGAGGACACCCCGAAGTTCCCAACCTGGAAGAGCTCCACACCCTCTTCGCTGTCCACAACATATAGCTTGGTTTGAGTATGGCCGACATCGATGACCAAGGCCCTGGTGAAATCCATGCCGTCCTTTTCCAAATATCCCGCGATCGCGTCGCCGGAGGACAGCAGATTGAAACGAATCGTCACCTCCTTCCTGATCAGGCGTTGGTCGTACCCTCGAAACGCGGATATTTCCAACTTGTCAGCGCACAGTCTTTCACCGACTCCCTCAAAAAGCCGCGCCCTCTGGTAACTGTCGACGACCACGTTGATTTCCAGGTCATCATGGTGGTCGGCAAAATCGAAGACGATCTTTTTCAGAATCACCAGCGCCTGGCCGGCGTCGAGCCCCGGGCCATCGAGCGCGCCGGCGATCTGCTCCCATCTCAGACTGCTACTGCAGTCATAACCGGCCGCATACAGATCATCTTCGTGCCCATAATAAATCCGGCCCTTGTCAATATTCCCGGCCCGGCTGACCAGCGTGGGGAAAAAGCCCCTCCCATAAAATTGAAAGCGTCGATCGGACTGGCCGCCGCCATTTTCAGGGGCCCGAATCATCACGCACGCCTTGGTATAAAAACTTCCGACATCCACCAGTATGAGTTTCACTTACATCCACGCCGTCCAATGCCGATATCCCGGATCCCTGTGCAGGCGGCAACTGTGATTAGAATTTGATTTTCTTTGGCGTCCTTTGTTTACGCAATTCGCGATAGCTCTTTCTCTTCTTCTGGCTGGGGGCAGTTTTATCCACTACCAGCAGTTTGGCGGCATCCTTGGGCGAAAGCTCATGCAGGGCACGATCCGATGGCGCGGCCGCATGACCTCGGATCTGGAGATCTCTGAGCATACTCTTGATTTCACTGATCTCCTTATGGACGAAGGCGTTTTCCTGATCGCCCGCCATCCCCTGTCGTTCCTCGAGGAGGCTGTCGAGATGGTCGATTCTGTCCTGGGTGGTTTCATAAAGCTTACCGGCGACAATTCTCTCCACCAGGTTCTGAAAAACGAGCAGCGGATCGCCACCCTTGCGGCGGCTCTTATCCACGAGTTTCAAGTATAGTCTCAGAACGAGTTTCAGTACCTCCCTGGATCCCTCCGGATGACATCGGGTAAACTTCTCCAGAAGAGCTTTCATCTCGGCATCCATTACCAGGTAGTACATTCCCATGATTTCCTCCTTTGACTTGGCCGTAATGATCCATTCTTTACTGACCCGTCGCTACCTCCTCTGGTGCAACCGCCGCCGCCCCGCCCTTTTTCCGTTTACCCCGTTCCAGAGCAGTTTCCTCCACGTCTTGGATAATCGTCCGGATTTGGAAGCTGGTATCCGCATCCTTGCCCATGGCCAGGGAAATCTGGTCGCGCGCCAGCAGCATGAATCCCACGCAGTTGATATAGCGCGGATCGATCCCCACCTGGTTGGGATGGATGACGCGCTCCTCCAGGACATTTTCCGGCCAGCCGAAAAAGGCGCCAATACTTACCTTGATGGTATCATAGAGCAAGTGCGCGCCGCCGCCGATGACGGTAAAATACTCGATGGACACCCCTTTTTCCGACAGCGCCGCGATGTCCCGCTCCACATAGGACATGATGCGCTCCCCCATGTACTGCGACTCCTGAGCCAACAGCCGGCTGAAATCATAAATCCCGGCGCCCGGAATCTCGAGTTTGAAATTCTTCAGGGGGAGCCGCTGCATGATCCGCTGCTCCGGGATCTTGAATTTTTGCTCGCTGGACTCAAAAATGGCTTCGCTGATATTTTTGGTGATGGTGTATACGCCTTCGGTGATGGAATCAGCCAGGTTGATGTCGGCCTCGTTGTCGATGATGGGGAGCTTGATCCAGGTGCCGTGCCCGATATCGATGACGTAGGTATTGTACACATCCATCTTGTACTTGCTGAACAATAGCGCCATGTATGCGCCATACGCCTGGTACTGCATCACGGAAAAATCGAGATGGATGCTGATCTCCTTCTCTTCGCCGGTGGCGATGTTTTTGGCCCTGATGGCAATGAACTTTTTTTCGCCTTCGGCGGCGAGCCGTCCCTTCATATAGGAGAGGAACTTTTCCAGAACGTTTTCACCGTGCCGCACCGTGATGCCGAAGCCGAAGCCCGCCTGTTCGATGGTCTTGCCTTTCTTTTCCATCTCCAGGTTAAGGAGGAACAGGCCCGCCTTGATGGCGAGAAAGGCGTCATCGTAGTTCTGGATGAGCCCCTTGTGCGTGAACCAGTTCGTTTTCTCGGAGCTTCTGGTCATGGCGCCCACATATCGCCAGGCGTTGCGGTTATCATCAAAAATCGCCAGGTTCTTGATCCAGCGCACATCCGAAGAGCGGTTCATCAAACGCCAGCTCTTTTCCATCCGGTCCGAAAGAGCGTCGCCGACAACGGACGAAAAAAGGACCATCGTGTCATCGCAGCAAAACTTGCTTGCCGATGTACCCAGTTCGCCACCGATGGCAACGCACCTGCTCAAATCACTCATGGCTGCAAATCCTTCCTTCTCATTCATTGGACACCCGATCATCTGAAAAGCTCACGGCAGCGATCACCTCAGATTCTCGCGTAATTCAGCCACCTCCGCCTTGAGCGCCTCCCGGGACCGAATCACCACATCATAATCGGCCCGCACCGATTCCAGTTCCTGCAAAACCAGGTCTTTTTCGCCTGTCCTCTTTTCCACCTCAGATTCCAGCGCTTTCATCCTGTCGGCCGTAAGCTTCAGCTGATCCTCCCTTTCCTCGGTCATGCGTCTGGCCTGGATCAGAGCCTCACTCAGCTCAAGCTCCCTCTTTTGTGTCGCCGCCTTGACTCGCTCGAGTTCCCGGGTTGCGGAGGCTTTCAGCTCTGCCACTTCGGCCTCTGCCTCTTTTGTCATCGCCGCAAGTTTTGCGTCCAAAGCCTCGGTGAGCCTTTTCTGCTCCAGCGTCGCCGCATCCCTGAGCCTGCGGATCTCCGCTTCCGCCTTCTCCCGCTGTTCCTGCACGCCTTTTTCGAGTTGTTCCTTCTCCGCCCGCATCTGGATCTTGATTGCCGAAAGCTCCTGCTCGCTCCGTTTGCGATCGGCTTCGATTTTGGCCAGCTTCGCCTGGCGGTCCCTCTCGAGCTCGGCTTTGAGTTGCTCGATCTCATACCAGGCGGCACGCTGCTGCTCCTCCTTAAAGGCCGCCTGCAACGCTTCCAGCTCGGCCTTGTTGCGCTCCTTTTGCAGAGCTATGGCACGCTCGGCCTCATCCTTTTTCCGCGCCAGATCCGCCTCCACCCGCGCGCGGTTGGCTTCGAGCTCGGCCAGTTCCGCCTCGACCCGCTTGCGACCGGCCTCGATCTCGGCGAGCTTCGCCTCGCGGTCAGCGGCAAACTCGGCCTTGAGCCGGCCGATCTTCTGCTCGGAAGTCCGTTTCTCCTCCTCGAAGGCATCCTGCAATGCCTTCAGCTCGGCCCGGTTCCGCTCCTTCTGCTGCTCGATCGCATGTTCGGCTTCTTCCTTTTTCCGTGCCAGCTCCCCTTCTACCCGCTTGCGATCCTCCTCGAGGCCGGCCAGTTCCTTCGCCACCCGCTTGCGGTCGGTCTCGATTTTGGCCAGCTTTGCCTGACGCTCCAAATCAAACTCGGCCTTGAGCTTGGCAATTTCCGCGGCGGCCCGCTTTTTGTCCTCCTCCATGCGTTGATCGATGGCGGCTTTCTCCGCTGCCTGTTGCCGGCGGAACTTTTCCAGATCAGCCTCGGCCCGTTTGCGTATCTGCTCGATTTCCTCCAGCCCGGCCCTGCGGTTCGCCTCGAGTTCGGCTTTGCGCCGCTCGATCTCCCGGACGGCCTGCTGTTTCTCTCCCTCAAAAGCAGCCTGCAAGGCTTGCAGCTCAGCCCGGTTCCGTTCCTTTTGCACTTCGATGATGCGCTCGGCCTCATCCATTTTCCTTTCGAGCTCTTCGAGGAAGGTTTTGCGCTCGCGCTCCATCCCCTCCACCATCGCCTCCCGTTCCCGGACCACGGAAACCTTCAGATCGCCGATTTCCGCGCGCAGTATTTCCAGGTCCGCACGCAGCCTTTCATTGTCGGACTTGAGGGGACCGATCTCGCTGTTCTGCTGCAAAAGTCGTCCGCATTCCTCCTTCGCATCCTTCAGCTCATGCCTGAGCGCTTCCCGCTCCTGCTCTACCCGATCGCCATCGCGTTTCTTCAGCTCCTCAAGCTCCTGACTCCGGACCTGCAAGGACCCGATCATAGCGTCTTTGTCTGCTACTTTCTTCCGGAGCGCAAGGGTTTCTTCCAGCGCAGTCTTCATCTTGTCGAAGCTTTCCGCCTCAACATCCCGGATCTTGGCCATCTGTGATTCCAACTGCCTTCGGAGTTGCTCCACTTCTTTTGCTTTGTCGACGATGTTGTTCAGCTTTTTGTATGCGGGGCTGGCGTCAGCAGCCTGCGCAGCGCCCCGCCCCATCTGGTAGCTCATCGTTTTGGCGTTGATGATTTCGATCAGATCCAGGTAATTGACCGGTTTTCTGAAATATTTATGGATGTGAGTCGTTTCAATGGCCTGCACGACCTCCTCAATTCCGCTGTAATCGCGCGAAGTCGCGATGCGCAGCACAGCTCCGTCAAGCCCCTTCAGATCATCCAGAAGATCGGGAAAGGAGACATCCGATACTCCGGCATCCACGATCACGACTTGAGGCCGCACCCGCGCGCAAACCTTGAGGCCGTCTCCTCCGGACGCGCTGGTGTAAACCGTGAAGTGCCCGGACAGCTCGGTTGCCGCCTCTTCCAAAAACCCTGCGTTTTCATCAATAATCAACACCTTCACGCGACGCTCTGTCATCGCATCACCCTTAAGTGAAAGAGGTTCTTCTTATAATCGGTTACACTCCTCCGCCACGACCTTTTCATCCACTGGATCTCTGCCTGCCAGCGAAGCCGCCGCGCAGACACCATCCAGCATGCGGATCGCCTTGCCCGGGAAACACTGTGTGGGCAGGAGACGAGCTGCCATTTCCACGCAGGCCGCCAGCGCGCGATCGGTGATCCTCAATCCGTAATGCTTTTCGTAAACAGACTTGATCCCTTTCAGGATCTCGATGCTCTGGGGGACGTCCGGCTCGGGAACGGTGACGGTTTGAAAGCGCCGCGCCAGGGCCCGGTCCGGTTCAATGTACTTGTGGTACTCCTCCAATGTGGTGGCCCCGATGCAGGGGAACTCGCCGCGCGCCAGCGAAGGCTTCAGGATGTTTTCCGCGCCAGTCGACCCCTCCGTCGATCCCATGCCGAGCAGCGTATGAATTTCATCAATGAAGACGATAATCCGGCCGACGTTGCTCTTTACCTCTTCTACCAGTCCCTCGATGCGGGATTCAAACTCTCCGCGGTATTTGGTGCCGGAAACCATGGCGTTCAGGTTCAACGCAATGATCCGGCGATCCCTGAACATGGCAGGAACTTCCTTTTTCACGATCAGCTGGGCCAATCCCTCCACCACCGCCGTTTTGCCGACCCCTGCCTTGCCCACCAGTACAGGATTATTGGCCTCCATCTGCGACAGCACCTTGAGACAGGAATAGATCTCGCGGTCGCGGCCGACGATCGGCTTGATCCTCCCTTCCTCTGTCTGCTGCGTGAGGTCGCGGCCGAACCGCTCGAGAAAATACAGGCGCCGGCCGGCGACTTCATCCCGAATGAAGCCGAAAATGGGGGCAACTTCCGGGGGCAGGTCCAGGGTAGGGGCGAGGATGACCACAAAACTATTCTGGCGCTGCAACACCTCCGGCATGGATTTCATAATCGAGATCAGCCCCATGAAATCCTGGCCCGACAGATTCTCACGTTTCAGATAATAGTGAAAATCCTCCAGAAGATAGAGGGTGTGGTTCCGGCATCCATTGCGGATGGCGTCGAGAGTTTCCAGGGGCGAGAGCTTGGCGTGCAGCAAATGATCGTCGCTGATCAGATACTTGCCCGCATACCGGTCGCCGATCTCCCGGAATCCCTCGGAAAGAGTCCACTGCAGCGGGGTCAAGCCGAGCTGCGCCGAGACACGGGTGAACCTCTCGATTAACTTGCGCGAATCGGTATATGCGGCGATGAACAGGCAGTTATCCGAGGCAAACTGTTTCAGGAGCGCAGCATCCTCGGCGGATGCCGGGGGCCCGGCCGGATGCCGCTGGGTTGTTTCCCCAACGCCGGCAACAGCCGGCAGCGGCGCATCCGGATCGCCGATATCATCCGCATCCGGCGGGCTGGCCTCATCCGCAAGCACATTCTCCTTGTCCGGCATGCACTCTTTGGCCGGCTCGGCCGCAAGCCGGTTCTCCAATCCGCTGCTGAAAGCCGCCTGCCGCCCATCATGGTTGCCCGGCAACGGCAGCAGCATGTCGATATCGGAGTGCTGTCCGCTCATGCCCCCGGAGAATTTGAGCCATTTAAAACTGAAGCCGTTCAGCAGGCGCTCCTGATCCCCCTTATCCAGGGCCAGGAACCGGTCCGAAAAATAAACAAAAATGTCGAATTCATAAGGCTTGGGCAGCGGGTGTTTCTTAATGTGGGGAAAAACGGTCGCGCTCTTTCTCCCGACGGTCAGGCAGTAGCTCCTCTCCAGATACACCTTTTCCGGATCCACCGGATCGTAAAATGCCAGCCGGAACTCACCGGCAACGTCACTGGAGAGCAACTGCTTTACGTCATGCAACAGACCTCCGGCACATCCTTCGGGGAAAATCGCGTAATAGCCATTCAGCAGTTCAAGATCGTAGCTCATGGTCTTATACAGGACGCTCTTTGCCGCACGAACCGTTTCCAACCGGATGGGGTATCTGTCCTTCTTGAACAAATCCAGGAACACTACGAATCCTTTATCAGGTCATCGATGCGCAGCTTGGTGTCCTCGAGGTAATCGTGCATCTCATCCACGGTATCCCGGTACACCCTCAGTCGCCGGTCCAGCTTCTCATTTCCGGCAGCGCGCTGATCCTGAGCATCCTCGGTCTTTTTTAATCTGGTAATCACCCGGGTCTTCCTTTTCAGCAGCTTGGGAAATTCCGTTTCCAGCATTTCGATGGCCTGTTTGATCTGCTGCTCCCTGGCTTTCATGTCTTTTCCCAGGCCGAGCAGCTCCGAATTGGATTCCCAAAGATGACTGTAATTCTGTCTGAGACTGGCAAGGGTAAGGTTGTGCTCCTCGAGGGACTTATTCAACTCAGGGAGTCGCTCTCTGAGTTCGGACATCAATTTCTTCTTTTCCTTGATGCGCTCGGACAAATACAGCTCTTCCCCGACCAGCCGGTTGCGCTCCGCCATCTGGAAATCAAATTTCTGTTTGAGTTCCAGATTCTGCTTCCTCAGATAGCCGATTCGTTCGGCATCTTCAAGAAAGCGGATGGCGCCCAGTTGCAGCAGGTCGGAAAAGATCAGGTGCGCTTCGCTCGGCTCCAACGTAAAATACCCGGCGATATCTTCCGCGCTTTTCATGCCGTCGATAGAACCCAAAAACTCTTCCTTCGCAGAATCCCCGCGCACCAGTTCCACATTCCGGACAACCGGGTATCGCTTCTTCATGTGATCCCAGCTGTTCATGAGCTTTTTCTTAAGCTGCGCCTGCGTGGCGGCTGATTTTTCGGTAGGATCGCTCATCGTGTGGTCCTTTTCACTGATTGGCTCTGCCGATTGACTTCAGCTTGTCTTCCATGACGACAATTTCCCGATAAGCATCATCGCGTTCTTCCCTGATCTTTTCCGCCAGGGAGGCAATCGTTTTGTTGCTGGCTTCGATCTTTTCCAGCTTTTCCTTTTCCTGCCGATAAAGGGCGCGGAACCGCTCCACTTCCTCAATAGTGAGTTCCAGCCTTTTCTCAAGATCCTGCACGCGCGGGATTTCGCGCGCGAGCGCGGCGGCTTTCTGCTCCGCCGCTTCCTTTTCCCTTTGCAGCTGGTCCCTGCCCTTGCTCGCCGCCCGCACTTCCTCGCGCAGTGAGGCATTCAGCGTGAGGAGGTCGCGCAGATGCCCCTCAAGATCCTTGATGGTGGAGAACATCTCCCTGACGGTGTCTTCAAGTTTTGCCCCCGACAGCACGGTGAAGTTCTCTATTTTCAGTTCCGATATCTTTTTCAGCTGTTCCAATATCCGGGAAACCTCGATCCGTGATGTGCTTTCCACAACAAAATCATCAAACTCAATTGCCTGGCCTTTCCTTTGGGTAACACCTGACTTTTCCACGGCCGCCCCTTTCTCCTTTTTGCCTGAAATCGCACACAACGCCGTCATATGCTTCGATAAAACTCAATCTTGCCTTTCCTGACAATTTCGTTGAACTCGGAGAACAGCTTTTCGATGGATTCCTCCGACGAGGCAATTTTGTCGCTCAGCAGCTTTTTCTGCGTCAGTGCCTTGTTCAGCAGGCCTTCCACATTCGTCATGATGTCCTGGGCAAAGGCGGTTTCGCCGCTGACAAACTCAAAGCTGCACCGTATGCCGTGGAAGCGCCGGAAAAGATCGTCCAACAACAGATGCTTTTCTTCCACCAGATCCAGCAGTTTTTGATGTTCTTCCTTGAGAAAGTTGATTTCCGTGGAGAGCCGGTTGGATTCAATGCGGGCACTCACCACCCGGCTCTGGAGGTCCTTAAAATTCTTGATCTCCTGATCGTACTGTTCAGAGATGACGGGATACTGGCTTGTCAAACTCTTATTGTTCATGAGCAAGGTATTGTTGGCCGCGGTAATCCTTTCGCACTCCGCGCTCAACTGCTCATTGATCATGCTCAGTTCCGCCACCCGGCGCTCGATATCCTGCCTGGCGCGCTGCTCCATAATGCGGCGCAGGCGTTCTTTGAGCTCGAAGGCCGTGTTGGTGGCCATTCCGGTCATCCTGGCGAGTTCCAGCGGGTCCGCATTCAGCAATTTTTCGGCATCCAGCAGCCCCTGCGCCTTCAGGATCTTGATTTCCTGATCGCCGATGGGCGGCAGGGAGCGGAGGACATCTTCGCAAAAGTCTGCCTGGGGCGGAGGCGCGTGTGCCGGCGCCGGTTCGGAGGCTATGATGCCTTTGGCGGCAGGCCTGGCCTCACTCACCCGGTCCAGCAACATCTTCTCCACCTGGGAGACTTGCGCAGTCAGTAAACCTCTTTTCCCCGGTGCGCTGTCTTCGGCCTCCAGAATGGATAGGACGGAATGCAGCCGAGCCAGCAGGTTGACATCCCGGGCCTGGCCTGCAAGCTTCACCAGCGCATCCAGGGGCGCGGCATACTCCTGCCTGATGGAGCTGAAGGGAGCACCGGCTTCAATCTCCTTGGCTATTTCCTGAAGAGCGCGCGTGCCTGCCTCCACGGCATCCGTCTCGAATCCTTTCAAGCCGGTGGCAACGCCGGTAGCAATCCCATCCTTTTTCCCGTCAGCCTGCATAGGAGGCCCTCCTTATCCTCATCCACACGGATGCTTCACTCAGCAACGCCAATCCCGGCATCCTGCTCATCCTGCAGGTCACTTCGAGCCCCACCTTCCTGACCGTCGCCTGCTTCCGCCGCCGCTGCGGGTGTCGCATGGCCATTGGTGATATCGTGCTTTTTCTTTATCCACCATTCCTTCAGGTGATTGATGTCGGCGAGACGGTCTTTGGCATCGTCACTGACGCCTGTCGGCAGCGTCTCCCCGGTAATTCTCTCCAGGGCCACCAGCACTTTATCGCGGATATCCTTTGAGTCGTCGTGCAAAATCCGGATCAGCGGCAGCACTGCCGACTGATCGCGGATGTTTTCCAGGGCCTGGACCGAGCTCTTCCTGACGCGCAGGTCGCTATCAGCAGCCGCCGCCTGCAATAAGGACGGGATGGCCTGTTTGGACTCAATCCAGCCTAAAAACATCGCCGCGGAATTGCGCACTTCCACGTTGTCATCCTTAAGGGCTTCGATCAGCAACGGCGCGGCCTCACCGGGTCCCGCCTTGTAAAGACCGCGCACGCAGGCAGCGCGCACGCCGGCATATGGATGTTTGATATGGCGCTTGCAGATGGGCAAAACTTCGTCATCCTCGATCTGGATCAGGGCATTGATGATTTCGGCCTGCAGCTCATGGTTATGGATGCTGAGCGCTTCCTTCAGGACCGGGCCCGCGTGCTTGTTGCCCAGCTTGCCGAGTTCACTCACGGCAAGCCGCTTGATATCCATTTCGGCTTCCAGGAGATCGCGCAGCGCTTTTTCAAAAATGATGGCATCCGAGCGCAGGGGAAAAGTCGCCTTCCTGGCGCAGCTCTCGGCAATCGAACTCATCCTCTTGAACAGCTGCCCCTCCACCGCACCACGGGGCTTGACGGAGAACTTCGTCACGGGCAATCCCTGACGCTCGGCAGCGTCGAGTTCCGCCAGGTATTTGTGCAAGGCGCCGCTTTCGTCCTCGAGCTTCTTGATCTTTTCGATAATGGCCTCCGCCTCGGCGGTTGCCAGGACGCCGTCCATATCATCACTGCCCGTGCCCATCTTGCCGATCTCGAGGTAGAGATCGCGAATCCTGTTTTCAATCATGGCAAGCTTGGCCTGCACTTCGGCCCGGGTAAGACCGAATTTTTTCCTGAGCCCCCCGGTGGAAATCCCTGCCGACTTTTTCGCACCATAGCCAATGAGCTTTTTGGTGGTGCTGCAAACACCGCCGGCAAGCCGCCCGGCGTAACCGATGGATCGGCCCGAAGTCTTCACCATAAACAGCAGGCTGCTGCAAAGCATACTGGTGATCCCGCTGGATACCCGGCCCACCACACCACGCAAATTACCGACATTTTCTGTCATCACTGCCTCTCCCTGTTATTCTCCTCGATTGCCGCGGGATTCTCAGACGCAGCCTCGTCGGCGCTCGCACGTGCTTCTTCCGGCGGCGCAGCTTCTGCCTCCACCTCAGGTTCCGGGCCAGGCTCCGCAAATAACGCCTGATCCGCACCGGCGCACACTTCTTCCGGTGGCGGGGCCCCTGTCCCCTCCATCGGTCCCGGTGCAAAACGGGCTGCCGGGCTGGATTCGACTTCTTCCACAACCGGCTCAGGCCTGGCGCCGCGCGCCTTTCCGGCCGCCGCAATCTCGGCGATATGATCCAGAAGTTTCCGGATCTCCTCCTCGTTCTTCCGCACCTCCTCGAGTAATCCGGCGACCTTTTCATTCTCAACCGGCCCGCTGCCCCAGGCGTTGGCCGCCTCACAACCGATCTCGGTGTAGAGATTATGGATCCGTTTTTTGCACATCCGGATTTTTCGCCGCGCTCCCCTGACCTCGCTTGGCTTCACCACACGGATGGCGCCGCGAAGAATCTCCCGCGCCGAAAGTTTGGGATGAAGCACGCTGTCCGGCAGCTCCTTGCCTTTGGATGCCGGCCTAGGCCTGCGCGTGCCCCGTAAAGTAGTTGATAGCAATGAGATCGATTGGTTCCTTGCTGAGCAATATAGTTCCCAGCGCAATATCCTGAAAGCGCTTGAGCCCGCGTAGCAGCGTCTGTGGTCCAGGTGG